>WBZM01000579.1_pt1 | contig 48666 bp, 42 predicted proteins | sample 5204271 | NCBI WGS metagenome assembly WBZM01 (sample SAMN12344346, study PRJNA552823) | activated sludge metagenome | biome: Activated sludge suspended growth; feature: Nitrification reactor; material: Wastewater; isolation source: activated sludge from nitrification reactor of wastewater... | reverse complement strand
AGCAGCTTCATGTTGCGGGTGTTGATGCCCATCGCCTTGGCGGCGATCTCGTCCTCGCGGATCGCCATCCAGGCGCGGCCGATGCGGCTGCGCTCGAGCCGGTAGCAGATCACCACGCTGATGAGCACCAGCGCGAGGAACAGGAAGTAGTAGTTCACCACCGGCGGGATGTCGAGGCCGAACAGCTCGTGGCGCTTGCCCATCTCGAAGCCGAAGATGTGCATCGAGTCGATCGGGCCGATGCCTTTCGGGCCGTTGGTGATGTTGACCGGATGGTCGAGGTTGTTGAGGAACACGCGGATGATCTCGCCGAAGCCGAGCGTCACGATCGCGAGGTAGTCGCCGCGCAGGCGCAGCGTCGGCGCGCCGAGCAGCACGCCGGCCAGTCCGGCCAGCAGCGCCGCGGCCGGGATGACGATCCACAGCGGCGTGTGCAGTCCGTTGGGGAACATCGCGGCGATGGCGGGGAACTGGTCCCACAGGTGCGAGCTGGCGAGCAGGCCGAACATGTAGGCGCCTACCGCGTAGAACGCCACGTAGCCGAGGTCGAGCAGGCCGGCGTAGCCGACCACGATGTTCAGGCCGAGCGCCAGCAGCACGTACAGCAGCGCGATGTCGATGATGCGCACCCAGGCGTTGCCGAACTGCTGGGCGATGATCGGCAGGATCAGCAGGCCCAGGCCGGCCAGCAGGATGACGACGAGCTTGTTCTTCATCATGGTGTGCTCCTCGGATCAGGCCCGGTCCGCCACGCGTTCGCCGAGCAGGCCCGAGGGCCGCAGCGTCAGCACGAGGATCAGCACGATGAAGGCGAAGATGTCCTGGTAGTGGCTGCCCAGCACGCCGCCGGTGAGCGCACCGATGTAGCCCGCGCCGAGCGCCTCGATGATGCCCAGCGCCACGCCGCCGACCATCGCACCGGCGAGGTTTCCGATGCCGCCGAACACGGCCGCCGTGAAGGCCTTCAGGCCGGGCAGGAAGCCCATGGTGTGCGAGGCCGAGCCGTAGTTGGCCGCCCACATCACGCCGGCGATGGCCGCGAGCGCCGCACCGATCACGAAGGTGGCGGAAATCACCATGTCGGGGCGCACGCCCATCAGGCCGGCCACCCGCGGGTTCTCGGCGGTGGCGCGCATCGCGCGGCCCAGCTTGGTGTAGTTGACGAGGTACATCAGGCCGGCGAGCACCACGGCGGTGGTGACCAGGATGATGATCTGCACCGTGTTGATCACCGCGCCGAACACGTTGATCGGCTCGGTGGGCAACAGGATCGGGTAGCTCTTGATGGTGGGCTTCCAGAGGATCATCGCCAGCGTCTGCAGCAGCAGGCTCATGCCCATCGCGGTGATCAGCGGCGCCAGACGTGGCGCGTTGCGCAGCGGCCGGTAGGCAATCTTCTCGATCGAGAAGTTCAGCGCCGCGCACACGATGATCGATGCCACCAGCGAGATCAGCATCAGCAGCCACCCCGGCAGGCCCGAATCGGCCATCGCGGTGACGATCGTCCAGCTGACGAGAGCCCCGACCATCAGCACTTCGCCGTGGGCGAAGTTGATCAGGTTGATGATGCCGTAGACCATCGTGTAGCCCAGTGCCACCAGCGCGTACATGCTGCCGAGCACCAGACCATTGATGATCTGCTGGATGAAGGTCTCCATCGAGGGAATCTCCTGCCGTTGTCGATCGGGCCACCTTGTTCGAGGCGGCGGCCTCGGCGGGCGGAACTGGGGGGCACCACCCGGGCGCTTTCACTCTATTAGCAAAAAGCCCGCCGCATGCTCTGCGACGGGCCGTGGCTTTCACCTACAGGGTTCGGCGTTGGGGGCGCATTCTAGGGGCGCCGTTCTAGGCAGATCCTACGGAGTTTCCGCAAGCATGCGCCTTGAACATAAGGTCATGCCGGCTTCCTACCGACGATTCTTCGCCTCGTCGTTCAATCGGCGCAATTCCTCCAACTTCTCGCCGATGCGGATCTCCAGCCCGCGCCCGACAGGTTGGTAAAAGCTCGGCGGCGACATGCCCTCGGGCCAGTAGCTCTCGCCCGCGGCGAAGCCGCCTTCTTCGTCGTGGGCATAGCGGTAGTCCTTGCCGTAGTCGAGGCTCTTCATCAGCATGGTCGGCGCATTGCGCAGGTGCAGCGGCACCGGCCGCGTGCCGTCCGACGCCACGAACGCCCGGGCGGCCTTGTAGGCCACGTAGACCGCATTGCTCTTGGGCGCCACTGCCAGGTACACCACCGCCTGCGCCAGCGTCAGCTCGCCCTCGGGAGAGCCGAGGCGTTCGTAGGTCTCGGCCGCGTCCAGCGCCAGGCGCAGCGCGCGTGGGTCGGCCAGGCCGATGTCCTCGCTGGCCATGCGCACGATGCGGCGCGCCGCGTAGCGCGGATCGACGCCGCCGTCCAGCATGCGCACGAACCAGTACAGCGCCGCATCCGGGTCGCTGCCGCGCACCGCCTTGTGCAGCGCCGAGATGGTGTCGTGGAACTGCTCGCCGCCCTTGTCGTAGCGACGCAGCTGCTCGCCGAGCGATTTCTCCAGCGCCGCCTCGTCGATCTCGGCCATCGGCCCTGCCATCGCCACGAGGTTCTCGTAGGCGTTGAGCAGGCGTCGCGCATCGCCGTCGGCGTAGCCGATCAGGCGCGCGGCGGCGGCCTCCGTCAGCGGCGGCGCCTCCAGCAAGGCCCGGCCGCGGTCGATCAGCGCCTTCATGTCCTCGTCCGACAGGCTCTTGAGCACGTGCACCGTCGCGCGCGACAGCAGCGCCGAGTTCACCTCGAACGACGGGTTCTCGGTGGTGGCGCCGATGAAGGTGAACAGGCCCGACTCGACGTGCGGCAGGAACGCGTCCTGCTGGCTCTTGTTGAAGCGGTGGACCTCGTCCACGAACACCACCGTGCGCCGACCCTGTGCCTGGGCCACCTGCGCGCGCTCGACCGCCTCGCGGATGTCCTTGACGCCACCGAGCACCGCCGAGATGGCGATGAACTGCGCGTCGAAGGCGCCGGCCACCAGCCGCGCCAGCGTGGTCTTGCCGACGCCGGGCGGGCCCCACAGGATCATCGAGTGCAGCCGGCCGGACTCGAAGGCCACTCGCAGCGGCTTGCCGGGTCCGAGCAGGTGCTGCTGCCCGATGACCTCGGTCAAGCGCACGGGTCGCAGCCGCTCGGCCAGCGGCGCGCCTTCCGGCACGGCAATGGCAGCTTCCAGAGGCAGTGACAGCGAGTCCATGTGCGAATTGTCGCAGCGCGCCACCCCAGGCTGGTGCATTTGACGCGGCGCATTCAAGTCGGGAGCGCGGGCGTCGAACACCGGGCGCTGGGCCTGTCTTGCCCAGGCACCGGAGTTGTCGAAATGAAGATCGCCCGCAAACTGCCGCTCGGTCTTGGCGTGGCCCTGACGATCATGCTCGTGGCCGCGCTGTTCGGACTGTGGCGGATGAATGGCTCGATCGCCGAGCTGACCGGTCCGATCGCCGAGGCGGTGGAGAACGAGCGCCGGGCCGATGCCGTGTTCATAGAGTTTCGAGGCCAGGTCCAGGAGTGGAAGAACGTGCTGCTGCGCGGCGGCGATGCGGAAGCGCTGAAGAAGCACTGGGGGGCCTTCGAGAAGGCGGAAGGAAAGGTGGCCTCTCGCTCGGCTGCCCTGCGCGACCGGTTGTCGCCAGGGCCGGCACGCGAGAGCCTGGAACAGTTCATCGCCTCGCACGTGGAGCTGGGGCGGCGCTACCGGCAGGGTCTCGAGGCCTACCGGGCGGCAGCCGCGGACCCTCGGGTCGGCGATCGCGCCGTGGCCGGCGTCGACCGCGAGCCGCTGAAGCTCATCGACAAGGTCAGCGACATCCTGCAGACCGAGAGCGCGGCCGCCTCCGAGGCTGCGGCCGCCGCGGCGGCCCGCGCGCTGTGGATCAGCCTGGCGGTGATGGGTCTGGTGACGCTCGCGGCGCTGGCCGCCGGCGTCTGGTTCGCCCGCGGCATCGCACGCCCCCTGGCGCAGGCCGTCGGCGCCGCGCGCCAGGTGGCCAACGGCGATCTGGCCGCGCCGCTTCCGCCGGCAACGGCCGACGAGGTCGGCGAACTGATCACCGCGCTGGGCGACATGCAGTCGTCGCTGTCCCGGGTCGTCGGCACCGTGCGCGACAACGCCGGCAGCGTGGCGATCGCCAGTGCGCAGATCGCACAAGGCAATGCCGACCTCAGCCAGCGCACCGAGGAGCAGGCGAGCGCACTGGAGGAGTCGGCCTCCTCGATGGAGCAACTCGGCTCCACGGTGAAGCACAACGCCCAGAACGCCTCGGCCGCCGAACAATTGGCGCGCGAGGCCAATGCCGCGGCGCACCGCGGCGGCGAGATGTTCGGCCGTGTGGTCGAGACCATGGAGGGCATCAGCGACTCCTCGCGCCGCATCGCGGAGATCATCGGCACGATCGACGGCATCGCCTTCCAGACCAACATCCTCGCCCTCAACGCGGCCGTGGAGGCGGCGCGTGCCGGCGAGCAGGGCCGCGGCTTCGCGGTCGTCGCCGGTGAGGTGCGCAATCTCGCGCAGCGCAGTGCCGAGGCCGCCCGGGAGATCAAGAGCCTGATCGGCACGAGCGTGGAGCGCGTCGAGCAGGGGCGCACGCTGGTGGCCGATTCGAGCGGCACCATCGAGCAGATCGTGCAGTCGATCAATCGCGTGGCCGACGTCATCGCCGAGATCAGCGTGGCCAGCCGCGAGCAGAGCGATGGCATCGCGCAGGTCGGCGATGCCATCACGCAGATCGACCACACCACGCAGCAGAACGCCGCGCTGGTCGAGCAGAGCGCCGCCGCGGCCGAGAGCCTGAAGGCGCAGGCCGCGCGGCTGACCGAGGCCATCGCGGTGTTCCGTACCCAGGGCGCGGCCCCGGTGGCGAGCGCGGCCGAACGTGTACGTGCGCCGGCACCGGTGGCTGCTCCGAAGCCTGCCGCCTTGCCGGCACGCTGGGTGGGACAGGAGCGGCGCAGCCCGGCCCGTGCCACCAATGTCACACGATTGCCTGCCAAGCCGATCGCAGCACCGACCGCGGCGTCCGGAGCCGACGATTGGGAGACGTTTTGAACGACACTCCCGACCGATCGAACCGAAGGAGGAGCCGATGAACCCCAAGCATCTCGCCGCGCTGGCCCTGCTGGCGCTGGCCACCACCGCGCAGGCTGGCCGCCCGCTGGCCACCGAAGACGCCGACGTGCTCGACCCGGGCAAGTGCGAAGCCGAAGGCTTTTACGCGCACCTCAAGCCCTCGGGCTTCGACGCCGCCAAGGCCTGGACGCTGCAGGGCGCCTGCGGCGTGGGCGGCAACACGCAGGTGGCGCTGGCCTACACGCGCGCGCGCAGCGGCGACGAGACCGCGCAGGGCCTGCTGCTCGGCGGCAAGACCGGCATCCTGACGCGCGAGGGCGAGGGGCTGGGCCTCACGCTGGCCTGGGGCCTGACGGGCCAGAAGAGTTCGGGCAGTTCCTTCGAGCACGAGCTGACCTACCTGAACCTGGTGGCCACACGCGAGCTCTCGCCGGGCTGGACGGCGCACGGCAACCTCGGCTGGCTGCGCAGCGAAAGCGCCGGCAACAACACCACCACCTGGAACCTCGCCATCGAGCGCGCGCTGGGCAACGGCGTCGACCTGATGGGCGAGCTCTACGGCGACGACCGCGCCAAGCCGTGGCTGGGCGCGGGCGTGCGCTGGGCAGCCTCCGACAAGCTGAGCCTGAACGCCTCGGTGGCGGTGCAGAACGACACGCCGAAGCAGCGGCTCTGGACCGTCGGCTTCAAGTACTCGTTCTGACTCTGACGCGAGGCGGGCCCGGCGCCGGGCCGCCCCAAGCCGGGCGGCGCCCCTCGGGGGCAGGAGCGCAGCGACTGGGGGGCTCGTTACTGTTCGACCACGTCGGCCCCCTTGGGCGCGACGAACTTGAAGGCATCGGCCGCGGTCGCGACGTTCGGCTTGAACTGGCTGAACTGCAGGCGCGAACGCTGGCCGAAGCTGTCGACGATCTCGACCGCGGCCAGTTCCTTGCCGCGGAAGCCGACCTTCAGCGATTCGAAGTTGCCTTCCTTCGTCTTCGGCGTTGCGGCGGCCCATTCCAGGCCGTCGGCCGCCGGCAGCGGCGCGAGCTCGAAGTCCTTCTCGAGGTTGCCGCCGGCCAGCAGCGCAGCGGGCGTCGCGCCGAGCGCGGCCGAGAGCTTGCGCGAGCTGACCTGGTTCAGGTCGGCGTCGTAGATCCAGACCTTCTGGCCGTCGGCGACGATGGTCTGCTCGAAGGGCTTGGTGTAGGCGAAACGGAAGCGGTTCGGTCGCGCGAACTCGAAGTTGCCGCTGCTGGTCCTCTTCTTCGCGCCGTCGGGCGAGGTGACGGTCTGCGTGAACTGCGACTTGCCGGTCTTCACCTCGCGCACGAAATCGCGCAGGGTATCGACGGCATCCGCGTGCGCGGCCGAGGCGGCTGCGCAAAGCAGCGTCACGAGAGCGAAACGGATCTTCATGCGTCGCGGTGCGGAACGATGATGTCCCGGTTCCCGTTGGTGGCCATGGCACTTACGAGCCCGGATTTCTCCATTTGTTCCAGCAGCCGCGCCGCGCGGTTGTAGCCGATGCGCAGGTGGCGCTGCACGAGCGAGATCGACGCGCGCTTGTGCTGCAGCACGATGGCGACCGCCTGGTCGTACATCGGGTCGCTCTCGCCGCCGCCCGCGCCGCCTTCGCCGGCCAGCGCATCGCCGCCCTCGCCTTCGAGCGTGCCGCCCTCGAGGATGCCCTCGATGTAGTTCGGCTCGCCCTGGCTCTTGAGGTACTCGACGACGCGGTGCACCTCCTCGTCGGACACGAAGGCACCGTGCACCCGCACCGGGATGCCGCCGCCGGGCGTGAGGTAGAGCATGTCGCCCTGGCCGAGCAGCGCCTCGGCGCCCATCTGGTCGAGGATGGTCCGGCTGTCGATCTTGCTCGACACCTGGAACGACAGGCGCGTCGGGATGTTGGCCTTGATCAGGCCGGTGATCACGTCGACGCTGGGCCGCTGCGTGGCCAGGATCAGGTGGATGCCCGAGGCGCGCGCCTTCTGCGCGAGACGCGCGATCAGCTCCTCGATCTTCTTGCCCACCACCATCATCAGGTCGGCGAGCTCGTCGATCACCACCACGATGTGCGGCAGCCGCTCCAGCGGCTCGGGCTGCTCGGGCGTCAGGCTGAACGGGTTGGGGATCTTCTCGCCCTTCTCCGCCGCCTCCTCGATCTTCTTGTTGTAGCCGGCGAGGTTGCGCACGCGCATGGTCGAGAGCAGCTTGTAACGGCGCTCCATCTCGCCGACGCACCAGGTCAGCGCGTTGCCGGCCTGCTTCATGTCGGTGACCACCGGCGCGAGCAGGTGCGGGATGCCCTCGTAGACGCTGAGTTCCAGCATCTTCGGGTCGATCAGGATCAGCCGCACGTCGCGCGCCTCGGCCTTGTACAGCAGGCTGAGGATCATCGCGTTGATGCCCACCGACTTGCCCGAGCCGGTGGTGCCGGCCACCAGGCAATGCGGCATCTTGCCGAGGTCGGCCACCACGGCGTTGCCGACGATGTCCTTGCCCAGGCCCATGGTGAGCATCGAGCCGGCGTCGTTGTAGACCTGCGAACCGAGGATCTCCGACAGGCGGATGGTCTGGCGCTTGGCATTGGGCAGCTCCAGCGCCATCGTCGTCTTGCCAGGGATGGTCTCGACCACGCGGATGCTCACCAGCGACAGCGAGCGCGCCAGATCCTTCGCGAGGTTGACGATCTGCGCGCCCTTCACGCCGGTGGCCGGCTCGATCTCGTAGCGCGTGATCACCGGGCCCGGCGAGGCCGCGACCACGCGCACCTCGACGCCGAAGTCCTTCAGCTTCTTCTCGATCAGCCGCGAGGTCATCTCGAGCGTCTCGGGCGCAACCGTCTCCTGGCGACCCGGCGCCGCGTCGAGCAGGTCGACCTGCGGCAGCTTGGTGTCGGCCAGCTCGGTGAACAGCGGCTTCTGGCGTTCCTTCGCGACGCGCGCCGACTTCTGCAGCTCGGGCACCGGCGCCTCGATCACGATCGGCAGGTGGTCCTCCTGCAGGTGGTGCTCGACCTCCACCACTTCCTCGCGCTCGCGCTGCGCGCGCTCGCCGAGGCGGATGTCCTCGGCGCGCTCGATGCGCTCGGCGCGCTTCTCGCGGAACGACTCCAGCCAGGTGCCGATGGCCTCGGCCACGCGCAGCCACGAGAAGCGCAGCGACATCGCCAGGCCCGCCACCAGGGCCGCGATCCACAGCACGCCCGAACCGGCGAAGCCGAGCAGCTTCTGGCTCGCCGGGCCGAGCAGCACGCCCACGACGCCGCCGGCATGGCCTCCCGCCACGTGCGCCTCGAACTGGTAGAGCCGCGTGTGCTCGAGCGCGCAGCTCGCTGCCAGCAGCACCGCCACGCCGACCCAGAACAGCCAGGCCGGCGGCTCGTGCGGATCGGCGGGTGCCGACGGCGCCTGCTCGCTGCGCAGCACGCGCGCGAGGCCGCCCAGCCAGGCGCGCAGGCTCACCAGCATCAGCCACCAGGCCGAGAAGCCGAAGAGGAAGTACAGCGCGTCGGAGAACAGCGCGCCCAGCGTGCCGGCCTTGTTGGCGGCCTGCTCGACGCTGCCCGAGGTGGTGAAGGCCGGGTCGGTGGCACTGTGGGTGGCCAGTGCCAGCAGCGCGAGCAGCCACAGCACCGCGCCGATGCCCAGGCCGAGGCGCGTGCGCCAGCGCGGAACCACGCGGTTCGAGGAGGAGGTCGAGGCCGGCGCGCCCGGCTCGGCGCGCAGCGATCCGAGAGGAAACGTCATGGCGGCGATTGTGGCCCAAGCCCTCCGTGGCCCTGTATCCGCTCGCAGCCGGCGCCGCTAGCATCGTCGTCATGGCTCCGCTGGGCACCGACGACCTCGAGCGCTTCGCCGCGTGCGCGCTGCAGGCGGTGCGCACGCGCTTTCCGCACAAGCTCGACCACCTGATGCTCGATGAGCACGACCGCCCGCGACCGGCCGACATCCATCCGGTGTTCGACGGCAGCTACGACTGGCATTCGAGCGTGCACATGCACTGGTCGCTGCTGCGCCTGCTGCGGCGTGCGCCGGCGCTGCCCCAGCGCGCGGCGATCGTCGCGCACCTCGAGTCTCGATGGCAACCGGAGCTCGTGGCGGCGGAGCGCGCGTACGCCGCACATCCAGGGCGCGGCAGCTTCGAGCGGCCCTATGGCTGGGCCTGGCTGCTCGCGCTGCAGGCCGAGCTCGAGACGCCCGACGACAGCCTGCCCGAGCGGACCCGCTGGGCCGACGCGCTGCGGCCACTGGCCGATGACCTGGCCGACCGGCTCGCCGCCTTCCTTGCGCGCAGCGACTACCCGGTGCGCGCCGGCACGCACGCCAACTCGGCATTCGCGATGCGGCTCGCGCGGCGCTGGCCGGAGCCTCGCCTGCAGCAGGCCATCGCTGCCGCCGCTCAGCGCTGGTTCGCGGCCGATCGCGACTACCCCGCACGCTACGAGCCCGGCGGCGCCGACTTCCTCTCCGGCGGGCTGGAGGAGGCTGCGCTGATGCTGGACCTGCTCGGCGCCGACTTCCCGGCGTGGTGGCAGGCTTTCGCGCCGGGCGAAGGGCTGGATCCCTGGCTGCATCCGGTGCGCGTGAGCAACCGGCTCGACCCGCAGCTCGTGCACCTCGACGGCCTGAACCTCTCGCGCGCCGGGTGCCTCGAGGCCATCGGCCGCGCACTGGGCGAGGCGCGCTTCGCCGAGGCCGCGGCGCGGCACCGAGCCGCCACCTGGCCGCACGTCACCGCCGGCGACTTCGGCGCCACGCACTGGCTGGTGAGCTTCGCGCTGCTCGCCTGCGGCGACTAGCCGCGGACGCTCGCCATCGCTTCGTAGCGCAGCGGCGGGCCGGCGTGCGAGCGCACCAGCGCGTAGCCGCGCACCGGCCATTCGATCGCCTCCGGAAGCTCGGGCGCCTGTGCGCCCTGCGCGTGGCGCGCGAGCGTGACGTGCGGTCGGAAGCGACGCGCCTCGACGCGCAGTCCGAGCCCATGCAGCGTGTCGGCCAAGGCTGCGTGCAGCCGCAGCAGCTCGGGTGGCGGCTCACCCGCCTCGAGCACCGCCACCCCCTGCGGCCAGCAGTCAGCTCTCGCCAGGCGCAGCGTGAAGGTCTCGGCCGGCGGCAACCGAGCGACCAGCGCCTGCGTCTCGGGCTCGCCCACCTCGCCGAGGAAGTGCAGCGTCAGGTGCAGCCGCTGCGGCGGCACGAGCGCGGCGCGAGGCGGCCAGCGCCAGGCGCGCTGGGCATCGGCGAGCCGCGCCCGAACCGTGTCGTCGGGCCAGAGCGCGAGGAAGAGGCGCATGGGCCGATTCTCGCGACCCGAGCCGCATCAAGCCAGGCGCATCTTCCGTGCGCTAGGCTCGCTGCATGAAGATCCACTTCCTCGGCGCCGCCGACACCGTCACCGGCTCGCGCCACCTGGTCGAACTCGACGGTCAGACCCTGCTGCTCGACTGCGGGCTGTTCCAGGGTTTCAAGACGCTGCGCGAGCGCAACTGGGCGCCGCTGCCGGTGCCGGCCTCGGAGATCGACGCGGTGGTGCTCAGCCACGCCCACCTCGACCATAGCGGCTACCTGCCGGCGCTGGTGAATCAGGGCTTCCGCGGGCCGGTGCACTGCACGCCGGCCACGCGCGACCTCGCCGAAGTGATGCTGCTCGACAGCGCTCACCTGCAGGAGGAAGACGCGCGGCGCGCCAACCGCTTCGGCTTCTCGCGCCACGAGCCCGCGCTGCCGCTCTACACGGTGGCCGATGCCAAGCGCGCGATCGCCCGGCTGTCGCCGCTGCCTGCCGGGCGACCGGCGCGCATCGGCAACGTGCTGGCCGAGCTGACGCCGGCCGGCCACTTACTTGGCGCCTGCTCGGTGACGCTGCGGCATCGCGACGCCACGCTGGTGTTCTCCGGCGACCTGGGCCGCGAGAGCGACCTGCTGATGCCGCCGCCGCAGCGCATTGCACGCGCCGACGTGCTGCTGGTGGAGTCGACCTACGGCAACCGCGTGCACCCGCCGGAGGATCCGCAGCAGGCGCTCGGGGCCATCGTGCGCGCCACGCTGCGGCGCGGCGGCTCGGTGCTGCTGCCCTCGTTCGCGGTGGGCCGCGCGCAGGCGCTGATGCTGGTGCTGCAGCGCCTGAAGGCGGCCGGCGAGATCCCCGAGGACACGCCGATCTACCTCGACAGCCCGATGGCCACCGCCGCCACGACTCTCTACCAGAAGCACCGCAAGCTGCTGCGCCTGAGCCCGCGCGAAGCGAACACGCTGTGCGACGGCGTGACGGTGGTGACCACGCCGCAGCAGTCGGAGAAGGTGTCGCGCTCGCGCTACCCGAGCGTGATCATCTCGGCCAGCGGCATGGCCACCGGCGGCCGCGTGCTGCACCACCTGAAGGCGATGGCGCCGAACCCGCGCAACGCGATCGTGTTCCCCGGCTTCCAGGTGGCCGGCACGCGCGGCGCGAAGCTGGTCGAAGGCGCCACCGAGGTGAAGATCTTCGGCGAGTACGTGGCGGTGAAGGCGCAGGTGAGCCATCTCGAAGGCTTCTCCGGCCACGCCGACGCGGACGAGTTGATGCACTGGCTGCACGGCTTCGAGCAGGCGCCGGCGCAGACCTGGGTGGTGCACGGCGAGCCCGCGGCTGCCGACGCGCTGCGCAGCCGCATCGGCGACGAGCTCGGCTGGCGCGTCGCCGTGCCGGAGCACCACGCGCAGGTGACGGTCTGAACCTGTTCGACACCAGCGGGGCCACCGTCGAAGGCCTGGCCGTCGCGCTCGGCTGCGGGCTGCTCGTCGGTCTGGAGCGCGAGCGGCGCAAGGGCCAGGGGCATGACCGCGCCGCGGCCGGCGTGCGCAGCTTCGGCATCGTCGCGCTGCTGGGGGCGATTGCCCAGGCGGTGGCCGTGCCGGGGCTGGTCGCGGTGGGCGCGCTCGCCGTCGGGGCACTCGCGGCGCTGGCCTATGCCCGCAGCCGTTCGCGCGATCCCGGACTCACCACCGAACTGGCACTGATCGCCACCTACCTCGTCGGCGTGCTCGCGATGCGCACACCGCTGCTCGGCGCGGCCTGCGGCACGCTGCTGGCCGTGCTGCTCGCCGCGCGCACGCAACTGCACCGGTTCGCGACGCACTGGCTGCGCGAGCAGGAGCTGCGCGACGGGCTGATGTTGGCCGCGCTCGCGCTGGTGATCCTGCCGCTGGTGCCCGACGAGCCGCTGCCCTGGCTGGGCGGCATGCGCGCGCGCCCACTGGCCTCGCTGGTGCTGCTGATCCTTCTGCTGCAGGCCGCCGGCCACGTGGCGCTGCGGCTGTTCGGCGCGCGCCTCGGGCTGGCAGCTTCGGGCTTCTTCGGCGGCTTCGTGTCGAGCACGGCCACCATCGCCGCCTTCGGCGCGCGGGCACGCGCGCAGCAGCTGCCGGTGGCGCTGGCCGCGGCGGCCGGTGCCTTCTCGGGCTGTGCCACCTGGGCGCAGCTGCTGGTGATGGCCGCCGCACTCTCGCCGTCGGGCCTGCGTCTGCTGGCACTGCCGGTGCTGGCCGGGTTGGTGGCCACGGCTGCCGCCGCCGCGCTGGTGTCGTGGCGCGACCTGCTCGACGGTCCGTCCGCAGCCGTCGACGATCGCGGCGCGCTGAGGCTGCGCGAGGCGCTGCTCATCGCGCTGCTGCTCGCCGGCGTGGCCGCGCTGGTGTCGCAGGCGCAGCAGCATTTCGGCAGGGTCGGCGTGCTCGGCAGCGCGGCCCTCGCCGCCTTCGGCGACACGCATGCACCGATCGCCTCGCTGCTCGCGCTGTTCGCGGCCGATCGCCTCGATGCGACCACGCTGCGCGCCGGCGCGATCCTCGCGCTCACGGCCAACACGATGACGCGGCTCGTCACCGCCTTCGCGTCGGGCGGCGCGAGCTACGCGCTGCGCGTGGGCACGGCGCTGATCGCGGGCCTGATCGCAGCGCTGGCCACCGGGATGCTTGCAGCTTGATTCGACTCGACACAGTGTGACAGCGACGCGGGGCTATGGTGGGACTCCGAACCGAGGAGTCGTTGGAGGGCCGCCATGAGAACCAACTGGCGCACCGCCTGGCAGGGCCAGGAGATCGTCGTCTACCGTGACGACACGGTGGTCGATCGCGTGAACGCACAGGACATCGAACGCGTGGTGTTCGTGCACCAGGGCGCGGGCGATTCACCCGGCGAGCTTCGCTACGCCATCGTCGAGATGCGCGACGAGGTGCTGGTGTTCCCCGACTACACCGGCTTCGCCGGCCGCGTGAACTTCGAGCGTCAGGCCTTCTGGGCCGAACGCGGCTGCGTGTACTGGGTGTCGGACCGACACGCCTCGCTGCCCGCACGCCTGCGTCGCGGACGCTGGCTGATGCGCCGCGCCGAGCCGGCCTACGGGCGCATGCCGCGCGCCGAACTCGCCGGGCTGCTCGACGGCTGGCCGCTGGAAGGACCGCAGACCTGGGAGCAGCGCAAGTGGCGCCGCATCGAGAACGGCCGGCCGTTCTCGAACTCGTCGCCGGGGCAGTTGCACGTCTGAGCGTGAGCCCCTGAAGCGACAAACCCGGCCAGAGGCCGGGTCACGAAGTACAAACCCGGCCAGAGGCCGGGTCATGCTTGCGGTCGAGAGCGACGCTCAGGCAGCCGGCTTGGCAGCCTTGGCCTTCTTCTTCGCGTGCTTCTTGGCGGGCTTCTTCGCGGCGGGCTTGGCCTCTTCCTTGGCGGCCGGGGCGGCAGCGGCAGCCGGGGCGGCCGGCGTGGCCGGAGCGGCGGGGGCAGCAGCCTGGGCGAATGCACCGGCGGTGAAACCAGCGGCAACCAGCAGGGCAACGAGCTTCTTCATGGAGTAGGTCCTCGAGGGTGAGTGATGAGCAGGGTGCTCGGGGGGCTCAACGCGACGTCGACACGAACGGTTGACGTTCGGCGTGAACAGGGTGGGCTTCGAGTTCGTCCAGGCGCAGCACCGGCGTGACGCAGGCATCCACGCGCTCGAACAGCTCGGCCCAGTGCGCCATCGGGCGTGTGGCGAAGAGCGCGGCCACGTCGGCTCGCAAGGCCATCGATTCGGCGCTGCCCGGAACGAGCCCTCGGCTCCAGTGGCGATCGATCCAGTCCGGCCGGCCCACGGCCTCGCACAGCGCGCGCCAGAACTTCATCTCCAGCGAACCGACCGCCATGAAGCGCCCGTCGGCGCAACGGTAGGCCCCGTAGCAGGGCGCACCGCCGGAGAGCAGGTCGCGCCCCGGCACGGGGGGGCGTCCGGTGGCCGCCAGCGTGATGCGCGCCAGCGCATGGTGGCGATAGACCTCATGCGTCATCGAGATGTCGACGACGCTGCCGCGGCCGCTGCGCTGCGCGCCCAGCAGCGCCGCGAGCATGCCCGCCACCGCGGCCTGCGTGCCGCCCATCAGGTCGCCGATCTGGAAGTTGGGGACCGCCACGTCGCCGTCGACGGTGGCGTTCTGCTCGAGCACGCCGGCCATCGCGATGTAGTTGATGTCGTGGCCGGCGCGGTGCGACCAGGCGTTGTGCTGGCCGTAGCCGCTGATCGAGCACATCACCAGCTTCGGGTTGAGCGCGTGCAGCACGGGCCAGCCCAGGCCGAGCTTGTCCATCACGCCAGGACGGAAGCCCTCAACCAGCAGGTCGGCACCGCGCACGAGCTCGAGCACTTCGGCGCGGCCCGCCTCGCTGCGCAGGTCGATCTCGCGCAGCTGCTTGCCCTCGTTGAGGGCGCAGAACGCGAGGCTTGCGCGGCCGGCCTCGCGGTCGGCGCGCGTCAGGTACATGTGGCGCGTGCCGTCGTCCTGGCCGTCGCTGGCCGGGCCCTCGATCTTGAGCACCGTGGCGCCCATCTCGGCGAGGTGCTTGGTGGCCAGCGGGCCAGGCAGCAGGCGGGTCAGGTCGACGACGGTGATGCCGGCCAGCAGGCCTGCCGCGTCGGTCAACGGAACACCCCTTCGCGCATCCACTTGGTCGCGACCCACTTCTCGCCCGCCACCACCGGTGCACCGCCGTGCAGCGTCTTGGTGGACGGGTGCGCACGCTCGTAGCTGAAGAAGACCGCGTTGCCCTTGACCGGCGCCACCTCGAGCTGCACGTCGGGGAAGGTGGTGCCGCCGCCGACCTCGGGGGCGTTCAGGTACATCACCACGGTGCCGACGCGCTGGCCACCGCGCTTGAGGATGGTGGACGTGCCGGGCTGGGCCGGGTCGAAGTAGTCGTAGTGCGGCTTGTACTCGGCGCCGGGCCGGTAGCGCAGCACCTGGATGCCCTCGCCGTTCTCCACCGGCCAGCCGACCAGCGCCGCGATGCGTGCCTCGATGCGCCGGCACAGCTCGTTCTCGCCGCGGTCGAAGAACATGCCCTGGCTGGTGCGCGCGGCGTTCACCTCGCTCGCGCCGGTGTCGGTCTGCACCGTCTCGGAGCGCGTGAGGCGCTTCTCGGCCAGGGCCATCAGCTCGTCGCACTCCTGGTGCGAGAGCAGGCCGCCGAGCACCACCACGCGCGGATCGCGCATCGCGAGCAGCACGCGTACCTCGCGGTCGGGCAGGTGCAGCACGGTGGGCAGACCGCCTTGCTTCGGCAGCGGGTCGGGCACCGGCACCGGTGGCGGCAGCTGCGCCGCCTTGGCGCGTTCGTCGAGGAAGCCGCGCAGCGTGTCCTCGAGCGCGGCGATGGCCACGTCCTCATGCCAGCCGCTGGCCTTCATCGACTCGAGCACGGCTTCCGGCTGGGCTCCGGCCTGGGCCTGCGCAATGATCCACGCCCGCAGTTCGGGCGTCACCGGTTGGGGCTGCTGCACGGCGTTCATGGGCAAATTCTGCCCCAGCGCCGCGCGCGGCTGTTACGGATCGTCAGGCCGGACGCAGCGCGTGGGTCTGCCGCGCGAGCGCGGTGATTCGGATCCAGTCCTTCGCCGCCACCGCATCGGCCGGCGTGAGCCACGAGCCGCCGCAGACCTTCACGTTGGGCAGGGCGAGGAACTGCGGCGCCGTCTCGGGCGTGATGCCGCCGGTGGGGCAGAAGGCCACGTCGGGGAACGGCCCATGCAGCGCCTTCAGCAGCGGAATGCCGCCCGCCGCCGTGGCGGGAAAGAACTTCAGGAAGTGGTAGCCGTCGGCGTTGGCCTGCATCACCTCGCTGGCGGTGGCCACGCCGGGCAGCAGCGGCAGCGTCACGTTGCGGCAGTAGTGACCCAGTTCACTGGTGTAGCCGGGGCTGACGCCGAAGCGGCAGCCCGCGTCGCGCGCGGCCTGCGCATCGGCGACACTGCGGATCGTGCCCGCGCCGACGATGGCCTGCGGCACGCTGCGCGCGATGGCCTCCATGGCCCGCAGCGCCACCGGCGTGCGCAAGGTCACCTCGAGCACCTTGACACCTCCGTCGACCAGCGCCTGCGCCATCGGCACCGCGTCTTCCAGGCGCTGGATCACGATCACCGGGATCACCGGGCCGTGGTCGGCGAGTTCGAGCGTGTTCATCGCGATCCTCTCGTGTCGGTTGTCAGAGCCAGGTGCAGGCACCCTCTTCGGCACTCAGCACGTTGCGACGCAGGCCGCCGAAGAGCTCGCGTCCCAGGCCGTGGGCGTTGGTCTCGGCGGCCGCTGCGGTGAGCCGCGCCGGCGCGCGCGCCGACCACTCGGCGGCATCGACCAATGCATCGAGCGTGCCGGCCACCGCGTCGAGGCGGATCACGTCCCCGTCGCGCACCTTGGCCAGCGGGCCGTCGGCCAACGCCTCGGGGCTGACGTGGATGGCCGCCGGCACCTTGCCCGAGGCGCCGCTCATGCGGCCGTCGGTCACCAGCGCCACCTTGAAGCCCTTGCCCTGCAGCACCGCCAGCGGCGGCGTCAGCTTGTGCAGCTCGGGCATGCCGTTGGCGCGCGGGCCCTGGAAGCGCACCACGGCGACGAGGTCGCGCTCCAGCTCGCCCGCCTTGAAGGCCGCCTGCAGCGCCTCCTGGGACTCGAACACGCGCGCCGGCGCCTCGATCACGTGGCGGTCTTCCGGCACGGCCGAGACCTTGATCACCGAGCGGCCGAGGTTGCCGGTGAGCAGCTTCAGGCCGCCCTCGGCGCTGAAGGGCTGCGCCGCGCCGCGCACCACGCCCTCGTCGCCGCTGCGCGCCGGCAGCGGCTGCCAGCGCAGTGCTGGGCCTTCCTGCACCGGCTGTGTGCCGTAGGCCGCGAGGCCGCCCTCGGCCACAGTGGCCACGTCGGCATGCATCAGTCCGGCGTCGAGCAGCTCGCGGAGCACGAAGCCCGGGCCGCCGGCGGCCTGGAACTGGTTCACGTCGGCGCTGCCGTTCGGGTAGACGCGCGCCAGCAGCGGCGTGGCCTTGGAGAGATCGCCGAAGTCGGTCCAGTCGATCAGGATCCCGGCGGCACGCGCCACCGCCACCCAGTGGATCAGGTGGTTCGTGGAGCCACCGGTGGCCAGCAGCGCGACCATCGCGTTGACGATCACGCGCTCGTCGACCAGCTGGCCGATGGGCGTGAAGCGCGTGCCGCCCTTGCGGATCGCCAGCACGCTGCGCACCGCCTCGCGCGTCAGCGCCTCGCGCAGCCCGGCATGCGGGTGCACGAAGGCGGCGCCCGGCACGTGCAGGCCCATGGCCTCGAGCAGCATCTGGTTGCTGTTGGCGGTACCGTAGAAGGTGCAGGTGCCGGCGCCGTGGTACGCGGCCGATTCGGCCTCGAGCAGCTTGTCTCGCCCCACCAGCCCCTGCGCGAATTGTTCGCGCACCTTGGACTTCTCGGTGTTCGACAACCCGCTCGCCATCGGCCCGGCCGGCACGAACAGGCACGGCAGGTGCCCGAAGTGCAGCGCGCCGATCAGCAGACCCGGCACGATCTTGTCGCACACGCCGAGCAGCAACGCGGCGTCGAACACGTCGTGGGTCAAGGCGATCGCCGTGCCCATCGCGATGGTGTCGCGCGAGAACAGGCTCAGCTCCATGCCGGGCAGGCCCTGGGTGACACCGTCGCACATTGCCGGCACGCCGCCGGCCACCTGCACCGTGGCGCCGAGCCGGCGTGCCTCGTCGCGGATCACCGCCGGGAAGCTCTCGTACGGCTGGTGCGCCGAGAGCATGTCGTTGTAGGCCGTCACCACGCCAATGTTGGGCGCGCGCTCGGCCACTACGCGCAGCTTGTCGTTCGCCGGCAGCGCGGCGAAGGCATGCGCGACGTTCGCGCAGCCCATGCGATCGGCGCCACGCGGGCGGTCGATCGCGGCCTGCACGCGCGCGAGGTAGGCCTGACGGCTGGCGGCGCTGCGCTCGCGGATGCGCTGCGTGACGTCGGCAAGAACGGCTTTCATGGCAAGGCCCCGGGACGTTGTAACCTTTTCACTGATTATCGCGTAACCAGGTTACATCGTCAAAACAACGGGACCTGCGTCATCGTGGGCATCGTTCGTGCGTTGCTCAAGACAAGCCCGACATCGGCATCCTAGAGTTCGACCATGCACGGTACCGACGCGTCGCTCATGCTCCGCGATCCGCAGGCGCTGCTGGATCACACGCTGCGCACCTGGCCGGCCGGCGCCGACCTCTGGGTGTTCGGCTACGCCTCGCTGATCTGGCGACCGGAGTTCGACGCCGACGAGCAGCGCGCCGCCGCGGTGCACGGCTGGCACCGCGCACTGCGCATGCGCTCGCGCATCAACCGCGGCACGCCGGAGCGCCCCGGACTGGTGTTCGCGCTGGTGCCGGGCGGCTCGTGCCGCGGCGTGGCCTACCGCATCGCGCGATCGCGCGCGCAGGAGGAACTGGAGCGGCTCTGGCTGCGCGAGATGCCCACCGGCGTGTATGACCCGCGCTGGCTCCCCTGCCGCACCGCCCAGGGGCCGGTACACGCGCTGGCCTTCACGCTGGACCGCCGAAGCCCGGCACACACCGGCTCGATCGGCGATGCGGAGATGCTCGACATCCTGCGACACGCCCGAGGGCGCTATGGCAGCACGCTCGACTATCTGCTCGAGACGGCCGCGTCGCTGCGCCGGCACGGCATCCGCGACCGGGAGATCGAACGGCTGGAGCGACTGGCGCGCGGCCTCGCGGCGCGCTGAAGCGGGTCAAAGCCGCTGCAACGGGCTGGAGCTGCCCTGCTGCGCGAGGCGCACGCTTTCGAGATCGGCCTCGGTGTCGACGTCGATCAGCACGCCGGGGTCGTCGACCTCCACGCCGATCGCCGGGTAGCGCGCCACCAGGCGGCGCGCGCCTTCGTCGCCACGCAGCGCCACCAGCTCCGAGTAGAGCTCGGCCGAGAAACCGACCGGATGGCCGCGCACGCCCTTGTGCTGGGCGAACACCACCGCATGGTGGGCGAGCTCGCGCGAGACCTCGAGCATGGTGTCGCTGCGCACCATCGGCATGTCGCCGGGCAGGATCAGCCAGCCGCCGGCGTCGGGAATGGCGCTGACACCGCAGGAGATCGAATAGCCCATGCCCAGCGATTCTTGGCCGGGGGAGCCCACCTCTGGCAGCACGATCACGTCGCGCGCGGCGACGCTGCGTCGCGCCGCGTCGGCAAAGGCTTCGGTGGTGACCACGACCACCGGCAACTGCGTGGCCACCGCGTGGCGCAGCGTGGTGGCAAGCACCGTCGCGCTGCCCAGGCGCTGGGCCAGCTTGTGGTCCGCACCCAGGAAACGGCTGCCCCGCCCCGCCGCCAACACGATCACCGCAGGTTGCGCGCTCATCGCGCTACCCCCTCTTGTTCTTGGTTGCCTCTTGCGCGACGACATGGTGGCCGCGCCCATTGGAGCCAAGAATGGGTTCCCAAGGGCGCCACAGGTAGTGGGACGTTCACCTAAGGCCTTCCCCGTAAGCAAAATTGCCCACTCAGAACTGCCAGCCGGGTAAGCCCTAGCATGGCAGCCGACACGAACGATCGAACGATCCGACCATGACCGACACTTCCCGCGACATCGCCGCCCTGCGCAAGAGCTACGAGCGCGACGAACTCGACGAGAGCGCGAGCGCGGCCGATCCACTTCAGCAGTTCGAACACTGGTTCCGCCAGGCACTGAGTGCCGAGCTGCCCGAACCGAACGCGATGACGGTGGCCACCATCGGTGACGACGGCCGGCCGTCGACGCGCGTGGTGCTGATCAAGGGCTACGACGCACGCGGCCTCGTCTGGTACACGAACTACGAGAGCCGCAAGGGCCGTGAGATCGCCGCCCATCCGTTCGCGGCGCTGCAGTTCCACTGGGTCGAGCTCGAACGCGTGGTGCGCATCGAGGGCCGCGTCGAGAAAGTCAGCGAGGAGGAATCCGATGCGTACTACCGTTCGCGCCCGCTCGATTCACGCATCGGCGCCTGGGCCTCGCCGCAGAGCCAGGTGATCGCCTCCCGCGCGGTGCTGGTGGCCAACGCCGCGCGCTACGGCGCGCAGTACCTGCTGAATCCGCCGCGGCCGCCGCACTGGGGCGGCTACCGCCTCGTCCCCGACCGCTGGGAGTTCTGGCAGGGCCGGCCCTCGCGCCTGCACGACCGGCTGCGCTACCGGCTGGAGGGCGCGGCCTGGGTGCGCGAGCGCCTGGCCCCCTGAGGTTCCGGCGCCCGCGCCGCCCTGGGCTCAGAAGCTCACCCGCAGGCCAGCCTTGAGCGCCCGGCCCGGCAGCGGCGCCAGGTCGCGCACCGTCGGGATCGTCGTCGCGCTGCGCGCCAGCACGTCGCCGGCGTTGGCGAGCTTGACGAACACCAGCCCGTCGCCGCCACGCCAGCCGACCTGCCGCGACAGCGCGAGGTCGAGCAGCGCATACCCGGCGGTGGGCGTGTCGGTCGACGGCACGCGGCTCTGGCGCTGCACGCCGGTCAGGGCCGCCGAGACCGTCCACGGACCGTGCAGCGCGTCGACGCCGATCCGCAGCCGTGCGGGCGCGATGCGCGCGAGCGGCTCGCCGCGGTCGAGGTCGTCGCCGCGCACGAGGTCCAGCTGCGCACTCAGGTCGAAGGCCCACGCGGCCGCCGTGAGGCGATGCTTCGCCTGGGCCTCGACACCACGCAGCTGCGCCCGCGTGGCCCGGAACACGTACTCCGGCAGGCTTTCGACGCCGCCACCGTCGGCCGGCACGTCGACCGTGCCGCCGGTGGCCGAGAGTGCGATGTAGCGCGAGAAGCGCGCCTCGAACACCCCGACGCGCACCTCGCTCGCACCCGCCGCCCAGCGCAGTGCGGCGTCGAGGTTGCGGCCGCGCTCCGAGCCCAGCGTCGCGTCGCCGCGCTCGTAGGCGGCGGTCGCCGCGTGCACGCCGTTGGCGAACAACTCGAACGACGTCGGCGCGCGCTGCGTCTGCGCCACCGAGGTGGCCAGGCTCCATTCCGGGGCGAACTTCCAGAGGTTCGACAGCGACAGGCTGCTCGGCGAGAACCGCCGTTCCCGTGCCGGCCCGAACTGCGGCTGCGCCGGGTCGGCGTCGCCGGCCGATGCGATGCGCGCGCGCTCGATCCGCGCGCCCGCGCTCAGCGTGCCCAGGGCCCAGGTCGTCTCCTCGACGACGAACAGCGCCTGCCGCGTCGTCGTGGTGGACGGGACGAAGGCTTCCGCGCCGAGCGCGGCGAAGTCGCTGCTCTCCCACTGCGCGCCGAGCACGCCGCGCCAGCGGCCGAGCGACGCGTGCTCGGCCTCGACGCGGGCCTCGTTGCCGCGGCTCGAGAACACGGTGCCCACGCTGCCGTCGCCCTCGAGTTCGCGGTGCTCGTAGACCGTGCGGCCGAGGCGCGCCCGCACGCTGCGCAGCGGGCCGTCGAGCTCGCGCCATTCGCCTTCGGCGGCGAGGTGGTCGCGCTGCATGCGGATGGTCACGTCGGGCTCGGCAACGACGCCGTAGCGGTTGTCGTAGCGGTCGAGCGCGAGGCCGACGTGACCGCTGCCGAAGGTGTAGGAGCCGCCCAAGGCACCACCGTGGGCGTGCGCGGCCGAGTTGCGCACACGCTCGGTGGGATCGAGCGCGATGCCGTCTTCCACCGGCGTGAAGCGCGGCACGCGCAGATCGCTGGTGCGGCGGTCGAAGGCATCGGCATGCCAGGCCCAGCGGCCGTCGCCCGCCTCCACCAGGGCCGCGGCGCCGCGCTCCGCCTCGGCGCCGCCGAGGCGCAGTTCGGCAGCGCCGCCGATGCCCTGCACGGGCGCTCGCGGAATGCGGTTGTCGATGGCATTGACCACGCCGCCGATCGCGCTGCCGCCGTACAGCAGCGCCGCCGGGCCGCGCAGCACCTCGATGCGCTCGACCGCCAGCGGGTCGATCGGCACCGCGTGGTCGTAGCTCAGCGTGGAGGCGTCGAACGACGCGCTGGCGTTGTTGAGGATGCGCACGCGCTCGCCGTCGAGGCCGCGCACGATGGGCCGGTTGGCGTTCGGGCCGAAGTAGGTGCCGGACAGGCCGGGCTGGTCGGCCAGCGTCTCGGCCAGCGAGCTGCCGCGGCGCAGCACGAGACCGTCGCCGGCCAGCACGGACACCGGCGTGGCGAGATCGCTGGATCGCAGCGGATTGCCGGTGACGACCACCGGATCGAGCTGGGCACCGGGTTCGGCGCGCGCGCCGAGCGCGAACGCGGCCGCGGCGAGCGCGGCCGCGCGCCGCCGCCCGCGAAAGGACGAAGAAGACATGAGAGCACTCCGGAAGGCTTGAAGTCGTCGGCGCGCGAACGCGCCACGCGGCACCGGCCGCGAGGCGGGCGCCGCATCGAGAGGAACGGGACTTCAGGCCCGCCCGGGCGGGCCGCGCGCCAGGAAGCCGGCCGCCTGCGGCGCGAGGCGCCCGGCCGGCATCGGCGCGTCGGGAACGAGGGTGACGTCGGCGACGGTGCAGGCCACCGGGGCGCCGAAGGCGAGGTCGGCGTGGGCCAGCTGGTCGTACAGCCGGCACTCGTCGCTGCCTTCGTCGTGATCGGTCAGCGTGCCGCCGTCGCCCGCGTGCGCGGAAGCCGGTGTGTCGTGCCCGTGGGCATGCCCCACTCCGTGCACCACTCCGTGCAACAAGCCGAGCGCCTGCAGCCACAGCATCGCCGCCGCGAGCAGCGGCAGCGCGAGGCGTCGGAGCGGAATCGAGGGGCGCAGCACGGGCCGCAGTCTAGCGATGCACGCCGCTCACGCGTCGCGCACGCGGCTCGCGAAGGTCCTGCGGAACTTCTCCACCTTCGGCGCCACGACGAAGGCGCAGTAGCCCTGCCCCGGGTGGTTGGCGAAGTAGTGCTGGTGGTAGTCCTCGGCGCGCGAGTAGTCGCGCTCGGGCTCGATCTCGGTGACCACCCTGCCGCCGACCTTCGCGTTGACCTCGGCCACCACCTCGCGCGCCACGCGCTCCTGCTCGGGGCCGTGGAAGTAGATGCCCGAGCGGTACTGCGTGCCGATGTCGTTGCCCTGGCGGTTCGGCGTGGTCGGGTCGTGCACGACGAAGAAGATCTCCAGCACTTCGCGCAGCGTGATCTGCGCCGGGTCGAAGCGCACGCGCACGACCTCCGCGCAACCGGTGTCGCCGCCGCACACCTGCTCGTAGGTCGGGCGCGCGACGCGGCCGTTGCTGTAGCCCGATTCGACGCCGACGACGCCGCGCACGCGCTCGTACACGGCTTCGACGCACCAGAAGCAGCCGCCGCCGAGGGTGATGGTCTCCAACGCTTCGCTCATGCCACGCTCCGGGCGGCGCACCACGCGCCGCGAGAGCGGCACCTTAGCGGAATTCGTGCTTGGCCGTGAACGCGACCATCCAATTCCTCGGCAGCGCCGATTCGAAGAAGCGGCCGTTGCCGTCGTTGACGATCACCGAGCCGGCATAAGTCTTGTCGGTCGCGTTGTCGACGCGGATCAGCTGGCTGAGCGTCCAGTTGCCGAACTTCTGCGCGAAGCCGGTGCGCAGGTTCAGCACGGTGGCGGCCGGCGCGGCATCGGTGTTGGCGTCGTTGACCATCAGCGAGCCGGTGCGTACCAGCTCGATGCCGGCGTTGAAGCCACCCCAGGCCGCCTTGGGCGTCCAGGCCAGCTCGGCGAAGGCGCTGCGCTCCGGCGTGCCGGGCAGGCGGTTGCCGGCCGGAATGTTGACCGCCGTCGCGCCGCTGCCGCTGACGAACCCCTCGTCGAAGCGGGCGCGCAGTGCGGTCAGGCTCAGGGTGGCACGCAGCGAATCCGCCAGCGCGCCGGTGTACATGAACTCGGCACCCCGACGGCTGGTGCGACTGGCATTCTTGAAGGTGGTGCGGCCACCGAGGTTGGTGTCGGTGACGATCTCGTCGCGCGTGGTGATGTCGAACACCGCCACGTCGACGCGGTGGCCCGGCGCCGGCTTCCACTTGGCGCCGACCTCGGCATGGCGGCTGCGCGAGGCCTTCAGGTCGACGTTCAGCCCGCTCAGGCCGCCGGCGCGGTAGGAGAGCTCGGTGAAGGTCGGCGTCTCGAAGCCGCGGCCGGCGTTGGCGTAGAGGTGCAGTTCGGGGCTGGCGCGGAAGGTCAGGCCGACTACCGGGTTGGTGGCGCTGAAGTCGACGCCGCCGCTGTCGTCGCCGTTGGCGCTGTTGGGAATGATGAAGCGGTCGGCGCTGCGGAACTTGACGCGGCTCGAGCGCACGCCGGCGGTGGCCGTGAGCGAGGCCAGCAGGTCGTAGCCCGCCTGCGCAAAGACGTCGGTGCTGCGCACGGTGTTCAGCTCGTCACGCTTGAGCGCGCCCTGCACGCCGGCCGTGTTGAGGTAGCCCTGCCGATCTTCCTCGCTGCGGTCGTGTTCGAGCCCTCCCGTCAGGCGCAGCACGCGGCCGCCCTCGAGCTTGACCTCGTGCGCGAGCTGCGCCCCCAGGCCCATGTAGCTGCGCGAGAAATCGACGATGCCGCCGGAGCCCGTGATCGCCGTCTGGGCCGGCGCGGTGGGCGGCACCGAGAGCTTGTTGAAGAGGTTGCGGTAGCCGACGTACAGGCGCGAGGTCAGCGTGGTCGCGTCAGTCAGGCGGCGCTCGTAGACCGTGCCCAGCTGCTGCTGGTTGACCACCTTGCTGGCGTCCTGGGCCTTCACGATGGCCGCCACCTGGCGCGGGTTGGCCTCCCAGTCGGCGCGCGTCAGTCCGGCCGGATCCTTGGACAGCGGCTGGTCGAACGAGTTGGCCACCACGCTGATCGTGGAGGCCGCGTCGATCACGTGCTCCCACTTGGCGTTGAACTGCGTGCGCTGCGCCATGCTGAAGTCGCGCCAGCCATTGGTGGCGTAGCGCATCGCGTCGACGATTACGCTGTCGCGTTCGCCGTTGTGGCCGAACCTGATCGACTCGCGGTTCTGCTCCCAGGGGCCGAAGGCGATGCCGGCGCTGACCGTCGGCACCGTCGCGTCGGTGCCGCTGAACACCTGCACCACGCCGCCGGCGGCGTTGCCGTAGAGCTGCGCGAGCGGGCCGCGCAGCACCTCGATGCGCTGCGCCGAGCCGAGCGCGATCGTGGAGGCCTGGCCCTGGCCGTCAGGCATCGAGGCCGGGATCCCGTCGACGATCAGCCGCACGCCGCGGATGCCGAAGGTCGAGCGCGAGCCGAAGCCGCGGATCGAGAGCTGCAGGTCCTGCGCGTAGTTCTGGCGGTTCAGCACGCTGATGCCGGGCACGCGGTTCAGCGCTTCGGACAGGTTGACCTGGAAGCCGCCGCTGTCGATCACGTCGCGCGTGATGGCGGTGATGGCGGCGGGCGCGTCGAAGGTGGTCTGGCGCGTGCGCTCGGCCGTCACGACGACGGGGTCGAGCTCGGCGGTCTGGGCGTGGGCGGGAAAGGCGGCGGCGAGGGCCAGGGCGAGGGTGGAGAGCGTCAGCGGCTTGTTCATGTTCTGTGGGTGGGCAGGCGCGAGCGAGCGCGCCGCAAGGCTACGCGAAGGCCTCGCGCGCCGCGACGGGGTTTGTGGTTAGAGATTTTCTGGAGGTGCGCGCCGTCCCGGCGCGCACCTGCGTCACGTCAAGGCGGCGTGGCCGTGACCTGGATCGAGTTGAACCAGGCCGCGAGGTTCGCGATGTCGTCGTCGCTGAGCGACTTCGCGATCACGGCCATCACCTCGTGCTGGCGCTTGCCGCTGCGGAAGGCCTTCAGCTGGCGAGTGAGGTAACCCTCGGGCTCGCCAGCCAGGTTGGGCGTTTCCGGGGCCACGGCGACGCCGGCGGGGCCATGGCAGACGGCGCAGACGTGCAGCGCCTTCTCCTTGCCCGCCGCGGCGTCGCCGGCCCACGCCGCGCCCGGGAGCGCGGCGGCCAGCAGCGAAGCGAGGATCGCCTGCCTCACGGAGCGCTGTACGTGATGCGGTAGATCGCACCCGCGTAGTCGTCGGACACCAGTAGCGAGCCGTCCTTCATCACCGCCACGTCGACCGGGCGGCCGCGGTAGATGCCGGTCTCGCTGTCGAGGAAGCCCTCGGCGAACACCGTGCTCGCGCCGGCCGTGCCGTCGGCCTTGACCGGCACGAAGTTGACGAGGCCGCCGCTGGCCTTGGTGCGGTTCCACGAGCCGTGCGAGGCCACGAAGATGCCGCCCTGGTACTGCGCCGGGAACATCTTGCCGTTGTAGAAGGTCATGCCGAGCTGTGCCTGGTGCGCCGGGAACTCGACCTGCGGCTTGGTCCACTGCGCCGGCGGCGCCATGCCCTTCAGGTCGGGCGCGGCGGCGGTGCCGGCGATCTGCACGCTGTTGCCGTGGATGAACGGGTAGCCGAAGTGCTCGCCACCGCCACCGGGCTTGGTGATGCGGTTCAGCTCGCCCGGGGGCGTGTCGTCGCCCATGCCGTCGGTCTGGTTGTCGGTGAACCAGACGGTCTTGTCCTTCGGGTTGATGTCCATGCCGACAGAGTTGCGCACGCCCTTGGCGACCACCTCGCGCTTGGAGCCATCGAAGGCATTCAGCTTGACCATGCCGCCGATGCCGAGCTGCTCGTACATCGCGACCTTTTCCTTGGGCTGCACGTTGTACGGCTGGCCGAGCGTGATGTAGAGGTTGCCGCTGTCGTCGACGCGGCAGGTGCGCGCGCCGTGGTTGTAGCTCTCCTCCTCGGGCGGGATCAGCTTGCCCTGGCCGACCACCTCGATCACCGCGACGTCCGGGCCTTCGTAGAAGAACTCGGCGGCCGGGAAGTTCAGCACGCGGTTGTGCTCGGCGACGATGAGGAAGCCGTCCTTGGTCCAGCACACGCCGTTCGGATTGGTGAACTTCAGGCTGGGCGCGAACGACTTGACCTCGTCGGCCACGCCGTCGGAGTTGCGGTCGGTGACGGCCCACACGGTGGTCTTGCGCGTGCCGACGAACAGCATGTTGGTGCTGGGGGCGACGGCCATGTGGCGCGCGTCGGGCACCACGGCGAACAACTCGATCTTGAAGCCGGCCGGCAGCTTGACCTTCTTCAGGTTCTCGCGGATCGCCGCGGCATTCTTGCCGTCCTGCGGCACCACGGGGATGTTCAGGTCGGTGGTGGCGACCTTCATCTGCTTGAGCTTCTCGATGTTCTGCTGGGCCAGCGCCGGCGCAGCCAGGCAGGCGGCGGCGGCCAGCGACACGAGGGTGGGACCGAACGTCGAACGGGGCATGGGATGTCTCCTGCGTCTTGTGGTCTTGGTTGGACAGCGCGCGCACGGCGTGCGCGCCTGTCCCGATTTGCAACGGCCGTGCCACTTCGGGCAGACCCGGAGGACCCAAGCCGGCCTGCCCGGCAGCCTGCGCGCAACGACGTACACGCGCTGTGCAGCACCGAATCACCCGCACTGCACAGGTGTACAGAAACTGTTCAGTTGCAGGGGCCGGTGCGGCCTGTTACCTTGCATGACATCAACAGTGATGGCTGCCGGCCATGACCGCGGCCACCAGGAGACTCACCATGGGTTCGACCGACGAACGCGCGCTGGCGCACGCGTGGATGCTCCGTTCGCGCGGCGCCGCCCTGCCAGCGGGCGGCCTGCCGCCCGCGGAGATCCTCGACAGCTGGGTGCGCTGCAGCCACGCCGGGCTGGATGTCAGCGCGACTCCGCCGATCCAGGTCGTCGAGGCCGGCGACCTGGCGCAGCGCCGCGAACGGGCCGACGTCGTGCGCCGGCTGGCGCTGGCCGAACTGGAAACCCTCTGCCACCAGATCGCCGGCTCGAACTTCCTGCTGGCCTTCGCCGACCCGGAAGGCGTGCTGCTCGACCTCTACGCCGACAACCGCTTCCTGACCAGCGGATCGGCCAGCGACATCGTCACCGGCAGCCGCTGGTCGGAGGCAGTGGCCGGCACCAACGGACTGGGCACCGCGCTGGCCACCGGCCGCTCGGTGGCCGTCAACGGGCTGGAGCATTTCCTCTTCAAGTACGGCGATATCTCCTGCACGGCCGCACCGATCCGCGATGCCTTCGGCCAGGTGGTCGGCGCGCTGGACGCCTCGTCGTATTTCGAGTCGCGCCAGCGGCACACGCAGGCGCTGGTGCAGATGGCCTGCACCCACATCGAGAAGCTGCTGCTGCTCTACCAGATGCGCGAGCGGCTGGTGATCTCCGTGCATCCGCGCGCCGAGTTCCTCGGCACGCTCAGCGCCGGCCTGCTCGCCTTCGACGGCAGCGGGCGGCTGGTGGCCTTCAATGGCCGGGCGCGCGACCTGCTCAGCGGCCTGGACGTGGCCCCGGGCACGCCCTTCGAGCAGCTCTTCGATGCGCCCTACGAGCTCTTCGTGGCCGGCCTTCACCACGGCGGCGAGCGCCGCCTGCGCGATGCGCTGGGCAGCGAACTCTCGGCCAGCTGCGTGCAGGCGCCGCCTCGGCCGGCCGCGCGGCCCGCGAGCCCGCGCCCGGCGCGCGAACGTACCGATCGCATCGAGGCGCACGGGTCCGCCGCGCGGCCTGCCCCGCCGCCGCGCCTGGAGCCGAACGACTTCGTCGACGACGACCCGGCCGTGCGCGGCGCGCTGCAGACCGTCGGTGCGGCGCTGCGCCTGCAGGCGCCGCTGCTGATCGTCGGCGAGACCGGCACTGGCAAAGAGCTGCTGGCGCGCCACGCGCACCGCACCAGCGGGCGCGCGGGCGCCTTCGTGGCGGTGAACTGCGGCGCGCTGCCGGCGGAGCTTTTCGAGGCCGAGCTGTTCGGCTACGCGGGCGGCGCCTTCACCGGCGCTCGGCGCGAAGGCAGCCCCGGGCTGATCGCCAGCGCCGACGGCGGCACGCTGCTGCTCGACGAGATCGGCGAGCTGCCGCTGGCGCTGCAGGCTGCGCTGCTGCGCCTGCTCGACGACTGGATGGTGCGCCCGGTGGGCGGCACGGCGGCGCGGCGCGTCGACGTGCAGCTGCTTGCGGCCACGCACGTCGATCTCGAGCAGGCCGTGCGCGAGCGGCGCTTCCGCGCCGACCTGCTGCACCGGCTCAACACCGTGCGGGTGGACCTGCCGCCACTGCGCGCACGCAGCGATTTCGCGGCCATCGCGCGCTTCGTGCTGGAAACGCTGCGACGCGACGCCACGCTCGGCGACGACGCCATCGCGTGGCTGGCCCGCCACGACTGGAGCGGCAACATGCGCGAGCTCCGCGCGGTGCTGACGCGCGCGCTGCTCGCCCGGCCGGACGGCCGCCTCGAACTGGCCGACGTGCAGCGCGTGCTGCCGCTGGCGGCCAGCGCCGTGCCGGAGACACGCTCGGCGCTGGCGCGCGGTGCGCTCGAGCGCGTGGTCGACGAGTTCGAGCGCTGCGGCCGCAGCGTCAGCCGTACCTCGCGCAACCTCGGCATCTCGCGCACCACGGTCTACCGCTACCTGCGCCAGCGCGACGAGGCCGTGGCGCGCTGAGCCGACCGACGCGGCCTCAGCGCGTCGACAGCGTCAGCTGCACGCGCGGCGTCCAGCCCGGCTCCGCGTCGCCCTCGCCGCGCAGCTTCGGCGCCGCGAGGAACAGCCGCTCGCCGGGCAGGCCCTGAGCGAGCAGCGCGTCGCGTACGGCCAGGCCGCGCTGCAGCGCGAGCTCTCGCATCGCGTCGGTGCCCACCGGGATGCGCCGCTTGAGCAGCGCCTCCATCTCCGGCCCGGGAATGTCGCGCGCAAAGCCCAGCGGGTTGCGCGGCTTGTCGGGCAGGTCGGTGGCGCGATAGACCTCCTTGAGCACGCGCGCGCGCACCGCCTCGTCGAGCGACACGACCGCGTCGGCATCGGCGGACGAGGCGCCGGCGCGCAGCAGCTCGCGGCGCCGTTCGGCCAGCAGGCGGGCGTCGAGTGCCGCTTGCTGGAAGGCTTCACGCTCGGCGGCCGGGTCGGCCGTGCCGGTGACCGTCATCTTCAGCGCCCCGCGGTCGGCCAGCGCCTTGGCCACCTTGTCGAGCGCCGCGCGACCGGCGTCGGTGGGCAGCGCGGTGCCGGGGCGGAACTCGACCAGGCTGAGGTCGTCGCTGCCGCCGCCGGCGAGCAGCGCGAACGGCGCGGTGAGCGCCTTGACCAGCAGGTTGCCGATCACCTTCAGCACGATGCCGAACACGCTGAACTGCGGATCGTTGATCGAGCCGCTGACCGGCAGATTGATGTCGATGACGCCGTTGCGATCCTTCAGCAGCGCCACCGCGAGCAGCACCGGCAGCTTGGTGGCATCGGGCGAGTCGACCTTGTCGCCGAAGGTGAGCTGGTTGAGGATCACCTGGTTGCGCGCCTCCAGCCTTCCGTCGGGCGCGATCTTGTAGGCCAGCTCCACGCTGAGCTTGCCGCGCTCGATCGCGTAGCCGGCGTACTTGCCGGCGTAGGGCGACAGCGGCGCGAGCTCGAGGTCGGTGGCCTTGGCCTGGAGGTCGAGCGCGAGCGGCTGGGCGGTCGGGTTCAGCGAGCCGCGAATGTCCAGCAGCGCGGTGCCGGCGGCACGACCCCGCAATTCGAGCGCGGCCATCTCGCTCGAGCCGGAACGGAAGGCGCCGAGCGTGCCGTTCAGCTCGGTCAGGTTGGCGCTGTAGTTCGGGCGCACGAAGCGATCGTTGAAGTCGATGCGGCCGTTGGAGAGCTTCACGCCGCCCACGGCGATGGCCAGCGGCGGCCCGGCCGGCTCCGCGGCGGATGCGGCCGAAGCCGGTGCGGCCGGTGCCGCCGCCGAAGCGGCAGGATCGGGAGCGCTGGCGGCCGCCTCGGCGGCGGCGACGCTGCTGAGGTTGAGCCGGCCCTGCTCGGTGACCACGAGGCGCGCGAAGAAGTCGTTCAGCGCCGCGGCGCCGATCTCCAGCTGTGGCGTGGCCTGCGGCGCCATCGCGAAGCGCAGGCCGTCGAGCGTGAGGCTCTGCCAGCTCAGCAGCTCGTCGCCCGCGCCGGCCGCGGCATCGCCGCGCACGTGCACGCGCACGTCGGCCAGCCGCGCGTCACCGCTCGCAGTGACGGCCCAGCCCGCAGCCGATTGCCGCACGTCGACGTCGCCCTGCCAGCCGGCCTCGGCACGCAGCAGCGCAAGCGGCACGCGATCGGCGAAGTACGGCTCGAAGGCATGCACCGGGAAGCGCTCGATGCGCAGCCGCCCCGCCACCTGCAGCGGCTCGGGCACGAGCCGACCGTTCCACTCGAGGCTGCCGGCCGTCGGCGGGCCCGAATCGGCGGTGCGCGCACCGGCCACTTTCGCACCGAACTGCACGCGCGCCGGCGTACCGCCCTTGGCTGCGGGCCAGGCCGCATCCTGCACGCGCAGGCGCAGCGCCGTGGCGTCAATGCGCAGCGGGGTGTCGGCCGCGCGGCCGGCGGCGAAGCTGTCGGCCAGCTGCACGCGGCCGCCATCGAGCTGCAGGTCCTTCAGGCGAAGCTTCCAGGCCGGCGCGGCATCACCGGCCGGCGCGGACGGCGCCGACCGGCTCCCGCCCGATGCAGGCGCGGCGAACGACGCCACGTTCCAGCGCCCCTGACCGTCGCGCCGCAGCGCGACGGCGGGCTGCACGATCGCGACACGACCAAGCTCGAGCTCGTGCGCGATCAGGTCGATGCGGGCATCGGCCAGCGTGAGCTGCTTCAGCGCCACCTCCTCCTGCGCCGCGCGGCCACTGCCTCGCACGAGGCGCAGCGCGTCGAGGCCGAGACGGTCGAGCAGCAGCTGCAGGCGCGGGGCCGCCGGGTCGGCGCTCCAGTCGAAGCGGCCGGCCAGGCTGGCGCGCCCTTCGAGCCGCGGCCGAAGTGCCTGCGCGAGGTAGGGCGCGAACTCGGCGAGCTGGAGCCCGTCGAGCGCGAGGTCGCCGCTCGCCGAGCGCTCGCCGGCGCGCGCCTCGATGCGCAGCCGGCCTGCCGGTGCCGCCTGCGCCCCCTGGCGGCGCAGGCTCGCCTCCAGCGTGACCGGCGCCGGCGCCGCCATCGGCCAGGCGAGCTGCGCGGCGCGCAGCTCGACGGCCTCGAGCTGCAGGGCTGCTGGTGGCGCGGTGGTGGCGTCGTCCCACAGGATGCGCGCCTGCTCGATGACCAGCGCATCGACGGCCGCCTGCCAGCCGGCCGAGGCGGGTGCCGACGCCGCGCCGGAGGCGGACGTGCTGGCCGCCGGTGGTGCCGCCTCGGCAGGGGCACCGCCCGCGAACAGGCGCTGCCATTGCACGCGGCCGTCGGTCTCGCGGGCGAGGTGCAGCTGGGCACCCTGCAAGCGCACCTCGCCGAGAGCCACACGGCGGGCCAGCGGCTGCATGTCGCGCAGCGCCACGTCGAGCTGCGACCACGCCAGCAGTGGTGCGCCGGAGGGCTCGTGCAGCGCCAGCGTCTTCAAGGCCGTGCGCCCCGCCAGCACCATGCGCGCCTCGCCGGCCTCGGGCAGCTCGAAGCGCAGCGTGAGCTCGGCGCCGAGCACGCCGGAGCGCAAGCGCAGTGGCAGCGAGGCGGGCACGTAGGGCGCGAAGGGCGCGAGGTCCAGGTCGGCGATGCGCAGCGACAGCTCGCCGTGGCGGCGCTGCGCGAACGGCACGGCCTGCGCGCCGCTGTCGAAGGCCGCACCGTCGTAGCGGAACGCCACACGCGGCTCGACCGTGGCCTCGAGGTGCGCGGGCAGGTTCGAAAGGAAGGGCAGGCCGATCTGCAGCGCCTCGATGCGGTGCACGTGCTGCGCAGGCCGGTCGTCGAAGCGCAGGTCTGCATCGCGCACCTGCACGTTGTAGAGCGCGAAGCGCACCGGCTCGGAGGCCTCGGCCTGCGGCGCCGGCCGGAAGCGCTCGATCAGGTCGTCGATGTCGTAGCGCCCCGGCGCCACCCGCGCCACGCGCAGTTGCAGTCCGTCGAGCTCGACGCCGGCGATCACTGGCGCGCGCCGCCACAGCGAGGCCATGTCGGCGTTCACGTGGGCGCGCGACCAGCGCAGCAGCGGCTCGGACGCGCCCGGAAGGCCGGCCACCGAGAGATCGCGCACCGTGAGTTCGAGGCTCCAGGGCTTGAAGTCGACCTCGCCGATGCTGACCTCGCGGCCGAGCAGCGCGCTGAGCCGCGCCTGCGCCTGCGACTTGAGCAGTGGCGGCAGTGCCAGCCAGGCCAGCGCCCAGAGCAGGAGCAGGGCCGCGAGCGCGATGAGGGCGCGGCGCAGCAGCACGGCGCGTGGAGGCAGGGACCAGGGCATGGCGTGAAGTCTGCACCAAGGCGGCAGCGGCTCGTCCTGCACAATCTCCGATCGGCCGTCTCGACGGTTCCCGCCTGCCCTCTCGTGAACGAACTCCTGTCCCTGCTCGGCATCACTGCCTGGAAGCCTTACCTGGGTGCACTGCTGCTGCCGCCCGTTCCTCTGATCGTGCTGATGCTCGTAGGCACGCGCCTGGCCTTCGTGCGCCGCGGCTGGGGATGGTTGGTGGTGGTGCTCGCGGCCTCGCTGCTGTGGCTGTGCAGCACGCTCGGCTTCGCCCGGCTGCTGTCGGACCAGCTGCTGAAGCCGCCCCCTGCCCTGAGCAGCGAGCGCATCGATGCCTGGCGAGCAGCCGTCAAGGCGCGCGAACCGGTGGCCATCGTGGTGCTCGGCGGCGGCAGCAAGCCGCTCGCGCCGGAGTTCGGCGTGAGCGACCTCAACGACCGGTCGCTCGAGCGGCTGCGCTATGGCGTGTGGCTCTCGCGCGAGACCGGCGCGCCGCTCGCGTTCAGCGGCGGCATCGGCTGGGCGCTCGGCAGCACCGTGACGATGCCGGAAGCGCAGATCGCCGCGCGCGTGGCGCAACAGGAGTTCGGCCGGCCGATCAAGTGGCTCGAGGACCGCTCGCGCGACACCCGCGAGAACGCGATCTACACCACCGAGCTGCTCAAGGCGCAGGGCATCCGGCGCGTGCTGCTCGTGACGCACCAGCGACACATGCCGCGGGCGTTGAAGGTGTTCGAGCAGGCTGCGGCCGGGTCCGCCATCGCCTTCGAGGCCGCGCCTGTCGACGTGCTCAACGTGCCGCTCAACGCGCCGCGCGTGTGGATGCCGAGCGCCACCGGCGGCAGCACCGTGCGCGAGATCGGCCACGAGCTGCTCGGGCTCCTCGTCGGCGCCTGAACGAAAACGGGGCGCCTGCCGATGCAAGCGCCCCGTTCGTTGTGGTGGGCCCTGTAGGATTCGAACCTACGACCAACGGATTAAGAGTCCGCTGCTCTACCAACTGAGCTAAGAGCCCGAATTCGTTGCCGGTGGTGGGTCGTGCAGGATTCGAACCTGCGACCAACGGATTAAAAGTCCGCTGCTCTACCGACTGAGCTAACGACCCGCTTGTGGCTGGGAAAGCCCGCCATTATAGCGGTGCCCAGCGGGGCCTCAGCTCCCGACAGCCACGCATTCTAGCGCAACTTGCGCGGCCACCATGCCGAACGTGGCGGTCACGCTCACGGTCGAGCCGTAGCCGTGGCAGTTCAGGTTCGCTTCCACGTCGCAGGCCTCGTTGCCTGCGGGAAGCTGCACCGGCTCGCGCGAGAACACGCAGCGCACGCCGATCGCGCCCTTGCGCGCCGCGCCATGGTGCTGGCGCAGGCGCTGCCGCAGCGCAGCGAGCAGCGGGTCGTGCGTGGCCTCGGCGAGGTCGGCCACCTCCACCGCCTGCGGGCGGCGCTTGCCGCCGGCCGCCCCCACCACCACCAGCGGCGTGCGCGTCGCGAGCGACCAGGCCGCCATCGAGACCTTCGCACGCAGCTGATCGCACGCATCGATCACCACGTCCACCGGCTGCGGCAGCAGCGCCGGCCAGTTCTGCTCGCTCGCGAACTCCTCGACCTCATGCACGCGCAAGCCCGGGTGGATGTCGGCGAAGCGTTGCGCGAGCGCGCGCACCTTGGCCATGCCGAGCGTGGCACCGAGCGCCTGCACCTGCCGGTTGACGTTGGACTCGGCCACGTGGTCGAGATCGACCAGCGTGAGCTCCGCGATGCCGCTGCGCGCCAGCACTTCGGCGGCCCACGAGCCGACGCCGCCCACGCCGATCACCGCGATGCGCGCCGCACGCAGGCGCGCATAGCCGGCGTCGCCGTAGAGCCGCCGCAGCCCGCCGAAGCGCCGCTCGAGATCGGCGTCGGCCGGCACCGCCACGTCGTTCATGCCGAGCGCTCGACGAGCCAGAACTGGTACTTCAGCCCGGCCACGGCACCGAGCAGGATGCCCACCACGGCGACGAAGCTGGTGAGGCTCAGCGTCGAGAGGCCCGACAGGCCCTGGCCGATCGTGCAGCCCATCGCGGTGACCCCGCCCACGCCCATCAGTGCTGCGCCGATGAGATGGTTCGCGGTGTCGCGCGCGTCGCGGAAGCCTTCCCAGCGGAAAGTGCGCGAGGCCAGCGCGACGATCGCCGAGCCGACGATCACGCCGGCCGTGGTGACGATGCCGATGGTCAGCACCTTGCTCTTGTCGCTGAAGAAGATCAGCCAGTCGATCGTGTAGGCAATGGGCGCGACGAAGGTCATCGACTCCATGCGCTGGGAGTTGGTGGCGAGGAAGGCCTCCTGCAGCGTCTCGGGGTGTTCGACCAGGTGGCCGAGCCGCCCCGACACCCACCACAGCGCCGCCACCGCCGCACCGATGCCCAGGCCGCCGAGCAGGTTGTCGGCACTGCGCCCTTCGCGGCGCACCAGGCTCCACACCAGCATCAGGCCGCCGAGGCCGATGCCGGTCACCGCAGCCAGCGTGCCCTTGGCCACGCCGGTCGCCGCCGCGAGCAGCGAGGGCAGATCCTGGCCCGCAGCCACCTCGACCGCGACCGCGTCGACGGTGTTGACGCGGATCACGGCGGTGAGCCCGCGCATCGTGGCGAAGGCGGCGATGCCGAGCACGACGAACACCACCATCGACTTGAGGTTGCCACCACCGATGCGCACCAGCGTCTTGCTGCCGCAGCCCGAGGCCAGCACCATGCCGATGCCGAACAGCGCACCGCCCACCAGCGCGGAGAGCCAGATGAAGCGCGGCCCGGCGTAGACCGTGTTGGCGGCCTGCACCCAGCCGAGGGCCACCATCGCGTTGAAGCCGATCATCGCCACGCCCATGGCCATCACCCACATGCGCATGCGCGACCAGTCGCCCATGGTGAGGATGTCGGAGACCGCCCCCATGGTGCAGAAGTGGGTGCGCTGTGCGATGGCGCCGAAGATCACGGCCAGCGCGAACGCGGCCCAGAGCACGGTGCGGCCGAGCGCCGCGATGTCGATGTCCTGCATGCCGCGATTCTAGGCAGCGCCGCGGCGCCGCCCGGAACGCGGCCGCGGGTTACTTCAGCGAGGCGAGGCGCTCGCGGCCGGCCTGCGCGGCTTCCGATTTCGGATAGGCCTGCACCAGCTCGCCGATGGTCTTGCGCGCGGCCTTGGCGTCCTTCAACTCGATCTGGCAGTTGGCGATCGCGAGCATCGCCTCCGGCGCCTTCGGGTGCGAGGGGTTGCTGGCCAGCAGCGAGCGGAACGAGGTGATCGCCTCCTTGTACTGGCGCTGGCCATACTGCGCGTTGCCGAGCCAGAAGGTGGCCGAGTCGCCGTAGCCGCTGAGCGGGTAGCGCTTGAGGAAGCCCGACAGGCCCGCCGAGGCCGCGGCGAAGTCGCCCTTGCGGATCAGCCCGAAGGCCTCGTCGTACTGGCGCTTCTCCTCGGGGTCGGCGAGGAACTGCTTTTCGTCGAGCGTCACGCTGATCGGTTCGAGCTTGCGGATTCGCTCGTCGATGCCGGTCTGCACGTCCTTCGTCTTGCGCTGCAGCTCGGCCACGTCGCGCGCGAGCTGCTCGTCCTGGCCGCGCATGCGTGCCATCTCGGCGCGCATGCTTTCGAGCTGGTTGTTCAGGTCGAGCAGGCTGCGCTTGAGCTGCGAGAGCTGGTCGGCCATCTGCGCGTTCAGCTCGGCCTGCTTGGCACGATTGGCCTCGTTGCTGGCCTCGAGCTTCTGGCGCAGGTCGAGGATGGCGCGGCGCGCCTCGTCGTCGTCGAAGATGCCGGCATGCGCCGGCAGCGCGAGCACGCCGGCCAGACCGAGCACCGTGAAGGTTCGCGAAAGGGCCGACATCGGCGTGCCTCCGATCAACGGTAGACCAGCTCGGCGCGGCGGTTCTTGGCCCAGGCGGCCTCGTCGCTGCCCTGCACCGCCGGACGCTCCTTGCCGAAGCTCACGGCTTCCATCTGGTCGTTGCCGGCGCCCAGCAGCGCGAGCGACTTCTGCACCGCCTCGGCACGCTTCTGGCCGAGCGCGAGGTTGTACTCGCGGCCGCCGCGCTCGTCGGTGTGGCCCTCGATGGTGACCTTCTTCTTGCGGTCGCCGGTCAGCACCTTGGCGTTGGCCTCGACGGTGGAGCGGAACTCGTCCTTGACGACATAGCTGTCGAAGTCGAAGAACACCACGCGCGGCAGGTTGGAGAAGGCCGCGTTGTCGGTCTTGGCCAGGTCGACCGGCGTGACCTTGCTCTGCGAGGTGCCGCTGCTCGCCCCGCCGGCGTTCGCGCCGGTGGTGCTGCGCGACTCGACGGGCGCGCCGCCCTTGTTCTCGTCCAGCGGCACGCTGGAGCAGCCGGCCAGCACCGCGGCGGCGAGGGCCGCGAGGGCGATCTTCGGCAGATGGGTCTTCGACGTCGTGTTCATGGGGACTCCTTGTCGGTCGTGGAACGAAGAATGCCGCCTCAGCGGCCGTACGGGCCCCAGGTGGGCTCGCGCACGTCGGCGGTGGTGGAGACGAGCCGCGCCTTGATGCGGCCGTCGAGGGTGGTGGTCATCAGCACGTCGCGCCCGCCGGCACGCGTCGCGTAGATGATGAGTTTGCCGTTCGGCGCAAAGCTCGGGCTCTCGTCGTCGGTGGTGTCGGTCAGCGAGGCCGGCTGCGAGCCCGGGCTCGACAGGTCGAGCGTCTGGAGCTTGAAGCTGTTGCCCTGGCGCGAGACGTAGGCGAGCGTGCGGCCGTCGGGGCTGACGGCCGGGCTGATGTTGTAGCTGCCCGCATAGGTGATCCGCTCGACGTTGCCGCCGCCGGCCGCCACGCGGTAGACCTGCGGGCCGCCGCCACGGTCGCTGACGAAATAGACGGTGCGGCCATCGGGCGAGAAGCAGGGCTCGGTGTCGATCGCCGAGCTGCTGGTCAGGCGCCGCACGTTGCCGCCGTTGCGGTCCATCAGGAAGAGCTGCGAGCCGCCCTCGCGCGAGAGCGTGGCGGCGATGCTGCTGCCGTCGGGCGACCAGGCCGGCGCGCTGTTCGAGCCGCGGAAGTTGGCGATCGGCCGGCGCTTGCCCGTCATCACCTCCTGCGCGTAGATCACCGCCTTCTGGCTCTCGAAGGACACGTAGGCGAGCTCGCGGCCGTCGGGCGACCAGGCCGGCGAGATGATCGGCTCGGGGCTGTTCAGCGCCACCTGGCCGCCCTCGCCGTCCGAATCGGCCACGCGCAGCGTGTAGCGACCGCCGCCGCGCGTCACGTAGGCGATGCGGGTCGAGAACACGCCCTTGTCGCCGGTGAGCTTCTCGTAGATGTAGTCGGCGATGCGGTGCGCGGCCAGGCGCAGGTCGGCCGGATCGACGGCGCTCGCCTGCCCGCCGAGCTCGCTGCCCTTGACCACGTCCCAGAGCTTGAAACGCACGTCGACGCGCCCGTCGGCCAGGCGCTGCACGGAGCCGGCGGCCAGTGCGTCGACGCTGCGCGCGCGCCAGTCGGACATCGACGGGCGCGCCGTCTCGTCGATCGCCGTGCCGTTGGCATCGACCGGGCGGAAGAAGCCGCTGCGTTCGAGGTCGGCGCGCACGATGGCCGACACCTGCTGCGCGACCTTGTCCTCGTCGCGGAAGCGCGGGATGGCGATCGGCACCTGCGTGGCGCCGACGCCGGAGATCTCGACGCGGAACTGAGCCCAGGCGGGCAGGCCGGCACCGGCGAGGCCGGCGGCGATCAGGTTTCTTCTTGTCAGCATGGGGAGAACAGAGTCGGCGGACGCCCAGGAGTTCAACGGCCGGCCGCCGGCAACGGGGTGAAGGCCATCTTCAGGTAGCGGTAGTAGGTGCCCTCGGCGATGTAGACCGCCAGCACGAAGCCGAGGCGGCCGTCGAGGAAACCGCGCTTGACCACGTAGCTGCGCACGAAGGCCCACAGGCCGTGGCCCAGCGCGCCTGCGAGGCTGCCGCGCCGGCCGGCGCGCACGCGGTCGAGGGCGCGGCCGGTGGTGTAGCGGTTCATCTTGTCGAGAGCGTCGTCGAGGCTCGTCATCGTGTGGTGCAGCAGGTCGCCCGAGAGCCGCCCCACCGGACCGTCGACCACCATGCGCTCGTGGACCAGGTCTTCGGTGAAGCGCGCCCGGCCACGGCGCACGAGGCGCAGCACCCGGTCGGGGTACCAGTCGCCGTGGCGCATCCACTGGCCGCAGAAGCTCGACAGGCGCGAGAGCTCGTAGCCCGCGAGTGTCGCACCTCCGGCGGCCGTTCCCGGCGCGAAAGCTTGACCGGTTGTATCGGCGCCCGCGCCCGTCGGCACGCCCACCACGCGGCGGATCTCGTCGGCGAGCGCCTCGCCGACGCGCTCGTCGGCGTCCAGGCTCAGCACCCACTCGCCGCTGGCCAGCGCCAGCGCGCGTCCCTTCTGAATGCCGAAGCCGGGCCAGTCGGCGGTGACACTGACGCGCGCGCCGAGGCGCTGCGCGATCTCGACGGTGCCGTCGGTGCTGCCCGAATCGACCACCACGATTTCGTCGGCCAGCCCCTGCACCGAGCGCAGGCAGGCCTCGATGTTGTGGGCCTCGTTCTTGGTGATGAGGATGACGGAGAGTCGGGGAAGGCTCATGCAGCTGCACCGTGGGCCAGCGCGGATTGTAGGCAGGGGCGCTGGCGGCCCCGGCGCATAATCGCGGCCCATGCCCGAGGCCACCGAGACGCTCGCGCAGCGCGTCCAGCGCGTTGCGCCCTACTTCAGGAACAGCCGGCGCGGCCTCGTGCTGGCGGGCTTCGGAGCCCTGATCGGCGCGGCCACGGAGCCGCTGATCCCTTCCTTCATGCAGCACCTGCTGGACGCCGGCTTCCAGCAGCGCGCGCTGCCGCTGTGGCAGATCCCGCTGATCATCGTCGGCCTGTTCGGGCTGCGCGGGCTGGCCGGCTTCGTCTCGCAGTACGGCCTGTCGTGGGCGGCCAATCGCGGCATGGTGGAGCTGCGCCGGGCGATGTTCGACCGCCTGCTCGACGCGCAACCCGCGCTGTTCACGCGCCAGACCGCCAGCAGCCTGATCAACACCGTGACCTACGAAGTGCAGACCGGCGCCTCGCTGCTGATGCACTCGATGCTGTCGACCCTGCGGGACTCGCTCACGCTGGTGGCGCTGCTGAGCTATCTGCTGTGGCTGAACTGGCAGCTGACGCTGTTCGTCGCGGTGCTGTTCCCGCCGGTGGCCTGGCTGATGCGCAAACTCAGCCGGCGCCTGCACCGGCTGACCGTCGAGAGCCAGCAGGCGACCGACGAGCTGGCCTACATCGTCGAGGAGAACGTGCTCGCCTGGCGCATCGTGCGCCTGCATTCGGCGCAGGCCAGCGAAGCCGCGCGCTTCGCCACGCTCAGCGAACGGCTGCGCCGGCTGGCCATCAAGGCCACGGTGGCGGCCTCGACCATGACGCCGCTGACGCAGATGATGGCCGCCTGCGCGCTCTCGGCGGTGATCGTCGTGGCGCTGTGGCAGAGCGGCCAGGACGGCGGCTCGGTGGGCGGCTTCGTCGCCTTCGTGATGGCCATGCTGCAGCTGGTGACGCCGATCAAGCACCTCTCTGAAGCAGCCGGCCCGATCACCCGCGGCATGGCGGCGCTGGAACGCGGCGTGCGGCTGGTCGAGGAGACGCCGCGCGAGGCCGGTGGCGGCCACGCGCCCGAGCGCTGCCGCGGCGAGCTGGCGCTGGAGGACGTGGCGCTCACCTTCCCCGGCGCCTCGACCGCGGCGCTCGACGGCGTGACGATGGCGCTGCACCCGGGCGAGACGGTGGCGCTGGTCGGCCCCTCGGGCGCGGGCAAGACCACGCTGATCAACCTGCTGCCGCGCTTCCTGGAGCCGAGCGCCGGCACGCTGCGGCTGGACGGCGTGGCGCTGCCCGACTGGGATGTGCACGCGCTTCGGCGCCAGTTCGCGCTGGTGAGCCAGGACGTGGTGCTGTTCAACGACACCATCGCCGCCAACGTGGCACTCGGCCAGGCGCTCGACCGCGAGCGCGTGCGCGCGGCGCTGGCCGGCGCCAACCTGATCGACATGGTCGACGCGCTGCCCCACGGCATCGACAGCGAGATCGGCCACAACGGCAGCCAGCTCTCCGGCGGCCAGCGCCAGCGCCTGGCGATCGCGCGCGCGATCTACAAGGACGCGCCGATCCTGATCCTCGACGAGGCCACCTCGGCGCTCGATTCCGAATCCGAGCGGCTGGTGCAGGATGCGCTGGAGCGGCTGATGCACGGCCGCACCAGCCTCGTGATCGCGCACCGCCTGTCCACCATCGAGCGCGCCGACCGCATCGTCGCGCTGGAAGCCGGCCGCGTCGCCGAGCAGGGCACGCACGCCGAGCTGCTCGCCGCCGGCGGCCTGTACGCCCGCCTGCACGCCCTTCAGTTCAGGAGCCCTGCATGACCCAGCCCCTCTCGCGCTATCCCGTGCCCTCTGTCGACTCGCTGCCCGACGACGTGAAGCAGCGCATCCTCGAGGTGCAGGAGAAGTCCGGCTTCGTGCCCAACGTGTTCCTCGCGCTGGCGCACCGGCCCGACGAGTTCCGCGCCTTCTTCGCCTACCACGACGCGCTGATGCTGCGCCCCTCGGGCCTCAGCAAGGGCGAGAAGGAGATGATCGTCGTGGCCACCAGCGGCGCGAACGACTGCCTGTACTGCGTGGTGGCGCACGGCGCGATCCTGCGCATCTACGAGAAGAAGCCGCTGCTGGCCGACCAGGTGGCGGTGAACTACCGCAAGGCCGAGATCACGCCGCGGCAACGCGCGATGCTCGACTTCGCGATGAAGGTCTGCCTGCGCTCGGGCGAGGTCGACGACGCCGACTTCGCCACGCTGCGCGGCCACGGCTTCAGCGACGAGGACATCTGGGACATCGGCGCGATCACCGCGCTGTTCGGCCTGTCCAACCGCATGGCCAACCTCGTCTCGATGCAGCCCAACCCCGAGTTCTTCCTGATGGGCCGCGTGCCGAAGGCGGCCAAGGGATGAGCACGCCGCGCGCCCCGCTCGGCGCGCTGCCCTGGATCTTCTCCAACCACGGCCTGCGCCACTCCGGCGGCATCGAGCGCTACCTGCTGACGCTGGTGCGCGGCCTGCACGCACGCGGCGTGCGGCCCACGGTGGCGGTGAAGGCGATCGACCGCGCGCTCGAGGAGGCCGGCTGGGTCGACGCGGTGACGGTGCCGATGTTCGGCATCCCCGGCAAGCTGCGCGACCTCTGGTTCGACCGCCGGCTGCGCGCGCTGAAGGCGAAGCGCGGCTGGTTCCCGCTGATCGCGCTGAACCAGACGGCCGCGGCCGACATCGCCATCACCGGCAGCAACCACCCGGCGCACCTCGCCGCGATGGGCCTCGCGCCGCGCCGCTCCGACGGCTGGAAGACCGGTCTGGAGCGCGAGCACCTGAAACGCTCGCGCATCGTCGTCGCGCACTCGCGGCTGCTGGCGCAGCAGGCGGTGCAGCACCACGGCATCGACCCCGCCAAGATCCGCGTGCTGCACCCGCCGGTCGACACGCAGCGCTTCTCGCCGGTCGACGCCGTACGGCGCGCAGCGCTGCGCGAGCGCTTCGGCCTGCCGGCCGACCGCGCGGTGTTCCTGCTCGCCTCCACCGGCCACGCACGCAAGGGTCTGGATCTCGCGGTGGCCGCACTCGGCCACGGCGACCGGCCGGCGCTGCTGGTGGTCGCCGGCCGGCCGCCCGAAGTGCAGGCGCCGAACCTGCGCTACCTCGGCTACCGCACCGACATCGAGGACGTCTACCGTGCCGTCGACGCGACGCTGGTGGTGTCGCGCTACGAGCCCTTCGGGCTGGTGGGGATCGAGTCGGTGTGCTGCGGCACGCCGGTGATCGTCGCGAGCGCGGACGTGGGCTGCGCCGAGGTCATCCAGGGGCCGGGCGCCCTGCCCTTCGACCCGGCAGTCGCCGGCAGCCTCGACGCCGCGGTCGATGCCGCGCTGCATCGCTGGCGCGACGGCACGCTGCGGCTGGGCGACCCGCGTGCCGCGCTCTCGTACGACCCGGGCGTCGACCCGCACCTCGACGGCCTGGCCGGCTGCATCGCCGACTGCCTGGCCGGCTGAGCGCGTTCAGCTCGACGCGGTCTCGCGCGCGAGCAGAGCGCGCACCTGCTCGAGCACCGCCTCGGGTTCGAGGTGCTCGAGGCAGTGGCTGCGGCTGTCGCGGTGGTCGTCGCAGCCAGCCCGGCCGCAGGGAACGCAGTCCTGCCCCGGGAGCGACGGTCCCTGGATCAGCACGATGGAAGCACGCGGCGTGCCCGTGTGCTGCACCCGCTGCGGCTCGGGGCCGCGCCGCAGCCACGGGTTGCGGGCCGGCTGGCCCTGCGGCCAGGGGCCCCACTCGGTGGGCGGAGTCGGCCCGAACAGCGCGACCGTCGGTGTGCCGGCGGCTGCCGCGAGGTGGGTGATCGACGTGTCGGGGCCGAGGTAAGCGTCGGCACCGACGAGGAGCTCGGTGAGCTGGCCGAAGTCGAGCTGGCCGACCGCGTCGACCAGATCGGGCGGCGCGGCGAGATCGAGCAGGCCGCGTGTCAGGCCACGGTCGTGGTCGTTGCCGGCACCGCTGAGCCAGACCTGCACGCCGTCGCGCAGCAGCGCCTCGATCACCGTGCGGTAGTGCGCCACCGGCCACTGCTTGTAGCGCCACATCGAGGGCACGTGCACCACGACGCAGGGCGAGCGACGCAGCGTCGCGAGTTCCGGCGGCAGCGGCGCGCGCGGCGGCGGCACCAGCGAGACCGACAGCGAGTCCAGCGGCACCCAGGGCGCGAGCAGCATCAGCTTCTCGAGCACCGCGTGGCGGTCGCGCTCGCCCACCAGCCGGTGCCGCGTGATCGCCTGCTTCCAGCGATGCCCATAGCCGGCGGGCGGCACCAGCGCGCTGCGCTCGCGCGCCGCCACCCAGCCGTAGATCTGCGCACGGTCGCCGGACTGCGTGACCAGCGCCAGGTCGTAGCGGCGCCACAGCCGCCTCAGCAGCGCCCAGCGCGCGCGCCAGCCCCGCTCGCGCGTCACTTCGACGATCTCGTCGATCGCCGGGTTGCCACGCAGCGGCGCGAGCGTCCCGGCGAAGCCCAGCACGTCGAGCCGCGCGCCGGGCCAGCGCTCGCGTGCCGCCTGGATCAGCGGGGTGGTGAGCAGCACATCGCCGATCTGCTGGGTGACGACGACGAGGACGCTGCGCGGTTCGGGCATGGGAGAATTGTGCGGGCTGCGGCGCGGAGTTCCGGCGCCGGGCGCGATTCTCGACCACCCCGACGCACCGCATGGCACATCCCGCGCAGGCCGAATTCTTCGCCACCGTCCGCGAGCACTTCCCCGAGGCCTTCCGGGGCGTGCGCGTGCTCGAGGTGGGCTCGCTCGACATCAACGGCTCCGTGCGCGAGCTGTTCTCCGGCTGCGACTACACCGGCGTCGACCTCCAGCTCGGCCCCGGCGTCGACCTGGCCTGCCAGGGGCAGCTCGTGGAGTTCCCCACCGGGCACTTCGACACCGTGATCTCGGCCGAGTGCCTCGAGCACAACCCCTACTGGCGCGAGACGGTGGCCAACATGCTGCGCATGTCGCGCCCCGACGGCCTGGTGCTGATCAGCTGCGCCACCACCGGCCGCAAGGAACACGGCACGTCGCGCACGAATCCGGATGCCTCGCCCTTCACGAGCGCGGCGAAATGGGACTACTACCGCAACCTGCGCGCGAGCGACCTCGCCGAAGCGGTGAACCTGCCCGGCTGGCTCTCGGACCACGCCGCCTGGGTGAACCACCTCACCAAGGACCTCTACTTCGTCGGCATCCGCCACGGCAGCGGTCGACGCCTGCCCGCGGCGCTGCGCGAGGCGCTCGATCGGCGCTATGCAATGACCGCCAGCGCCAAGGCCTTCCGCCGCGGCCTGAAGGACCTGATCCTCGGCGACCTGCAATCGCGCCCCTGAGCCGGCCACCGTCCTCATGAGCAAGCTCCTCCACCGGCTGCGACGCGCGGGCCGCCGCGCGCGCGAGATCCTCGGGGCCCGCTGGCAAGGCGGCCCACCCTGCGGCGCCTGCGGGTTCGCCGGCCGGCCGCTGCCCCGCCAGGTGCTCTGGCCCGAACTCGTGGCGCAGTGGGAGCTTCCACCGCAATGGGCGGCCTGGATGGACGATCGCGAAGGCAGCCGGTGCGCGCGCTGCGGAGCCACGCGGCGGGGCAGCCAGCTCGCGCAGGCCGTGGTCGCGGAGATCAACCGCTGCACCGGCATGCAGGCGCGGTCGCTGCGCGCGGCCACGGCCGACCGCCGCTGCCAGCAGGTGGCGATCGCGGAGATCAACTCGGCCGCCAACCTGCACAAGTACCTGTCGCGCTGCACCGGCCTGCGCTACTCCGAGTACGGCAGCACGAACCCTGCCGTGCCCTCGGAGGACCTGACCCGCCTGTCCTATGCCGACGCCAGCTTCGACATCGTGATCACGTCCGACACGATGGAACACGTGCCCGACGTCGATGCGGCCTTCCGAGAGGTGCGGCGCGTGCTCAAGCCGGGCGCGGCCTATGTCTTCTCGATCCCGGTGGTATGGGATCGCACGACGCGCGAGCGCGCCGTTCTGCGCGACGGCCAGGTGGTGCACCTGCTGCCACCGAGCCACCACGGCGCGGCCGGCGACGGGCGCCACGACATGCTGGTGTTCCATGAATTCGGCAGCGACGTGGTCGAACGCTGCCGTGCCGCCGGTTTCGACGTCGATCTGGTGCGCAGCGACGACAACCCCGCGCTGGTGACCTTCGTCGCGCGGCGCCCGTCGTGACCGAAGGCGACGTGACCGGCACGTCGTCCGGCGCTGCCGATCGCCCGCTCGTCTCGATCCTGCTGATCGCCTATCGCCAGGCCGACACCGTGGGCGCGGCGCTGCGCGGCGCGCTCGCGCAGACCTGGCAGCCGCTGGAGATCCTCGCCTCCGACGACGCCTCGGGCGACGGCACCTGGGACGCGCTGTGCACCGCGGCCCAGGGCTACGCGGGGCCGCACCGCCTCGTGCTCAACCGCAACGAACGCAATCTCGGCATCGGTGCGCACCTCGCCCTGCTGGCGCAGCGCGCGCAGGGCGAGCTGCTGGTGGTGGCCGCCGGCGACGACGTCTCGCTGCCGCAGCGCTGCGAGACGCTGGTGAAGGCGTGGTTGGCGCACGATCGCCGGCCCGATCTGATCGCCAGCGCGATGGCCGACATCGATGCCAGCGGCCAGGTGCTCGGCGAGATCGTGCCCGACGACCTCGGCACCTACGGCTCGCTGGCCCAGTGGGCGGCCCGCCCCCCGTTCGTGGTCGGCGCGGCGCAGGCCTGGACGAAGCGGCTGGTCGGGCGCTTCGAGCCGCTGCCGCCGGGCACTGTGGCCGAGGACCTGATCATGGTGTTCCGCGCCCTTGGCAGCGGCGGCGCGATCACGCTGCGCGAGCCGCTGGTGCAGTACCGCCGCGGCGGCATCTCGCGGCCGCGCCGCAACCTGCACGCGCGCGACGTCGTCGAGCGGCTGCTGAAGAACAACCGGCATGCGCTGGTCGAGACCGCGCAGATGCTGAAGGACGCCGAGCGCATGGGCCGGCTCGACGAGGTCGGCGCCCACCTCGAGCGCACGCTGGCGCGCGAGCGCTTCATCGCCGCGCTGTTCGGCACCGCGGGCACCGCCGCCAAGATCGGCATCGCCTGGCGCGCGCGCGCACAACCGCTCGCGCTGCGCATGCGCCTGCTCACCTACGCCGCCGCGCCGGGGCTGCTGGCGCCGTTCTTCGCGCTCAAGCGCCTGGTGGCGCGGCGGCGCGGCTGAGCTCAGCCGAAGCGTTTGCGCAGCCGGCTCTTGAAGAGCGCGCGGCGCAGTTCCGGCGTGTCCCCGGGTTCGGGCAGCGCATCGCCGGCCAGTGCCTGGCCGCGGCGCAGGTAGAAGCGATCGAAGGTCGACTGCGTCATGCCCCACTTGTCGAGGAACTGGCGGCGGCCGTCGTTCTTCACCACCTTGCCGGTCGACTTCTGCTGGAAGTGATAGACGAGCGAATCGCCGACGCCGACGAAGTGCCGGCAGCCGGCGTGCCAGAGCTTCATCGAGAAGTCGTTGTCGCTGCTCATGCCGGGGCTCAGCTCGGTGCTGTAGCCGCCGACGCGGAACCACCAGCGCCGCGCCACCAGCGTCGGCGGCCAGGTGGCGCCGCACCAGTCGGCGCGCGCGAGCGTCGGCGCGTCGCGCCGCAGGTCGGCCTCGCGGAAGTTGTCGACCGCGTCGCCGTACGGCCCGACCACCACGCAGGGGTTGCCGCTGTCGCGCGGCTCGACCATCGTGCCCGACAGCAGGTACAGGTCCGACGGCATCGCAGCGGCACGGCGCTGCAGCGCCGTGTCCCAGCCCGGCAGGCAGTACATGTCGTCGTTCATGTAGACGAGGTGCTCGTGGCGCGCCTGCATGGCCGCCTCGTTCACCGCATAGCAGATGCCGATGTTGTCGTCCGAGGCGGTGTGCTCGAGGCCCTGCGCGCGCACCCACTCGCGCGTGCCGTCGCGGCCGTCGTTGACGTGCACGATGATCTGGTGCGGCTGCGCCGAATGCTCGCGGATGCTGCGCACCACCAGCTGCAGGTGGGCGAGGTTGTTCCAGGTGGGGATGACGATCGAGAACATTCAGTCTGCGGCGCGGCCGGCTACATCAGCACGATGTCGTATTGAGGGGCTTGAATCGAAAAACGTTGACAGGACAACGGTTTGCGATGGGGCCCTCGGCTTGGGGCGGTTCGAGCTACCCGTCTGGCTACCTGGATTGCATGGGCTTTCATGGGACGCCTCGACACCCGATGAAGCGGGGCTCGTTCACTGGTCGGCAAGTCTACTGGTCGTATGGAAACTCGAGTTTCCCGAGACGCCAACCACCAAGGGCATGACGCGTCGTCAAGCGGCCGGTTTGAGCTGCCCACCGTTTTTCGTCTTCCAAGGGTCGATGGATAGCATCGAGACCTGAAGGACGAGAAGTGAAGAAGATACCGAAGCAGGAGTACACGGCCGAGTTCAAGGAGCAGGCCGTCAAGCACG
>WBZM01000577.1_pt1 | contig 48778 bp, 42 predicted proteins | sample 5204271 | NCBI WGS metagenome assembly WBZM01 (sample SAMN12344346, study PRJNA552823) | activated sludge metagenome | biome: Activated sludge suspended growth; feature: Nitrification reactor; material: Wastewater; isolation source: activated sludge from nitrification reactor of wastewater... | reverse complement strand
CGCGAAGGTGCGGCCCGAGCGGCGCGGCGCGGGCGCGTCCTCGCCCGCCTCCTCCTGCGCGGGCGGCGCCACGGTCGGCGGCTCGGGCGCCTCCGGCCCGGTCACCGCCGGCGCCGCCGGCGCCGCGGGCATGGCGGCCACGGTGGGCAGCGTCTTCGGCCCGCCCAGCGACGGCGGCGGCGGCAGGGAGCCGGGGGGCGGCACCGGCATGGAGTACTGCGTGGGCGGCCGGAAGGCCGGGATGGGGCCGGGGCTGGGGGCCGGCGCGGGCGGCGGCGGAGGGGGCGGCGGGGCCAGGAAGGACTCGACCGGCGGCAGGCCGGAGGCGGTGAGCGGCTCGCGCGTCCGCTCCGGGTAGCGCAGCACGCGCGGCGGCTCGGCGGGGGGCGGGGCGGGGGCCGGCGTGGGCGCGGGCGGCGACGCCTCGGGCTCGGCCGGGCCGGCGTTCCAGTCCACGCCGCCGGGCTCGGCGGCCGGCTCCGGGGCCGCCTCGGCCGCCGCCACCGGGGCCGGCGCCGGCGCGGGACCGGCCTCGGGCGTGGCGGCGAAGGCCTCCAGGCCGCCGGGGATGGGCGTGACGGCGGGGGCCTGGTCGGCCGGCGCCTCGCCCGGGGCCGCCACCTCGCGGATGATCCCCTCGAAGAACAGCTTGGAGACCACCCCGGCCGCGGCCAGGTCGTCGTAGTCGGCCTCCTCGATGATCTGGTCGAGGGAGCGCTTGCCGTCGAAGAGGCGCAGGAGCGCGTTGACGTCGTCGGGGATCTCGGCGAGCCGCTCGGCCAGCAGCGCGTAGTCGATCTCGAAGACCCGGTCGAGGGCCGGCAGCTGCTCGACGATGCGCCCCCACTCGTCGATGCGGCGCATGCCCTCCATCAGCAGCCCCTGGGTCGAGACCGGGATGCGCTCCTCCCGCTCGATGGGCTTGAACTCGATGGCGAACTCGCCCTCCTGCCAGTTGAGCAGCCGGTAGAAGGCGTTCTCGCCCGCCACCCGCCCCAGCTCGCAGTCGAGGATGCGGCCGTCGCGGAAGTAGCAGACCGCGGTGGCGCCGCTGCGCCCGGTGATGTGGAGGGCCCCCGACTTCTTCCCCATCTCCAGCGTCTGGACCAGGTCCACCACGCCCATGTCGGAGAGGTTCCCGCTGAAGCTGGCGCGCAGGTCCTTCTTCTCCAGCCGCTCCTTCTCCCGCTTCTGCAGGAGGATCTTCACCCGGGTGACGATCTCCTTGATGTAGATGGGCTTCGTCAGGTAGTCCTCGACGCCCAGCTCCAGCCCCTTCACCTTGTACTCGACCGACTTCTGCCCGGTCAGGAAGATGAAGGGCGTGCCGCGGAAGCGGTCGTCGAGCTTGAGCCGCCGGCACAGCTCGAAGCCGTCCATCTCCGGCATCTTGGTGTCGGAGAGGATCAGGTCGGGCGGCGAGATCTCGCACTTGTCGAGCGCGTCCTTGCCGTGGACCGCGGTGGTCACCGAGAAGCCGGCCTTCTTGAGGCTGACCTCCATGACCCGCAGCGACTTGGGATCGCCGTCGACGAGGAGCAGGTGCTGCTTGGCCACGAGGCTCGCCTTTCCGAGGGCCCGGGTGCGGGCGCGCGCGTGTGGCGCCGATCACGCCCCAGGACAGGTGGGGAGTCAAGGAGCCGGCCGCCCCGGGCGGGCGCGGATGTGGGCCTTCCTGCGCGGGGATATCGCCGGGCGGCGGGGGCTCAGCGCCGGCCGCCGCCGCGCCGCCCCTCCAGCGCCTTGAGCTCGCGCGCGGCGTCGGCGTGGCGCGGGTTGGCGGCCACCGCGGCGCGGAAGAACCGCTCCGCCTCCGCCTCCTGCCCCTCCTCGCGGGCCACCACGCCGGCCACGTACTGGGCCCGGTCGCAGGCCTCGTCCTTCACCGCGTCGGCCAGGATGCGGCGCGCCCGGGCGAGGTCGCGGCCGGCGAGGTCGATGACCCAGGTCCAGGCCAGCGCCGCCTGGTACTCGGCGCGCGGATCGGCCCGCACCGCCGACTCCAGGAAGCCGCGGGCCCGCGGGTAGTCGCGCGTGCGCAGGCAGGCCTCGCCCTTCTGGAAGTCCACCCGGGCCGACTCGGCGCGCTTGGGGTCGACGCCGCCCGGGCTGCCGGGCGAGGCGGCCAGCCAGGCGGCCCGCTGCTTGTCGTCGGAGAGGACCGCGTAGGCCTCGTTCACCGCGGTGAAGAAGTCGCGCACCGTGCCGGCCAGGTCGGCCATGGCCGGCGCGGCGAAGCGGTCGGGGTGGAACTGCCGCGCGATCTGCAGGAAGGCGCGCTTCACCTCGTCCTTGCCGGCCCCCTCGGGGACGCCGAGCCGGGCGAAGAGGCTGCGCTCGCGGGCCCGCGGGGCCACGTCGAGCAGCGCCTGGCGGAGCGCCTGCTCCGCCGAGCCGGCCGGGGCGGCGGCCGGGGGCGCCGCGGGGGTCGCGCGGGCGGGGCCCGGCGCCGCGGCCGGGGCGGCCGGTGCCGGCGGCGGCGCGGCCGGGCCCGGGTGGGCGGCCGGCGCCGAGGGGCGCGCGCCGAAGGGGCCCACGCCCATGTTCTGCATGGCGCGGGCGAGGAGCCGCTGGCGGCGGGCGCGCGCCTCGGCCGGATCGCTCCGCCGGAGCGGCACCGCCGGGCTGGCCCGCGCCGGCGGCGGGGCGGCGGCCGCCTGGCGCACCGCCTCGGGGGCCAGGTCCACCAGCGTCAGGCCGGCCAGGGTCTCGCCCGAGGGGCTGGGCCGCTCGGCCGCCGGCACCGCCAGCCCCAGCAGCAGCAGCGCCGCCAGCATGGCCCGGGCCCGCTCCGGCGCGACGCCCTCGGCGTCGGCGAAGAAGGCCTCCAGCGCCACCGGGGCCACCAGCCGCCCCACCAGCCGGCGCTCGGCCGGGGTCCAGCGGAAGGCCGGCTCCACGTCCGGGTAGCCGGAGGCGAGCCGCGCGCCACCCTGGGCCACCGGCTGGAGCGCCGAGACCACCAGCGCCGCCGCCTGGGGGCGCTCCAGCGCCTCCACGATGGTGCGCAGCGGCGAGAGCTGGCAGCCGCCGGTCCAGGCCGGCACCGGCTGGGCCGCGTCGAAGCGGTAGGCCCCCTCGTCGAGGGCGGCGATGAGGCCGAAGTAGGAGGCCTGCTGCTCCTCCAGCGCGGCGTCCACGTCGGCCCGCGAGACCACCCCCATGGCCACCAGGATCTCGCCCTGGGGGCGCCCGCTGCCGGCCATCTCGGCCAGGCTGCGGGAGAGGGCGTCCACGTCGATCTTGCCGGCCTGCAGCAGCATGTGGCCGAGGGGCCGGAAGCCGGTGAAGACCTGGGCCCCCACCGGCTGCCCCCCCTTGAGCCAGAGGCGCGAGGTGCCGCCGCCGTGCGCCACCTCCAGCACCCCCTCGGCGCGGGAGTTGAGCGCGTCGAGGAGGATGGCCGCGAGCGGGGTGCTCGACAGGTTCCCTGGCGCGGCGAGGAGGCTCATGGCGCCGTCATCCTACCCGCCGCACGGGCATCTTCACAGGTTTCCGGAGCGGGCCAGGGCGGCGTAGAGCGCCACCCCCGCCGCGACCGCCAGGTTGAGGGAGCGCTGCCCCTCCCGAAGCGGGATGCCCACCTGCCGATCCGGCCAGGCGTCGAGGAGGGCCGGCGGCAGCCCGAGCTGCTCCTGGCCGAAGACCAGGAAGTCGCCGGGGGCGAAGGGCACCTCGCCGATCCCCCGCGGCGCCCGGGCGGTGAAGAGGTGGAGCTTTTGGATTTGACCGCGGAGGGCCCGCGCCTCAAATTCCCCCCAGTCCCGGTGGATCTCCGGCGCCACCTCGGACCAGTAGTCGAGCCCGGCGCGCCGCAGCGACTTCTCGTCGAGCGAGAAGCCGAGCGGGCCCACCAGGTGGAGCCGGGACCCGGTGACCGCGCAGGTGCGGGCCACGTTGCCGGTGTTGGGCGGAATCTGCGGGGAGACCAGCACGAGCTGGAAGGGCGGATCGACGGGGCTCAGGACGGGCATGGGCGGCATCGGCATCGTGAACAACCCGCGCTCGGCGCGCAACCTCCGGCACCCCGAGACCCGGGACCGGCTGGCCCGCCTGCTGGGCGGCGACGGCGAGGTGCGCGACGCGGCCACCCCCGAGGCGCTGGAGGTGGCCCTGGCCGCCTTCCGGGCCGCCGGCGTCGACACCCTGGGCGTCAACGGCGGCGACGGCACCAACACGGTGGTCCTCTCGGCGGTGGTCCGCGCCTGGGGCGCCCGGCCCCTGCCCGCCCTGCTGCCGCTCCGCGGCGGCACCATGAACACCCTGGCCTCCAACCACGCGGTGGCCGGCAGCCCGGAGCGGATCCTCCACGAGGTGCTGGAGGCGCGCCGGGCCGGCCTTCCGGTGCCGGCGGTGGAGCGCGACCTCCTCCGCGTCGAGGCCGACGGCGGCGAGGCGCGCCATGGCTTCCTCTTCGGCACCGGCGCGGCGGTGACCTTCCTGGAGCGCTACTACGCCACCGGCCGCCCCTCCCCGGCCATGGCCTGGGCGCTGGTGGCCCGGGCCGCCCTCTCCGCCCTGGTGGGCGGCCGGCTGGCCCAGGCGCTCACGGTGCGCCAGCCGCTCCTGGTGGAGGCCGACGGCGAGCCCTGGCCCGACGCCAGCTACGTGGCCTTCGTGGCCGGCACCATCCCGTCGCTCGGGCTGGGCTTCCGGGCCCTCTCGCGCTGCGCCGAGCAGCCCGGCTCCTTCCACGCCGTGGGGGTGCACGGCTCGCTGGCGCAGGTGGCCCGCCTGCTGCCCCGGGTCCACCGCGGGGCCCCGTGGCGGCGGCGCGCCGCCCTCGACGCGGTGGCCCGCGAGGTGCTGCTGGAGGGCGACGGCACCCCCTACATGATCGACGGCGATCTCTTCCCGGCCGCCCGCCGGTTGCGCCTCGCCACCGGCCCCGGCGTGGCGGTGCTGGGGCCGCCGGGGCGGCGCGCCGCCGCGGTTTGACCGGGGCGGGGGCCGCGGTTACCGTGGCGCCCGCCACCAGGGAGACGGACCACGCGCATGCGCCTCACGGTCGCCGGCACCACCGACGTGGGCCTCAAGCGGGACCACAACGAGGACGCCTTCCTGCTCCTCCCCGAGGAGCAGCTCTTCTGCGTCGCCGACGGCATGGGCGGCCACGCCTCCGGCGAGGTGGCGGCGCGCATCGCCGTGGAGGAGATGGCGGAGTTCTTCCGCCTCACCGGCCGTGACGAGGAGGCCACCTGGCCCTTCGCCGAGGACCCGGAGCTGGCCTACGCCGAGAACCGCGTGCGCACCGGGGTGCGCCTGGCCAACCAGCGCATCCTGGAGCGGGCCCGGGCCGACGAGCGGCTGCGCGGCATGGGCACCACGCTGGTCTGCGCCCACCTGGAGCGGGGTGGCGACCAGGTGGTGGTGGGCCACGTCGGCGACAGCCGGGCCTACCTGTGGCGCCGCGGCGCCATCTCCCAGCTCACCGAGGACCACTCGCTCCTCAACGACTACCTGAAGGCCCGCCGGCTCACGCCGGAGGAGATCGAGGCCTTCCCGCACAAGAACGTCATCGTGCGCGCCCTGGGCATGAAGGACGGGGTGGCGGTGGACCTGCGGCGCGAGCGGCTGGAGCCCGGCGACGTGCTGCTGCTCTGCTGCGACGGCCTCTCCGGCATGGTGCCCGACGCCCGCCTCGCCGAGCTGGTGCGCCAGCACCAGGGCGACCTCAAGGCCGGCGTCCAGGCGCTGGTGGACGCGGCCAACGAGGCCGGCGGCGTGGACAACATCACCTGCATCCTGGCGCAGGTCCACGGGGCGCCCTGAGGGCGCCGCGAGGGAGGGACGGATGGCCGAGGCGCTCTGGTACTACGAGGAGGAGGGCCGGCAGGCCGGGCCGGTGAGCGGCGCGGCGCTGGAGGAGGCCATCCGCGGCGGCCGGCTGGCGCGCGGCATGCGGGTCTGGCGCGCCGGCTTCCCCGGGTGGCTCCCCTGGGAGCAGGTGCCGGAGCTGGCCGCCTTCGCCCCGCCCCCGCCGCCCGCCGCCGCGCCGGCGGGCCCCGCGCCGGAGCCCTGGAGCCAGCCGGGCGCCGCGCCGCCCCGGGCGCCCGGCGCCGATCCCTGGGAGCGGAGTGCGCCGCAGGCCGGCCCGACGCCCGCGCCGCAGCCGGACGCCTGGGGCCAGCCGGCGGCGGGCGGACCGCTGCGACCGGTCGGCGCGGTGAAGACCCTGCTGCTCTCCGTGGTGACGCTCTCGATCTACGGCCTGGTGAAGTTCTACCAGTGCGGCACGGCCTACGAGCAGGTGGGGCAGGTGGCGCGACCGCGCTTCGCCCGGCTCTTCTGGATCTACCTCGGCCTGGCGCTCCTGGGCGTGCTGACCTCCTGGTACCGGCCGGTCTCGATGGTCCTGTCCATCGGCTCGGTGGTGCTGGGGGCGCTGGCGCTGCGCGCCGCCCTCGACGCCCGTGACGCGGTGGTGCGCGCCACCGGCGCCCGCGCCGACCTCCTGCCGGCGCAGACCCTCCTGGCCGTCTGGGTCGGCGCGCAGGTCGTGATGGTGGCGACGCAGGGTTCGTCGCAGCTGCTGGCCTTCCTCGGGGCGGTGGCGCTGATCTTCCAGGCCTGGCGCTTCTTCAGCGACCACGATGCGCTGGCCGCCGCCGCCGGTGGCCCCCACGCCGGCTGACGCCTAGCCCGCCGGCACGCGGAGGTCGCCGGCGGCGATGACGCCGTCGAGCACCTCGCCCGGCGCGATGGCCGTGCCGGGCCAGACCACGGCGCGGGAGAGGCGCGCGCCGGCCCCCACCCGGCAGCCGGCGCCCAGCACCACGTCCGGCCCCACCACCGCGCCCGGCGCCACGGCGGCGTCGGGGGCGATCCGCACCGGCGGCGGCAGGCCAAAGCGGCCCAGGGGCACGCGCCCGGCGGCCACGTCGAGGCAGGCGGCGAGGTAGCTGGCCGGCGCGCCGAGGTCGCTCCACCAGCCGGCCGAGAGGACCCGGCGCACCAGCCCCCGGGCCATGAGCGGCGGGTAGACGTGGCGGTTGACGTCGCACTCGAAGGGCGCGGCCGGCACCAGGTCGAGGAGCGCCGGCGAGAGGACGTGCACGCCCGGGAAGTGCCAGGGCTCCAGCCCCTCCCCGCCCGGGCCGAAGCGGCCGGCGATGCGCCGCACCCGCCCCTCGGCGTCGGCCTCCACCGCGGCGTAGGTCGCGCCGGGCGGCATGGCCATGAGCACCATGGTGGCGAGGGCGCCGGAGGCGGCGTGGGCGCAGAGCGCCGCCGGGAGGTCCACGTCGAAGAGCACGTCGCCGTTCAGCACCACCACCGCGTCGCTCCCGCCGAGGTGGCGGCGCGCCTCGCGGAGCGCTCCGCCGGTGCCGGCGATGACCGGCTCCTCCGAGACCGCCAGGTCGAGCCCCAGCTCCGCCGCGGCCGCCCGGGCCGCCGCGGCCATCTCCGCCGGCAGGTGGTGGACGTTGACCACCGCGGCGCGCACCCCGGCGCCGGCCAGCAGGCCGAGGGCGTAGCGCACCAGCGGCGGGCCGCAGACCGGCACCGCCGGCTTGGGGAGGCGGGCGGTGAGCGGCCGCAGGCGCGTGCCCAGCCCGGCGCAGAGGACCATCCCGGTGACCGTCATGCTATGGGCGACACTAGCAGATGGCTCCCGCCTGGCGGCTCCGCTCGCTCTACTTCCTGTACTACGGGGCCGTCGGCGCCTCGCTCCCGTACTTCGCCCCGTACCTGCGCGGCCTGGGCTTCTCCGGCAGCGCCATCGGCACGGTGCAGATGCTCGGGCCGCTGGTGGCCCCGGCCGCCGCGCTGGGGTGGGCCGCCCTGGCCGACCGGACCGGCGCCCCGGAGCGGGCGCTGCGCCACGCCACGCTGGTGGCCTGCCTGGCCTCCTGCCTCCTCCCCCTGGCCGCCACGCCCGTCGCCGTGGGGGCGGTGATCCTGGTGCAGGCGCTCGGCGACCGGGCGGTGGTCCCCCTCCTCGACACGCTCACGCTGGAGCACGTGCAGCGCACCCCCGGCGCCACCTACGCGCGCATCCGGCTGGCCGGGTCCCTCGGCTTCGCCCTGCTCTCCCTCGCCACCGGCGCGGCGCTGGCCTGGCGCGGCGACCGGCCGGCCGATCCGCTGGTGCCGCTCCTGGTCGCGGCGCTGGTGGCCGCCTATGCCCTCTCGGCCCGGTGGCTGCCCCACGCCGAGCCGCCGCGCTGGCCCCGCCCGGGCCGGCGGGAGGTGCTGGGGCTGCTCCGCGACCGGCGGCTCCAGGGGCTGCTGGCCGCCTGCGCGATCCACTGGCTCTCCTGCGCCCCCTTCCACCTGCTCTTCGGCCTCTACGTGCGCGAGCGGGGCCTGCCGTCCACCGTGACAGGCCTGGGCATGACCACCGGCGTGGCCGCCGAGGTGGTGGCGCTGCTCTGGTTCCCCCGCCTCTCGCAGCGGTTCTCGCTGCGGGCGCTCCTCGGGACCGCCTTCGCCGCCACCGCGGTGCGCTGGCTGCTCATGTCGAGGGCCGAGGGGGCCGCCGCGGTGATCGCGCTGCAGGCCCTGCACGGCTTCACCTTCGGCCTCTTCTGGGGGGGTGCCGTCGAGGGGCTCTCCCGCCTGGTCCCGCCCCCGCTCCGGGCCACCGGCCAGGCCCTCTTCTCGGCCATCGTCTTCGGGGGCGGCAACGCGGCCGGATTTCAACTCTCCGGCCTGCTCCTGGACCGGCTCGGATCCGTTGCGCCGGTTTTTGCGGCAGCGGGGCTGATCGAATTCTTACCCGTCGCGGGTGCACTCATCGTGCTGCGCGGCGCCGCGCGCCGGACGCCCGATCAGATCGCTTGAACAGCAAATTATGCTGTGATCACGGCCCGATCCGCGATGCGGACCGGTGCGAGCGATCATTTGTAATGGACTTGTCAGGGGTGCAATTCGTGCGTGCATCCCGTGCGACGGGGGCGCCGAGTTTGCGCGAAAGCCTTGTAACCCCGGAGTAGGACGTGGTAGGGAATTTTCCTCGCACCACCCGCGACCACGGCTTCATCTCCCCCCCCGGAGGAACACGCATGGCAGAGTCGAATGTGGCCCAGATCCCTGGCAAGGGAGCCGGGATCTCGTCCGAAGAGCGGATGGTTATCTTCGCCTCTTCGTTGGGCACCGTCTTCGAGTGGTACGACTTCTATCTGTACGGCTCGCTGGCCGCGATCATCTCGGCCAACTTCTTCAAGGCCGTCAACGAGACCACCTCCTTCATCTTCGCGCTGCTCGCCTTCGCGGCCGGCTTCTTCGTCCGTCCGTTCGGCGCCATCGTGTTCGGCCGCCTCGGCGACCTGATCGGCCGTAAGTACACGTTCCTCGTCACCATCCTCCTGATGGGCGGCGCCACCTTCATCGTGGGCGTGCTGCCGACCTTCGACGTCCTCGGCATCACGGCGCCCATCATCCTCATCACCATGCGCATCCTGCAGGGCCTCGCCCTCGGCGGCGAGTACGGCGGCGCGGCCACTTACGTGGCCGAGCACGCCCCCAACGGGCAGCGCGGTTACTTCACCGCCTTCATCCAGACCACCGCCACCCTGGGCCTGTTCCTCTCGCTCATCGTGATCATGGTGACCCGCCTGGCCTGGGAGGGTCAGTGGGGCAAGGGCGCCTTCGACGGCTCCGGCGGCACCGCCCCGTTCGCCGGCTGGCGCGTCCCGTTCCTCCTCTCCGCGGTGCTGGTCGGCGTCTCCGTCTGGATCCGCCTCCAGCTCAACGAGTCCCCGGTGTTCAAGAAGATGAAGGAGGAGGGCAAGGTCTCCCGCGCCCCGCTGACGGAGTCCTTCCTGCGCTGGGGCAACCTGAAGACCGTGCTCCTCGTCCTCTTCGGCGGCGTCGCCGGCCAGGGCGTGGTCTGGTACACGGGCATGTTCTACGAGCTGTTCTTCCTGCTCCAGATCGTGAAGATGGACGGGCAGGTGGCCAACCTCATCGTGGCCTTCTCGCTCATCATCGGCACGCCCTTCTTCATCATCTTCGGCGCGCTCTCCGACTTCGTCGGCCGCAAGTGGATCATCATGGCGGGCTGCCTCCTGGCCGTGCTGACCTACCAGCCGGTCTTCCGCGCCATCATGGCCAACGCCAACCCCAAGGCGGTGGCCTGGTCCGAGACCAACCACGTGACGGTGGTCTCCGACCCGAACGACTGCGCCTTCCAGTTCGACCCCATCGGCAAGAAGACCTTCAAGTCGGCCTGCGACCAGCTCAAGACCTACCTGGCCAAGAAGGCCATCCCGTACTCCAACGAGGCGGCCCCGGCCGGCACCCTGGCCTTCGTCCGCATCGGCACCACCGAGATCAAGAGCTTCAACGGCAACGATCCGACGGTGGACTTCAAGAAGGAGGCCGGCACCCTCAAGGCGGCCCTCGACGAGGCCACCAAGTCCTACCCGTCCAAGGCCGATCCCAACGACATCAACCTGCCGATGGTGATCGCGCTCCTGGTCTACCTGGTGATCCTGGTGTGCATGGTGTACGCCCCCATCGGCGCCTGGCTGGTGGAGCTCTTCCCCGCCCGCATCCGCTACACCTCGATGTCGCTGCCGTACCACATCGGCAACGGCTGGTTCGGCGGCTTCCTCCCCACCGTGGCCTTCGGCATCGTGGCGGCGACCGGCGACATCTACGCCGGCCTCTACTACGCGATGACGGTGGCGGCCATGACGGTGGTGGTGGGCTCGCTCCTGATGAAGGACACCGACACCAAGGGCTCCATCCACCACCTCGAGTAGGCGTCAACGACACCTATCCGGACACGCGGCCGGCAGGACACCGCCGGCCGCCCCCCACGGGAGAACGAATGAAGAAGCTCATCTCGCGCAGTGCCGTCGCCGCCGTCCTCGGCCTCACCGCCTCCGCCGCCCGCGCCGGCGGGGACGCGCCCGCCACCAACCTGGAGGGCACCAGCGCCCTCTTCATGCTGATCGGCGGCGTCGTCGCGATGTCGGTGGCCATCTGGATCCTGACCATCATCATCGGGAAGATCCACGCCTCGAGGAAGTAGGCCTCCCTCGACGGATGCATGACCGGGCGCGGGGCTCCCCCCCGCGCCCGTTTCATTTTCCGCAGTGGGGAGGGGCGGCCCGCCCTACCCGCCGGCGCCGGGGCGCGGTCGCACCACCGTCACCGAGCAGGCGGCCTCCGCCGCCACGCGGGTGGAGACGAAGCTGCCCTTGAGCGGCACGTCGGCCGGGGGCGCGCCGATCACCACGTGCTCCACCTGGTTGGCCTTGGCGTACTCCAGCAGCGCCGCCGCCGGGTCGTTCGACTCGATGACGTGGTAGGTGAGCCGGTCGGCGTCGAGGCCGAGGGGCTCGGCCCAGTTGCGCAGCAGCACCAGGTGCTTGATGCGCTGGCTGGTGCCGGAGTCGTCCACCTTGCCGCCGGCCAGCTCCGAGGAGCGCGGGATGACGGTGACGCAGGTGAGGCGCCGGTCCGGGTCGGTGGCCACCAGCCGCTGCACCACCTCGCGGAGCACCTGGAAGCGCTGCTCGTTCTTGTGCTGGGTGGCCACCGCCGCCATGACGATGGAGGCCGAGGCCAGCTGCTGGCTGGGGCGCTCCACCGGGGAGGGCTCGTAGCCGGCCGCCATGAACCAGGACTTGAGGAGCGTGCCCAGGCCGGGGCGGCGCTGGCGCCGGCCGCGCTCCGAGATGGTCACCTGGTCCGGGTGGGTGAGCTCGGAGGCCACCTGGGCGGCGGAGGCGTAGCGGCCGGCCGCCTGCGCCTCCAGGCAGCGCAGGATCACCTCCTGCAGCCACTCCGGGACCTCCTTGCGGAGGCGCCGGGGCGACTTGGGGATGTGCCAGAGCCGGCGCCGCAGGCCGCCGATGGAGGAGGGGTTGCCGTGCGGGTACTCGCCGGTGGCCAGCTGGTAGAGGATGGCGCCCAGGGCGAAGACGTCGCTCCGGGGGTCCTGCCGCATCCCCAGCACCTGCTCCGGCGAGATGTAGGGGGCCGAGCCCATGGGGTGGCGGAACTCCTCCGCCAGGAGGTCCGGGTAGTGGGCGTGGCGGGCCAGGCCGAAGTCCACCAGCACCGCCGTGCCGTCCGGCCGGATGATGACGTTGGCCGGCTTCACGTCGAGGTGCACCACCTCCTGCACGTGCACGGCGTGGAGGGCGGTGGCCACCGCGGCGCCCAGCGCCGCCACCTCCTCGGGCGGGATGGGGGCGCGCTCGGCCCAGGCCTTGAGCGACTCGCCCTCGATGGCCTCCATGACCAGGTAGGGGGTGCGGGCCAGGTCGCCGGCCGCCACGAAGCGCGGCACGTGGGGCCCGCGCAGCGCGGCGTGGACGGTGGCCTCCACCTCGTAGGTGACCACCGTCTCGGAGGGCTCGCCCGGCCCGAGGCGCGGCACCTTCATGATGAGGGGGAAGTCGAGGTCGGGCCGGTCCGGCGGCGGCGCCACCCGGTAGATGACCCCCTGCCCGCCGGCGTGGAGCTTCTCGCCGACGGTGAACCCGTCGATGACGGTGCCCGGCTCGACCCGCTCGCTCACGGCCTCACTCCCCCCGCTCCAGCCGCCGCGCCAGGCTCTCCGGCAGCCCGGCCTCCCGGATCTTGGCGGCCGCCCGGGCCCACTGGTAGGGCACCCGGTGGAACGTCAGCGTGGCCCGCTCCCGGTCGAAGATGGCGTAGGCCGCCGCGGTGTTGCGGTCGCGCGGCTGGCCGGCCGACCCGACGATGGCCAGCCAGCGGCGCCGCGCCGGCACCGGGATGGCCACGCCGGGCGTGGGCTTGAAGTGCTGGGCCCGGGTGCCGGCCAGGAAGTAGAGCGCCGGCTCGTGCACGTGGCCGGAGAAGGTCCAGGTGGCCTCGGCGGCCAGCATGCTCTGCTCGGCGCGCAGCGGGTCGGAGACGTAGGTCCAGTCGGCCGGCCGGTCGGCGCTGGCGTGGACCAGCAGCACGTCCTCCAGCCGCGCGCGGAGCGGCAGGCCGGCCAGGAAGGCCCGGTGGGGCTCGGAGAGGTGCGCCCGGGTCCACTCCACCGCCGCCTCGGCGGTCTTGTTCATGGTGTCGGCGCCGCTCTCGGCCACCGCCGCGTCGTGGTTGCCGCGCACCACCGCGGCGCCCCTCGCCACCTCGGCCTGCACCAGGTCGATGACCGCCGCCGGGTCGGCGCCGTAGCCCACCAGGTCGCCCAGGAAGGCCACCCCGTCCACCCCCTGCTCGCGGGCGTGCTCCAGGCAGGCCGTCAGCCCCTCCAGGTTGCTGTGGATGTCGGCGAGGAGGGCGAGCTTCATGGCGGCTAGAGATCGCGGAGGCGCTTGGCGTTCAGCGCCTTGCGGAGCACGAGGAAGAGCTCGGCGGTGGCGATGGCGTCGGTGAGGGCGTCGTGGGCCACGTAGTCGGGCAGGCCGTGGCGGCGCCGCGCCTCGGTGAGGTTGGTGGCCGGCCCCTCGGGCGGCTGGTGCGGGTGGAGGAACTTCTGCTTGCGGCCCAGCTTCAGGATCAGCTCCACCGTGTCCACCACCGGCGGGGCGGGCCACTTGAGGCCGTGCCGGTCGAAGGCCCGCTTGAGGAAGTTCACGTCGATGGCCTGGTGGTGGACCAGCAGCGCGGCCGCCGGCTCGCGGAGGCGCCGGTCGATCTCCCGCAGCACGTCCTGCAGCGGCGGGGCCTCCCGCACCTCGCCGCGCACCAGCTGGTGGGCCTGCACCGACTCCGGCTTGATCTCCCGCCCCTCCTCGGGCCGCACCAGCGTCTGGTAGGCCTGCCCGAGCTTGAGGATCCCCTCGCGCACCGGGAGCATCCCCACCGCGATGATGGGGTCGCGCTTGGCGTCGAGCCCGCCGGTCTCGATGTCGAGGGACCAGTAGACGACCTTGTCCCAGTCGGGCGAGGAGAAGAGCACGGGGGGATCCTACCGCGGCGGCGGGCGGGGCGGGGGTGCGACCGGCCGTCAGAACCCGGCCTGGTAGTGATAGGCGGCCATGTCCTGCCAGGTCTTGATGGCCCGGAAGGAGTCCTTGAGCCGGCTGCGCTCGATGGCCGAGAGGTCGTGGAGCGGCACCTTGTTGGCCACCGGCTTCCCCTCCGAGAGCAGGCGCAGCTGCAGGCGCAGGCGGAGCCCCATCAGGAAGCGGTAGGCCTCCGACACCGAGCCGTGGACCTCCTGGCTCATCAGCCCCTCGCTGACCGCCGCCTGGAGCCGCTCGTGGGTGTTGCGGGCCCGGGAGCCGATCTCCAGGGCGTAGCAGCGGGCCAGGTAGACGATGGGGGCCAGCCCCTGCATCTTCAGGTCGATCTCGGTGGACTCGCGGAGGCGCAGCACCAGCGAGCCGGGCGGCCGCAGGTCCAGGGCGGCGCGGGCCAGGTAGCGCAGGAAGACCGGGTGCTGCGCCGTCTGGCTGAGGGCCTCCTCCAGCGGCTCGATGTCGAGGCCGCCGGCCACCCGCCGGTAGTCGAAGAAGGTGGAGGCCTCCAGCAGCTCCTGCGGCTTGCGCGCCTCGAACCAGCCGGCGAAGCGCTGCACCCACTCCGAGACGGTGCCGTTCCACTTCGAGGCCATGTAGCCGCCCTTGCACTCCGGGAAGCCGGCCGCCTCGAGGTCGGCCACCACCCGCTCGGCCAGCCGCTGGAAGTACTCGCGGTGGGGCTCGCCGGCGTCGTCGAAGACCAGGGCGTTGTCCTGGTCGGTCAGCAGGGTCTGCTCGCTGCGCCCCTCGGAGCCGAGGGCCAGCCAGGCGTAGGGGGCGGGCGGCTCGCCCAGGTCGGCCTCGGCGAACTCCAGCACCCGGCGCACCAGGGCGTCGTTGAGCCGGGCCACGTAGCCGGCGATGACGTCGGCCTCCAGGCCGCCGGCCAGCAGGGCCGAGGCCATCTCGGTGACCTTGGCGCCGTAGCCGGGCAGCGCGCTGCGGTCCACCAGCCGCTCCACCCGGCGGAGCACCGCCACCGGGCCGGGGGAGTGGGCCTTGAGGAGGTCGGTGGAGGTGAGTACGCCCACGATCTCCTCGCCGCGCCGCACCGGCAGGTGGTGGCCGCCGGTGTCGAGGAGCGAGGTCCAGGCCGCCGAGATGGGGGTGGCGCCGTCCACGGTGCGCAGCGGGCGGGAGAGGATGGCGGTGACGGGGGTGTCGGGCCCCAGCCCCTCGGCCAGCACGCGGTTCCGGAAGTCGCGGTCGGTGACGATGCCGGGCGGGTCGGTGCGCACCAGCACCGAGGAGATGCGGTTCTCGCGCATGGTGCGCGCCGCCTGGCCCACCGTGGCGGTGGCCTCCATCCAGACCGCCGGCCGCCGCAGCAGGCGCTGCACCTCGATGGAGAGGTCGGCCTTGAAGGTGGCCACCGGCGAGTGCTCCAGGCTGCTCTTGAGCCGCTGCGAGAGCCCCACCGCGAAGTGGCCGGCGAACTGGGCGTCGCCGAGGAGCCGGGCGAACTCGTCCTTGGGGAGCCGGTAGGCCAGCAGGTCGTCCTCCACCATCACGTCGAGGGTGGCCTTGCCGGTGATGAGCGAGGTGTAGCCGAAGGTCTCGCCCTCCTCGAGGATCTGGAAGGTCTGGCCCTCGCGCTCCAGGCGCACCGAGCCCTTGCGGATGACGTAGAGGTGCTCGAGGGGCGCGGCCCCCACGTGCACCAGCTGGCTGCCGGCGGGGTAGTACCCGACCTCCAGGGAGCCGGCCGCGTGGTCGAAGAGCGGCTGGGGCAGGGCGTGGAAGGGCGGCGTCGAGCGGAGGTAGGCGACGGGGTCGAGGGAGGCCATGCCGGGGTGGACGATACGCCAGGGCGGCCCGTCCGACCACCACACCCACCCGACCGAGCGGTCGATCCGGCGGCTTCTGCGCTCTCCGTGCACACCCTGCGCGCAGGTGTTGCGTCCTCGCCAGAACGTGGACTTGATAGGTTTTTATTGCCCCGTTGCGTCACCAACGAGTCCAATCGGACGGGGGGTCGCGCTATCTCGGGCGCAATCTTTCTGTTATCAAGGCGCGTCCCCACAGGAGCCGAACGCCACCCCGCCGCACACCGCGGGACGTCGTCATCCCACCGCCGCACCGATGGAGGAGCACCGCATGAGCGCCGCACCCAAGCAGCAGGCCGATGGCCGCGCCGGCAAGAGCGCGCAGCAGCTGATCGAGTCGCCGGACTTCAAGGCGCTGGTGAGGAAGCGCTGGTCGGTGAGCTTCACGCTGCTCGCCACCCTCTTCGTCAGCTACTACGGCTACATCCTGCTGGTCGCCACCAACAAGGAGCTGGTGGCGCAGAAGGTCTCCGACGCCCCCGACGCGGTGGTGACCGTGGCCATCGTGCTGGGCGTGGCGGCCATCCTGGTGGCCTGGGTGCTCACCGCCGTCTACGTCTGGTGGGCCAACAACGCCTACGACCCCGAGGTCGAGCGGCTCAAGGGCCAGCTCCGCCGCTAGGCCCCCTCCCCCACGACCTCCGGAGCCACCGACATGAACCCGACCACGGCCCCCGCGGCCGCCGAGGCGATGACCTCCTCGCTCGGCTCGCCCACCGTCCCCTCCATCTCCTTCTTCTTCCTCATCGTCCTCATCACCCTGGTCATCACCTACTGGGCGGCGCGGAAGACCAAGACCTCCAGCGAGTACTACGCCGCCGGCCGCAGCGTCTCGGCGCTGCAGAACGGCTTCGCCCTGGCCGGCGACTACATGTCGGCCGCCTCCTTCCTCGGCATCTCCGGCATGGTGGCCCTCAAGGGCTACGACGGCATGATCTACGCCACCGGCTGGCTGGTCGGCTGGCCGGCGCTCATGTTCCTCATGGCCGAGCCGCTGCGGAACCTGGGCAAGTTCACCTTCGCCGACGTGGTCGCCTTCCGGCTCCAGCAGAAGCCGGTGCGCATCGCCGCGGCCATCGGCGGCATCGTGACGGTGCTCTTCTACACCATCGCCCAGATGGTCGGCTCCGGCTCCCTCATCCAGCTCATGTTCGGCCTCAAGTACGAGTTCGCCGAGATCATCGTGGGCGTGGTGATGCTGGCCTACGTGCTCTTCGGCGGCATGCTGGCCACCACCTGGGTGCAGATCATCAAGGCGGTGCTGCTGCTCATCGGCGTGTCGTTCCTCACCGTGCTGACCCTCTCCAAGTTCGGGTTCAGCCCGGTGGCGCTCTACACCGAGGTGGTGAAGCAGCACGGCCCGTCCACCATGGTGCCGGGCGGCCTCATCACCAGCCCGGTGGAGGCGGTCTCGCTGGGCCTGGCGCTCATGTTCGGCCTGCTCGGCCTGCCGCACATCCTGATGCGCTTCTACACCGTGCCGGACGCCAAGGCGGCCCGGGTCTCGGTGCTCTACGCCACCGGCCTGATCGGCTACTTCTACCTGATCATCCCCATCGTGGGCTTCGGCGCCTCGGTGCTCCTCAAGGCCAGCGTGGCCAAGGACGGCGGCGCCGCCACCCTGGCCGGGCGCGACCTCATCACCTTCTTCGACAAGGGCGGCAACATGGCGGCCCCGCTCCTGGGCGAGCTGCTGGGCGGCCAGGCCTTCCTGGGCTTCATCGCCGCGGTGGCCTTCGCCACCATCCTGGCGGTGGTGGCCGGCCTGACGCTGGCCGGCGCCTCGGCCTACTCCCACGACATCTACGTCTCGGTCATCAAGGGCGGCCGGGCCAGCGAGGAGGAGCAGGTCAAGGCGGCCAAGATCGCCACCCTGGTCTTCGGCGCGGCCGCGGTGCTGCTGGGCATCGCCTTCAAGGGGCAGAACGTGGCCTTCATGGTGGGCCTGGCCTTCGCCATCGCCGCCTCGGCCAACTTCCCGGCGCTGCTGATGTCGATCCTCTGGAAGCGCTTCACCACCTGGGGCGCGGTCTGGTCCATCGTGGTGGGCGCGCTCACCTCGGCCTCGATGATCGTCCTCTCCAAGACCGTCTGGGTGGACATCTTCGGCTTCCAGGACGCCATCGTCCCGGTGAAGAACCCGGCCATCTTCTCCATGACCGCCGCCTTCGCGGTGGGCATCGTGGCCTCGCTGCTGACGCCGGAGCAGGAGGCGCAGGAGAAGTTCGAGGACGAGAAGCTGCGGACGTACCTGGGCGTGGGCGCGGAGTAGGCGCGGGCCACAGCCCATGAAGTGCTGAAGGGCGGGTCCTCGCGGGCCCGCCCTTCTTCGTTGCTCCGCCTCGCACCAGCACTTCCATGCACCCCGAGCGTAGCGCGCCGAAGGCGCGCGGAGTCGAGGGGCCCCCCTACCCCCTCACCTCCGGCACGTACTTCCCCAGGATCTCCTGCAGCCGCGAGAGATCCGGCCGCCGCGCGAAGGCCTCCTTCACGTACTTCAGCGACGACGGGATCGACACCAGGAAGCCCGGGTTCCCGCGCACGCGGTCGATGAAGACGAAGCGCCCGGCGTCCTTGAGCTTGCGCTGCACGGTGAGGAGGTCGAAGACCTCGCGGAACGGCCCGTACGCCAGCGCCGGCCCCCCGGCCGCGGCGAGGCCAGCCAGGTACCGGCGCAGCATGGCCTCGATGAGGTCCTGCGGCAGCTCCACGTAGCTGTCGCGCAGCAGCGCCACCAGGTCGTACTGGCGCGGCCCGAGGAGGGCGTCCTGGAAGTCGATGACGGCCTGGCTGCCGTCGGGGAGCACCATCAGGTTGCGCGACTGGTAGTCGCGGTGGGTGAAGCCCTTCGGCTGGGCGGCCAGGTCGGCGGCGATGCGCCGGAAGGCCACCTCCACCTCCGAGGACTCGGCCGGCGTGAGCGCCGCGCCCTTCCAGGCCTCCAGCAGCCACTCGCGGAAGTGGTGCAACTCCCACAGGTAGAGGTCCTCGTCGAAGGCCCGCGAGAAGGCGATGCAGCCCCGGGGCTCGGCCTCGGCGGCGGCGCGGAGCCGGGCCAGGGCGTCCACGGCGGTGCCGTAAAGGGCGACCCGGTCGTCGCCGGCCAGGAGGCGGGTCTCCAGCATCTGGTCGCCCAGGTCCTCCAGGACCATCAGCCCCTCGTCGGCCTCGAAGCGCAGGATGGCCGGCACGCGCACGCCGATGGCGGCGAGGTAGCCCTGCACGTCCACGAAGGGGTCCACCGCCGGGCGGCCGCCCTTGGTGATCTCCTCGGGCCCGGCGCCGGGCGGCATCACCATCACCACGTGCGAGGCCGGGGGCGCGCCGACGCGCCAGTAGCTGCGCATCGAGGCGTGGCCGGCGAGGCGCACCACCGGCAGGTGGGCGGCGTCGCGGCCGGTGGCGCGCGCCACGGCGGCGCGGACGCGAGGGGCGGTGGCGGCGAAGTCCTGGCTCACGGTGTGCTCCCCGGGGCGGCGAAAACCCCCGTCGGTCCGGCGCGTTGACGCTCCTCGCGGGCGGCGCCTATAAGGTCCGCTCCACCTGCCCGGAGCCTCCATGAGCTACCACGAGAACGTCCTCTCCGCGATCGGCCACACGCCCCTGGTCCGCCTCAACAAGGTGGTGGGGCCGGACGACGCCACCGTCCTCGCCAAGCTCGAGTTCATGAACCCCGGCGGCTCCATCAAGGACCGCATGGCGCTCCACATCATCGAGAAGGCGGAGCGGGCCGGCCTGCTGCGCAAGGGGGCCACCATCGTGGAGAACACCTCCGGCAACACCGGGGTGGGGGTGGCGCTGGCGGCGGCGGTGAAGGGCTACAGGTGCATCTTCACCATGCCGGACAAGATGTCGAAGGAGAAGCAGGACACGCTCAAGGCCTTCGGCGCGCAGGTGATCGTGACGCCCACCAACGTGCCGGCCGAGTCGCCCGAGAGCTACTACTCGGTGGCCCGCCGCATCGCCGCCGAGACCCCCAACAGCTTCTACCTGAACCAGTACCACAACCCCGACAACGTCGAGGCCCACGCCCAGCTGACGGCGCCGGAGCTGTGGGAGCAGGCCGGCGGGCGCATCGACGCCTTCGTGGCCGGCATCGGCACCGGCGGCACCATGAGCGGCGTGGGGAAGTTCCTCAAGGAGAAGGACCCGCGCATCCAGAACGTGGGCGTGGACCCGGTCGGCTCGGTCTACTTCTCGATGTTCAAGACCGGCAAGCTCTCCCAGCCCCACGTCTACAAGGTGGAGGGCATCGGCGAGGACATGATGTGCGGCGCCATGCACCTGGAGGTGCTGGACGACGTGCGCCAGGTCACCGACGCCCAGGCCTTCGGGATGGCGCGGCGGCTGGCCCGCGAGGAGGGCATCTTCGCCGGCGGCTCCTCCGGCGCGGCGGCCTTCGTGGCGGCGCAGGTGGCCCGCGAGCTGGGCAAGGGGAAGGTGGTGGTGGTGCCGCTGCCGGACGGCGGGCGCAGCTACATCTCCAAGTTCTACTCGGACGAGTGGATGCGCGACAACGGCTTCCCCCTCTCCGACGGCGCGCCCAGCGTGGGCGCCGCCACCGTGAAGGACGTGCTGGGCGGCCGCGCCGGCGCCGTCATCACCGCCCGCCGCACCGACAAGGTCGAGGTGGTGGTGAAGAAGCTCAAGGAGCACGACATCTCGCAGATGCCGGTGGTGGACGAGGCCGGCCGCGCCATCGGCATGATCCACGAGTACGACCTGCTCAACTTCCTCATCGAGGGGAAGCACCGGCTCTCCGAGGTGGTGGAGCCGCTGGTGCAGCCGCTGCAGGGCACGGTGGGTCCCGACACGCCCATCGCCCGCCTCCGCGAGATCTTCAACGACGACAACGTGGCGGTGGTGCGCGAGGGCGACCGGGTCACCGGCATCCTCACCAAGATCGACCTGATCGACTTCCTCGGCGCCCACATGAAGTGACCGGGAGCGAGACCACCATGGCCGACCACGACGCCCGCTTCGACACCCTGGCCATCCACGCCGGGCAGCGCCCCGACCCGACCACCGGCGCGGTGATGACGCCGGTCTACCTGACCTCGACCTACGTGCAGGACGGGCCGGGCGGGCACAAGGGCTTCGAGTACTCGCGCACCCACAACCCCACCCGCTTCGCCCTCCAGGACTGCCTGGCGGCGCTGGAGGGGGCGCGCCACGGCTTCGCCTTCGCCTCCGGCCTGGCGGCCACCGACTGCCTGCTCCACCTGCTGGAGGCCGGCGACCACGTCCTGGCCTCCGACGACGTCTACGGCGGCACCTTCCGGATCTTCGACAAGGTCTTCCGGCGCATGGGGCTCTCCTTCTCCTACGTCGACATGTCCGACGCGGAGAACGTGCGGCGGGCGCTCCAGCCCAACACCCGGCTGGTCTGGATCGAGAGCCCCACCAACCCGATGCTCAAGATCGTGGACCTGGCGGCGGTGGCCGCGGTGGCGAAGGCCCACGGCGCCCGCACCGTGGTGGACAACACCTTCGCGACCCCCTTCAACCAGCGCCCCATCGAGCTCGGCATCGACCTGGTGGCCCACTCCACCACCAAGTACCTCAACGGCCACTCCGACGTGGTGGGCGGCGCGGTCCTCACCAGCGACGACGCCCTGGCCGAGCGGCTGCGCTTCCACCAGAACGCGGTGGGCGGCGTGGCCTCGCCCATGGACTCGTTCCTGGTGCTGCGCGGCCTGAAGACGCTGCACCTGCGCATGGCGCGCCACGCGGAGAACGCCACGGCGCTGGCGACGTTCCTGGAGGGCCACCCGCAGGTGGAGCGGGTGCTCTACCCGGGCCTCGCCTCCCACCCGCAGCACGCGCTGGCGAGGCGCCAGATGCGGACCCCGGGCGGCATGCTCTCCTTCACCATCCGGGGCGGGCTGCCGGCGGCCACGGCGTTCCTCAAGGCGGTGGAGGTCTTCGCCTGCGCCGAGTCGCTGGGCGGCGTGGAGAGCCTCATCGAGCACCCGGCCATCATGACCCACGCCTCGGTGCCGGCGGAGGTGCGGGCGAGGCTGGGCATCGCCGACGGCTTCATCCGCGTCTCGGCGGGCGTCGAGCACGTGGACGACCTGCGCGAGGACCTGGAGCGCGGCTTCGCGGCGGCCGCCCGGGGCTGAGCGGCGGCGTCAGCGGGGCCGCGAGCCCTCCTCCCGCGCCCGCGCCGGCGCCAGGGCCGGGCGGCGCGCGTGGAGGTAGATGGCCAGCACCGGCGCGAGGAGCGCCGCGGCGAAGCCGAGCTGCCCGAAGCGGGGCGCCGCCAGCGCCAGGTCGGAGAGGCCGTGGAGCAGGGCGGCGAGGAGCACCGCCCCCGGCACCAGCCAGGCCGCCGAGCGCCACCCGCGCCGCGCCGCCCGCGCCACGGCGAAGGCCACCGGCGCGGCGAGCACCGCGTGGGCCACCGGCGCGAGGAGGGCGCGGCCCACCGCCGGGCCGACCGGGCCGCCGGAGAGGGCCACCGCGGTCTCCAGGCCGGAGAAGGCGGCGCAGACGCCGACGGTGGTGGCCATGACGGCCATGGGCTGCTCGGCGCGCCGCAGCGAGAGGAGCAGGCCGGAGAGCTTGGCGCCCTCCTCCACCAGGCCGATCACCAGCGCGGTGGTCACCGCCGGCCAGCTGCCGGCCAGGAGCGCCTCCCAGCTGGGGCCGAGGCCGGCCGCGCCGAGCAGGTCGTAGGCGATGTAGGCGATGCCGAAGGCGGCGCCCCCGCCGAGGAGGCCGCGGAGCACCAGCTCGCGGCGGGGTCCCTGGGCCCGCGCCGCCCCGAGGGCCGCCCAGCCGGTGGCGCCGGCGGCGGCGAGGACGGCGAGGGTGGGATCGAGCGCGGCCATCGAGGATCAAGCTGGATCGGCCGCTCCCGGGGCGTAAGTCCCCCGTCCGTGGGCGCCCGCCGGCGCGGTCTCGGGTGTTGAAGCAGGCGGGCCCGGGCGGGTCAGGCCTGTCCGGTCGACCCGGCGGCGGCGCGGCCGGCCACCAGGATCGCGTCGGCCAGCGCGCGCAGCTCGCGGACGCCGTGCAGGAAGGCGCCCGGCCGGTGGAAGGCGGCGTCGACCCGGGGGCCGACCTCGGCGAGGTCGACAGCCACCCCCTCCAGGGTGGTCTCCAGCGCCGCCACCACGTGGGCCGGGGCGATGAAGTCGCCGCGGAGGCGCGGCGAGACCAGCTTCCCGCCGGCGACGGCGGCGAGGGCCTCGACGAAGCCGATGGGGAGCTCGGCCAGGCCGCCCGGCGTGAGGCCGGCCTCGTCCTCCTCGGCGGGCGGGAGGGGGGCCTCGGGCAGCGGCCCGGCCACGTCGGCCACCTCGCGCTCGTGGGCGGCGCTCCAGCCGCCCTCCAGCGCCGCGGCGAGGCGCTCGAAGGCCGGCGCGCCGGCGCCGGGCGGGAGGAGCTCCACAAGCGAGGTCGGCGGCGGGCCGGAGGCGCGCGGGTCGCGGTGGGCCGGGTAGCGCGAGAGGGCGTGGGGCACCGGCAGCGGCCGCTCGACGGCCACGATGGCCTCGAACGCCAGGGCGCCCTCGGCGGTCGACTCCTGGGAGACCACGGCGAGCTGCCGGCTCTCCGCCGACACGAAGTCGCGGCCGAAGTAGCCGGCGCTGCGCGCCCCGAGCGCGCGCAGCCCCGCCAGCAGGCCGCGCACGTAGCGGTTGGTGGCGCGGTCGGGCGGGAAGGGCGGCTGGGCCAGCGCGTCGCCCGGAGGCGCGTAGAGGAAGACGCCGGCGTGCCCCTCGCCCACCAGCAGGCTGCGGCCCCCGCCGGCGCGGCGCACCGGGTTGAGCCCGCGGGCCCGCGCCGCCGGCAGGTCCACCGCCGAGGCGGCGCGCTGGTGGCGGCCGAGGAGGAGCGCCGGCTCCGCGAAGCCGGCCACCACGAGGACGGGGCGGGGCCAGCCAGCGGAGAGGAGGCCCGCCTCGAGGCGGGTGAAGCGCGCGGGATCGCAGCGGGGGATGCGGGCGACGTCGAGGGTGGCCATGGGGGCCAACCTAACGTGGAGGGGCGGGGGGTGCAGGGGGGACCGGGATCGGGACCGGGATCGGGATCGAGGTCGGGGTCGAGGTCGGGGTCGGGGTCGGGGGCGACGTCCAGGTCCAGGATCGAGGTCCTGGTCCACGTTCCAGTTCGAGGCCGGGGGCGGCCTTCCCTGCGTTCAGCCCCCTCTCCCCCGCAGGGGGAGAGGGCCGGGGAGAGGGGGCCGAGGACGCCGGCTCGACCGGCTCGGGCCTCTCCTCCTCCCCGCGCCTACGCCTGCCCCGGCGCCTTCATCCCGAGCTTCCTGAAGACGATCTCCGCCGGGCAGAAGCCCGTGAGCGCGCTCTGGAACAGGTTGGCGCCGACGAAGGCGGTGAACCAGAGCCAGTTGTGGGAGACGAAGAGCGGGCTCCCCTCCACGCCGAGGGAGAGGCTGAGGAGGATGAAGCTGCCGGCCATGATGCGGATGGCCTTGTCGGTGTTCATGCGGGCTCCGGTTCCGTTGGGGTACCGCGGGTTGGAGCCAGCGGGCGGCGCGAACGGTTCACGGTAGAGTCGGCGCATGTTCACCCACACCCTCCTCGCCCTGGCGCTGGCCGCCGCGCCCGCTGCGGCCCCCTCCCCGTCCGCCCCGCCCGGCCTCCCGGCCGCCGCCGCCCGCGCCACCACCGCGCTGGTGGCGCGCCACGGCGAGGGGGAGCGGGAGCGGGCCGCCCGGGGGGTGCGCCAGGCCGCCGCCCTGTGGCGCGCCGCCGACGGCGACGCCGCCGCCTTCGAGGCCTTCGCCGCCGAGCAGTTCGTGCCGCGCGGCCCGGCCCTCGACGCGCTCTTCCACCGCCTGGAGGCGGCGCTGGAGCAGCTCGACGGCCACGCCGTGGAGGTGAACCGCCACCTGGCCAGCGGCGCGGCGCTCGACCGCGGCCCCATGCTGCCGGTCGACGGGCCGCTCTCGGCGGTGGACGTCTCGGCCCACGCCCTCGACGACCTCTTCGACGCCAAGGTCGGCTTCGCGGTGCTGCTCAACTTCCCGCTCACCGCGCTGCCGGAGCGGCTCCAGGCCGGGCCGGCCTGGTCGCGCCGGGCCTGGGCCGAGGCGCGCCTGGCCGGGCGCTTCGCCCGCCGCGTGCCCGGCGAGGTGGTGGCCGCCGCGGCCCGCGCCATGGCCGGCGCCGAGCAGTACGTGGCCGGCTACAACGTCTGGGCCCACCACCTCCTCGGCCCGGCCGGCGAGCGCCCCTTCCCCGCCGGCAAGCGCCTCCTCTCCCACTGGAACCTCCGCGACGAGCTGAAGGCGCAGTACGCCGAGCCGGGCGGCCTGCCGCGCCAGCGCCTGCTGCAGGCGGTGATGGAGCGCATCGTCACGCAGACCATCCCGCAGGCGGTGGTGGACGATCCCGCGGTGGACTGGGACCCGGTGCGCAACACGGTGCGCCCCGCGCCGGCCGGGGAGATCGAGGGCGGGCGGGCGGCGCGCGCCCAGGTCTCCGCCGCCCGCGAGCCGGACACCCGCTACCTCCAGATCGTGCGGAACTTCCGCGCCGCGGCGGCGGCCGACCCGTACGCGCCCACCGCCCCCACCCACCTGGCCCGGGTCTTCGACGAGGAGCGGGAGCTGCCCGAGGCGCGGGTGGTGGCGCTGCTGGAGGAGGTGCTCGGCGCGCCGGAGGTGCGGCGCACCGCGGCGCTCATCCGGGCGCGCCTGGGCCGGCCGCTCGAGCCCTTCGACATCTGGTACGACGGCTTCCGGCCGCGGGCGCAGTACGCCGAGGCCGACCTCGACGCCCGGACCCGCGCGCGCTACCCGACCCCGGCCGCCTTCGAGGCCGACCTGCCGCGCATCCTGGCCGGCGTGGGGCTCACCGCGGAGCAGGCCACCTGGCTCGCCGCGCGCATCGCCGTCGACCCGGCGCGCGGCTCGGGCCACGCCCTCGGCGCCGGCCGGCGCGGGGACCAGGCGCGCCTGCGCACGCGGGTGGACGCGGGCGGCATGGACTACAAGGGCTACAACATCGCCGTCCACGAGCTGGGCCACAACGTGGAGCAGGCCTTCTCGCTGGAGAAGGTCGACTCGACGCTGCTGCAGGGCGTGCCCAACACCGCCTTCACCGAGGCCATCGCCTTCGTCTTCCAGGCCCGCGACCTGGAGCTGCTCGGCCTCCCGCCGCCCGACGCCGCGGCGCGCCGCCTCCTGGCGGTCAACGACCTGTGGATGACCTGGGAGATCGCCGGCGTGGCGCTGGTGGACGTCGGCGTCTGGCGCTGGCTCTACGCCCACCCGCGGGCCGGCCCGGCCGAGCTGCGCGAGGCCACGCTGCGCATCGCCCGCGACACCTGGAACCGCTGGTACGCGCCGGTGCTCGGCGTCCGCGACTCGCCGCTCCTCGCCATCTACAGCCACATGGTGGACCGCAACCTCTACCTGCCCGACTACCCGCTCGGCCACCTCATCTCGGCGCAGCTGGAGGGGCACCTGGCGCCGCTGCCGCCCGGGCGGTTCGGCGAGGAGCTGGAGCGGATCTGCACCCTCGGGCGCGTGGCGCCGGATCTCTGGATGCGGGGCGCGGTGGGGCGCGAGGTCTCGGCGCGGCCGCTCCTCGAGGCCGCCGCGAGGGCGCTCGACGGGCTGGCGGACTGAGGGAGCCCCGGCGGGGTTACGACCGGACCGTGTCGCTGATGGAGGCCGCCTCGGCGAAGGCGCGGCGCCGCTCGTCGAGGGCCAGGAGGTCGTTGGCGCGGGCCCGCGACCGGAACCAGACCGCCACGACGGCCGCCGCCACGATCGAGACCCCGGTCCAGAGGGCGAGGCCCCAGACGAGCAAGCGAGCGGTGGCGATCAGGTCGGACACGCGGTCCCTCCCCAAGCAAGGTGCGATCCCAGCAGGCTCCCCGCGGAAGGTCCAGAAAGTGGCCGGAATCACGGGAAAGCAGAAATTCCGGTCACCGGGATGCCAATGACCCAGGGTAGTCACGGAGGCGACAGCGTGCACCGGCGCGCAGGAAGGAAGCGGCGATTTGCGGGGTTGCCGCGGTCGGGGTCAGTCCAAGGGACCAGAATGGGGCGCTCGGGACGGAGGATGGCGCGACGCGTCAGCGGACCCGCTCCAGCCACTCCGTCCGCCAGAAGTAGAAGCAGCCGCGGTCGCAGCCGGCGGTCTCCGGCATTCCCTGCCCGTCGCAGTGGACGCCCTCCAGCGCCACCAGGTTGCGGGTGCGGAGCATGCGCCAGCGCCGCTCGTCGAAGAACCGCTCCACCCGCCTGGCCACCGTGAAGACGCGCCCGCAGCAGGCGTACTGCGGCGGCGCCAGCCAGCAGCCGGAGCAGGTACCGGCCGCGTCGAGCGTGGCGGCGATCTCGTCGCGGGAGCGGACGCGCACCCGATCACCTTCCCGCAGGTCCGAGGCCGGCAGGTCGGTCCGGCGCAGCGGGACCGGGTCCGGGCCCGTGAGCCGGGTGCGGAGGCGCCAGGCCAGGTTCCGGGCGTGGCGGCGGAGGCGCCAGGTCCAGGGCTCCTCCCGCCCCGCCGAACCCGCGGCATCGAGCTGCACCAGCTGGCACCCAAGCGGAAGCTCGCCGCCCATGATCGTCCCCCCCGCGCGGCCTGCTCAGGGCGGATCGTGGCACACTCGCGGCCACGCGTGCGTCCCACCGGCGGGCTCCCCCGTTCCGGCTGCGGCGCGCCGGCGCGAGGCGCGACATGGCCGGCTTCCAGGATCACTTCTCCGGGGTGGCCGGCGCCTACCGCGCCTTCCGCCCCGGCTACCCGCCCGCCCTCTTCGACTGGCTGGCGGGGCGCTGTCCCCGGCGCGAGCTGGCCCTCGACTGCGGCTGCGGCAACGGCCAGGCCTCGGTGGCGCTGGCCGGGCGGTTCGAGCGGGTGCTGGCCGTCGATCCCGGCGCCGGCCAGATCGCCCAGGCCACGGCCCACCCGCGCGTCGAGTACCGCGTGGCGCCGGCCGAGGCCACCGGCGCGGCGGACGGCAGCGTGGATCTCGTGGTGGCCGCCCAGGCGCTCCACTGGTTCGACCTCGAGCGCTTCTGGCCCGAGGTGCGCCGCGTGGCCCGGCCCGGCGGCGTGGTGGCCGCCTTCACCTACGGGCTCCTCGCGGTGGACCCGGAGGTCGATCGCGTCATCGGGCACCTCTACTTCGACCTGCTGCGCGGCCACTGGCCGCCGGAGCGGGCCCACGTGGACGCGGGGTACCGGACGCTGTCGTTCCCGTTCGAGGCGCTCGCGGCGCCGGACTTCTTCATCTCCGAGCGCTGGGGCGTCGAGCGGCTCCTCGGCTACCTGGCCACCTGGTCCGGCGTCACGGCGCGGGACAAGGCCACCGGCGGCGACGTGGTGGCGGAGGTGGCGGCGGACCTCCGCGCCGCCTGGGGCGCGGAGGCGGAGAAGGAGATCAGGTGGCCGCTGGCGGTGAGGGCGGGGCGGGTGGCCTGAGCGGCGCGCGGCCGGGGAGAAGGACTCCCTCTCCCTCGGAGGGGGAGAGGGCTGGGGTGAGGGATCGAGGTCGGGGTCGAGGTCGGGGTCGGGGTCGATTGCAGGGAGAGGTGCGAGGAGAGATTGGAGGATGGGGCCAAGGCTGGACGCATGCGCACCGCTCGTCCCTCGTGGCCGCCACGCCATGAACCGCGGGGAGGCCGTTCGCCGCCGCCCGGGCCGCGTCACGGACGCTCGGTTGTTGGAGTCGCCGGTGCGCCCTCCATACACTTCGTCCCAGGACGATCCGACCGCCCCGGCTCGTCCGCCCCGCACCTGCCATGCGCCTCACGCCATGCCCGCCGCTGCTGGGCGGGGCCGTGCGCCACATGGCCGACGCCGTGGTGGTGCTCGACCTCTCCCTCCGCGTGGTGGAGGTGGGCGGCAACGCGGAGGCGCTGCTGGGCTGGCCGGCGGAGGCGTTGCTGGGGCGGTTCCTGCACCTCGACTTCGAGGTGGAGCACCCCGGCGGCGACGCCGGCCGGCTGCGCGAGGCCGGCCCGGCCACCTGGGCCAGGCCGCACCGGGTCCGCCTGCGCCGGCAGGACGGCCGGTGGGCGGAGCTGGAGGTGGTGGTGACCCGCCTCGCCGAGGCGGGCGAGGCGGCCACCGGGTACCTGGCCGTGGCCCGCGACCTGGCCCCGCGGCTGGGCGACGAGCGGGCCGCCCTGGACGGCGTCGGCCGGTCCGGCGGGCGGCTCGACCAGCCGGGCCTCGGGCTGCTGGTGGGCCGCCCCGGCTCGCGCTTCCTCGAGGTGAACGACGCCTACTGCGCCCTCACCGGCTGGTCGCGCCGGGCGCTCCGGGGCATGGACTGGCGGGAGGTGACCCACCCCGACGACGTGCCGCGCGAGGAGGCCCTCCTCGGGCGGCTCGACCGCGGCGAGCTGGCCGCCTACGCGCTGGAGAAGCGGTACCTGCGGCGCGACGGCCGGGTCATCCGGGTCCACCTCTCGCTGAGCGCCTCGCCGCTGGGGGACGGCACGCGGGTCGCCGTGGGCGTCGTGCGCGACCTCTCGGGGCCGGGCGCGGCCGCCGCGGCGCGGCCGCCGGCGGGCGCCATGCTCCCCATCTGCATGCACTGCAAGGCCGTGCGCTCCCGCCAGGGCGAGTGGGTGCGCCTCGAGCGCTACGTCGCCGAGCACGCCGGCGTCGAGGTCAGCCACGGGCTCTGCCCGCCCTGCGCCGAGCGCCACTACCCCGGCCTGTGAGGGTGGCGGGCCGGGCGCGGCCGGCCCCTACGGCACCTCCCACCGCCCGCTCTGCTCCGACCGGAACAGCGCGTCGATGAGCGCCATGTTCCGCACCGCGTCCTCCACGCCGTACTGCAGCGGCGCCTCCCCCCGCACCGCCTTGCAGAACGCCAGCGCCTGCAGCTCGTACTGGTCGCAGGCCGGGATGGTCTCCACCTGGATGGTGCGGCCGTCGAGCGCCTGGCCGTCGTCGAGCCGGATCCGCACCGCCTCGCCCTGCGGCGCGTTGAAGGGGATCTCCACCTCGATCCGCCCGGCGGTGCCGACGATCTGCACCCGCTGGAAGCGGACCGCCTGCGTCGAGACGGTGTAGCCGAGGTGGCGGCCGCCGCCGAAGTCGACCAGGGCGCTGGTGGTCCGGTCGGTGCCGAAGCGCGGGTCGCGGTCCACCAGGGCGATGGCCCGCACCGGCTCGGCCTCGTAGACGAAGCGCCCCACCACGTCGGCGTAGCAGCCGATGTCGTAGACCGCGCCGCCGCCGGTGGCCGGCTGGTTGCGGATGTTGCCGCCGTCCTCGTTGAAGAAGGAGAAGAAGACCTGCACGCCGCGCACCGTCCCCACCCTGCCGGCGCGCACCAGCTCGCGCACCCGCAGCCACTGCGGGTGGTAGCGGACCATGAAGGCCTCGGAGACCAGGACCCCGGGCGGCAGGCCGCGCAGCCGGGCCGCCTCGGCGGCGGTGAGGGCGAAGGGCTTCTCGCAGAGCACGTGCTTGCCGGCCGCCACCGCCGCCAGCGTCGGGCCGACGTGCTGGTCGTTGGGGAGCGGGTTGTAGATGGCCTCGATGGCCGGGTCGGCCAGCAGCGCCTCGTAGCTGCCGTAGGACACCGGGATCCCCAGCTTCGCCGCCGCCTCCTGGGCCTTCGGCAGCGAGCGCGAGGCGATGGCCCGCACCTCGCAGCAGCCGCTCCGCTGCATGGCGGGGATGACCTTCTCGGTGCCGATGCGGGCGGTGCTGAGCACGCCCCAGACGACCTTCTTCATGGTGACCTCCGCGGGCCGCGGCGGAGGCGCCGCCGGCCGGGCCATCCTCGCGCTCCCGGCCGGGCGCAGCGGATCCCGCTGGGGGCGGTGACCACAATGGGCGCCCCCCGCCCGGCCCCGGATGGTCGGGCCGCGGCGGCGCGTCGCGGTGGCGGGGAGGCTGCGGTAGAAGGGTTCCACCCCCACCCTGGAGGCCGCATGCGCCCCGCACCCCGCTCCCTCGCCCTCTTCGCCCTGGCCGCCGGCTGCGCCACCGCCGGCCGCGCCCCGCTCGCCACCTTCGAGCCCGACCAGGCCCCGCCCGCCGCGGCGCCCGCCATCGCCCGCGCCGACGCCGCCATGGGCGACCTGCGCCAGCGCCTGCAGCGCCGCCTGGGCGAGGTGATGTCCGATCCATCGCAGGCCGTCTCGGTCTGCCGCGACGAGGCGCCGGCCATCGCCGCCGCCGTGGCCACCGCCTCGGGCGTGAAGGTCGGCCGGACCAGCCACCGGCTGCGCAGCGGCGCCAACGCGCCCCCGGCCTGGGCCGCGCCCCTCGTGGCCGCCGCGGCCGGCAAGAAGGCGGCCGAGGTCCGCCCGGTGGCCGTCGATCTCGGCGACCGGGTCGGCCTGCTCCGCCCCATCCCCACCGGCCAGGGCTGCCTGCGCTGCCACGGCGCGCCCGAGGGACTCGCCGCGCCGGTGCGGGAGTCGATCGCCCGCGCCTACCCCGCCGACCAGGCCACCGGCTTCGCCGAGGGGGACCTCCGCGGCTTCTTCTGGGCCGAGGTGGCCCGCTGACCGCCGGCGACGCCATGCTCCAGGTCGGCCGCTACCGGATCGCCAGCCTGCTCACCGGCACCTTCGCCCTCGACGGCGGCGCCATGTTCGGCATCGTGCCGCGGCCGCTCTGGGAGAAGAAGATCCAGCCCGACGCCCGCCACCGCATCCGGCTGGCGGCGCGGACCCTGCTGGCGGTGGACCGCGACGCCGGCCGGGTCGTCCTGGTGGACGCCGGCATGGGCGACCGCTGGGAGGGGAAGGCCCGCGACCTCTTCGACGTCCGGCCCGCCGAGGGCGGGCTCCCGGGTGCCCTGGCCCGCCACGGCCTCGCGCCCGGGGACGTCACCGACGTGGTCCTCACCCACCTCCACTTCGACCACGTGGGCGGCGCCACGGTGCGCGGCGCCGGCGGGGAGCTGGCCCTCGCCTTCCCCCGCGCCACCCACCACGTCCAGCGGCAGGCCTGGCACCAGGCCATGGCCCCCGGCGACCGCGACCGCGGCTCCTTCCGCGAGGAGGATCTGGCCCTGCTGGCCCACTCCGCCCAGCTCCACCTGGTGGAGGGCGAGGCCTCGCCGCTGCCCGACGTGGAGCTGATCGTCTCGTCGGGCCACACCCCGGGCCAGCAGCTGCCGCGCTTCCGCGGCGACGCCCTCCACCTCACCTGGTGCGGCGACGTCATCCCCACCCACCACCACCTGCGCCCGAGCTGGGTGATGGCCTACGACCTCGACCCGGCCGCCTGCGTCGACGAGAAGAAGGTGCTCCTCGCCGAGGCCCTGGAGGACGACGGGATCCTGGCCTTCGAGCACGACGAGGGCATGGCGGCCTGCCGGCTCCGGGAGGAGGACGGGGCGCCGGTGTTCCGGGAGGCCGTCGAGCTGTAGGCGGGTGCGGCTCGACCGGTGCCGAGCGACCGGAAGGGGACGCCACGGCCTTTCCGGTGTACGAGAGGGCCCATGAACGAGCCGGTCGTCGAGATCACCCGCCGCGGGGCGGAGCGCCTCCAGAAGGGCCACCTCTGGATCTACCGGAGCGACGTGGCCAAGGCCCCGGGCGCCGAGGCGGGCGACGCGGTGGCGGTGGTGGACGGCCGGCGCCGCTTCCTGGCCAAGGCCTTCTGGTCCTCGAAGAGCCAGATCGCCCTCCGCGTGGTGACGCGCGAGGAGGAGGCCATCGACGAGGCCTTCCTCCGCGGGCGCCTGGCCTCCGCCGCCGCCCTGCGCCAGCGCGCCTTCCCGGGCGAGACCGCCTGGCGCCTCTGCCACGGCGAGGCCGACCTCCTCCCTGGCCTGGTGGCCGACCGCTACGGCGAGGTGGTGGTGCTGCAGACGCTGGTGCCGGCCACCGAGCGGCGCAAGGCGCTGCTGGCCGACCTCTGCGCCGAGGTGACCGGCGCCACCACCGTGGTGGAGCGCAACGACGTCCGCGTCCGCGAGCTGGAGGGGCTGCCCCAGGTGAAGGGCGTCCTCAAGGGCGCCGAGCCCGGCCCGCTCACCTATCGCGAGGGCGAGGTGCGCCTCTCCATCGACGTGCTCCAGGGGCAGAAGACCGGCGCCTTCCTCGACCAGCGGGAGAACCACGTGCGCGCCGGGGAGTACGCCGCCGGCCGCTGCCTCGACTGCTTCAGCTACGCCGGCGGCTTCGCCCTCCAGCTGGCGCGCCGCGCCGAGCGGGTCACCGCGGTGGAGATGCAGCCCAACGCCTCGGCCCTCCTCAAGGCCAACGCGGCCCTCAACCGCGCGGAGAACCTGGAGGTGGTGGAGCAGAACGCCTTCGACTTCCTCCGCGACCGGGTGGACGAGGGGGCCTCCTACGACCTGGTGGTCCTCGACCCCCCGGCCTTCGCCAAGAACAAGGAGGCGCTCGCCGGGGCGAGGCGCGGCTACAAGGAGATCAACCTCCGGGCGCTGCAGCTCCTCGCGCCGGGCGGCGTGCTGGTGACCGCCTCCTGCAGCTACCACCTCTCCGAGGCCATGCTGGAGGAGCTGCTCCTCGAGGCGGCGCGCGACGCCGGGCGCGAGGTGCAGGTGCTGGAGCGGCGCGGCGCCGGCCGCGACCACCCGGTGCTGCTGGGCGTGCCGGAGACCCGATATCTCAAGCTGCTGGTGGCCCGCGTCCCGTGAGGGATGCGGCCGCCGGCTCCCCGCCGGCGGCGCGCGGCGGTAGCATGGCCGGCTCCGGCGGCGACGCGCCGGGAAGGAGCGTGGGCGCGGCATGGCCATCCGCATGAGCGATCTCGGCGCGGCGGCCCGGGCCCGGGTGCTGGCGAGCCCGCTCCTGGCGCGCCTCGATCCGGCCGAGCGCGAGCGGCTCCTGGAGGGCGCCGCCGTGCAGGTGCTCCCCCCGCGGACCCGGCTCCACGGCGACCACGACGCCGGCCGCCACCTCTACCTCATCGCCGACGGCCAGGCGGTCTGGCGCCGCGAGCAGGTGGCGGTGCGCCACCTCGGCCCGGGCGACCACTTCGGCGAGCTCTCGCACCTCGGCGAGCGCCACCAGGGCGAGGTGGTCACCTCGGAGACGCCGCTCACGGTGGTGGTGCTCACGCCGGCCTGGCTCTCGACCCTGGAGCGCGAGGCCCCGCGGCTGGCGCTGGGCCTGGCGCTGGCGGTGGCCGACGGCCTGGGGCGCGAGGTGGCCCGCCTCACCGGCGAGACCGGCGGCATGCTGCGCGGGCGCAGCGCGCCCCGGGCCCGCACCGTCACGGTGACGCTGCAGGGGGTGGCGCACGAGGTGCCCACCGGCACGCGCCTGCGCGAGGTGCTCCCCACCGAGGTGGACGGGGCGCTGGTGGTGGCCGGCCTGCTCGGCGCCCGCCCGGTCTCGCTCCTCTCCCAGGTCTTCACCGACACCGCCGTCACGCCGCTCACCGTGGCCCACTGGGAGGGGCGGCAGATCTACGCCCAGTCCCTCGGCCTGCTGCTGCTGGAGGCGGCCCAGGCGGTGGCGCCGGACGTGGTGGTGCGCCTCGGCCCGTCCCGCGGGGCCATCCAGGTGGTGCAGGTGGAGGGGAACGGCCGGGCCGCGCTGGCCGCGCGGCTCCACGACGCCATGGTGGCCCACGCCGCCACCGACGCCCCCTTCCGCGCCGAGTACTGGGCCACCGACGAGGCCATCGCCTGGTTCGGCCAGCACGGCTGGGCCGACGCGGTGAAGCTGCTGCGCATGCGCCGCCAGGGCTCGGTGCGCCTGGTCTCCTGCGGCCAGGCCTACGCCCTCTCCATGGGGCCGCTCCTCCCGGCCACCGGCCTCCTGAAGGGCTTCACCCTCCAGCCCCACCCCGAGGGGCTGGCGCTGGGGCTCGGCCCGCGCGACCCCCGCACCCGGCCGGCCCAGGGCCGGGACGGCGCCGCCGCGGCGGCCCCCCAGCCCCGCGACGGCGACATGGTGGGCGAGCACCTGCGCTGGCTCGGCGCCATGGGCGTGGACTCGGTGGGCGCCCTGGGGGAGCTCTGCATCGACGGGCGGGTCTCCCAGCTCATCCGCGTGGCCGAGGGCTTCCACGAGAAGCGCATCTCGCACATCGCCGACCAGATCGCCCACGCCCGCGAGCGCATCCGCGTCATCTCCATCGCCGGCCCCTCCTCCTCCGGCAAGACCACCCTCATCAAGCGGCTCACCGTCCAGCTCCAGATCGACGGCGTCAACCCGGTGGCCCTCTCCCTCGACGACTACTACGTCGACCGCGAGAAGACCCCGCGCGACGCCGCCGGCGAGTGGGACTTCGAGGCGCTGGAGGCCCTCGACCTGCCGCGCCTGCAGGAGGACGTGCGGCGGCTGCTGGCCGGCGAGCTGGTCGCGCCGCCGCGCTACGACTTCCTCACCGGCCGGAGCCTCCCCGGGGCCGGCAAGCCGCTCCAGCTCCGCCCCGGCGACGTCCTCATGCTGGAGGGGATCCACGGCCTCAACCCGCGCCTCCTCGGCGAGCGGCTGGCCCCCGGCGCGCTCTTCCGCGTCTTCGTCCACCCCGCCACCACCCTCCCCTTCGACCGGCTCACCCGGGTCAGCGCCACCGACCTGCGCCTGCTGCGGCGTATCGTGCGCGACCGGCACCAGCGCGGCTACAAGGCGGCCGACAACATCGCCCGCTGGCCCTCGGTGCAGGCCGGCGAGCGCGAGCACATCTTCCCCTTCCAGGGCGAGGCCGACGCGGTCTTCGACTCCTCGCTGGTCTACGAGCCGGCGGTGCTCAAGATCTACGCCGAGCGCTACCTGCTGGAGGTGCCGCCCGACCACCCGGCCTTCCCCACCGCCCACCGGCTGCGCTACCTGGTCGACCGCTTCGTCTCCATCCACCCCGAGCACGTGCCGCCGACCTCGCTGCTGCGGGAGTTCATCGGCGGCAGCGGCTTCGAGTACTGAGCCATGGCCTTCTGGCGCTTCCGCCGCCGCGGCGCGGGCTTCACCACCGAGCAGCGGCTGCGCGCCCTGGTGGGCCAGGCGCCCAGCATCTTCTTCGTCCTCGACCTGGAGGGGCGGGTGCTGCTGGCGGAGGGCCGGCTCCTGCGCGCCCTCTCCCGCCGCGCCGAGGGCGGCGTGGGCAGCTCGGTCTTCGAGCTCTTCAAGGGGGCGCCCTGGGTGCAGGACGGGGTGCGGCGCGCCCTGGCCGGCCGCACCGGCACGGTGCGCGGCCCCTTCGACGACCGCTTCTACGAGGCCCGCTTCGCCCCGGTGCGCGGCGAGGACGGCGCGGTGCTGGAGGTGGTGGGCCTGGCCTCCGACGTCACCGACCTGCACGCCGCGGAGGAGCGGCTGCGCGGCCAGGCGCGCCGGCTGGAGGCGCTGGCCGAGGCCTCGCGGGTCTTCGCCGGCGGGCTCGAGTACAAGGCCACCCTGGAGACCGTGGCGCGCCGGCTGGCCGAGCTGCTCGGCGACAGCGCCCTCATCCGCATGATCTCCGAGGACGGCGAGTGGCTGGTGCCGGTGGCCGTCTACCACCCCGACCCGGCGCGGGCGGCGCTGCGCCGCCGGGTGCTGGAGTCCTCGCCGCAGCGGGTCGGCGAGGGGTTGACCGCCCGCGTGCTGGCCACCGGCGACACCCTGCGGGTGGCCGACCTGACCCGCGAGTTCGTGCGCCGCCAGATGAAGCCGGAGTACTGGCCCTTCCTCGACGGCGCCTGCTCGCTGCTCATCGCGCCGCTGACCCACCGGCGCCAGGTGCTGGGCCACATCACCCTGCTCCGCGACCTGGGCGGCACGCCCTACACCGCCGAGGACGAGGCGCTGCTGGAGGACCTGGCCCGCCGGGCGGCCCAGGCCATCGAGAACGCCCGGCTCTACGGCCAGGCCCAGGCGGCGGTGGTGGCCCGCGACGAGTTCCTCTCCATCGCCTCCCACGAGCTGCGCACGCCGCTCACCGCGCTCCGCCTGGCGCTGGAGAACATGCGCCGGGTGGCGGCGCGCGAGCTGCCCCAGGGCTCGCCGCAGGTGGAGAAGGTGCTGGCCGCCTCGGAGCGGGCCAACCTGCGCCTGGAGAACCTGGTGGAGGCGCTCCTCGACGTCTCGCGCATCCACATGGGCCGGCTGGAGCTGGACGTGGCCGAGGTGGACCTGGGCGCGGTGGCGCGCGAGGCCGTCGACGAGCTCTCCGACGAGCTGGCCCAGGCCGGCTCGGCGGTGACCGCCGAGGGCGAGCCGGCGGTGGGGCGCTGGGACCGGCTGCGCGTCGGCCAGGTGGTGGTGAACCTCCTCGCCAACGCCGCCAAGTACGGCGCCGGCCGGCCCATCGAGGTGCGCTGGGGCGTGCGCGGCGGCCGGGCCTGGCTCTCGGTGCGCGACCACGGCATCGGCATCGAGGAGGCCGACCAGCGCCACATCTTCGAGCGCTTCGAGCGGGCCGTCTCCAGCCAGAACTACGGCGGGCTGGGGCTGGGGCTCTACATCGTGAAGCGCATCCTCGAGGCCCACGGCGGCGGCGTCACGGTGGCCTCGCGCCCCGGCGAGGGGGCCCTCTTCACCGTGGAGCTGCCGCTCAAGCCGGCGGTGCCGGTGGCGCCGGCCTGACCTCAGGCCGCCCGGCCGGCCAGCTGCACCGTCCAGAAGGCCAGGAACCCGGCGAAGAGCACCAGCGTGGACCAGGGGGTCTCCGGCTCGTCCCCCTCGTGCGCCTCCATGAGCAGCTCCTCGGTGACGAGGTAGAGGAGCGCCGCCGCCGCGAAGGCCAGGGCGCCGCCGATGGTGGCGTGGGAGGCGCCGGCCAGCAGGAGCTTCCCGGCCACCGCCGCCGCCAGCACGGTGGCGCCCAGGCCGGCGGAGAGGGCCACGATGCGCCAGCCCCCCGGCGCCTCGGAGGTGAGGGCCAGGCCGAGGAAGAGCAGCTCCACCGAGAGGCCGATGGCCAGCACCGGCCCGGTCTCGCCGCCGGCGGCGAACCCGGCGCCGATGATGAAGCCGTCCATGGCCACGTCGAGGAAGGTGGCCAGCATGAGGCCGGTGTCCACGCCGGTCCGCCTCCCCGGGCGCGACTCGAGCCGCTCGGTCACCAGCTTCAGGCCGAACATGAAGAGGGCGCCCAGGCCGAAGCTGGCCGCCAGCACCAGGCCGGGCGCGTGCTCCCGCTCGATCTCCGGCAGGAGCTCCACCGCCAGGGCCGCCAGCACCACGCCGGCGGCGAAGTGCTGGATGAGGCTGCGGGCCCGGTGGCCGGGGTGCCAGAGGGCCGCCAGCACGCCCCCCGCCAGGGCGACGACGGCGGGGACGGCCATGAGGAGGAGCTCGCGCGTGGTCATGGGGGGACGAGGCTACACGACCCGGGCGTCCGCGCGGGCGCGGCGCGAGGCCGCGCGGCCGGCCGGGGTCAGGCCTCGCGGAACCCCTGCGCCGGGAAGAGCAGCACCTCGGCGATGGTCCCGGCCCCGGTGAGGAGCATGAGCAGCCGGTCGAAGCCGACCGCCACGCCGCCCGCCGCCGGCATCCGGCCCAGCGCCTCCAGGAAGTCCTCGTCGAGGGGCAGCACCGGGCGACCGAGCCGGCGCCGCAGGTCCTGCTCCTCCAGCAGGCGGGCCCGCTGCTCCACCGGGTCGGTCAGCTCGGAGAAGCCGTTGGCCAGCTCCAGGCCGCCGGCGTAGAGCTCGAAGCGCTCGGCCCAGCGCGGGTCGCCCGGCTTCACCCGCGCCAGCGCCGCCATGGAGGCCGGCCAGTCGGTGAGGAAGGTGGGCCGGTCCACCCCCAGGCGCCGCTCCACCACGTCGAGCATGAGCCGGAAGAAGGCGTCGTCGAAGGGCTCGCCGGCCGGGCCGGCGTCGTGCCCGGCCGCCCGGGCGGCGGCGCGCAGCCGATCGGCGTCGCCCTGGCAGGCGGCGAGGTCCACGCCGGCGTGGCGCAGGAAGGCCTCCTGCACGGTGGTGCGCTCGAAGGGGCCCGCGAGGTCCACGGCCCGCCCGCGGCGCAGCGGGGCCGGCGCGCCGAGCGCCCTCGCCGCGCCCCGGACCAGCGCCTCCAGGTCGTCCATGATGCCCGCGTAGTCCGTCCCCGCCCGGTAGAACTCGAGCATGGTGAACTCGGGGTTGTGGGTGGCCGAGACCTCGCCGTTGCGGAAGACGCGGCTGAGCTGGAAGACCCGCTCGAACCCCTCGGCCAGCAGGCGCTTCATGGCGTACTCGGGGCTGGTGAGGAGCCAGCGCCGGCGGGGCGCGCCGCCGCCCTCGGGCACGTAGGCGGTCTCGAAGGGCGAGAGGTGCGGCTCCATCCCGGGGGCGGGGGCCATCACCGGCGTCTCCACCTCCTCGTAGCCGAGGGCGCCGAGCGCGCGGCGGGTCTCGGCGGCCAGGCGGGCGCGGGCGCGGGCCATCTCGCGGCGGTCGGTGGGCACGGGCGGAGTGTAGCCGGTCGGCCGCCGCGGTGTACCATGCCGCCCCCGTGACCCGACCCGACCGCCGCGCCCCCGCCGCCGACCTCGCCTCCGCCTCCGCGGCGGCCCCCCTGGCCCCGCTCGCCGCGGGCGTCCTGCTGGCCCTGGCCCTCGCGTCGTGCGCCCATGCGCCGACCTCGACCTCGACGGCGACTCCGGCCGCGACTTCGACCTCGACCTCGACCCCGATCCCGATCCCAGACCCGACCCCGATCCCGATCCCGGCCTCGACGCCCCCCGCCGACCCCCTCGCCCCCCTCCGCGCCGCGGTGGACGCCCTCCTCACCGCCCAGGGCACCGCCGCCTGGGCCGGCTGGACCGGCGAGGCCGACCTCGACCTCGGCCCCGCCTCGCCCGGCCGCGAGGCCCTGCTCGACCCGGCCGCCCTCGCCGCGGTGGAGGCGGCCCGCCAGGGCACCGAGGGGCCGGCGCGCCGCGCCGACGATCTCCTCCGCGCCTTCCTCCTCGGCGAGCGGCTGGCCCAGGCCACCGCCGCGCCCACCCGGGCGCTGGCCGCCGCCCGCGCCGCCGCCACCATCGCCTGGGACAAGCGCCAGGAGCCGGTGCGCCGCGCCGCCGCCCTCCTCGCCGCCGAGCCCGAGGCGCCGCGCCGCAAGGCCCTCGCCGACGCCCACGCCGCCGCGGTGGCGAGGCTGGCGCCCCTGGCCGCCGCCCGCGACGCCGCGCTGGCCCAGGCGGCCGGCCCCCTCGGCTTCGACGGCACGCTGGCGCTGGCCGGGGCGCTCCGCGGCGCCAGCGCCGACGAGCTGGCCGCGCTGGCCGAGGCCACCCTGGCCCGCACCGACGGCACCTGGCGCGCCCTCCTCGACGCCCTCGCCAGGAGGGAGCTCTCCATCCCGGCCGAGCGGGTGCGCGAGCGCGACCTGCCGCGCCTCCTCCGCACCGGCGCCGACGTGCGCGCCTTCCCGGCGGCGCGCCTCCTCCCCGACGCCGAGGCGACGCTGGCCGGGCTGGGGCTCGACCTGGCGGCCGGCGGCCGCGTCACCGTCGACGCCATCCCCCGCCCCGGCCGCATCGCCCGGCCGCTCTGCGTGCCGGTGGAGCCGCCGGGCCAGGTGCGGCTGGCGGTGCCGCCGGTGGCCGGCCTCGACGCCGCCCGCGCCCTGCTCCACGAGGTGGGCGTGGCCCAGGCCGCCGCCCGCACCACCGCCCAGGGCGTGGAGGCGCGCCGGCTCGGCTCGCCGGCGCTCGCCGGGGCCTGGGGCCGGCTCCTCGCCGCGGTGGCCGGCGACCCCGCCTGGCTCGCCGCCCGCGGCCTCGATCCGGAGGCCGCCCGCCGCGAGGCCCGCCTGGCCGCGGCGCGCCGGCTCCACGAGGCCCGCCGCGCCGCCGCGCTGGTGCTGGCGGAGGTGGCCCGGGCCCGGGCGCCCGCCACCGCGGCCGCCGCCTGGGCCGCCCTGGCGCCGCGCGCCCTGGGCCACCCGCTCGATCCCCGCGAGGCGCCGCCCTGGAAGCTGGAGCCGGATCCGCTCCTCGAGGCGGCCGACACGCTGCGCGCCGCGCTCCTGGCCGCCCAGGTGGAGGCCCGGCTCGGCGCCGGGGCCGGCGGGCCGTGGTGGAGCCGCGCGGCGAGCGGCGCCTGGCTGGCCGCGGCCTGGGCCCCGGGCGGCCTGAGCACGCCCGAGGAGGTGGCCCGCGAGGCGGGCGGCGCCGGGCTCGACCCGGCGGCCCTCGACGCCCTGGTCCGGGCCCAGGCGGCGGCCGGCGGCCTGGAGCTGGGGGGCCCGGCTTCGGCCACCCCCTCGTCAACCACCCCGCCACCGGGACGTTGACGAGGCCGGGCCGGGCTGCGATCCTCCGCGGCCCGTGCCCACCCTCGCCAGCGACGACGGCGCCCGCCTCCACGTCGAGACGCTCGGCGCCGGGCCGGCCCTGGTGCTGGTGCACGGCTGGTCGCGCTCCGCGGAGGACCTCCGGCCGCTGGCGGCGCGCCTGGCCGGGCGGGCCCGCGTGATCCTCCCCGACCTGCGCGGCCACGGCCGCTCCGCCCCCGCGCCCCTCACGCTGGCCACGCTGGCCGCCGACGTGGCGGCGCTGGTGGCGGCCGAGGCGCCGGGGGGGGCGGTGCTGGCCGGCTGGTCGCTGGGCGGCCAGGCGGTGCTGGCGGCGCTCCTCGCCGACGCCGGGCTGCGGGGCCGGGCGCGGGGCCTGGCGCTGCTCTCGGCCACGCCGCGCTTCACCGAGGGTGACGGGTGGCCGCACGGCCAGCCGGCCCGGGGCGTGGAGGGGCTGGCGCTGCGCGTGCGCCGGCAGCCGCAGAAGGCCTTCGCGCGCTTCCTCGACGACTGCCTGGCGCCGGGGGAGGCCGAGGCCCTCGGCCCGGCGCGCCTCGGGGCGCTGCGCGCCGCGCCGGCCCCGGACCCGGCCGCCGCGCTGGCCGGGCTCGACGTCCTGGCCACCGCCGACCTGCGCGCCGGCCTGGCCGGCCTGGACCTGCCGGCCCTGGTGCTCCACGGCGAGGCCGACGCGGTGGTGCCGCCGGGCGCCGGGCGGGCGCTGGCGGCGGCGCTGCCGCGGGCCCGCCTCGCCACCGTCCCCGGCGCCGGCCACGCCCCCTTCCTGGCGCACGAGGCCGAGGTGGCCGACCACCTCGCCGCGCTCCTCGCGGAGGCCGCGTGAACCGGGTCGACAAGGGGCGCGTGCGCGCCGCCTTCTCCCGCGGCGCCGCCGCCTACGACCGGCGCGCCGAGGTGCAGGCCGCGGTGCGCGCCCGCGTGCTGGCGCTGGCCGCCGCGACCGCCCCCGGGGCGCGCCGCCTCCTCGACGTGGGCTGCGGCACCGGCCGCCTCCTCGCCGACGCCCTGGCGGCGCGGCCGGGGCTCCGCGCCGCCGGCCTGGACCTCGCCCCGGGCATGTGCGCCGCGGCCCGCGCCGCCGCCCCCGGGGCCGGCGTGGCGGCCGGCGACGCCGAGGCGCTCCCCTTCCGCGGCGGCGCCTTCGACCTGGTGCTCTCCACCTCCACCTTCCAGTGGCTGCCGCGCCTGGAGCCGGCGCTGGCCGAGTGCGCCCGCGTGCTCCGCCCCGGCGGCCGGCTGGTGGTGGCCCTCTTCGCCGAGCGGACCCTGCAGGAGCTCCGCGCCGCCTGGCGCGAGGCGGCCGGGCCGGGGGCGCCCGACCGGACCCACCGCTTCTTCACCGCCGGCGAGGTGGCCGCGGCGCTGGCCGCCGCCGGCCTCCGCGAGGTGGCCGTCGAGGAGGAGGAGCGGGTGGAGCGCCACCCGGACGCCCGCGCCCTCCTCAGGTCGCTCAAGGCCATCGGGGCGCAGAACGCCACGCCGGGCGGGGCGGGCGGGGCGTCGGGCCTGGCCGGGCGGCGCACCACGCTGGAGCTGCTGCGCCGCTACGACGCGGCGCACGGCGGCCCGGCCGGCGTCCCCGCCACGTGGCACGTGGTCTACGCCCTCGCCGCACGGTAGAGTCCGGGGATCGTGGCCGCAGCCCCCACACCCTCCGACTTCAAGCCGCACGCCTTCGGCAAGTTCTTCCTGCTGCAGCGGCTCGCCGTGGGCGGGATGGCCGAGATCTACCGGGCCCGGGTGGTGGGCGCGGCGGGGTTCGAGAAGGAGCTGGTGGTGAAGCGGATCCTGCCCTCCCGGGCGCAGGACCAGGGCTTCATCTCCATGCTGGTGAACGAGGCCAAGCTCACCGTCCAGCTCACCCACAACAACATCACCCAGATCCACGAGTGCGGGATCATCGACGGCAACTACTTCATCTCCATGGAGCTGGTGAACGGCGTCTCCATGAAGGAGGTGATGCACGCCTTCGCCCGCGCCGGCACGGCCATCTCGCCGGAGCAGGCCATCTTCATGGTGCTGCAGCTGCTCCAGGGGCTGGACTACGCCCACAAGCGGACCGACGCCCAGGGCCACCCGCAGCGGATCGTCCACTGCGACGTCTCGCCGGACAACGCCCTGGTCTCCTTCGAGGGCGAGGTGAAGCTCCTCGACTTCGGCATCGCCCGCGCCGCCACCGGCCTCTCCAACTACAAGGAGGGCATGCTGATGGGGAAGCTCGGGTACGTGGCGCCCGAGCAGGCCTCGCTGGAGAAGCGCTGGGACCACCGCGTCGACATCTTCGCGGCCGGCATCATCCTCTACGAGCTGCTGACCCGGCAGAAGCCCTTCCCCAAGGCCACCGACGTCGAGTCGCTGGTCCAGTCGCGCAAGGCCCGGGTGGTGCCGCCCACCACGCTGGACCCGCGCCTGCCCAAGGACCTCGACCAGATCCTGTCGCGGGCCCTGGCCTACGACCCGGAGAAGCGCTACCCGGACGCCCGCACCTTCGCCGACGCCCTGGTGGACGTGCTCTTCCCCACGCCCCATTCGGCGGTGCAGGACCTGCTCAACCGGCAGATGCACCAGGTCTTCGCCGACAAGATCGCCAAGCAGCGCCAGGCGCGGGCCCACGACGCGCTGATCATGAAGGTGCTCTCCTCCATCGCGGCCCGGCCCGCCGAGGACCAGCGGCTGGCCGGGGTGACGCCCGAGCCGGTGCCGGCCGCGCCCGAGGCCCCACCGGTGGTGGAGCCGGTGGCCGCCGGCGGCGAGCCGTCCCGCGAGGACGCCCGGGGCTCGGCCTCCGCGGTGCGCGCCCCCCCGCCGCGCGCGGTGGTGGTGCAGCGGGGGGCCCGGGCCGGCACGGTGGTCCTGGTGGCGCTGGTGGCGGCCCTGGCCGGCGCGGCCGGCGCCTGGTTCGGCGCGCCCTGGCTGCGCCACGGCGTGCTGCTGGTCACCAGCGATCCGCCCGGCGCGGCGGTGGCCCTCGACGGCCTCCCCACCGGCCAGCGGACCCCGGCCGCGCTGGAGGACGTGCCGCTCTCCCGGCCGCACCAGGTGACCCTCACCGGCCCGGCGCTCAAGGAGGCCACGCTGCCGGTGGCCCCCGCGCCGGGCCGCCTGGTGGCCACCGTCCACGCCCGGCTGGCCTCCACCCTGGGGGCGCTCACCGTCGAGTCGGTGCCGCCGGGGGCCGAGGTGCGGCTCGACGACAAGGTGGTGGGCACCACGCCGGTGACCATCCCCGGCGTGTCCCTCGACCAGCGCCACCGCATCGACCTGTCGCTGCGCGGCCACGAGCTCGACCAGGTGGTGGTGCTGCCCGAGAAGGACGGCACCACCGTCCGCCGCCGCCTCAGCGCCGCCGAGGCGGCGCCCCGGGGCAAGTGAGGCCGGCGCGTGCGACTGGTCATCGAGGACGGGGCCGGGACCCGCACCGTGGTGCCCTTCACCGGCGACGAGCTGGTGCTGGGGCGGACCCCGCCGGCGCGCGGCGGCTGGCGCCTGCCGGAGCGCAACGTCTCCCGCCGCCACGTCCGCTTCACCCGCAGCGGCGGCGCGGTCCACGTGGAGGACCTGGGGAGCCGCACCGGCACCTGGCTCAACGGCGAGCGGCTCTCCGGCCGCCGCCGGCTGCGGGTGGGCGACCTGGTGGAGATCGGCGACTACGACCTGGTGGTGCTGCCGGACCAGGTGGACGCGGCCGGCCCCGGCTCGCCGCCGCCCCTGCCGGTCACCCCGGTGCCCGCGGTCGCCGCCGCCGTGGCCGGGCCCGCCGCAGCCGCCCCCGCGCCCGGGAGCGCCGCCCGCCGCCGGCTGGTGCTCTGGGCCGGCCTGGTGGGGCTGCTGGGCGGCCTCATCGCGGGGCTGCTGCTGGCGCGGCGCTAGGCGCCGGCGCCTCCAGCCCGAAGCGCGCGGGATCGCCGCCCACCACCGCCGCCGCCAGCACCCGCGGCACGTACTCCATGGTCTCCCGCGGCAGCCGCTTGGTCCGGTAGAGGTGCCAGAAGTCGCGCTTCTCCTTGCGGAAGCCGTCCTTCTCGCGCCCCACCTGGAGCAGCACCCGGCGCACCCCGGCCTCGCCGCTGTTGTAGCTGGCCATGGCCAGCATGAAGGAGTCGCTGCCGAAGACGGTGAGCAGGTCGGCCAGCTTGCGGGCGGCGGCGCGCGTCTGCTTCGCCACGTCGAGCCGCTCGTCCGTCCCCTCCTCCACCTTGAGCCCCAGCTCCCGGGCGGTGGGGGCCGTCATCTGCCACATGCCGCGGGCCCCGGCCGGCGAGACCTTCTCCGGGTCGAACTGGGTCTCGGCCCAGGCCACGTAGGCCATCTCCTCGGGGAGCCCCAGCGCCGAGAAGGCCTCGGTGATGGCCGGCCAGTGGCGGTTGCGCCGGGCCCAGACGTACTTGAGGTTGCCGGCGCGGGCCAGCGTGTCCACCTCGCGCTGCAGCGTCTCCTTGAAGAGCGGCGGCACGGCGTAGGTCTGGGCGTCGAACTTGGCGAGGATGCGCCGGATGTCCCGGTCGAGCTGGTCGTCGCCGGCGGCCAGCGCCGCGGCCCGCTCCTGGTCGGCCTCGGCCACCTGGCCGATGGTCACCTGGGCGGTGCCGGTGAGCTGGGCCAGCCGCTGCTCCAGCTCGGCCAGGCGCGCCTCGTCGCCCTCGGCCTCCATGGCGCGCATCACCTGGGCGATCTCCTGGTCGATGGCCGACTTCTTGGAGACCAGCGCCTCGATCTGCTGGCGCTGCCGCCAGATGACCAGGCCCATGCCGGCCGCCACCAGCAGGCCCACCGCCCCCACCGCCGCCACCACCTTGCGCCAGCGCTGGCCGGCGCGGGCGCGGGTGCTCTGGTGCACCTCGGCCACCGCCTCGGCCATGATGTGGAGCGTCTGGCCCGAGCTCTTGCCGCCGGCGCGGGCCCGCTCCTCGGCCACCCGCGCCGCCGCCTCGCCCGCCACCAGCGCCGCGGTGGTGTCGGCGCGCCGCCCCACCGCCTGGGCCACCGCCTCGGCCATCGAGCCGGCCGCCTCGGGCGGCGGCGTGGCCACGGTGCGGGTGGCGCTCCGCGGGTCGGGGGTGGGCACGGGGCCGCCGCCGGCGGGGAGGGCCAGGGCGTCGATGCGCAGCGAGATCCCCTCGTCGCCGCCGAGGCGGACCACGTCGCCCGCCGCCAGCACCTGCCGCCGCGCCGGGGCGCCGTTGACGCTGGTGCCGTTGGTGGAGCCGGTGTCGAGGAGCAGCCAGGCGCCGTCCTCCAGCACCAGCTGGGCGTGGTGGCCCGAGACCGTCTCGAAGCCGTCGAGGCGCACCTGGCAGCGCTCGCTGCGCCCCAGCGTCACCACCGGCCCGTCCAGCCGGAGCTGCTCGCCGGCCCGCGCGCCCGACAGGATGGTGAGCGTCAGCATGCGTCCCCCCGGCCCAGGCCCGCACTCTACGGGAGCGCGCGCGGCCCTTGCAGGTGGAAAGCCGGGGCGCCCGGGCCGGCCGCAGCGCATACCCGCCTGGGCCGGGCGTGCACGCCGGCCTGGCGCGCCGGTCGCCGCCATCTAGACTGCCTGCTCCATGGCCGCCCCCAGCCCGTCCCCCTTCCCGCTCCCCCTCGACGCCTACCAGGGCGAGGCCGGGCTCGGGATCGCCGAGGTCCTCGCCCGCCGCGCCGCCCAGGACCCGCTCAACCTGGTGGCCACCGGCCTCTTCCTGGCGGCCATCGTCCACACCTTCGTGGCGCCCGCCATCCTGCGCCGCTCCCACCAGCTGCGGCACCGGGCCGAGGCGGCGGGCGGACCGGGCGCCCACAGCGCCGCCGCCGAGGCGCTCCACTTCCTGGGGGAGATCGAGGCGGTCTTCGGCGTCTGGGCCGTGCCGCTGCTGGCGGTGCTGGCCATCCGCCATGGGCCGCGCGCGCCGGAGCACTTCCTGGCCGGGGTCCACTTCACCGAGCCCATGTTCGTGGTGGTGATCATGGCCATGGCCTCGACGCGCCCGGTGCTGGCGGTGGCCGAGGCGGTGCTGGGGCTGGTGGCCCGGCTGGGCGGCGGCACGCCCCTCGCCTGGTGGCTCTCGGTGCTCACCATCGGGCCGCTCCTCGGCTCGCTCATCACCGAGCCGGCCGCCATGGTGATCTGCGCGCTCCTGCTGGGCCGTCGGCTCTTCGCCCTCTCGCCGGGCCCGGCCCTCAAGTACGCCACGCTGGGGCTGCTCTTCGTGGACGTCTCGGTGGGCGGCACGCTCACCCACTTCGCCGCGCCGCCGGTGCTGATGGTGGCGGCCAAGTTCGGCTGGGGCACGCCCTTCATGTTCGCCCACTTCGGCTGGAAGGCGGTGGTGGGGATCGTGGTCGCCAACGCCGCCGTGGCGCTGGCCTTCCGCAAGGAACTGGCGACGCTGGCGGCCCGGGCCCGGGAGGCCGGGCCGGGCGGCGACGGCGAGGTCGCGGCGCGGGCCCCGGTGCCGGCCTGGATCGCGCTGGTGCACCTGGCGTTCCTGGGGCTGGTGGTCTTCGCCGGCCACACCCCGGCGGTCTTCCTCGGCGCCTTCCTCTTCTTCCTCGCCTTCCACCAGGCGACGCAGCCGCACCAGCAGCCCATCGACCTCCGCGCGCCGCTGCTGGTGGGCTTCTTCCTGGGCGGCCTGGTGATCCACGGCGCCGGGCAGGCCTGGTGGATCGAGCCGGTGCTCTCCCGGCTCAGCGAGGTGCCGCTCTTCTTCGGCGCCACCGTGCTCACGGCGTTCAACGACAACGCCGCCATCACCTACCTGGCCTCGCTGGTGCCGGAGTTCGGCGACGCCGCCAAGTACGCGGTGGTGGCCGGCGCGGTGACCGGCGGCGGCCTCACCGTCATCGCCAACGCGCCCAACCCGGCCGGCCAGGCGACGCTGGCCCGCTGGTTCCCCGACGGCGTGGCGCCGGGCAAGCTGCTGGTGGGGGCGCTCTTCCCGACCGCCGTCGTGGCGGCCTGCTTCCTTCTGTTGTAGCCGCCTCGCCTACTTCCCCTGGAACCGCGGCGGCCGCCGCTCGGCGAAGGCCCGCTTCCCCTCCTGGATGTCCTCGCTCTCGAAGGCGCGGCGGCGCAGCGTGGCGATCTCGTCGCGCTCCTCGCCGGCCAGGCCGCGCTCGTGGGCGGCCTCCAGCAGGCGCAGGATGCGCTTCATGCCCTGCACCGCCAGCGGCGCGTTGCGGGCGATCTCCTCGGCCAGCGCCAGCGCCCCGGCCTCGGCCCCCTCGCCGGGCAGGAGGCGGTTGACCAGGCCCCAGCCGTGGGCCACGTGGGCGTCGATGGGGCGGCCGGAGAAGAAGAGCTCGCGGGTGCGGGCCCCGCCCACCAGCTGGAGGAAGCGGCGCAGGCCGCCCTCCGGGTAGACCACGCCCAGCTTGGCGGGCGGCATGCCGAGGTGGATCCCCTCGCGCGCCACCCGCAGGTCGCAGGTGGAGGCCAGCTCGAAGCCGCCGCCGTAGGCCGAGCCGTTGAGGTAGGCCACCGTGGGGCAGGGCAGCGCCTCCAGCGCCTCGGCGGCCCGCTCCACCGCCTCGTCGGGCCGCTCGCCGCGGCTGGAGAGCCCGTTCAGCTCGGCGAGGTCGAAGCCGGAGGAGAAGGCCTCCTCCCCGGCGCCGCGGAGCAGCACGCAGCGGACCCCGTCGCGGGCCGCGGCGGCGCAGGCGGCCGTGAGCTCGTCGAGGGCGCGGAAGTCGAGGGCGTTGCGCTTCTGCGGGTTCTCGATGACGAAGAGCCGCAGCGCGCCGCGGTCCTCGGTGCGGAGGCGCGGCGACGTCACGCGAGGATCACCAGCAGGTCGCCCTCGGCCACCGGCTGGCCGGCGGCCACGCGGACCTCGGCCACCGTGCCGCCCACCTGGGCCTCCACCGGCAGCTCCATCTTCATCGACTCCAGCACCACCACCACCTGCCCGGCGGCGACGCTCACCCCCCGCTCCACCTCGACCCGGACCACC
>WBZM01000576.1_pt1 | contig 48990 bp, 42 predicted proteins | sample 5204271 | NCBI WGS metagenome assembly WBZM01 (sample SAMN12344346, study PRJNA552823) | activated sludge metagenome | biome: Activated sludge suspended growth; feature: Nitrification reactor; material: Wastewater; isolation source: activated sludge from nitrification reactor of wastewater... | reverse complement strand
CGGGTGTTGCTGAACCCCGACGGCACGCCTCGCTCCGATCCGTTCTACCTCGACGGCAAGTGCTACGACGCCCTGCGCAACTACAGCCAGGTGCGACCGGCCGTGTTCGACGGCGGCTACGCCTTCGGCAAGCCCTTCACCACGACGCCGATCCTGCCCGGCTACTACGTCGTGCAGGCCAGTCCGCCGCGCGGCGCCGACGGCCAGGAGGTCTACGAGATCCAGCAGGAGGAAGACAAGAACGTCGACTTCGGCGACCAGATGAAGATCTCGGCGCAGGCCCTTCCGCCGTATTGCGTCGGCGGCATCGCGACCGACGGCGCCGTGCTCGACAACGGCGTGCAGCCGCACGACGCGGGCAACGTGCTCGCGCTGTTCTCGACGTCCGAGGGCCCGGTCGCCATCGACCCGCGCTACACCGGGCCACGACCGGGCTGCGACTTCCGCCTGGTGCAGGTCACCGACGGCAAGAACGCCGCCGCGGACTTCTTCATGTTCACCGAGACGCCGATCACCGGCCACATCCAGGGCTTCGTGCTCAACGACGTGGCGAACGAGTTCGACCCGAACTCGCCGAACTTCGGCGAGAAGATGGCGCCCTCGTGGATCCCGGTCTCCGTGCGCGACTACGCCGGCAACGAGGTGTACCACACGTACACCGACAAGTGGGGCACGTACAACGCCATCGTGCCCTCGAGCTTCCGCATCAATACCCCGATGCCGTCGGGCGTCTCCCCGAACATGCTGCAGGTCTGCCTCAACGCGCCGACCATGCAGGACCCGGACGGGAACTGGGTGCCCGAGCCGCGGCAGAACCCGCAGTTCACGCAGTTCTGCTACACGCTCGACTTCAAGCCGGGCCAGACGACGTACCTCGACACGCCGGTCCTGCCGATCGCCGCATTCGTCGGCCCGGGCAACTGGCAGCTCGACTGCGAGTACCCGAGCGGGACGCCGGTCGTTCGCCAGGCCTCGGCCGCGAACAACGCGGGTCCGTACGTCTCCACCTCGAACCGTCGCCTGACGATCTGGTCGATGGGCACGGTCAACGTCCCGGATCCGCTGGCCGACCGCGTCGACGGCACCGTCGGCGGCGGCTCGAACCTCAAGCTCGTGGAACGCGACTTCGGCTTCGGCGACGCGCAGGGCCGCCTTTGGATCGGCTCGACCGAGATCACCGGCGCCAACGTCGTGTCGTGGGCCGACGACTCGATCGTCATCGACGTGCCGGCTGGCGTGGCGAGCGGCCAGCTGCGCATCCGCCGCAGCAACAGCATGGAGACGGTGCACGGCCTGACGATCACGATCGACAAGCCGGAAGCCCAGGTCCACCACGTCACGCTCGGCCAGTCCATCCAGGCCGCGATCGACGCGGCCGCGGCGGGCGACCTGGTCGTCGTGCAGCCCGGTACCTACCTCGAGATGCTCGTAATGACCAAGCCCATCCAGCTGCAGGGCTGGGGCGCATCCTCGACGATCATCAACCCCGTGCAGTCGCCCGCGGAGAAAATCGCGGCGTGGCGGGACAAGCTGAACAACCTCGCCAACTGCACCCACGAGATCGGCCTGCTGCCGAACCAGCCGAACAACGCACCCGGCAACGGCGCCTGCGGGTTCGCGCCCGGCACGGGCCTGTTCGCGAACGAGGAAGGCTCCGGCGTGCTGGTCGCGCCGGCAGCCGGCGCGTTCGGTGGCGCGGTCGCGCGCATCGACGGCTTCACCATCTCCGGGGCCGACCAGTCCGCGGGCGTGATGGTGAACGGCTACGCGAGCGGTCTCGAGATCAGCAACAACATCATCCGCAACAACCAGGGCCCGTACGCCGCGGGCATCCGCGTCGGCCAGCCGCTGCTGCTGCAGGTCGACGACGCCACCGGCACGGAGACCCCGGTGGACGCGCAGAACGACAACATCCGCATCCACCACAACCACGTCACGCAGAACGGCGGGTTGTTCGAAGCCGGTGCGGGCATCGGCCTGTACACCGGGTCCGACGGCTACCAGGTCAGTCGCAACTACGTGTGCGGCAACAACGCCGGCGGCAACGGCGCGGGCGTCGCGCACTACGGCCTGAGCAGCAATGGCCGCATCGCCGACAACAGGATCCTGTTCAACCAGGCGTTCGACCAGACCGTGGCCAACAGCGGCAACGGCGGCGGCATCGCGGTGGCGGGCTACGCCATCGTCGGTGGCGGCACGCCGGGCGTGGGCTCGGTCGACATCGAGCGCAACCTGATCCAGGGCAACAATGCGGGCTCGGGCCGCGGCGGCGGCATCTCGGTGCAGCTCGTGGCGCAGGGCGGCGGCGGCAACAACCCGTCGAAGCTGGTGCGCATCGCCAACAACATCATCGCGAACAACGTGGCGGGCTACGCCGGCGGCGGCATCGCGATGGACAGCGCCGCGCGCGTGTCGATCACCAACAACACGATCATCAACAACGACAGCTCCGGCACGTCGGCCCTGGCGTTCTGCAACGCCGGCGCGCCGTCGCAGTCCTGCCCGCAGCCGGCCGGCGTCGTTGCCGACGGCGGCAACATCGGCAACGAGGGCTTCCGCAACAACATCGTGCTCGGCAACCGCGCCTACCACGTGACGCTCGGCACGGATGGCGGCGTGACCTCGGTGCTGGACGGCTACTGGGACCTCGACGGAACGGCCCTGTACTCCGGCGGTGCCGGCGGTACGAACGGCATCCGCAACAGCCTGCTGAGTGCGGCCGGCGCCTTCAATGGCGGCGACAGCGTGCCGGTGCTCGGCTCGCCGAACAGCTACTGCTCGGCGGCGCGGGCCAACACCTGCGTCACGCCGACGGCGGGGCTGTACGGGTCGCACTTCGTCGACGCGTACTTCAACGTGCCCCCGTCGTTCAGCACGTCGGGAACCTACACGCCTCCGGAGGCGGCGACCCTGGCCGGCCTGTCGGCCGGTCCGGCCGTGGCGGCCGCCACGGACGAGGGCGGCAACTTCATCGACGTGCACTACGGGCCGCTGTCGCAGGTGATCTGCGACACGAGCAAGGCTGCGTGCGCCGGGACGCCGACGCCGGGCACGGCGGAAGTGCTGAGCGACTATCACCTGCGCTCGACGGCGAACAATGCGGTCGACCAGGTCGGCACCGGCAATGCCGCGGCCCCGGCCAACGACATCGACGGCCAGACGCGCAAGACCGCGAGCAACCCGGCCAACCCGACGGCCGACCGCGGTGCGGACGAGTACCACTCGGGTTACGTCGCCGGCTCGACGCCGATCGACAGCAGTGGCGGTGGCGTGGCCAACAGCTCGCCGGAGCTGCCGGTGATCCCGAACCTGCGCGCGATGGGCGGCGCGCTGTTCACCTACCAGGTGCTCGCCAGCGACGCGAACGGCGACCCGCTGCGCTACGCGCTCTCGACCGCGCCCGCCGGCATGACGATCGACGCGGGCAGCGGCCTGATCAGCTGGACGCCGCAGTGGGTCGGCAACCAGCCGACGCCGGCCGGCTGTGCGGGTGGCGGCCTGACCGCGAACTGCGCCGTCACGGTGACGGTGACGGACGGCATCATCCCGGTGCCTGTCTCGCGCAGTTTCCAGATCTCGCTGCGCCGCTACACCGGTGGCGGGCCCGGCTCGCAGAACCGCACCTTCCAGGTCGAGACCATGGGCACCTTCACGGCGGCGGCGCCGGGCGTCCTGACCGTCAACAACGGTTCGACCAACGGCGGCTATGCGACGCTGACGGCCCAGCTGGTGTCGGACGGAACGGCCTCGGCCGGCAAGCTGACGCTCGGAGCGGACGGCTCGGTCACTTTCGTCCCGAAGACCGACTGGGTCGGCTCGGTGACGTTCACGTTCCGCGCCTTCGACGGCGTCAACCAGGGCAACGTCGCCACGGTGACGCTGACCCGGCAGATCGCGGCGCCGTCGGCCCGCTACATCGACGGCGTGTGGACGTTCGAGGGCCTCGGCAGCAGCAACAACCGCCGCATCCACATCGTGCGCGACCGTGGACCGGTCGACGTGACGACCAGCGGCACGCGCCCCACGGTGGCCGGCGGAACCTGGCAGTTCACCCGCAACGGCGGGCCGGACTTCCAGACCGGCGACACGGTGACGATCCTCTCGGAGACCAACGGCGGCCAGGCCAACTTCTCGCTGGCGAATGTTCCGGTCGTGCTCGGTGCGGCCGACAACGTGTACAGCACGGCCCACGTGCAGTGCCCGCTCGACGCCGACAACGACGGCATGATCTCGGACGCGGAGGCTGCCGCCGGCCGGGCGATGAATCCGCCGGTGATCTGCCGCCACCTGTCGGCCGGCGACGGCTTCGCGCTGATGGCGGACGGCACGGAGCTGTACACGTTCGGATTCAGCGACGTCACCCAGGTGCCGGCCAACAAGGCCATCGCCAAGGGCATCCTCAACGCGCAGTTCCCGGCGCCCACGCTCGACTTCGACGAAGGCGACGAGGTGTACCTCTCGCTGACCAACGTCGGGATGCTGATGCGTCCGGACCTGTTCGACCCGCACAGCGTGCACTTCCACGGCTTCCCGAACGCCGCGGCGGTGTTCGACGGCGTGCCGGAGGCGAGCATCACCATCAACATGGGCTTCAGCTTCACGTACTACTACAAGACGCTGGACCCGGGCACCTACATGTACCACTGCCACGTCGAGGCGGCGGAGCACATGCAGATGGGCATGCTCGGCAACCTCTACGTCCGGCCGAAGCAGAACCGCACCGGCGCCGGCGCCGGCGTGCCGCAGGCCCGCCTGGGCGGAAACCCGGACTCCGGAGCGCCGCTCGGGTACGTCTACAACGACGGCGACGGCTCGACGGCGTACGACGTCGAGTTCCCGATCCAGATCGGCTCGTTCGACCGCAACTTCCACGAGGAGCACATCGGCGTGCAGCCGCTGCCCTTCGCGGGCATGCACGACGACTACCCGATGCTGAACGGCCGGGGCTATCCGGACACGATGGTCGCGGACAGCCTGCCGCCTTCGCCGAGCAAGGCCGACCCGGAGGCGGGCGTGGTCAGCGGCAGCGAGACCTCACAGCCGATGAACACGCGCATCGTGATCCCGGCCGGCAAGAAGGCGCTGCTGCGCATCTCCAACCTGAACGTGACGCGGTTCTACACGCTCGCGACGACGGGACTGCCGATGAAGGTGGTCGGGACGGGCGCGCACATCCTGCGCGGCCCGGCCGGCGGTGCGGCCGCGAACATGTACTACTCGACCAGCTCCGTGACGCTCGGCGGCGGCGAGGGCGTCGACGTGATCGTCGACACCGCGGGCGTGGCCCCCGGCACCTACCTGCTGTACTCGACCAACCTCGAGGCGCTCAGCAACGGGGCCGAGGACTACGGCGGCATGATGACGGAAATCGTCGTCCAGTGATGGCCTGGAGGCTTGCAGACATGAAGAAGCACAACAGCAGGTCCGTCGCGCTCGCGACCGCCACCATGCTCGCCTTGCTCGGTGCGCCGGCGGCCGAGGCCGGCATCCCCGGCGTCGCCGGACCGAGCTTCGAGCTCTGGGCGCGTTCCGGGACGATCGTGCTGGGCGACGGCAACAGCCTGGTGACCTGGGGATTCAGCACGGACCCGGCGGGCATGCAGTACCCGGGGCCGACCATGATCGTGAACCAGGGCGACACCGTCAGCGTGACGCTGCACAACGGCCTGCTGCTGCCGGTGTCGCTGATCTTCCCGGGTCAGGCGGCGGTTGCGGCGAGCGACTGCGGCGGGTCCGCGCAAGGCGTGTTCACGCTCGAGGCGAATGCGGCGCCGACGCTCAATGGCGACGGCGGCTGCGTCAGCTACAGCTTCACGGCGGACCGACCGGGTACCTACGTCTACCAGAGCGGCAGCCGCCCGGAACTCCAGGTGGAGATGGGGCTGGTGGGAGCGCTGATCGTGCGACCGTCCGGCTTCACCGAGGGCACTCACGAGTCCCACCCGGAGCGCACGGCCTATGGCACGCCCGCAGGCGCGACGCCGGGTTACCAGCCGACACACTACGATCGCGAGTACCTCTTCCTCCTCACCGAGATGGATCGCTCGGCGCACGAGGCCATCGACGCCCGCCAGCAGGCCTATTCGTCCGGCACCTTCGCGGGATTCGACGACCCGGCCCTCGACGCGGTGCCCGGCGCATCGGTCGATCCGTCGTCCTTCAAGGCCACGCTCTGGTTCATGAACGGACGCAATGGTCCGGACACGATGCTGCAGCGCCAGGTCCCGTGGATGCCGAACCAGCCGTACAACACGCTGCCGCGGGCGCATGCGGGCGAACGCGTGCTGATGCGCATCGTCGGCGCCGGGCGGGACCTCCATCCGTTCCACCACCACGGCAACAATGCCTGGCTGGTCGCGCGCGACGGCCAGGTGCTCGAGAGCGCGGCCGGCGCCCGCGCGAACTACCCGGACTACTCCGGCATCCCGGAATTCGACCCGGCGACCACGACGCCCGCGCCGATCGGGGGCGCCCCCGGCCAGGCCTACCTGCCGGACCAGTCGATCTCCAACTACACGATCCAGGTGGTGCCCGGCAGCACCTACGACGCGATCTTCACCTGGACGGGGCGCGGCCTGAACTGGGACATCTACGGTTCGCTGCCGGGCCACCAGGCCGGCAACGGCACCTGCGACGAGAGCACGCGGCTGCCGGGCGAGGACCCGGGCAGCCACTGCCACCTGTTCAACGATGCCATGGGTGCGCGCAACTTCCCGGTGACGCTGCCCGAGCAGCAGTCGCTCACCTTCGGCGGGTTCTGGAGCGGCGGTCCGTACCTCGGCACGGCGGAAGCCATTCCGCCGCTGCAGGGCGGCCTCAATCCGGGCGCCGGCTACTCGTTCATGTGGCATTCGCACACCGAGCGGGAACTCACCAACGACGACGTGTTCCCGGGCGGGATGATGACCATGTTCATTCTCGAGAAGGAACCCGATCCCGGCCAGCCGGACAACATCTGCGACGACGGGACCTTCAACACCGGCGCCTGCGCCCCGTAAGCCGCGTCCCAGGACACAGCCATGAACAACAGGCATTCGAACACGACCGGTCGCCTCGCGGTTGCCATCGCGGCCACGCTGTGCGCCGCGGGTGCGCAGGCCGCGGACGTCTACCTGCGCGCCGAGAGCTTCACGAAGGCCCTGCCCGGTGGCGGCAGCGTCGCGATGTGGGGCTACAGCGCCTGCGACGCGGGTTTCGCGACCTGCGGGGCGCCGTCGTCGCCGGGACCGGAGATCGTCGTGCCGCCGGGGGACACGTCGCTGACGGTGCACCTGCAGAACAACCTGCGCGAACCGACGTCGATCGTGATCCCGAACCAGTCGAAGAGCATGGCCCCGGTGTCCTTCACGGACGCCCAGGGCCGCAAGCGCATCAGTTCGTTCGATGCAGAGGCGGCGCCGGGCGGCGGCGTGCAGGCGTACACCTGGCCGAACCTGAAGCCGGGTGCCTACCTGTACCAGAGCGGTTCGCACGTGCAGTTGCAGGTGCAGATGGGTCTGTACGGGTCCGTCGTGAACGACACGGCAACCGGTGGCGCCTACGCCGGCGTGCCGTACGCGCAGTCGAAGACGCTGGTGTTCAGCGAGATCGATCCCCTGCTGCACCAGGCCTTCACGTCGCCGCTGCTGGCCGCGAGCTTCGAGGCGCCGGATGCGGATCCGGGCGCCGAACTCGCGTCCGCCGGCGGCTGGAGCGTGACGGGCCGCGGCGGCGTCTTCGATCCCGTGAGCGACGCGACCGTCGTCGCGAGCGACGGCGAGCAGACGGGCTGGGTGGCCGGTGGCGGCGTGCTCTCGCTCGCCGCGGGCGTGCTCGGGCCGGACACGGGCTATTCGCTGAGTGTCGACGTCGGTGATCGCAGCGACACCGACTTCGGCGGTTATTCGATCGGACTCTACGCGGGCGGAACCCTGCTCGCCGGCGATGCCGACCAGGCGACACCGGGCGGGGGCTTCGTCACGCGCGCACTCGCACTGCCTGCCGGCGCGCCCGCGATGGCGGGACACTACGGGGAGCCGCTCGAGATCCGTCTCTCGAGCACGGCCGGCGCGGTTCCCGGCGCGAGCGTCGCGGTGGCGGGCAGCAGCTTCGAGGCACCGGCGGTCGCCGATGGCGCGGAGGGTGCGACGGCCACGGGCTGGGCGCTGAGTGGCGCGGGCGCGGGCGGGGTGTTCAATCCGGCGGCGGCCAGCGTGCCGCAACCGAGCGACGGCGCGCAGGCGGGCTGGAGCAACGGGCAGCGCCAGTTCGCACAGGCTTTGGGCGAGACGCTTGCGGCCGACACGACCTACTCGGTCAGCGTGGATGTCGGCGACCGCAGCGACACCCCGTTTGCCGGCTATCGCATCGGGCTGTACGCGGCCGGCAACCTGCTGGCCGAAAGCGCCGACGGGTTCACTCCCGACGGCGCCTACCAGACCGCGAATCTCAGCTACACGTCGCCCTCGTCCGTCACCGCGGGCCAGGCACTCGAACTGCGCCTCGCCAGCACGGCGGCCGCGCCGGCGCCGGCGTCGGTCACGGTGACGAACTTCAGCTTCGAGGACCCGGCGGTGTTGCCGGTCGTGACGGACCCTGCGGTAAGCAGTGTCGCACCGTCCGGCTGGAACCGCTCGAGCACGAATGCCGGAGTGTATCGCGCGCTGGGTGGCAACCTCGCCACGGACGGCAACCAGGTTGCCGTCAGCCGACAGACCGCGTCACTCACGCAGACGACGGGCGAGGTGCTGACCGCAAATTCGACTTACACGCTCTCCGTCGACGTCGGTCGCAGTCCGAGCGGATTCGTCGGATACGCGGGTTACAGCGTGCAGCTGCTGGCCGGTTCGACCGTGGTTGCGACGGCGACCTACAGCGGTGGCCAGCCCGGCACGGGCTCGTTCAAGACCGCGACCGGTTCCGTCGAGATCCAGGCGACCCACGCACAGCTCGGACAGGCGCTGCAGGTGCGCCTCGCGAGCACGAGCAACACCGCGAGCGCGCGCACCTACTTCGACAACGTGCGCCTGACCCGGGTCACGGCCGACACGAGCCGGACCTACTTCGACAACGTGCGCGTCACGAAGACGCCGCCCGATCCGCGCCGCACGCTGTTCGACAACGTCGCCCTGACGGCGAGCGCGGTGGGCAAGGCCGCCAATGCGCTCGACCGGGCCGCGCACCCGCAGGACGGATACCAGCCGAACACGTTCCTGCTGAACGGAGAGGCGGGCCCGACGACGCTGCTGACGGCCGCGCCGGGCGACCGGGTCCTGCTGCGTCTCGTGAACGCGGGCCTGCAGAACCGCGCCCCGCAGCTGATCGGCGGCTACTTCGAGATCGTCGCCGAGGACGGCAACCGCTCGCCGGTGGCGCGCCGGCAGCACACGGCCCTGCTGCCGCCCGGAAAGTCGCTGGACGTGGTGTTCGTCGCCCCGGCGACGCCCGGCACGTACACCATCTACGACCGGCGTCTCGGCCTGAGCGAGGGCAGCGGCCAGATCGGGCGCATCGTGGTTTCGCCGTAGGGGGAGTCTTGAGTCGACATTCGATGACTCGCGGGTCGGCGGCGGGGCTCCTCCGGGGCCTCGCCGTCGGTTGCGTCGTGCTGGCAGGCCTGCCGGCGCTGGTCGGCTGCACGTCGACACCTGCCGCCGATACGACGCCGCCGATCCAGGTGGAGGCGGTGCGACTGACCGCCGCGGGGCACTACATCGACCTGCGTTATCGGGTGACCGATCCCGCCCGCGCGAATGCCTTGCTCGGCCCGGGCGTGAAGCCCGTGCTCGTCAACGAGGCGAACGGGGCCGTGATGGCGGTGCCGATGACGGCCAAGCTGGGCCCGCTGCGCCAGACACAGGCGCCACAGAAGCCGGACCACCTCTACTTCGTGCTGTTCGTCAACAGCGGCGCCGTCGTGCCGGGCAGTTCGGTCACCGCGCAGCTCGGCGACATCAGGATCGCCCACCTGACGGTGCAGTAGCGCACCGGGGTACTCGCGATGGGCGCCAGTGCACGGCGGGTGGTCTGGGCGATGCTGGTCCTGGCGGGATCCGCCGGCACGGGCGTGGCCGCGCCGGGCAGCGCCGAACTGCAGGCGGCGCTCGATGGCGCGCACCCGGCGGAAGACATCGCCGTCATCGTCACTTACAAGGGGCAGTTCCGGCCGCGCCAGCTGCGCAAGCTGCTCGCCGACCAGGGCGGTGACGATCCCGCGATCGTCGGCGAGCGTCGCCGTGCGCATCGGCGCGCCATCATCGATGGACTTCGCCAGTCGGGCGACCGTCACGGCGCCCCCATCGCCGACCTCGCGCGAGGCAAGGGCGCGCGCGGCGTGCGCCTGCTCTGGCTGTCCAACGCGGTGGCGTTGCGCGCGCGACGCGAGGTGATCTGGGAACTGCTCGCCGATCCGCGCGTCGCGGAGGTACGCCTCGACCGGGTGGTCGTCGCACCCGTCCCGATGGCCGGTCCGCCGGGTCCGCCCGAGTGGAACGTGGCGGCCGTGGGTGCGCCGGCCTTGTGGACCCTCGGCTACGACGGTGCCGACGTGACGGTCGGAATCCTCGACAGCGGCGTCGACGTCGCGCATCCGGACCTTGCCGCCAGCTATCGCGGCGGCAGCGGCAGCTGGTACGACCCCTACGGCGAGCACGCCACGCCGTACGATCGACTCGGCCACGGCACCCAGGTCCTGGGACTGATGGTCGGCGGATCGTTCAACGGGTCCGCGGTCGGCGTCGCGCCGGGCGCGAAGTGGATCGCCGCGAAGATATTCAACGATGCGGGCGTGGCGACCGAGAGCGCCATCCACCTGGCCTTCCAGTGGGCGCTCGACCCCGACGGCGACCCGGCCACGGACGATGCGCCCGACGTCGTTTCCAACTCCTGGGACTTCGCCAGCGAGAATGCGTGCAGCAGCGCCTTTCAGGCGGACATCGATGCACTCGCAGCCGCCGACATCGCAGTCGTCTATTCCGCCGGGAACTACGGCCCCTCGCCGGCGACGAGCGTCAGCCCGGCCAACAATGCGCACGTCGTCAGCGTCGGCTCGGTCGACCAGGCCAGCGCGGTCTCGCCTTTCAGCAGCCGGGGGCCGTCCGCCTGCGACGGATCGGTGTTCCCCAAGCTCGTGGCGCCCGGCGACGGCCTGCAGACGACGGACCTGTCGTTCGGCGGGCAGCCGCTGTACCTGACGGTTTCCGGCACCTCCTTTGCCGCGCCCGAGGTGGCCGGCGTCATCGCCCTGCTGCGCAGCGCCGCACCGCTCGCAACCGCGGCGGAAATCGAGGCCGCGCTGGCGGCATCGGCCCAGGACCTCGGTGCGCCGGGCCCGGACGCGGACTACGGCTATGGCCTGATCGACGCGCCGGCGGCATTGCAGGCGATCTCGGTCCCCGTGGACGACGATGGCGACGGTTACGTCGTCGGCACCGACTGCAACGACCAGGATGCCACCGTCCATCCGGGCGCCAGGGACGTCCGTCGCGACGGCATCGACCAGGACTGCAATGGCTATGACCTGACGCTCGACGTCGAATATGCCGTGTATTCCCACGACGGCAGCCGGTTGTCCCTGCGGGTGACCAGCGCCCTGCGCAGCCAGGCGGCACTGGAGATCGTCGGGGTCGGGCCGCTGACCTGGCGACCGGCCCGCCGCGACTGGATATTCGACGGCAGCACGCCGGCGATCCTCAAGCAGATCACCGTCCGCGGGGTCGAGGGCGAGGTCCGGCAGCGTCCGCGGCCGCCGACCCCACAGCGTTGACTGTATGGCCAGCCATGGAAGCCTTATGCATCATCGAGCGGACCGGACACCCTAGCGGAGCCGCCGAGCCCGTGAGCCCCCGCAGCACACGACCGGACAGTCGCAGCCTGGCCGCCATCGCGGCCGAGGCCCTGTCGGACCTCGCCCGGGAATCGCTCGAGGGCGCCGGCCGGGCCCAACTGGCCGCCTGCGCGGCACACTGGCTGGAGAGGATGGTGCCCGGCTGCCGCGCCGTCGTGATCGAGGCGAGTCCGGGCAGCGACGCGGCCGTGGTCCTGTCCGACACACAGGCGTCGGGGCGCCACCTGCACGCCAGCTTCTCCTTCGCGCCCGGATCGGCGATCGCGGCGGCCTATGCCGAGCCGCTCAAGACCTTCCAGGCTTCCGGGCCGGAACTGCAGCGCAGCGTGACGGGCTACGCGGTGGAGCGCAGGGACGTCGTCCTCGTCTGCGCCGGAGTCATGGGTCGGGCCGGCGCGCGCGCGGTGCTGGCCGCACTCGTGGACCGGCAGCGCCTGGCGGAGATCCGCGACATCCACGTCGCAATGCCGATCCTCGCCAGCCAGCTCGCGGTCGCGCTGTCGGTCGCGAAGAGTCGTGCGGCGGCGGCGGTGGCGTCACAGGCGATCGCCCGGGCCAAGGTCGAGTGGGAGCGCACCGTCGACGCGCTGCCGGATCTCGTCGCCCTGCTGGACGCCGACGGCCGGGCGGTGCGCGCAAATCGCGTGGTGGAGCAGTGGGGGCTCGGTCGCGTGACCGATGTCATCGGCCGGTCCGTGCACGCCGTCGTCCACCCCGATTGCCGGCGCGAGTCCTGCCAGCTGTCCGTCGAGATCGCCGCGGCCTGGGACCGCCTGCAGCAGTCCGGACCGGCCCACTTCGATCACCGCCACGACGAACTGGACCGGGACCTGCACTTCACGTTCCGGCCGATGACTCCCGAGGCCCCGTCCGGCCCGGTGGCCCCGGAGGTTCGCGCGGTGCTCGTCGTCTCGGACGTCTCCGAGCTGCGCCGCGCGCGCGAGGCGCTGAACCAGATGAATGCGGGGCTCGAGAACAGGATCCGCGCCCGCACGCAGGAACTGCGCGAGGCCAATCGCGGGCTGCGCAACGAAGTCGTCCGCCGGCAGGCGGCCGAGGAAGAGCTGCGCACGTCGCACAGCGAGCGCAGCCTCCTGTCGCAGCAGCTGCTGGTGGCGCAGGAGAACGAGCGCCATCGCATCGCGCGCGAACTGCACGACGCCGTCGGCCAGTCGCTGAGCGCGGTCAAGTACTCGATCGAGCAGGCCGTCGAGATGCTGCGCCGGCCGAATCTCGGCGACGCGATGCCCGTGCTGATGCGCGCGGTGCGCGGCACGCGCGAGGCGGCCGAGTCGCTGCGGGAGATCGCCACCAGCCTGCGACCGACGACGCTCGACGACATGGGCGCGGCCTCGGCCGTCCACGGGTTCTGCCGCGAGTTCGCCGACGTCTACCGGGACATCGAGTTCGACCTGCAGCTGACGGCGACCGACGAGCAGGTGCCCGACCGGCTCGCGACCGCGCTGTTCCGCAGCGCCCAGGAAATGCTCAACAACGTCGTGAAGCATGCGCAGGCTGCCCACGTGCGCGTCTTGCTGCGCCGCGAGCCGCTGCTGCTGCTGCTCGAGGTTGCCGACGACGGCGTCGGGATCCTGGACGCCGGGCGCGTCGAATCGCAGGCGCGGGGTCACGGACTGCGCAACCTGCGCGAGCGCGCCGAACTGACCGGCGGCGCCTTCGAACTCGGTCCGGGGCCGCGGGGCGGTACCGTGGCGCGCATCGCCTGGCCGCTGCAACACGACGAGCAGGTGGAGGGGAACGGACCATGACGGATTGCGACCGGGCGGCGCGCCGCCGCGAGGACGGGTTCACGCTGCTGGAGCTGCTCGTGGTGATGGTCATCATCGGCCTGCTCGCCGGCCTGGTGGCGCCGCGCTATTTCGGCCAGCTGGGCAAGTCCAACACCAAGGTGGCCAAGGCGCAGATCAACGCGCTCGAACAGGCGCTCGACCAGTTCCGCCTCGACGTCGGCCGATATCCGACCAGCGAGGAAGGCCTCGAGAGCCTGAACCGGGCGCCGGCCGACCTCGAGGGCTGGTCGGGGCCGTATCTCAAGAAGGGCATTCCTCCCGATCCGTGGGGCCGTGCGTACCTCTACCAGCAGCCGGGCACGAACGCCGAGCTCGACCTCTATTCCTACGGCAAGGACGGGCGCGCGGGCGGCACCGGCGAGAATGCCGACGTGGTGAACTGGTAGCGGCGATGCGTTACCGGGTCAAGGCAGTCGGTTCCGGGGGCGTCGTCATCGTGACGGACGTCGAGGCGCTCGACGCCGACGACGCCCGTCAGCAGGTGTCCGCACAGGGCCGCGACGTGATCACGGTCGCCGAGCAGCGGACGCTGCGACTCGCCGCCGCCACCCGCCTGCCGATCGTCGCCTTCAGCCTCGAGCTCGTGGCCCTGCTTGATGCGGGCCTCACGCTCGTGGAGGCGATCGACACGCTCACCGAGAAGGAAGCGAACGCAGCCGCGCGCCGCAGCCTGGAGCAGGTCCGCGCCCGCCTGTTCGAGGGGCGCAAGCTCTCGGCCGCGCTCGAGGAACTGGGCGGCCTCTTCCCGCCGCTGTACGTCGCAACCGTGCGGGCGAGCGAGCGCACCGGCGACCTGCGCGAGGCGCTGGTGCGCTACGTCGCGTACCAGCAGCAGATCGACGGACTGCGCCGCAAGGTCGTCAACGCGTCGATCTATCCAATGGTGCTGTGCGGGGCCGGCCTGGCCGTGACGCTGTTCCTGCTGGGCTACGTGGTGCCACGCTTCAGCGGCATCTACGAGGACCTGGGCAGCCAGTTGCCGCTCGCCTCCCGCTGGCTGATGAACTGGGGACTGCTGTTGCAGGAGCACGGGGGGCGCACGCTCGCGCTCGCCGCGGGGATCGCCGGCCTCCTGGTCTACGTCGCGACGCGCCCGGCAACGCGGCGGGCGGTGGTGGAGCGCATCACCCGGATACCGGCCCTCGGGCGCCAGTTGCACGTCTATCAGCTCGCGCGCCTGTACCGGACCGTCGGCATGCTGCTGCGCGGGGGGACGCCGGCACCGGCGGCCATGCAGATGAGCGAGGGGCTGCTCGGCGCTGCGCTGCGTCCGGCGCTGGCTCGCGCCCTGCGCGAGGTGCGCGAGGGCCAGTCGCTGGCGGCATCGCTCGAGCGCAACGGCCTCACGACGTCCGTGGCGGCGCGCATGCTGCGGGTCGGCGAGCGCAGCGGCAACATGGGCGAAATGATGGAGCGCATCGCGGCGTTCTACGACGACGAGCTCGCCCGCACGATCGACGTCCTGACGCGCCTGATCGAGCCGCTGCTGATGGCCGGCATCGGCCTGATGATCGGCCTGATCGTGGTGCTGATGTACTTCCCGATCTTCGAGCTTGCGGGGGCGCTGCAGTGAACGCCGTCGTCGAACCGACGGTGCTGGCGCCCGGCGCGATTGCCGCGGCGATCGCCACCGCGCGCCGTTCCGGGCGCTCGCCGCTCGACGAGCTGGAGGCCAGCGCGGGCGTCGACGACCTGACGCTCGCGCACGCGCTTGCGCAGGCGCTCGACTACGCGATGCTCGACGAGGCGGCGCTGGAAGCCTGCGAACCGGCGTTCGACCTGCTTTCGCCCGCGGAGGCGGCACGACGGCATTGCATCGTGCTGCAGGGCGAGGACGGCCCGCTGGTCGTGTTCTGCGATCCGTTCGACGCCGCCTTGCGGCCCTGGCTGGAGGCGCGCATCCCCGGGCGCCTGCGCTGGGTCCTCGCGGCCCGCAGCACGCTGCTGGCGTGCCTGCGCAGGCACGAGCGCTCGATCCGTGCGATGGACACGGCGCTCGACGGTGCCATGGCCGGCACCGTCGACGGCCAGGAGGTCGACAACCTGTCGCTCTCCACGATCAGCGAGGACGGCAGCCCGGTCGTCAAGCTCGTCCATTCGACCATCTACGACGCGCTGCGCGCGGGTGCGAGCGACATCCACCTGGAGACCGTCGGGGGCGGCCTCGAGGTCCGGTATCGCATCGACGGCGTGCTGGTGCGCGTCGCGAGCGTCGCCGGCGTCGACGTCTGCGAGCAGGTGATCTCGCGCGTGAAGGTGATGTCGGAGCTCGACATCGCGGAGCGCCGCGTGCCGCAGGACGGCCGCTTCAAGATCGCGATCGACGGCCGGCCGATCGACTTCCGCGTCTCCGTCATCCCGAGCGTGTTCGGCGAGGACGCCGTGGTGCGCATCCTCGACAAGCAGGCCATCACCGACCAGCTGCTCGGGCTGCGGCTCGACGGCCTGGGATTCGAGGCCGGTGCGGTCGCCGGGCTGCGCCGCCTGAGTCACCTGCCGCACGGCATGCTGCTGGTCACCGGGCCGACGGGCAGCGGCAAGACCACGACGCTCTATGCGGCGATCTCCGAGTCCAACACCGGGAACGACAAGATCATCACCATCGAGGACCCGGTCGAGTACCAGCTGCCGGGGGTCCTGCAGATCCCGGTCAACGAGAAGAAGGGCCTCACGTTCGCCCGTGGCCTGCGCTCCATCCTCCGTCACGATCCCGACAAGATCATGGTCGGCGAGATCCGCGACCCGGAGACCGCGCAGATCGCCATCCAGTCGGCGCTGACGGGTCACCTGGTCTTCACGACCGTGCACGCCAACAACGTGTTCGACGTGCTGAGCCGGTTCCTGCACATGGGCGTCGACGGGTACAGCTTCGTCGCGGCGCTGAACGGCATCCTCGCGCAACGGCTCGTGCGACTGGTCTGCCGCCATTGCGCCGAGTCCCTGGTGCCGGCAGCGGACGCGCTCGCCGAGCAGGGCGCCGCGGAGCTCGCCGGCCTGTCGCTGGTGCGGGCGCGCGGCTGCGGGCAGTGCCGCGGTACGGGCTACCGGGGCCGCAAGGCCGTCGGCGAGCTGCTGATCCTGAACGACGAGCTGCGCGAGGCGATCGTGGCGAAAGCGCCCGTTCGCCAGCTGAAGGAACTCGCGGCACGGTCCGGAGTGAGGGTGATCCGGCAGGCGGCGCTCGACCTGGTGCGCTCCGGCGAGACGACGCTCGAGGAGGTGAATCGTGTCACTGCGATGGCGTGACGAGGTCCGCATCCGGTTCGGCACGACGGGCATCGCGCTCGCGCGGCACCCGCGCGGCTGGCGACGTCCGGTCGAACTCGAGCGCACGCGCAGCGTCGAGGACGGGCCATTGACCTGGGCCCGCGCCCGCGACCTGCTGCGCGAAGAACTGCAGCACGACGGCTGGGGCCACGCCAATGCGAACGTCGTCGTGGCCGACCGTTGGGCGCGCTACGCGGTGCTGCCCTGGAGCGCGGCCCTGACCGACGAGGAAGAGCAGCTCGCGCACGGCCGTCTCGTGCTGCGCCAGGTCTATGGCGACGATCTCGCCGGCTGGACCGTGCGCCTCTCGCAGGCCTCGCCGGGCCGCTCGCGGCTCGTGTGCGCACTGCCGACGCAGCTGATCGAGGAACTGCGCCACGTGCTTGCCACGGTGCAACTGCGCCTCGCGTCCCTGCAGCCGGGGATCGTCGACGCCTACAACCGCTGGCGCGCGCGCCTGCCCGAGGCGGGTGCCTGGTTCGTCACGATCGACGCCGGCCACATGGTGGCGGTGCGCACGCAGCGGGACGCGTGGGTCGAGATTCACGGCCTGCGCGCCGGGCCCGGCTGGCCGGCCGAGCTGGGCCGGCTGCGGGCCCTCGAGCGACTGGCGAACCCCGGGACACCGGGCGCCACGCGCGCGTTCGTCGACGTGCCGCCGGCCGAGCGTGACCCGGAGGCCGGCGCCGGCCAGGGCCACGAGTGGCTGGACCTGCCCACGGTCGTCGACCGTGGACTGACGCGTCTCGGCCGCCTGCGCAGGGAGGTCGCATGAGCGCGCGCCCCGTGCTGCTGGACTTCGTGCGGGACGGTACGCCACGTGGCGTCGCCCGCTACGCGCTGCTGGCCGCCGGGATGCTCGCCCTCGCCACCGTCGCACTGACGTACCGTGCCGTCCGCTCGGAAGCCGACGCGCTGGAACTGCGCATGGCCGCGCTGGACCCGGTCGAGGTCGAGCCCGCCGCCGGCGCATCGGCCTCGGCGCTGGTGGCCAGCGCCACCGAGGTCGTGACGGAACTCGCGACGCCCTGGGGGAGACTGCTCGGTGATCTCGAGGTGGCGGGACGCGACCAGGCGCGCGACATCGCGCTGCTCGCCATCGAACCCGACACCCGTCATCGCAGGATTCGCATCGTAGCCGAGTCCCGCGACCTGCCGGCTGCGCTGGCCTACACCACCCGGCTGCAGCGCAGCGAGGCGCTGCGCTACCCGCTGCTCGTGAGCCACGAGGTGCAGGTGGACGACCAGTACCAGCCGGTTCGCTTCGAGGTCGCCGCAGACTGGAGGGCCGTGCCATGACGGGACTGCGTGCCTGGCTGGCGCGTCCGGGTGCAGTGCGCATGCCCAGCGTGGACGGTGTCACCGCCAGCGGCCTGGTGCTCCTGCTGACCAGCGCGGTGCTCTGGCTCGGCACCCTCGCCCCGCTGCGCGCCAACGTCGCCGACCTGCGCGACGAGGTCGAGCGCCTCGAGACCGCGAATCGCGACGGCACGCCAGGGCCGCGCTCGCTGGACGCCCAGGCGCGCGCTTTCGTGCGGAGGCTTCCGGCCCGCAACGACTTGCCCGGTGTCCTCGCGGTGGTGGCCGAGCAGGCCCGGACGGCCGGACTGGCGCTGGAGCGAGGTGACTACGAGTTCACGCTGGCGAAGTCGGGGAACGTCGCGCGCTACCACCTGACGCTGCCGGTCGTCGGTACCTACCCGCAGATCCGGCGTTTCGTGTCCGAGACACTCGCGCGCCTGCCGCCCGTGGCCCTGGAGGGACTGGCGCTCGAGCGCGACGCGGTCGGCGACGCGCAGTTGCGCGCCAGTCTCCGGTTCGTCGTGATGGTCCGGGGCGAGCCATGAGGCGTCCCGCGTGGTCGAGGACGCTGCTGCGCGACCGCCGTCTCTGGCTGGCCGGCTGCGCAGTCGCGGCGGCCAGCGTGGCCCTCTGGGGCACGGCGCGGACCCAGGACGCGGGCGGAGTCGGTGCGGTGGACGACCCGCGTCCCGGCCGCTCCGCGTCTGCCGCGCGGCCGGCCACGCCGGCAACGATCGACTTCCCGCACCGCAGTGCCCGGCCGGGGGTATCGCCCGCGCTGTTCACCGGGCATTCGTGGTACGTGCCGCCGCCGCCGCCGCCTCCGGTCAAGGCCGGCCCACCGCCCAAGCCGGTGGCTCCGCCCCTGCCGTTCGCCCTGCTCGGGACATACGAACCGGCGGGCGGCCGGGCGATCTTCTACCTGGTGCGCGGCGAGCAGGTGTTCGACGTCGAGGTCGGCGACACGCTCGAGGGAACGTACTCGGTCGATGCGGTCCAGAACGACGAACTGCTGTTCACCTACCTGCCGCTCAAGCAGCAGCAGGCGTTGAGTCTCCGGAGATGACCTGACATGGGGCCACGCCGCCTGCGATCGCTGCTGATCCTCCTCCTGCTCACGGCCGCCGCCGGCTGCGAAACCGCGCGCGTGCACGAGGAAGGCCTGCTGGACATGGAATCCAGACGCTACGTGGACGGCATCGCTAAGCTCGAGCAGGCCGCCGCCGCGGACCCGGCCAACCTCGGGTACAAGCTGGACCTGCAGAGCCAGCGCAGCCAGGCCGTCGCCGATCTCATCAAGCAGGCGGATGCGGCGCGCACCGCCGGGCAGGCCGAGACGGCGCGCTCCGGCTACACGCGGGTGCTGCGCCTCGATCCGGACAACGTCCGCGCCAGGCGCGGACTGGAGCAACTGGACGCCGACAAGCGGCACGCGGACCAGATCGCCCGGGCGAAGCGCGACCTGCAGCAGGGCCGGCTGGAATCGGCGGAGGGATTGCTGCGCTCCGTGCTCGCCGAGGATCCAGGCTCGGCTGCCGCCAGCGCGCTGCGTGCACAGATCGACGCGGCGCGCGGCCCGACCTCGGTTCCGCTGCGGCTGCGTGCCAGGGACAACCGTCCCGTCAACCTGCAGTTCCGCGACGCCAACACCAAGATGGTGTTCGAGGCGCTCGCCCGCCAGACGGGCATCAACTTCATCTTCGACAAGGACGTGCGCAGCGACGGCAAGACCACGATCTTCGTGCAGGACGTGCCGATCGAGCAGGCGATCACCCTGATCCTGGCCCAGAACGGGCTGGCGCAGCAGGTGCTCGCCGAGAACATGGTGCTCATCTACCCGAACACCGCGGCCAAGCAGAAGGAGTACCAGGAGCAGGCGGTGCGCACGTTCTACGTGTCCAACTCGGACCCGAAGCGGGTCATGGAGATGATCAAGACGATGCTCGGCACGAAGACGCTGTTCGTCGACGAGCGGGCCCGGACCGTCGCGATGCGCGACACGCCACAGGCGATCCGCATGGCCGAGAAGCTGATCGCCTCGGTCGACGTGCCGGATGCCGAAGTGATGATGGAAGTCGAGGTGCTCGAGCTTTCGCGCTCGCGCCTGCAGCAGCTCGGCATCAAGTACCCGGAGCAGGTGACGCTGTCCCCCACGCCGCTGGCCGGCGACCCGCTCGTGCTCGCCGACCTCGGCAACCAGGATTCCACCACCATCCAGGTCAGCGACGTCTCGCTGAGCGTCGACCTCCAGCGTCAGATCACGACCAGCAACCTGCTCGCGAGCCCGCGGATCCGGGCCCGCAACCACGAGAAAGCCAAGGTCCTGATCGGCCGCCGCGTGCCGGTGATCACCAGCGCCTCGACGCCGTCGAACGGCGGCAACATCCAGACGAGCAGCGTGCAGTACGTCGACGTCGGCCTGACGCTCGAGGTGGAGCCGGACGTCTACCTCGATAACGACGTCGCCATCAAGGTCAACCTCGAAGTGAGCAACATCGTTCGCCAGGTCCGCGTCGGGGACACGCTCGCCTACGAGATCGGCACGCGCAACGCCTCCACGCTGCTGCGGCTGCGCGACGGCGAGACCCAGGTGCTGGCCGGACTGATCCAGGACAACGAGCGCACCACGGCCAACCGCATTCCGGGCCTCGGCGACATCCCGATCCTCGGCCGCCTGTTCGGGACCCAGAACGACGACGGCGAGAAGTCCGAGATCGTGCTGTCGATCACGCCGCGCATCGTGCGGGCGCAGAGCCGGCCGACCAGCGACAGCATCGAGTTTGCCTACGGAACGGAGAACGGCTCGAGTGGCTCGCCGCTCGGCGCGGTCGCGGGCGGCGGGCCGACCGGCGGTGCAACGGGCCGCCCCGTCGAACGGGTGGCCCTGCCCGAGACGGTCGCGCCGGCAGGCGCAGCGGATGCCGAGCCCGCGTCCGAGGCCGCGAGGACCCCCGAGGCGGAGGGTGGCGCCGCGGAGAAGACGGCGCCGCCGGCGCGGCCGGTCTCGCGCCTCGACGGCCCGGGACAGGTGAAGGTAGGCCAGGAGTTCGAGGTCAGCCTCAAGCTCGACAATGCCGAGGCCATCGCGGGCATCAAGGCCATGCTGCGCTTCGATCCCATGGTGCTGGAGTTCACGGGCGGATCGGCCGGTTCGCTCGTCCCGGCCGACCAGCAGGAGGCCGGGACGCCCCGCAACGACGTCGGCGGAGGGCGCGCGCGCTTCGAGGTGGCCGGCACCCGCATCAGCGGCGACGGGGTGTTGTTCACGGCCCGTTTCAAGGCATTGCAGCCACGTCCGCAGACGGCCGTCGCGCTGCAGCAGCTGGCGGCGACGCAGCCGGACGGCGAGCTGATCGGCGTCATGGCGTCCCGGCCGCTGGTGCTGGTGGTCACGCCATAGGTCATGCCCGTGCGCACGCAGGGCTTCACGCTGATCGAGCTGGTCGTGACCGTGGCCATCGTCGGCCTGCTCGCGACCGCGGTCTTCCCGCTCGCGCAGCTCGCGAGCCGTCGCGCCAAGGAACAGGAACTGCGGCTGGCGCTGCGCGAGCTCCGCGATGCGATCGACGCCTACAAGAAGGCGGCGGACGAGGGCCGCGTCGTGCTTGAGGTCGGCCAGACGGGTTACCCGCCGACACTCGATGCCCTGGTGGAGGGCGTCAGCGACGCACGCAATCCGGAGTCGGCGGCCATCTACTTCCTGCGCCGCGTGCCCCGCGATCCGTTCTATCCCGATCCGGATGCGCCGGCTTCGACGACCTGGAGCCTGCGCAGCTACGCGAGCCCGCCGGACGATCCTCAGCCGGGCGACGACGTGTACGACGTCCACTCGCTTTCGAACGGCACGTCGCTGGCCGGGGACGCCTACCGTGACTGGTAGACGCCGTCGCGGCTTCACGCTGATCGAACTCCTGGTGGTGATCGCCATCATCGCCACGCTGCTGACCATCGCCGCACCGCGCTACTTTCGCAGCCTGGAACGTTCGAAGGAGACCGTGCTGCGCCAGGACCTCGCGGTCCTGCGCGATGCCATCGACAAGTACGCGGCCGACCGCGACCAGTATCCCGAGACGCTGGAGGCGCTCGTCGAGCACGGTTACGTGCGGGCCGTGCCCGAGGATCCGCTGACGCGTTCGGCAGCGACCTGGCTGCTGGTGCCGAGCGACGACCCCGAGCGTCCCGGCATCCGCGACGTGCGCAGCGGCGCGGAGGGCGACAGCGTCTCCGGCAAGCCCTTCACCGAGTTCTGACGGCGTCGCCGCATGGGCACCACAGGCACGAGGTCGGCGTCCCGGGGATTCACGTATCTCGGCCTGCTGTTCGCGATTGCGCTGCTGGGACTCGCGCTGGCCACGGCCGGCACGCTCTGGAGCGTCGGCGCGCGCCGGGAGCGCGAGGCGCGGCTGCTGTGGGTCGGTGCGCAGTACCAGCGCGCCATCGCCGCGTACTACCGTTCGGGTCCGGCGGGCGTACGCCAGTGGCCGTCCACGCTGGAGGACCTGCTCGAGGATCGCCGGGGCCCCACGCTGCTGCGGCACCTGCGGCGCCTGTACGCGGACCCGATGACCGGCCGCAACGACTGGACGCTGGAGCGTGCCGCCGAGGGAGGCATCGTCGGGGTGCGCAGCAGCGCGCAGGGACGCCCGATGAAGCGCGCCGGGTTCGTCCCGGAACTGGCAGCGCTCGAGGGTGCCGAGTGCTACTGCGACTGGTCGTTCGTCGTCGTACCCCACATGGGTGCCCCTGCGGTGCAATCGCCGTGAATTGCTTGACGCTCCTCCCCTGAGGGGTACCCTATCCCGGACAGCAGAACGATACGAATTCCGCTTCTCGATGGAGCGGGCACGACAGGGGGGAGGGAGCACGCGCCCGGGACGATTCCCGGGTGCGTGACGAAAAAAATGCACCGGCCAGCCTGGCGCCGCGCGCGCGCAGTCGCATAGCAGCCGCCCATGGACGCTCACGTACCCGAGCAGGGACGCGACGCGCACGTCAAGGTGCGGATCGCGATCGTCGACGATCACATCATCCTGCGCCAGGGACTGCGTGCGCTGCTGGAGATCGAGGGCGACCTGGACGTGGTCGGCGAGGCGGGCACGGCGCGCGAGGCCGTCGACCTCGTGCGCAGCACGCAGCCGGGCGTCATCCTCTCGGACATCGCGCTGCCGGACCAGTCGGGCCTGGCGCTCATCGCGCAACTGCAGCAATGCTGTCCTCTGGCGAGGATCCTAATTCTCAGCGCGTACGGCAGCGAGGACTACATCCGTGCCGCGCTGAATGCCCGGGCCGACGGCTACGTGCTCAAGGACGCGAGCCGCGCCGAGCTGCTTTACGCGATCCGGGCCGTCGCCCGCGGCGAGAAATTCCTGAGTGCCGCGATCATGGCGCGGGCCGTCTCCGGCCTGATCACGACCGCGGAGGGGTCGCGGACGCCCGCAGTGCCGACGATCACCGGCCGGGAACGGGAAGTGCTGATCCGGGTCGCGCAGGGCATGCCCAACAAGTCGATCGCCAAGGAACTCGACCTCGCCGTCAAGACCGTCGAAAAGCATCGGTCCAACCTGATGCGCAAGCTGTCGCTGCACAATTCGGCGGAGGTGACGATGTATGCGGTGCGTACCGGCCTCGTCAATGCGGACCGGGGCGATGGCGAGCATTCCAGCTGACGGTCGCACGCCCGCGATCTGCGGCGCGAGACGCCCCGCTCGTGTACCCCGCGCCGATGGCCGCGGGGCGGAGGCGGTCGATCGCGTTCGTACCGGCCCGGTGAACGCATGACCCGCGGGGCCGGCGCCTGGCGGACCGCCGTGCTGGCCGTAATGCTGGCCAGCGCGCCCGGACTCGCCGAGCAGGCGCCCGAGCCGCGCGGCGAACTGCTGGTGTTCGCCAACGCCGAGGGCTACCGGCTGGACGACTCCGAGGTCTTCGGCGAGGAGTCGGACGGCGTGCTCGCGGTGGACCTTCTCGGCAGCTGGACCACGGGCCGCTTCCGGATCCTGGGCGAGCTGCTGGTGAGCTCGGAGGAACAGGACCTCGAGCGGCTGCAGGCGGGCTACGAGATCCGGCCGAACACGATGTTCTGGCTCGGACGCTTTCACCAGCCCGCCAGCTACTGGAACACGCGATACCACCACGGCCAGTTCCTGCAGACGAGCATCACCCGGCCGGCGATCGAGGAGTGGGAGGACGAGGGCGGCGTGCTGCCACAGCACGTCCTGGGAGCGATGGTCGAATCGAGGGTGCCCTTCGGCGAGTCGCGCGCTCTCAACCTCTCGGTCGCCGCGGGACTCGGACCGCGGCTGCACGACCGCGAACTCCAGCCGACGGAGATCTTCAACCCGGATTCGCGCCCGCGCGGAGGGTCGTTCTCGCTGCAGGCGAGCTACCTGCCCGACTACTGGAGCAACGACGGCATCGGGCTGCTCGCGTCGCACAACGAAGTGAGGATCGACGAGGCCGTGCGTCCGTACGGCGCGGATTGCGTCGACCTCGACATGCTCGGGCTGTCGTTCGACTTCGCGCCCGGACGCTGGCGACTCACGTCGGCGCTCTACTGGATCCAGAGCGACTTCGACGGCAGCGCGGACGACGGGCCCGACTCGTTCCTGAGCGGTTACCTGCAGGCCCAGCGCACCTTCGGCGAGCGCTTCACCGCGCTGGTGCGGGCCGAGGCCTCCTCCGGCGCCGCCGACTCCGCCTACCTCGCCCTGTTCGACGACTTCGTCGAGCGGCGCAGCGTCGTCGATTTGCGCTGGGACTTCGCCCGCCGGCACGCACTCACCTTCGAGTGGGCGGACACCGACACCCTGCACGACCGCTATCACGAGTACCGGCTGCAATGGAGCGCGGCCCTGCGATGACGCTCACGCGGCGAACGTTGCTGGGGCTGATGGTGGCCACCGCCGCACACGCCGCCGGGCCACCGGCGCGCGAGCGCGCCATCGTCCTGTTCTCCACCGACCCGGATCCCGACATGTCGCTCGCGACGCTCGAGCTGCGCAAGCTCTACCTGGGATTCACCGTGCGCCACGACGGGCATCCGCTGCGACCGGTCCGCAACCGGACCGACGCCACGCTGGACGCCGTATTCCTGCAGTACGTCGTGGCGATGTCGGAGGAAATCTACCAGCGGCGCCTGCTGGAGCTCTCGCTGCAGCAGGGGCGTCCGCGGCCCATCGAAGTGACCTCGCTCGATGCACTGGCGCGGGCGATGGCGGCCCCGCACGGCATCTCGTTCGCCTGGGAGGCCGACCTGGCGCGCATCCCGGGCGCCCAGGCGAGCCGCGTCCTGTGGCGCGGCTGACCGACAGCCTGGCGGCGCGCCTCGGGCTCACGGCGCTCGTGAGCAACGTGGTGCTCCTGCCGCTGCTCTACGTCGCACTCAACGCGATCGTCACCCGCAGCGAGCAGGAGGCGCACGTCACGGAGATCCGCACCTACGCCCGGCTGGTGGCCGACCAGATCGAGTTCGGCGGCGCGGCCTATACGGACGGGCAGATCCAGGCGTTGCTCGAGCACATCGTGATCAGCGGCGATGCGAAATACGCCGAGTTCGTGTCCGGGGATCGCACGATCCGAGCATCGTTCGGTCCCCCGGAGTCGTCGCCGCACTTCACCGGCGACGACTTCGACTTCGGCCAGGGCGACGACGGCACCTACAACCTGTCGATGGTGATGCACCACGGGGGCAGGCAGGCGACCCTGCGCATCGGCTTCGACGAGACCTTCGTCATGGAAAAGATCCAGCGCACCCGCCGGCTCGCTCGGCGCCTTCTTCCTGGTGTCGACCCTGCTCGCGGCATTCTTCGGCAACCGCCTGGCGCAGCCGCTCGAGGCACTGCAACGGACGTCCCGCCGCGTCGCCTCCGGCGAGCTGTCGCTGACGCTTTCCACGCGCAGCCGCATCGACGAGGTGCGCCAGCTCACCGCCGACCTGGAGGTCATGCGCGAGCGCCTGGTCGACGTCGGACGCCGGCTGCAGGAGGAGATGCTGGAGCGCGACGTGGCCGAGCGCCAGCGACGTCGCCTCGAGGATCGACTCGCGCAGCGCCGGCGCCTCGAGACGGTCGGCACGCTGGCCGGCGGCATCGCGCACGAGTTCAACAACATCCTGGTGCCGATCCAGCTGTATACGGAGATGGCCGTCGAGGACCTGCCCGACGGCGACCCCATGCGCGCCGACCTGGTCCGCGTGCTCGACGCGGCCCGACGCGCGAAGCGCATCGTCGCCGACATCCTCGTGTTCACGCGCGAGCCGAGGGCGGGCCCCCGGGCGGGTGTCGACCCGGCCGGGATCCTGCACGAGGTGGGAGCGCTGTACGAACGGATCGCGGCCGACGGGATCCGCGTCGTCGTCGACACCCGGGCCGACTGTCCGCCCGTGGCGGGCGAGGCCGGCATGCTGCACCAGGTGGTCTTCAACCTGTGTTCCAACGCCTGTGCGGCCATGCAGGATCGTGGCGGCGTGTTGACCCTGTCGGCCGGGCCGGCCCCCGCCGGCGTCGTGGCGCTGACGGAACTGTCGGCCGGGCGATATGTCGACATCGGTGTGCGTGACACGGGGCACGGCATCGACGAAGCGATCCGGCCGCGGATCTTCGAACCCTTCTTCACGACGCGCGGCGTCGGGCACGGCACGGGCCTCGGCCTGTTCGTCGTGCACGGCATCGTCGCGAGCATGGGTGGCGCGGTGACGGTGGAAAGCGAGCCCGGGGCCGGTACCGAGTTCCACGTGCTGCTGCCGGAATTTCAGGACGAGGCGACCGAGGCGCCGCCCGTCGCAGACGCTGAGGTGACGACGTGACACGAATCCTGGTGATCGACGACGAACGCGACGTGCGCGACTCCGTGGCCAAGATCCTCGGGCGCGAGGGCTACGAGGTCCGCACGGCCGACGGCGGCACGGCCGGCCTCGACGAGTATCGCGCCCACGGCGCCGACATCGTCATCACCGACATCATCATGCCGGAACCGCACGGCATCGACGTCATCGGGGAGTTGCGCCGCAGCAGTGCGGAGGTCCGGATCGTGGCGATCTCCGGCGGCGGCAACTTCGGGCCGAACGGCTACCAGCCGGGTGCGATCACCACCGATGCCTACCTGGCCGCGGCCAGCCAGGCGGGCGCCGACGCGGTGGTGACCAAGCCATTCGACCGGCGGGAACTGCTGGCGGTCGTGCGCGGCCTGGACCGCGATTGACGGTCGGGGTCGGCGCCGGGCAGCGCGGGAGTTCGTCCGGCCCCTGACGCGGCGCCCGCATGGCGGGCGAGTGCCGGGCCTGCAGTGCGCTCAGCCGTCCGTCTCCCTCGTGGAAGTCCTCTTGGACCGCCACAGGAAGAGAACCAGTGCCAGCAGCAGCAGCAGCCAGATCCCGACGACTCCGATGGACATGGTGTGTTACCTCGCCCTCGTGCGGCCGCGGAGCCGGGCCGTTGGCGGCGAAACCGTCAGCCAGTCGGGCATGCCGCAGGATGGGCGTGATCGGTGCGGTCGCGCAATGGGGCACGGACCCCAGCGGGGTCCTACCGTGTTTCCCGCCAAGGCTGCGCGGCACGCGGTATGGTCGCCGGGGCCCGGCTGAGCGAATGTCCGGCCAGGACGGCTCCAGGAGCGGACATGACCGGCAGGCTGGGACGCGCGCGTGTCATGGCGCTGATGCTGAGCCTGCCGATCGTGGCGACGCCGGCGCTGGGATGCTCGATCTGCCGCTGTGGCGACCCGACCTACAACGCGCTGGGCAACGCAGGCATCGCGCAGGAAGGCTGGCGCCTCGCGCTCGACTGGGATCGCGTCGAGAAGACGCAGGGCGGCGGCGGCGAGCAGGAGTCCCTGACCGAGCGACGGACCACGCTGCTGGCTGCATTTGGCGTGAGCGAGACCGTGGGGGTCTTCCTGCGCGTGCCCTTCAGCCAGCGCCGGCTCGAGAGCCATGAAGACGGGGAAGCCGGACAGGTCGCCGTCAGCGGCCTGGCCGACCCCGAGATTTCCCTGCAGTGGCGACTCTGGTCGTCGGCCTTCGACGGCGAAGTCGGCACGCGGTCGCGCGTCTATCTCACCGGCGGCGTCAAGACCGACTGGGGCGAGAACGACGAAAGCGCCGGAGGCGAGCGGCTCGACGAACATGTCCAGCCGGGCACCGGAGCCACGGACGAGTTCATCGGCATCGCGGCCTCACGCCAGGTCGACCCGGCGACCGCGCTGTTCGCCTCCGTGCAGCATCGACTGACCGGCCGCAATGACCATGGCTACCGGTACGGCCGCTCGACACTGCTGAACGTCGCCTACGATCGTCGGCTCGGCGCACGCTGGGATCTCGTCGTCGAGGCCAACTACCGACAGGCAGGGCGCGACGAGATCGACGGGCAGGGCACGCGGGATCCGGACACCGGCGGCGCGATCACCTATCTCACGCCGCGGATGCTCTTCGACCTGGGCCACGGCTGGGTGCTGCGCGCGTCGGCGCAGTTGCCGCTCTACCAGCACGGCCTGAACGGCGACCAGCACGAGAGTGCCGTGCTGAACGTCGGTGCGACCTACCTGCCCCGGCGCTGACCCGGTTCAGCCCGCGAGCGCCCGACAGGCCTTGACGCAGGCGAGGCAGGACTCGCGACAGGCGGCGCATTCCTCGTGATGGGCCGCATGCGGTTCGCATGCGCTGGCGCAGGTGTCGCAGAAGCCGGCGCAGGTGGCCGCCAGTGCCTTCAGGTTGGCGGGAGCCGCATTGGCAAACCCGGCGACGTCGGCCATGGCCTCGACCACCGCCAGCATGTTCATGACGGCTCGCTGGCACTCGGCCATGCCGGCCATGCCCGCAGCGAGGTGTTCCGTGCAGCGCGCCAGGCACGCCCGGCCCGCGCGCAGGCAATCGGCCGTCGCGGCGATGACCGCCTTGTGCTCGGCCGAAAGGGGCGCGGCCGGTGCCAGCATCGCATGGCCCTCGCGTGGCGCCTCGCCCGCGGCCGTCGAGGCCGCCAATGCCGCGCCGAACCCGGCCATGGCGGTAATCAGTTCACGACGTGTCACGTCAGCTCCATTCGTCATGATCCCTCTCCTGTCCTGGGTGGATGTCCGGGGCCTGGCACAGGCGCTCGCCCCGGGGACGCTCACTCGATGTTCTGCACCTGCTCGCGCATCTGCTCGATCAGCACCTTGATGTCGACCGCCGTGCGCGTCGTGTCCACGTCCTGCGACTTGGACGACAGCGTGTTCGCCTCGCGGTTCAGCTCCTGCATGAGGAAATCGAGGCGCCGTCCGGCCGGCTCCTTCGAATCGAGGATCTGCAGGGTCTCGGTGACGTGGCTGCCGAGGCGGTCGAGTTCCTCCTCGAAGTCCATCTTGTAGGCGAGCAGCACGAGTTCCTGCTCGAGCCGCTCGGGACCGACCTGCGCGCCGAGCTGGGCCACGCGTTCCGCCACCCTGGCGCGGATCCTCGCGGCCAGCTCCGGCAGCCGGGCCCGTACCAGCGCGACGCTCTGCTGCAGCGCCTCGCAGCGGGTGCGCAGCATGTCGCGGATGCGCGCACCCTCGCGGGACCGCGACTCGTTCAGCTCCGCCGCGGTCTCGCGGACCAGGTCCAGCGCGGCGGCGAGAACCGGTGCGAGGTCGCGCTCCGCCTCGCGCACCACGCCCGGCCAGCGCAGCAGGTCGAGCGCATCGACCGGGGTCGGCGGGCGCCCGGCCAGCGCATCGACCTCCGCGGCCCGCTGCAGCAATTGCTCGAGCAGGGGGCGGTTGATCTCCAGGGAGGCGGGCGCGGCCGCCGTGCTGCGCAGGTAGAGCCCGGCATCGACCTTGCCGCGTCGCAGGGCGGCGGCCAGGCGCTGGCGCAGCTCGTTCTCGAGGCCACGCAGTTCCTCGGGCATGCGCATCGAAAGCTCGAGGTAGCGGTGGTTGACCGCCCGCAGTTCGCACGTCAGCGTGCCCCAGGGCCCCTGGCGCTCCCGCCGGGCGAAGCCGGTCATGCTGCGGATCATGTGGGTGTTTCCCGAAAAACCATCGTGAAACAAGGGATTCGGGCGCACGGCCCCTTGGGGAAACACGCCGCGGGATGATATAAGCCGGACGGGAGTTTACATGAGAACCGGCGTGCCGGAGCGAGCCTTGCAGATCGAGCACGCGGATCTGACCCTACTCGGGAATCGCGAAGAAAACCAAGACCGTGTCGCCATCGCCGTGGGCGAAGCGGCGGCCTTCCTGGCAGTCGTCGATGGCATGGGTGGCCATGCGGACGGCGCGCGCGCAGCCGAAACGGCGATCCGCACGATGGTGGAGTACTTCTGGGAGGCCAGCCAGCCGCTGTTCGACCCGGAGGGATTCCTGCACCTCGCGATCGGGCGCGCGCACGATGCCGTCGTGCGGCTCGGCCAGAACCTGCCGGCGGAAGTGCGTCCCCGCGCGACCTGTGCGGTCTGCCTCGTGCAGGGCTCGAGCGCCTACTGGGCGCACGTCGGCGACAGCCGCGTCTACCTGCTGCGCAACGGCGGGGTGTTCGATCGCACGCGCGACCACAGCCACGTCGAGCTGCTGCTGCGCGCCGGGCGCATCACCGAGCAGCAGGCGCTCGTGCACCCGATGCGCAACTACGTCGAGTGCTGCATCGGCGGCGACCCGGTGCTCCCGGAGATGACGCTGAGCTGCCGTCGCTCGCTCAGGCCCGGCGACCTGCTGCTGCTGTGCTCGGACGGACTGTGGTCCGGCCTCAGCGACGAGGACGTCGGCGCGCTCGGGCGAACGACCGGACATCCGCTGCGCGAGGCGCTCGCGGAGCTCGGCCAGAAGGCCACGACCGCGTCGGCGCCCTTCGCCGACAACACCACGGCCGCCGCGATCCGCTGGCTCGGCCCCTGAACGGAGTGCCGACGTGAGACCGAGTGGACGCGCATCCGACGAGCTGCGCAACGTGCGCATCACCCGCGCTTTCACGCGTCACGCGGAGGGCTCGGTGCTGGTCGAGTTCGGCGACACGCGCGTACTGGTGACCGCCACGGTCGAGGACGGCGTGCCGTCGTTCCTGCGCGGCAAGGGCGCGGGCTGGGTCACCGCCGAGTACGGCATGCTGCCGCGGGCCACGCACACGCGCAGTGCGCGCGAGGCCGCGAAGGGCAAGCAGGGCGGCCGCACCCTCGAGATCCAGCGCCTCATCGGCCGCTCGCTGCGCGCCGTCGTGGACATGCGTGCGCTCGGCGAGCGCACCGTCACGCTCGACTGCGACGTGCTGCAGGCCGACGGCGGTACGCGCACCGCCTCGATCACGGGCGCCTACGTCGCGCTCGCCGACGCGATGGAGTCGCTGCAGCGACGCGGCGCGATCGCGGCCAGCCCGCTGCACGGCCAGGTCGCCGCGGTCTCGGTCGGCATCGTCGGCGGCGTACCGGTGGTCGACCTCGACTACGCCGAGGACTCCGGCGCGGAGACCGACATGAACGTGGTGATGAACAACGGCGGCGGGTTCATCGAGGTGCAGGGCACCGCCGAGGGGCACGCGTTCCGCCGCCACGAACTCGACGAACTGCTGAACCTCGCGGCCGCCGCCTGCCAGCGCCTGTTCGCGCTGCAACTGGAGGCGCTGCACGACGACCCGCCGGCGCGCGCGGGTCCGGGGCGGGGATGAACCGGCGGCCGGCACTCCCGGCCCGGGTGGTGCTCGCGACCGCCAATCCCGGCAAGCTGCGCGAGATGCGCGAAATTCTCGCGCCCAGCCACGTCGAAGTGTGGCCGCTCGCCGAGTTCACCGCCTATTCGGCGGAGGAGACCGGCAAGAGCTTCGTCGAGAACGCCATCCTCAAGGCGCGCTTCGCGGCGCAGGCGGCGGACATGCCCGCCATCGCGGACGATTCGGGCCTCGAGGTCGACGCCCTGCAGGGCGCGCCGGGCATCTACTCCGCGCGCTATGCGGGCCCCGGCGCGGACGACGCCGCCAACAACCGCAAGCTGCTCGCGGAGCTCGAGCCCGTGCCCGACGAGCAGCGCACCGCGCGCTACTGCTGCGCCATGGTCTACCTGCGCTGGCCCACCGACCCGATGCCGGTGATCGCGCAGGCCACTTGGGAAGGCCGCATCGCCCGCGTGCCGCGGGGCCGCGGCGGGTTCGGCTACGACCCGGTCTTCGTCGTCGCCGGCGGCCAGCGCATGGCGGCGGAGTACGACGCCGCCGAGAAGAACCTCGTCAGCCACCGCGGACAGGCGCTGCGCGCACTGGTCGCCGCGCTTGGGACCGCGCCCGCCCTGAAATGACCGGCTTCGGCCCGGTGCCGCTCGCGCTGTACGTCCACCTGCCCTGGTGCGTGCGCAAGTGCCCGTACTGCGACTTCAACTCGCACGCCGTGCCGTCCGCCGGCCTGCCGCAGCAGCCCTACGTCGAGGCCCTGCTCGACGACCTCGCCTCGGTCGCGCCGCTCGTCGCGGGCCGGCCGATCGTCTCGGTGTTCTTCGGCGGCGGCACGCCCAGCCTGTTCGCGCCGGCGGCGGTGGCCCGGGTGCTGCGCGGCGCGCGCGACCTGCTCGCCTTCGCGCCGCAGGCCGAGGTCACGCTCGAGGCCAATCCGGGCACCCTGGAACGGGGACGGTTCGCCGACTACGCCGCGGCCGGCATCAACCGCGTGTCGCTCGGCGTGCAGAGCTTCGACGACGCGAAGCTCGAGGAACTCGGCCGCATCCACGCCGCGCGCGAGGTCGACGCCGCGGTCGCCGACCTGCGCGACGCCGGGATCGACAACTTCAACCTCGACCTGATGTACGCCCTGCCGCGACAGACGCTCGCGGAAGCGCTGGCCGACGTCGAGCGTGCGCTCGCGCTCGGGCCGGCGCACGTCTCGCACTACCAGCTGACGCTCGAGCCCGGCACGCCGTACGCGCGCCACCCGCCGCCGCTGCCCGACGAGGAGCTGGCCTTCGAGATGCAGCTCGCCTGCCAGGCCGTGCTCGCCGGCGCCGGCTACGCGCAGTACGAGGTGTCCGCCTACGCACGGCCGTCGCGGCGGTGCGAGCACAACCTCAACTACTGGCAGTTCGGCGACTACCTCGGCGTCGGCGCCGGCGCTCACGGCAAGCTGACGGACGCGGCGCGCGGCAGCATCGTGCGCACGGTCCGCGCACGGCATCCCGCGGCGTACCTCGCGGCGGCCGGTCCGGCCCGCGTCACCGAGACGCGCGAGATCGCCTCGGCCGAGCGGCCGTTCGAGTTCGTGCTTAACGCGCTGCGGCTGCTCGACGGCTTCGCGCCCGAGACCTTCGAGGCACGCACGGCCCTCCCGGTCGGGGCGCTCCAGCCGGCGCTCGAGGTCGCCTGCCGACGCGGGCTGCTCACCTCGCGGGACGGCAGTGGCTGGCGTCCGACCGGGCTCGGCTTCCGTTTCCTCAACGACTTGCAGCAACTTTTTCTGCCCGGCTGAACCGGTGTCAGCTTGGCGGCCGCGCGCACGGGCGCCGGCGGAGCGTCCGGCGGCACGCAAAATGCTTGCGCGGCGGCCCCGGATCGGCTAGGCGGGTCGTCACTTATGCACACGCGGTTCGGGCCGATTCAGATACGGCAGCTTACAGACCCTAATCGAAGTGAAACATAAGACGGATCTCTCAAGCCTATGTTCTATAAAGAAAAAAGGCCCTGGTCAAAATTTAACCAAAGCAGAAAGCACGGCATTCTGCGCGAGTGCGGGTCGGGGTCGGGTGCACTCATCCACAAAGTTATCCACAGGTTTTGTGGATAACCGGGGCACCCGGCCATCCGCGCCGGGTCCGGGGGCCGGGACGCTCCGGCCATTGCGTACAGTGCTTGCCGCGCCCGCCGGCGGCCCCTATACTTCGCGGCCCACTTTCGACGACCTGACCCAAGGGCCTCGGCCATGAAGAGCGGAATCCACCCGGACTACAAGCAGATTCAGGTCACTTGCAGCTGTGGCAACAGCTTCGAGACCCGCTCCACCCTCGGCCAGGACCTGCAGATCGAAGTCTGCTCGAGCTGCCACCCGTTCTACACGGGCAAGCAGAAGATCGTCGACACCGGCGGCCGCGTCGATCGTTTCCGCAAGAAGTACGCCAAGGGCTGACGGCCCGTTCCGCGGGACGCACGTGCGGGGCGCCTCGGGCGCCCCGTTTCGTTTCGGGCGCCGGGAACTTTGTGCCCCGCCCGGGGCACTCTAGACTCAGGCCTCCGCCGACGCCGAGACTCGCCCGCATGAACGCATCCCGTCGCGCCCCGCGTCTCCTGCTCATGGTCCTGTGCTGCCTGGCGGCGCTGCCGGCGCCGGCGGCGACGGTCGGGCACGGCGTCCACTACAGCGAGAAGGACGACGCCCAGCTCGGCGCGAAGCTGCACGAGCAGATCCTGCTGCAGTTCGGGCGCTACGGCGACGAGCGCGTGCAGGCCTACGTGAACGAGGTCGGCCAGCGGGTCGCCGCGCACGGCGACCGGCCCGACCTCACCTACACGTTCACCGTGCTCGACAGCGAAGACATCAACGCCATGGCGATCCCGGGCGGCTACGTCTACATCCACCGGGGCCTGCTCGGGTACCTCAACAGCGAGGCGGAACTGGCCGCCGTGCTCGGCCACGAGATCGGGCACGTCACCGCGCGCCACTCCGCGCGCAAGCAGACCGGCTCGACGCTCGCCGGCCTCGGCGCGACGGTGGTCGGCATCCTCACGGGCAGCGGCGATCTCGCGAACGTCGCCGGCGCCGCGGGTTCGGCGCTGGTGAGCGGCTACGGCCGCGACATGGAGATCGAGGCCGACGGGCTCGGCGCCCGCTTCATGGGGCGGGCCGGCTACGACCCCGAGGCGATGCTCGACGTCCTGCGCCTGCTCAAGTCCCAGGAACTGCTCGAGCTGCAGGTGGCCCGCGAGGAAGGACGCAAGCCGCGCATCTACCACGGCGTGTTCGCCTCGCACCCGGACAGCGACAAACGCCTGCAGGAGGCCGTGCGGGCGGTGGACACGGTCCAGCCTGCCCAGCCGATCCCCGACAACCGCGACGGATTCCTGCGCCAGATCGAGGGGCTGACGGTCGGGCCCAGCCGCGCGCAGGGCGTGACCCGCGGCACGCGCTTCTACCACGCCCAGCTCGGCATCACCTTCGTCTTCCCCACGGGCTGGACCGTCGAGAACCTGCCCGACCGGGTGCTGGCCTACCCGCCGGCCAAGGACGCCATGATGATCGTGTCCGCGCAGGAGGCGCCGCAGGGCATGACCCCGCAGCAGTTCGTCGAGCGCCTCACGCGCGGCCTCGCGACGTCGCGTGGCGAGCCGCTCGAGGTCAACGGCCTGCCGGCGTACACGACCCTCGTGACCAGCACGTCGCTGCCTTGGGGCAAGCAGGGGCCGGCGCGGATCGCCGTCGTCTACCACTCGGGGATGGCCTACACGTTCAAGGCGGCGACCAAGTACGAGGGCGCGCTGAAGGGCCAGGACCCGTTCTTCCTCTCCAGCATCCGCACGTTCCGGACCCTGCGGGACGCGGAGTGGGACCTCGCGGAGCCCGACGAGCTGCAGGTGCTGACCGTGCCGGCGGGCACCCGGATCGAGGACCTCGCCAAGTCCTCGCCGATCCAGAAGTTTCCGGCCGAGCAGCTGCGGCTCTACAACGACCTGTATCCGGACAAGGAGCCGGTGGCGGGGCAGAAGATCAAGGTCGTGGAATAGTCCTGTCTTGATCAATCCGGCGGGCCGTGCAAGGCTGACAGGCCGCCCCGGGATGTCCACGGGGCGCCCTGAAAGGTCCACGGCGATGAGCGGAAAGAAATACGAACTGACGAACCTCGAGACCGGCAAGACGTCGACGCTGGAGGCCCTCGGCGGCACCGTCGGGCCGGATTGCCTGAACATCGCCAGCCTCGGCAAGGACCACGGCATCTTCACGTTCGACCCGGGCTTCATGGCCACGGCGTCGTGCGAGAGCCGGATCACCTACATCGACGGCGACAACGGCGTGCTGCTCTACCGCGGCTACCCGATCGAGCAGATCGCGACCAAGTCCAATTTCCTGGAGGTCGCGTACCTGCTGATCAACGGCGAGCTGCCGACCGCGGGCCAGCTCGAGCAGTTCGACCGTTCGATCCGCCGGCACACGATGATCAACGAATCGCTGCTGCGGTTCTTCAACGGCTTCCACTACGACGCGCACCCGATGGCGATGGTGTCGGCGGTCGTCTCGTCCATGGCCGCGTTCTATCACGACTCCATGGACAACCATAACCCGCGCCACCGCGAGATCTTCGCGCACCGCATCCTCGCCAAGATCCCGACGGTCTCGGCGGCCGCCTACAAGCACATGCTCGGCCAGCCGTTCGTCTACCCGCACAACGACCTCGACTACTGCGCGAACATGATGCGCATGTTCTTCGCCGTGCCGGCCGAGGACTACGAGGCCGACCCGGTGGCGGCGCAGGCGCTCGACCTGCTGCTGATCCTGCACGCCGACCACGAGCAGAACGCCAGCACCTCGACGGTGCGCCTCGCCGGCAGCACCGGCACCAACCCGTACGCGGCGATCTCGGCCGGCGTCTCGGCCCTCTGGGGCCCGGCGCACGGCGGCGCCAACGAGGCCGTGCTCGAGATGCTCGAGGACATCGGCACGGTGGACAACATCCCGAAGTTCCTCGACCAGGTGAAGGACAAGGACGGCAACAAGCGCCTGATGGGCTTCGGCCACCGCGTCTACAAGAACTTCGACCCGCGCGCCAAGATCATCCGCGAGATGTGCCACAAGGTGCTCTCGCGCCTCGGCCAGACGGACAACCCGCTGTTCGAGCTCGCGCTGCGCCTCGAGGAGATCGCGCTGAAGGACGACTACTTCATCGCGCGCAAGCTCTACCCGAACGTCGATTTCTACTCGGGCGTGATCTACAGCGCGCTCGGCATCCCGCGCTCGATGTTCACGGTGATGTTCGCGATCGCGCGCACCGCCGGCTGGGTCGCGCACTGGCAGGAGATGATCGCGGACCCGGCGATGAAGATCGGCCGCCCGCGCCAGCTCTACCGCGGCTCGGCCCCGCGCGACTACGTCGACCTCGACAAGCGCTGAATCGGGGACATTCCTCTTTTTCCGGGCCGAGCGGAAATTGGGGACACTCTCGAATTTCGCAAGCTGACGCGAAATTCGAGAGTGTCCCCGAATTCCCGCTGCCTGCAACGACGTATTTTCGGCGTCCCCGCGGGCACGACCCGGAAGGGGAGCGCTGGCGCCGCGACGGTTCCCTCGTCGACGAGCAGTCTGACCGCTCGGCGCGGGAAAAAGAGGAATGTCCCCTAAAGCAGCTGTTCGACCTCGGCCGTCGACGCGCGGCGCATCGGCTTGCCGTCCACGGGGCTGCACGGCGACTGGCGGATGCCGTCGAGCGGGAAGACCACGGCATCGACGGGCTGGCGGCCCGCGACGAAACGCAGCGCGGGATAGCTGACGGAACGGTCGCGCTCGAAGCGCACGCGCCGCTCCTGCACCTCGTGCGGCACGCCGAACTCGTCCAGCCGCAGCGACACGGCCTCCGGCGTCTCGGAGAACAGGTGCAGGTTGATCTCCGAGTGCGCCGAGGCGGTGCCGGCCAGCACCGGTCCGACCAGGCGCGGCTCGAAGTCCGCCATCAGCTTCATCGCCTCGAGCGCCGAGCGCCGCAGCCCGGCGATCTCGGCCGCGTGCGTGTCGCCGGCGAACAGGCGCTGTCGCGCCTTGAGCGCCGCCTCGATCTCCGTGTTGCGCGGCAGGATCGAGGCGTCGGTGACGCCGAGGCGCTCGGCGGCCTTGCGCTTGGCCTGGAGGTAGTCGTCGACGCCCTGCTCGCCCATGATGCGTGCTGCTTCTTCCGCCACCGCGAGCCGCATCAGCTCGGCGCGGGGATTCGGTCGTCGACTCATCGCCAGCCTCGTCAGAACAGCGAGTCGTCGCCGCTCGCGGGTTGCACCGTCTCGGCGCCGACGTCGTCACTGTATTCCATCGCTCCCGGCTGCGGGGCGTGTTGTTCGAGGAAGGCCTCGAACAGCGCACCCGGCGCGCCCGCGCGCGACGGCTGCCCGGTCTCGCGCGACACCCACATCCGCACCACGCCCGGCGGCTCCGGCAGGCGGTGCGGCGGGCGATCGCGCAGCGCTTCCTCCATGAAGTAGATCCACATCGGCAGCGCGGTCTTGCCGCCTTCCTCCTGCTCGCCGAGCGATCGCTCCTGGTCGAAGCCGATCCAAACCGCGGCCGCGACGTCGGCGTTGAAGCCGACGAACCAGGTGTCGCGCCGGTCGCTGGTCGTGCCGGTCTTGCCGGCGATGTCGTTGCGGCCCAGCGAACGGGCCCTCGCGGCCGTGCCGCGCTGGATCACGTCCACCATCATGTCGGTCATGACGAACGCGTTGGCCGCGCTGATCGCGCGCGGCGCGACCCGCCCGGACGACACCTCCGCCGTGCTGGCGGGAGCCTGCGGCGCCGCGTCGGCCGCCGGCGCTTCGGCGGGCGTCGTCGAGGCGCAGTCCGGACAGGCGAGCGCCGGCGTCGCGGCGAACACCGCCCGGCCCGCCGTGTCGTCGATGCGGGCGATGAAGTAGGGCGCGACGCGGAAGCCGCCGTTCGCGAACACGGCGAAGCCGCGGGCCATGTCGAGCGGCGTCACCTGGCCCGTGCCGAGCGCGAGCGTGAGGTTCGGCGGCAGCGCCTCGGGACCGAAGCCGAACGCGGAGATGTGCCGGGTCACGAAGCCGATGCCGGCCCCGCGCAGCAGGCGGATCGACACGAGATTGCGCGAGCGAACCAGCGCCTCGCGCACCGGCGTCGGGCCGTAGAACTTGCGCGTGATGTTCTGCGGACGCCACTCCTCGTCGCCTTCCGCGCCGCCGCCGCCCGGCAGCACGATCGGCGCGTCGTTCACCAGCGTGGCCGGCGTGAACCCGCGCTCGAGGGCGGCCGAGTAGAGGAACGGCTTGAAGGCCGAACCGGGCTGGCGCCGGGCCTGCACGACGCGGTTGTACTTGCTCACCCCGAAGTCGAAGCCGCCGACCAGGGACACGATCGCGCCGTCCCGCGGGTCGAGCGCCACCAGGGCCCCCGCCACGACCGGCACCTGGGCCAGCCGGTAGCGGCCGGCCTCGACGGGCTCGAGGTAGACGACGTCGCCGATCGCCGCCACGTCCCCGGCCGCCTTGGGAGCGGGGCCGACGGTGTCCTTCGGCAAGGCCGGGCGGGCCCAGGCGAGGTCGTCCCAGACGACCGTCACGGGCCGTCCGTCGCGTCCGCGGGCCACGAGCTCGCGTTCGCCCACGTTCTCGACGACCGCCGGCTGCAGGTTGCCGCGGACCGGGAACTGGCGGAAGGTCGCCGCGAGCGTCGCCTCGTCGCGCAGGGCGGCCGCCTCGATCCGGCCGGCCGGGCCGCGGTAGCCGTGCCGCCGGTCGTACTCGAGGATGGCGCGCCAGGCGGCGAGATTCGCGGCGTGCTGCAGGCGGCTGTCCAGGGTCGTGGTGACCCGGTAGCCATCGGTCAGCGCCCCCTCGCCGAAGCGCTGCACCATTTCGGCGCGCACCATCTCCGCGACCCACGGGGCCTCGAGCTCGATGTTCGGCCCGTGCAGGCGATGCGGGACCGGTTCCGCCAGGGCGGCATCGTGGGCCGACCGGTCGATCTTGCCGGTTTCCAGCATGCGGCGCAGCACGTAGGAGCGCCGCTGCGTCGCCCGCTCCACGCTCGCCACCGGGTTGTCGCGCGACGGCGAGCGCGGCAGCCCCGCGATCAGGGCCGCCTCCGCCAGGGTCAGCTCGCCGACCTTCTTGTCGAAATACACCTCCGCGGCCGCGCCGACCCCGTAGGCCCGCTGGCCGAGGAAGATGCGATTGAGATACAGCGTGAGGATCTCCTGCTTGCTGAAGGAGCGCTCCAGCCGCAGTGCCGTGAACACCTCCTTGAGCTTGCGGCGCAGGGTGCGTTCGGAGGTGAGGATCGTGTTGCGCGCGAGCTGCATCGTGATCGTGCCGCCGCCCTCGCGCACGCCGCCGGCCGTCACGTTGGTCGCGAGGGCGCGCACGATGCCCTGCCAGTCGACGCCCGGGTGCTGGAAGAACCGGTCGTCCTCGGCGGCGAGGAAGGCGTCGAGCACGACCTCGGGAATCTGCTCGTACGCGACCGGCACGCGGCGCTGCTCGCCGATCTGCGCGATCAGGCGGCCGTCGCGGGAATACACGGTCAGCGGAAGCTGGCTGCGCACCTCCCGCAGGCTCTCCGCATCGGGCAATTCGGGCTCGAGGTACTGGTACGCGCCGGCGAAACCGAGCACGACGAGCAGGGCGGCCGAGACCCCGGCGGCGAGGGCCAGCCGGAGCCAGTTCGAGGGTGTCTGGAGCATTGCCAAAAGTGGGACCCGTTCCTTGCTGCACTATCGGGGCTTGTGCATAGTAGCCGCGACACCAGGGCAAACTCACTGAAAGGTGAGGACGCAAAGCCTCCGGTCTAAGGGCGGACGCCTACGACAGCGGGGTTGCACGTCAGAACCCCGGGCCGCCAGCGGGCCCGCGGGAGCCGCGTCGGCCCTCGTGCGCAGGTCCGGGATTCCACACAGCCTCCGGGGGGCGCGGCTCGAAAATGCTCCATTTTGCTAGCGCACTCACAATTCTCATGGGCAGAACCCTGATATATAGTGGCGCGGGGGCATGGAATCTGCCACACGATTTCTGCGCAACCTTTTGAACTAGAAGGACTACATCGTGCTGTTCCAGCGCAGGTTTCGACCGATCATCGGACTCGACATCACGACGTCCTCGATCAAGCTCATCGAGCTCTCGAAGAGCGGCGACACGTATCGCGTCGAGTCCTACGCTGCCGAACCGACCCCTCCGAACTCGATCAACGAAAAGGCGATCGTCGACGCACAGGTCGTCGGCGACGCCGTCCGCCGCGCGGTCAAGCGCGCCGGCGCGCGCAGCGCCGAGGTGGCCGTGGCGATCAGCGGCGACGCGGCGATCACCAAGGTCATCCAGATGCCCCGCAACCTGCGCGAGTCCGAGCTCGAGTCGCAGGTCGAGATGCAGGCCGACCAGTACATCCCCTTCCCGATGGAGGAGGTCAGCTTCGACTTCGAAGTGATCGGCCCCTCGGAGAAGGACCCGGACATGCTCGACGTGCTGCTGGTGGCGACGCGCTCCGAGAACGTCGAGCAGCGCCAGGCCGCGGTGCACGCCGCCGGCCTGTCCGCGCGCATCGTCGACGTCGAGGCCTTCGCGCTCGAGAACGCCTGCCAGCTGCTCACGCACCAGATGCCCGACGGCGGCATCGAGCGCAGCATCGCGGTCATCGACTTCGGCGCGAGCAGCACCACGTTCTCCGTGCTGCGCGACCTCAAGGTCTCCTACACGCGCGACTTCGCCTTCGGCGGGCAGCAGCTCACCGAGGAAATCATGCGCACCTACGGGCTGAGCGTCGAGGAAGCGGGCCGCGCCAAGAAGGAAGGCGGCCTGCCGGCGAACTACCAGGCCGAGGTGCTCGACCCGTTCATCGACGACATGTGCCAGCAGGTGAGCCGCTCGCTGCAGTTCTACCTGGCCTCCGGCAGCGGCCGCGAGCAGCCCGAGCAGATCCTGGTGTGCGGCGGCTGCGCCAACATCCCGGGCGTGGCGGACGTGATCGCGAGCCGGGTCGGCATTCCGGCGGAGCGCGGCGACCCGCTCGGCCAGATGAAGATTTCCACCCGCGCGCTCGCGCAGGGCGTGAAGAAGGACGCGACCGCGCTGCTCACGGCGTGCGGTCTGGCGCTGAGGAGCTTCGACTGACATGCCCAGAATAAACCTGCTGCCGTGGCGCGAGGCAGAGCGCAAGCGCAAACGGCAGGAGTTCGGTCTCGCGATCGGCGCCGCACTGGCGACGGCCGCGCTCGTCGCGCTGCTCGGCCGCTGGGAGATGAGCGCGTCCATCGCCCACCAGCAGGACCGCAACCGCCTGCTGCAGGACGAGATCGCGCAGCTCGACAAGCAGATCGAGGAGATCAACGGCCTCGACGCGCAGAAGCGCCGGCTGCTCGCCCGCATGGAGATCATCGAGCGGCTGCAGCGCAGCCGGCCCGAGATCGTGCACATCTTCGACGACATCGTGCGCATCCTTCCCGAGGGCGTCTACCTGACCTACCTCAAGCAGAGCGGCGAGAAGTTCGAGTTCCGCGGAGTGGCCCAGTCGAGCACCCGCGTGTCGGCGCTGATGCGCAACATCGAGGCGTCCGAGTGGCTGTCCGACCCGTCGCTGCAGATCGTCGAGACCCGCAGCCGCGACGCGTCCGCCGGCGCCAGCTTCACGCTGTTCGCCAAGCAGCGCAGCCACGCCGCGCCCGCCGACGAGGGCGCGGCGAAGGCGCCGGCCAAGAAGCCCAAGAGGGCGACCGCCAAATGAAGAAGCTACAGGCACTGCTCGAGCAACTGCGCAGCCTCGACCCGAACGACCCGGGCCGCTGGCCGCTGGGCGTGCGGATCGGCACGGTGGCGATCCTGTTCCTGCTGGCCGCCTCCGGCGCCTACTACTTCTTCGTCTGGAAGTCGCAGCGCCCGCTGCTGCTCGAGGCCGAGGCCAAGGAGAAGGAGCTCTGGGGCACGCTCGAGGACAAGGCGCGCAAGGCCTCCAACCTCTCCGCCTACAAGGCGCAGCTCGCCGAGATGGAGAAGTCCTTCGGCGCGATGCTGCGCGAGCTGCCGAACCGGACCGAGGTGCCCAACCTGCTGGTCGACATCTCCCAGACCGGCCTCGCGTCCGGCCTCGAGGAGAAGCTGTTCCAGCCGCGCGGCGAAGTGCGCAAGGACTTCTACGCCGAGCTGCCGATCACCATCCGGCTCACCGGCGGCTACCACGAGATGGGCCGGTTCGCGAGCGGCATCGCCGCCCTGCCGCGCATCGTGACCCTGCACGACATCGAGATCCAGCCCAGCAGCCAGGTCCGCGGCTCCGTCGCCGACCCCGGCTCGCTCACGCTCAACGTCACGGCGAAGACCTACCGCTACCTGGACGAGGAAGAGCAGGTCAAGCCGGCGAGCAAGAGCACGAAGAAGGGCAAGAAGCCGGCGAAGAAGGGCTGAGGCGGGAACATGGCCAACTTCACGAACCCTGCTCGCATCCTCCTCGCCGCCTCGGTCCTGGCCGCGCTCGCCGGTTGCTCGAACGACATGGACGAGATGCGCGCGAAGGTCGACGAGATCAAGAACCGGCCGAGCCGCGGCATCGAGCCGCTGCCGGAGGTCAAGCCGTACGAGACGTTCGAGTACGCCGCCGGGGACCAGCGCTCGCCCTACGAGGCCGGCGTCCCCGCGTCGCTCGCGAACGGCATCCGCCCCGACGCCAACCGTCCGCGCGAGTTCCTCGAGCAGTTCTCGCTCGACACGCTGCGCATGGTCGGCACGCTGAAGCTCCAGGGCCGCGTGTTCGGCCTGGTGCAGACGCGCGACGGGCTGGTCCACCGCGTCCTGCCGGGCAACCACCTGGGGCAGAACGACGGCCGCATCACCGCCATCGAGGATGGCAAGATCTCGCTCATCGAGATCGCACCGGACGGCACGGGCGGATTCGTCGAACGCCCGGCCGCACTCGCACTGAGCGAATGATCTGCAAGGAGATCCGAGAATGACCGCTGCATCGTCGCACGTGATCAACCGCCGCACGGAGGCGCGCCGGGCCGACCGGAAGCGTCCCGCGGCGTTCGTCGCGCTGGCCGGGGTACTCGCATTCGTCGCGCAGGCTGCGTTCGCACAGGCACAGGTGAAGCTGACGAAGGTCGAGCTGCAGCCGCAGCCCGGCGAGCAGCTCGAGGTGCGCCTGGTGCTCGACGGCCCCGCGCCGCAGCCGGTCGCCTTCACCATCGACAACCCGGCGCGCCTCGCCGTGGACCTGCCGGGCACGGCGGTCGCCCTCGACTCGCGGCGCGTCGACGTCAACGCCGGCGGTGTCGACACGATCGTGGCCGCGGAGGCCTCGGGCCGCACCCGCGTGGTCTTCAACCTCGATTCGCTCCAGCCGTACTCGACGCGCGCCGCCGGCAACGTCGTGTATGTGACGCTCGGGCGTGCCGAGGCGTCGTCGTCGGCGGCAGCAGCGGCCGCCCCGGCGTCGTCCGGTGCCGTCGCGGCCGCGGGCTGGTCCATCGAGAAGGTCGATTTCCGCCGCGGCGAGGACGGCGCCGGGCGCATCCTCATCCGCACCAACGATTCCAAGGTCCAGGCCAGCCTCAAGCAGGAAGGCGGCCGCATCGTCGTCGACTTCCCGCGCACCGCCGTCGGCGAGGACATGGCGCGTCGCTACGACGTCGTCGACTTCGCGACGCCCGTCAGCTCCTTCGACGTGGCCGGCACGCCGGGCGGCGCCCGGCTGGTGGTCGGCGCGGCCGGCGACTACGAGACGCAGGCCTACCAGAGCGACCGCGACTACGTGCTCGAAGTGCGTCCGCGGCCCAAGGTGGCGGCCCTGCCCGACCCGGGCAAGAAGGAATACAAGGGCGAGCGGCTGACGCTCAACTTCCAGGACATCGAGACGCGCGCGGTGCTGCAACTGCTCGCCGAGACGAGCGGCCAGAACATCGTGGTCAGCGACTCGGTCTCGGGCAACGTCACGCTGCGCCTGCAGAACGTGCCGTGGGACCAGGCCCTCGACATCGTGCTGCGCACCAAGGGCCTCGACCAGCGCCGCGAGGGCAACGTCATCTACGTCGCCCCGGCCGAGGAGCTGGCGGCGCGCGAGCGCGCCCAGCTGGAATCGCGCAAGGCGATGACCGAGCTCGCGCCGATCCGCACCGAGTACCTGCAGGTCAACTACGCGAAGGCCTCGGACATCGCCTCGCTGATCAAGGCGCAGGGCAAGGGCACCTCGCTGCTGTCCGACCGCGGCAGCGTCGCGATCGACGACCGCACCAACACGCTGCTGCTGCAGGACACGACCGACCGCCTGGCGGACATCCGCCGCCTGGTGCAGACGCTCGACATCCCGGTGCGCCAGGTGCTGATCGAGGCGCGCATCGTGATCGTCAACGACGACTTCAGCCGCGAGCTCGGCGTGCGCTTCGGCGCCACCGCCGTCGCCGACTACGGCGGCAACGGCCTCGCCTACGTGGGCAACAGCGGCCTCGACGCGTCGGACGGCAACGGCCCGACCATCGGCACGGGCGGCGCGGGCGGCGCCGGCCCCGGCTCCACCGTGCAGACGCCGCCGGCCGACCAGCGCTACATGGTGAACCTGCCGATCGCCAACCCGGCCGGCCAGCTCGCCCTGACGCTGCTCGATTCCGACTACATCATCGACCTCGAGATCGCCGCCGCGCAGCGCGAGGGCCGGGGCGAGATCGTCTCCGCGCCGCGCGTCATCACGGCGAACGGCAAGGAAGCGAGCATCGAGCAGGGCGTCGAGATCCCGTACCAGGAGTCGGCTTCGAGCGGCGCCACGACCACGCAGTTCAAGAAGGCCGTGCTCTCGCTCAAGGTCACGCCGCAGATCACGCCGGACGACCGCATCATCCTCGACCTGACGGTCAGCAAGGACAACGTCGGCCAGCTCGTGCAGAGCGCCACCGGCGGCCAGGTGCCGAGCATCGACACGCGCGAGATCACCACCCAGGTGCTCGTCAACGACGGCCAGACGGTCGTCCTCGGCGGCATCATGGAGACCGAGAAGCGCGATTCGGTGAACAAGGTGCCGCTGCTGGGCGACATCCCGGGCCTCGGCGTGCTGTTCAAGAGCAAGACCCGGATCGACAACAAGGACGAGCTGCTGATCTTCGTCACCCCGAAGATCCTGCGCGAGGGCGCCGACATCTACTGACGCCCGGCCCGTGCCGGTGACAGAATAGGCGACGAACAGGGGACACTCACCATTTTTCCCGCGGGAGCAGGCCCGCGGAAAAATGGTGAGTGTCCCCGAGTTCGTCGCCTTTTCCATTCAGGGGTCGCGCGTGGCCGGCAACGTCTTCCTCGTCGGACCGATGGGATCGGGCAAGAGCGCCGTCGGGCGGCGCCTCGCACGCGACCTCGGGCTCGACTTCGTCGACAGCGACGAGGAAATCGAGCGGCGCACCGGCGTGGACATCCCCTACATCTTCGAGCGCGAGGGCGAGGCGGGCTTTCGCGTGCGCGAGGCAGAGACCATCGACGAGCTGACGCGCCGGGCGGGGCTGGTGCTGGCCACGGGCGGCGGCGCCGTCCTCGACGCAGGCAGCCGGGAGCGCCTGCGCACCCGCGGCCGGGTCGTGTATCTTCGGACCTCGGTGGAGCAGCAGCTGGCACGCACCCGGCACAGCGCGGGCCGCCCGCTGCTCAACAACGACGACCCGCGGGGCACGCTCGAGCGACTGATGGCGGGCCGGGCGCCGCTCTACGAAGAGGTCGCCGCGGTCACGGTGGACACGGACGGACGGAAGGTGAAGACAGTCGTGGACGAGATCCTGCATGCCCTGCGCGGGTCCGGCGGAGCCTGAGCCGTGCCGGCCGTCCACATCGACCTCGGCGAGCGCGGCTACGACATCGAGATCGGCTCCGGGCTGATCGCGCAGGCCGGCGTGATGGGCCGTGCGGTGGCCGCGCGGGACGTGCTCGTCGTCAGCAACGCCACCGTCGCGCCGCTGTACCTGGAGTCCCTGCAGCGCGGCCTCGCCGGCAAGCGGCTCGGCACCGTGATCCTGCCCGACGGCGAACAGTTCAAGACGCTCGAAACGGTCGGGCGGGTGCTCGACGCGATGGTGGCGCAGCGCCTCAACCGCGACGCCTGCGCCGTGGCGCTCGGCGGCGGCGTGATCGGCGACCTCACCGGCTTCGCGGCGGCCTGCTACCAGCGCGGCATCGACTTCGTCCAGGTGCCCACGACGCTGCTCGCGCAGGTCGATTCCTCCGTCGGCGGCAAGACCGGCGTGAACCACCCCGGCGGCAAGAACCTCATCGGCGCCTTCCACCAGCCGCGCGCCGTCGTCACCGACCTCGCCACCCTCGCCACGCTGCCGCCGCGCGAACTGCGCGCCGGACTGGCGGAGGTCGTGAAGTACGGGCTGATCGACGACCCGGAGTTCCTCGGCTGGATCGAGGGCCGGGCGCAGGCGCTGCTCAACCTCGACCCGGACGCGCTCGCCCACGCGGTGCGCCGCTCGTGCGAGATCAAGGCGCGGATCGTCGCCTCGGACGAGCGTGAGCAGGGGCCGCGCGCACTGCTGAATCTCGGGCACACCTTCGGCCACGCGATCGAGAACGCGCTCGGCTATGGGGAGTGGCTGCACGGCGAGGCCGTGGCGGTCGGCATGCTCCTCGCCGCGGACCTGTCGAGCCGGCTCGGCTGGCTCGACCGCGCCGACGTCGAGCGCATCCGCGGCCTGCTCGTCCGCCTCGGCCTTCCGGTCGCAGCTCCTGCGATCGGCCCCGACCGCGCTCTCGAACTGATGGGCATGGACAAGAAGGTACTCGCGGGCCGCCTGCGTCTCGTCCTGCTGCGCCGGCTCGGCGCCGCGGTGGTGAGCGGCGACTTTCCGGCGGACGCGCTGCAGGCGACGCTCTGCGCGCACTTCGGGGCGCGCGCGGCATGAGCCTGCCCCGCGACCCGGCGCTCGCACCCTGGGCGCAGCACGACGCGGATTCGCGCGGCCGGCGGCACGCGGAGCCGCCGCCGCGGCATCGCACCGAGTACCAGCGCGACCGCGACCGCATCGTGCACTCGACGGCCTTCCGCCGCCTCGTCTACAAGACCCAGGTCTTCGTCAACCACGAGGGCGACCTCTATCGCACGCGCCTGACGCACTCGCTGGAGGTGGCGCAGATCGCCCGCAGCGTCGCCCGCGCGCTGCGTCTCAACGAGCCGCTCGCCGAGGCCGTCTGCCTGGCGCACGACCTCGGCCACACGCCGTTCGGGCACGCCGGGCAGGACGCGCTCAACGAGTGCATGCGCGAGTACGGCGGCTTCGAGCACAACCTGCAGTCGCTGCGCGTGGTCGACGAACTCGAGGAGCGCTACGCCGAGTTCCCCGGCCTGAACCTCACCTTCGAGGTGCGCGAGGGCATCCTCAAGCACTGCTCGGCCGCGAACGCGCGCCAGCTCGGCGAGCTCGGCGAGCGCTTCCTGTCGCGGCACCAGCCGGGACTGGAGGCGCAGCTGGCCAACCTGGCGGACGAGATCGCCTACAACAACCACGACGTCGACGACGGACTGCGCGCCGGGCTGATCTCCATCGACGCGCTGCGCGAGATCGCCGTGTTCCGCCGCCAGTACGACACGGTCAGCGGGCTCTACCCGGACCTCGGCGGCCGCCGCCTGGTCCACGAGGTCGTGCGGCGCATGATCGACTACCTCGTCAGCGACCTCATCGACGCCTCGGGCGGCGCCATCGCGGACGCGGCGCCGGCCGACGTGGCCGCCGTGCGCGCGCGCTCCGAGCCCTTGCTGCGCTTCAGCGAGCAGGTGCGGGAGGAGCACCTCGAGCTCAAGCGCTACCTGCGCGAACACCTCTATCGCCACTACCGCGTGCTGCGCATGACCAACAAGGCGCGCAAGGTCGTCCGCGAGCTGTTCGACATCATGCTCGAGGACGTCGCCCTGATGCCGACGGAGCACCAGGCGGCCGCGCGGCGGCTGGAGGCCGGGGCCGGGCGGGCCGGCCGGGCCCGGGCGGTCGCCGACTACATCGCGGGCATGACCGACCGCTTCGCGATCCTGGAGCACCGGCGCCTGTTCAATCCGGCGGAACGGACCTAGCCGGGGCGGCCCGGGCGGGCCGATGAGGGGATCCCGCGACGCCCCGGCCGGGGGCGGTCGGGTATCATTCCCGGCCAGTTCCCGGAGACCGACTTGACCCCCAAGAACATCCCCGCCCGCGAGCGGCTGATCTTCGCCA
>WBZM01000575.1_pt1 | contig 49025 bp, 42 predicted proteins | sample 5204271 | NCBI WGS metagenome assembly WBZM01 (sample SAMN12344346, study PRJNA552823) | activated sludge metagenome | biome: Activated sludge suspended growth; feature: Nitrification reactor; material: Wastewater; isolation source: activated sludge from nitrification reactor of wastewater... | reverse complement strand
TCAGAGACCGCGATCCGGCCGAGGATCTTTTCCAAGCTGGGCCGGAAGAACGGGTAGGACACCTGCATGGCGCGCGAGCGCAGGTTGGAGGTGTGGAAGGTCGCGACGATCGGGCACTCGGCCGCCCACAGCGCCAGCGAGCCGATGGAGGGGGTGATGGGTTCGTGGATGTGGATGAGGTCGAACCGGCCCCGATCGAGCCAGCCATTGACCCGAGCATTGGTGATCGGCCCGAAGTTGAGCCGAGCCACCGACCCGTTGTAACGCACCGGGATGGCCCGGCCGGCCGACACGACATAGGGCGGCAGGGGTGTGTCGTCGTCGGCGGGGGCGAGGACCGAGATCTGGTGCCCGCGGGCGATGAGGATCTCCGCCAGATCGCGGACGTGGTACTGGACGCCGCCGGGGATGTCGAAGGAGTACGGGCAGACGATGCCGACCCTCATGGTGTCGCCTGGTCTGTGGTCACATCACTGCGGGCGAGTCGGCCCGGGTCGAGATCTTCGACAAAGACGCGCTGCATCATGTGCCAGTCCTCGGTGTGCTCCCGGATGGCGCCTTCCAGGAAGGTCGCGCAGGCCTGGGTCATGGCGACCACCCGGTCGGCGGTCTTGCCCTCGGACGGCACGGGAATCTGCTCGGAGAACCCGACGACCACCTCGAAGCCGTTGATGCCGCGCCCGGGTTGCGCTCTCTCGTAATGGATCTCGGCCGCAAACAGGGGCGCGCCGGTCTGCAGGGCGAGCACCGCCGGGCCCTTGGCCATCCGCGCCCGACGGCCGCAGAAGTCGACCTCGACCCCACCCCGAGTGAGGTCACGGTCAGAAACCAAGGCCACGAAGTCGCCGCGCTGCACCGCCGCTTTCAGTCCGGTGAACGGGTCCGGGCCGCCGGTCAGCGGCAGGATTGTCATGCCGAGGGCTTCCCGGAAGGCGAAGAACTCTTGGAACACTGCCTCGGGCTTGAGCCGCTCGGCGACCGTCGTCACGGGAGCCAGGTGAGCAGTCGACCAGGCGCCCGCCGTGTCCCAGTTACCCATGTGCGCCACGAAGACCACCACCGACCGCCCCGCAGCGAGATGCTCGCGGACCGGGCCGTCGCCGATCGGTCGCACCGCGCGGTCGAGTTCCTCAGCAGTCCGGTCGGGCAGCCGGAACGAGTCGCAGGCATAGCGCAGGTAAGAGCGCATGCCCTGCCGCACCAGGTCGTCGAGTTCGCGGTCGGACAGTTCGGGCCGCACCCGGGCGTAGTTGGCCCGCAGCCGTTCCAGTCCGCTACCGCCGCGGCGCACCATGAGGTCGGCGAACTGGTCGAACATCCGGTATGCCGCCCCGGCCGGCATCCGCCGCACGGCACCCCATGCGGTGCGATAGCCCGCGATGGTCGCCCACTCGGGCAGCGCGATCACGCCCGAACCGCCTGGCGGTGGACGACGTGCATCCGCTGCACCACGGTGATGGCGCTGGCCAGCGCCAGCAGCGCCAGCACGACGGTGAGCACCCACCCGGGCAGGCCGAGCCCGACCAGGCCGGTCGCGAGCAGCACGGCGAACAGCCGGTCGGCTCGTTCGGCAATCCCGACGTTGCAGGTGAGGTTGAGCCCCTCCGCGCGGGCCTTGGCGTAGGACACCACCATGCCGAGGATGAGACACGCGAGGGCCAGTCCAGCGCGCATGAGGTCTGCGCCCGGGCCGGCGAAATAGAGGACCAACCCACCGAAGATCGCGGCGTCGCCCACTCGGTCGAGGGTGGAGTCGAGGAAGGCGCCCCAGACGCCCTGCCGCTCGGACAGCCGGGCCATGACGCCGTCGACGTTGTCGCTGAAGATGAAGGCGACGATGACGAGGGTGCCGACGAGGAACTCACCGCGGGGGTAGAAGGCCAGCGCTCCGAAACAGACTCCCAGGGTGCCGACGATGGTGACGACATCGGGGCTGATGCCGAGGGCGAGGAATGCCTTGGCGATCGGCGTCATGACCTTGGTCCAGGTCGCGCGCATCAGACGGTTCAGCATGAGGTCCTCGGCAGAGTGGGCAGTGGATTCAGACTAACGGTGCCGACCGGACACGCCCCCGCGCCACACCCGGGGGCGCTCGATGGCCGACGGCACGGCATACCGGCTGGTGTTGGGCCCGCGGAAGGGGGCCGCGAACTCAGCCGGCCTTCCCCGGCCAGGCGGCTGCCAGCCGGGAGCGGACGTCCTCGATGAGCAGGGGCAGCGCCTTGGTCTGGGCGATGATCGGCAGGAAGTTGGAGTCGCCGCCCCAGCGCGGCACGACGTGTTGGTGCAGATGGGCGGCGACACCGGCCCCGGCGACCTGGCCCTGGTTCATCCCGATGTTGAAGCCCATCGGCGCCGACGTGGCCTCCAAGGTACGAACCACCTGCTTGGTCAGCAGGGTGAACTCGACGGTCTCGTCGTCGGTGAGGTCGACATACCTCGGCACGTGGCGGTAGGGGCAGACCAGGACGTGGCCGGGGTTGTAGGGGAAGAGGTTCATGACGACGTAGCACAGTTCGCCGCGGTGGACGATGAGCCCCTCGGCGTCGGTGCGGGTCGGCGCGGCGCAGAACGGGCAGCCCTCCCCCGCCTCGTCGCTGGCCCGCTGACCTTCGATGTAGACCATTCGGTGAGGGGTCCACAGCCGCTCGAAACCATCGGGGACCCGGGCGAATTCGCTCGGATCCTCGATGGTGACGGGCTCGCTCATGCGCAGGAGTCTAGGGCGGGGTGGCTCAGACCTGGGCTTTGGTGCGGATGGCTTCGACGATCTCGTCGATCGCATGCTGCACCGGTATGCCGTTGCGCTGGCTCCCGTCGCGCATCCGGAAGGACACCGCCCCGGCGGCCCGGTCATCCTCACCGGCGATGAGCACATAGGGCACCTTGGACTTGCTGGCATTGCGGATCTTCTTGGGGAACCGGTCGTCGCTCTCGTCGAGTTCGACCCGCACGCCCCGCGCCGCCAGCCCGTCGAGCACGGAGCGCAGGTAGTCGACGTATTCGTCGGCCACCGGAACCCCGAGCACCTGCACGGGCGAAAGCCAGACCGGGAAGGCCCCGGCGTAGTGCTCGGTGAGCACCCCGATGAACCGCTCGATCGACCCGAACTTCGCCGAGTGGATCATCACCGGCTGCTGTCGGGTGCCGTCGGCCGCCTGGTACTCCAGCCCGAATCCAGCCGGCTGGTTGAAGTCGTACTGGATCGTCGAGAGCTGCCAGGTGCGCCCGATCGCGTCCTTGGCCTGCACCGAGACCTTGGGGCCGTAGAAGGCCGCGCCGCCGGGGTCGGGCACGAGGTCCAGGCCTGACTCCAGGCAGGCCTCCTCGAGGATCCGCGTCGCCTCGGTCCACTGCTCTTCCGAGCCGATGAACTTCTCCTTGTTCTTGTCGTCGCGCGTCGACAGCTCCAGGTAGAAGTCCTCCAGGCCGAAGTCACGGAAGAGGCCCAGGCAGAAGTTGAGCAGGTGCTTGATCTCGTCGCCGGCCTGCTCCTTGGTGACATACGAGTGCGAGTCGTCCTGGGCAAAACCGCGCACCCGCGTGAGCCCATGGACGACGCCGGACTTCTCGAAGCGGTAGACCGACCCGAATTCGAACAGCCGCATCGGCAGGTCGCGGTAGGAGCGCCCGCGCGACCGGTAGATGAGGTTGTGCATCGGGCAGTTCATCGCCTTGAGGTAGTAGTCGCTGCCCTCCATCTGCATCGGCGGGAACATCGTGTCCGCGTAGTACGGCAGGTGCCCGGAGGTGTGGAACAGCCCTTCCTTGGAGATGTGCGGCGTGCCGACGTAGAGGAAGCCTTCCTCGATGTGCCGCTGCCGGACGTAGTCCTCCATCTCGCGCTTGAGCACGCCGCCCTTGGGGTGGAAAACCGGCAGGCCAGAACCGATTTCGTCCGGGAAGGAAAACAGGTCGAGTTCGGCGCCGATCTTGCGGTGGTCGCGGCGCTCGGCTTCGGCAAGACGATCCAGGTATGCCGTGAGGTCGGCTTTCGTGGGCCAGGCCGTGCCGTAGACCCGCTGCAATTGCTCATTGGCCTGGTCGCCACGCCAGTAGGCGGCCGAGCTGCGCATGACCTTGTAGGCGTTGCCGAGCAACTTGGTCGTCGGGATGTGCGGGCCGCGGCACAGGTCACCCCATGCGCGCGTCCCGTCCCGGCGGACGTTGTCGTAGATCGTCAACTGGGCGCCGCCGACCTCGACCGACGCGCCTTCGGCGGCATCCTCGCTGGAGCCGCCCTTGAGGCCGATGAGCTCGCACTTGAACGGTTCGGCGGCTAGTTCGACGAGGGCCTCCTCGTCGGAGACTTCGCGGCGCACGAAGGACTGGCCTTCGTTGATGATCCGCTGCATGACCTTTTCGAGGTTCTTGAGGTCCTCGGGCGTGAACGGCGTGTCGACCCGGAAGTCGTAGTAGAAGCCGTCGCGGATCGGCGGGCCGATGCCGAGCTTGGCGTCCGGGTTGACCTGCTGCACCGCCTGGGCGAGGACGTGCGCGCACGAGTGGCGCAGCACCATCAGCCCGTCGGGCTCGTCGATGCGCACCGGCTCGACGACGTCACCGTCGACAAGCGCGTGGGCCAGGTCGCGGAGCTCCCCGTTGATCCGGGCGACGACGACGTCGCGTTCGCCCCCGAACAGGTCCGCCGCTGTGGTCTGCTCAGCGACCGCTCGCTCGTCTCCGGCGACGACAACGCTGATGCTGGCTGACACGGGTACTCCTCAGGACGGTTCACAGAAGGGTGCGCGGCGCACGCCCGGTCAGCAAGGTTATCGGCCACGGGTATGCCGTCGCGCCCCGGTTTCCTTCGGGCCGGTGCCGCCCCGGCTGAGCGATCCGACCGAGCTGCCGTCAATCGCGACTCAGGGCATGGCCTGGGTCTGGGTGACGAGGTGGACCGTCGAGCCGTCAGGGCCGAGGAGAGCGACCTGTCGGCCGTGGTCGGCGGTCGCCAGGCTCACCGTCGAGGGCAGCGGGATGGGCGCCCGGAACCACACGGTGGAGGTGCCGGCGGACGGCATACCGGCAGCGGTGTGAGCCATGACTCGGGCGTAGCTCCACATGCCGTGGGCGATGGCGTGCTGGAAGCCGAACGGGCGCGCTGTCAGAGCCGAGAGGTGGATCGGGTTGCGGTCACCGCTCACGGCGGCATAGCGGCGCCCGGTGTCAGCGGCGATCTGCCACCGCACCGGACCAGGCGTGAGGTCGGCAATGGGTGGCGGCTCGAGCGGCGCGGCACTCGGGTCGCCCTGTCCCCGAACCAGATAGGTGCTCGTCGAGTGCCAGACCCGGGCCCCGTCGACGTGCAGGTCTGTGATGAGGTCGAGCACCTGGCCCTTGCGGTGGGCGCGGAGGTTCTCGGCGCGCACCCTGAGGCTGAGGGGCTCCTCGACGAGCACGGGGCGAGTCCACGCAGTGCGGTTGACCAGGTGCACGGTGCCCAGGACCGGGAACGGAAAGTCCTCCCGGGTCATCAGTGCGACATGCAACGGGAAGGCCAGCACGAAGGGGTAGGTCACCGGCAGGGCCGCGCCGAGTCGGAAGCCGCACACCGTCGCGTAGGCCGCCAACCGATCCACGTCGACGCGCAGCCCGTGCTGCTCCAGCGAGACGTCCGGCAGCACCGTCGCCCGAGATCCCTTGCGCCGCAACGCGGCTCGGGCGGCGAGCCAGAGGGCGTCGGGACTCCCCGTGACGACGAGCCGAGTGGTCATGCGCCGATGAGGCTCTGGCCGCAGACCCGCACCACCTGGCCGGAGACCCCCGCATTGGCATCCTGGGACAGCCAGGCGATCGTCTCGGCGACATCGACCGGCAGCCCGCCCTGCTGCAGGGAGTTGAGCCGCCGACCGATCTCGCGCGTGGCAAAGGGCACGGCACCGGTCATCTCGGTCTCGATGAAGCCCGGCGCCACCGCGTTGACCGTGATGCCGCGGCTGCCCAGCTGGGCGTCTCGACCCAGGAATGTGGTCAGGCCGATGACTCCCGCCTTCGACGCGCCGTAGTTGGTCTGCCCCCGGTTGCCCGCGATCCCTGCGATCGAGGAGACCAGGACCATCCGGCCACCGTCGCGCAGGCCGCGCGGGCCGAGGATCGCATCGTTCATCCGCAGGATAGATTCCAGGTTGACCCCCAGCACCGAGGCCCAGCGCGCCTCGTCGGTGTTGGCCAGCAGCTTGTCGCGGGTGATCCCGGCGTTGTGGACCACGATGTCCAGGCCGCCGTGGCGCAGGTGAGCGTGATCGACGATCCGCTCCCCCGCGTCGGGCGCGGTGACATCGGCTTGCAGAGCGGTGCCCCGGAGTTGGTTGGCCACCCGAGCCAGCGCCTCACCCGCGGCAGGGACGTCGACCGCGACGATGGTCGCGCCGTCCCGCGCGAGCACCTCGGCGATGGCCGCGCCGATGCCTCGGGCCGCGCCCGTGACAACGGCAACCTTCCCGGCGAGCGGTTGGGTCCACTCGGTGCGCTCCACCGGCGCGCTGCCGCCGGATACCTCGATGACCTGCCCGGACACGTATGCCGATCGACCAGACAGCAGGAACCGCACCGCCGCTTCGATCTGGTCGTCCGCGCCCTCGGCGACCAGCAGCAGATTGGCGGTGCCACCGGCCCGCATCTCCTTGGCGACCGATTTGGTCGCCCCCACGAGGGCACGCCGAGCGGCCGCTTGGGCGGGTGTGGTGGCCGAGCTTTCCGGGCGCCCGATGACCAGGACTCGGCCGCTGCTCTTGAGCCGTTTGAGGGACGGGGCCACAACGGCGCGGAACCGCTCAAGGTCACCTGGCTCGGCGATGCCGCTAAGGTCGACGATGACCGCCGCTGCGGGCAGGGTGTCGAAGGGATCACCGACTTCGATTCCCTCGACGTCGAAGATGGTGCGGATCCGGTCGGCGATCGGGTGATCATCGTCGAGCCAGCCCAGCAGCGCAGCACCGTCCAGCAGGGGGGCGTCGACGGCATACCGGCGCAGTGTCGCGGGCTTGGGCAGCCCGAGGGAGTCGACCATCCGCTTGCCGAGCGGGGTGCCCAGGAGCGCGGCGTACGGGTCAGAACCGAGGATGCCCATGTCAGGCGGCTTCGAGGATCGCGACGACGCCCTGGCCGCCGGCTGCGCAGATGGAGATGAGGCCGCGACCGGATCCCTTCTCGTGCAACATCTTGGCCAGGCTGGCGACGATGCGCCCACCGGTCGCTGCGAACGGGTGGCCGGCCGCCAGCGATGAGCCGTTGACGTTGAGCTTGCTGCGGTCGATCGACCCGAGCGCACCGGGCAGGCCGAGCCGGTCGCGGCAGAACGCCTCGTCCTCCCAGGCCGCGAGGGTGACGAGCACGGTGGAGGCGAAGGCCTCGTGGATCTCGTAGAAGTCGAAGTCGGCGAGCGTCAGTCCCTGACGCGCCAGCATGGCCGGCACCGCAAAGATGGGCGCGGTCAGCAGGCCGTCGCCCCCGTTGACATAGTCGACGGCGGCAGCCTGCCCGTCGACGAACCAAGCCAACGGCGTGATGCGGTGGTCGGCCGCCCATTCGGCGGTCGAGAGCAGCACGGCCGAGGCCCCGTCGGTGAGCGGAGTCGAGTTGCCGGCCGTCATCGTGGCGCCCTCGCCCTTGCCGAAAACCGGTGCAAGAGAAGCGAGTTTCTCCACGGTGGTATCCGGGCGCAGGTTGCCGTCACGAGACAGGCCCAGGTAGGGGGTGACCAGGTCGTCGAAGAACCCGCGGTCGTAGGCCGCCGCAAGGTTGCGGTGGCTGGCCACGGCCAACTCGTCCTGGGCCTCGCGGGTGATCCCCCACTCCTTGGCGGTGATCGCCATGTGCTCGCCCATCGACATCCCGGTGCGGGGCTCGACGTTCTGCGGCACCGACGGCGTCAGATGCCCCGGGCGGATGCTGGCAATGATCTTCGCGCGGTCCATCGGGGTCTTGGCCCGGTTGAGGCGCATCAGGACACCGCGCAAATCGTCGGAGAACGCCATTGGGGCGTCGCTAGCGGTGTCGGTGCCGCCCGCGATGCCGCTGTCGATCTGGCCCAGGGCAATCTTGTTGGCGACGAGGATCGCGGCCTCCAGGCCGGTGCCGCAGGCCTGCTGCAGGTCATAGGCCGGGGTAGTGGGATCCAGCGACGTGCCCAGGACGCACTCGCGGGCGAGGTTCCAGTCGCGGGCGTGCTTGAGCACGGCGCCCGCCACGACCTCCCCGACTCGCTCCCCCGCCAGCCCGAACCGCGCCACGAGACCGTCGATCGTCGTCGTCAGCAGGTCGGCGTTGGTGGCCTTGGCATAGGCACCGCCGGACCGGGCGAACGGCACTCGGTTGCCGCCCAAGACGGCGACTGGACGTGGACTGGACGTGCTCACAGCGACTCCTCACCACGGCATACCGACCTGGCATGCCTGCAAAGCCAGGGTATGCCGGTGGGTCAGGTCACGGGAGTCGGGCGCGGTGTGCGGGGCGTGTGCCCCAGCGCACACCGGAGCGAGATGAGTGGATGTGAAGGGACTCGAACCCCTGACCTCTCGCGTGTGAAGCGAACGCTCTAACCAACTGAGCTACACATCCAGGCGGGCAACCGCGAAGGCAGGATAGCGGCCCGGGCGTGCCGCGCGCCAATCACCGACGCGTGGCGTCACGGGTCGACCAACTGTGCGGCCCGGTCCGCGAAGACGGCCGCGATGGCTGCCGTCACCGGGCCGGGATCGAGACGACGGTCGTCGACAGCGTGCACGGCCTGCACGTCGCGGGTGGAACTGGTGAGGAACACCTCGTCCGCTTCGGCCAGCACGCTCATCGGCAGATCGGCTTCCCGGATCGGAAGGCCCGCGGCCGCCGCCCATTCGACCACCAGCCCGCGCGTCACACCCGCGAGGGCCCCACTGGCCAACGGCGGAGTGAGCGCCACTCCGTCGATGACGACGAAGACATTCGACCCAGTCCCCTCAGCCAGTTCGCCGCGGGTGTTGGCGAACAACGCCTCGGATGCGCCAGCGCGATGGGCCGCTGCCAGGGCGATGACATTGTCGGCATACGAGGTGGTCTTCAGGCCGGCAGTCGCGGCCCGCTCGTTGCGCGTCCACGGCACGACATGGACCGCGGTGGAATCGGGGCGGCGGGCGATCGGCGCCGCCGCCACGTGATACCGCAGCCGTATGCCGTGCGCCTCTCGATCCGACCCCAGTGGGCCCAGGCCCCCGGTGACCCACCAGCGCAACTTGCCCAACGGCATACCGGGGGTGGCTGCGAGGACGGCGCCGACTCCCTCACGGATCTGGTCGTGGTCGGCGGGAGGCAGGCCGAGACCGGCCAGCGAGCGATCCATTCGCGCGAGGTGGCGGGTCAGCGCGAACGCGTGGCCATCCATGACCTTGGTCGACTCGAAGACGCCGTCGCCGACGACGAGGCCGTGATCGAGGGCAGGCACGCTTGGGCTCGACCCGTCGCGAAGGTGACCGTCGACCCAGACCAGTTGCGGCATGGGCCCCAGCTTGGCAGAGCGGGACTGCGGCCCTGACAGACGACCGGCCCCTGAATTGCGTTTCCGCAGCTCAGGGGCCGTCTTTTTTGGTGGGCGATACTGGGTTTGAACCAGTGACCTCTTCCGTGTCAAGGAAGCGCGCTACCACTGCGCTAATCGCCCTTGGGTGGTGCCGTCCCACTCGTGGGACCGAGGTGGAGACGGGATTTGAACCCGTGTACGCGGCTTTGCAGGCCGCTGCCTCGCCTCTCGGCCACTCCACCGTGAAGGCGGTCTACCTCCGAGCGGACGACGAGGCTCGAACTCGCGACCTCAACCTTGGCAAGGTTGCGCTCTACCAACTGAGCTACGTCCGCAGGTGCACTGTCCGGGGCGGTAACCCCGGCTGGTGCGAGATCAGACATTAGCGGACGGGCCGGAGCCTGTCCAAACTGGCCCCGACCCGTCTCACGGCGTGTCGTCGCAGGGTCACCGTTGCCAGGGCTGTCGGACAGGCCCGGCAACAGGTCTGCGGCGCACAGCGACCCGCTCATCTCACGAGTTGGCCAAGCGTTCCTTCTCGGCCTCGATGTCGTAATCCGGCACCGGCCAGTCGGGACTCATCTGGCGCAGCTTCTCCAGCAGGAGCTGCTGCACGGCATACCGGGCGAACCACTTGTTGTTCGCGGGGATGATGAACCACGGCGACAGCTGCGTCGAGGTGCGGTTGAACATCATCTGGAAGGCCCGCATGTAGTCATCCCAGTACGCCCGGTTGTCGGTGTCACCCGGGGTGTACTTGTATCGCTTGTCCGGACGCTCCAGCCGCTCCATGAGCCGCGCGCGCTGCTCGTCCTTGGAGATGTAGAGGAAGACTTTGACGATCTGCGTCCCGCTTTCGATGACCTCGCGCTCGAAGGCGTTGATGATGGCATAACGCTTGGTCACCTCGGTGGCCGGGACGAGCTTGCGGACCTTGGTGATGAGGACGTCTTCGTAGTGCGACCGGTCGAAGACACCGATCTGGCCGGGGGCCGGCAGTGCCTTGCGGATGCGCCAGAGGAAGTCGTGGGCACGCTCTTCCTCGGTCGGTGCCTTGAACGAGGTCGCCTTGATGCCGGCCGGGTCGGCGTTGCTCATGACGTGCCGGACGATGCCACCCTTGCCCGCGCTGTCCAGGCCCTGCAGCACGAGCAACAGGCTCCGGGTGCCGCCACCCTTCGTCTCGGCGAAGAGGCGCTCCTGCCACTCTCCGATCTCCGGCGCGTATGCCGCGAGGGCCTCCTCGCCCTTCTTGCGCCCCTCGTCAAAACCCGGCGTCGACGCGGGGTCGAAGTCGGCCAGGACGAATCCGCGCCGCACGCGCAGCACTTCGCTGATGGGCTGGTCCGGGCGCAGCTTCTTGGCGACCGGTTCGACGTCGACAGGGGTGTCATAGACCTCTGGGGCGGCATGCTGCACGGCAGCGTTGGCGGCCGGGTCGACCCGGGCCTGCACGACCTCACCGGAAGGTGCGTGGCCCTTCCCCTTCTTGCCGTTCTTCTTGCCCTTCTTGGACTTCTTACCCTTGGTCTCGACTTCGCCCTTGGCGATCGCGTGCGCCTCGTCACGGTCCAGAGTTGGGTCGCCTTCCTGCGGCTGTTTCACCAGGAGCACGGCGTCCTTGGCGCGCTGGGAATCGGCCTTCTTCTTCTTGTCCTTGGCAGCCTTCTTGGCGCCCTTGCCCTTGGTCTTTGCCATGGCGCACATCCTGCACCACGCACGGCCTGCGGAGGTGGATCGAGAGCCCGATACTTGCCGAATGCGAGTCCTTTTCGACGACGTCACCGGCTCTACCGTCCCCTCCCCTGGCCACTCTCACGCCCCGGGCATGAGCCCACTGGCACTCGCCGCACAGCGGTATGCCGTTCCGCCACAACGCGATTCGTGGGTCAGGGCGGTGATGGTCGCCACCGTAGACGGAGCGGCGACGGGAGCCGATGGGCTCTCGGGCTCGATCAACACCGAGGCGGATCACGTCGTCTTCACGGCCTGCCGAGTCCTCGCGGACGCGGTGCTTGTCGGCGCGGGAACCGTTCGGGCAGAGGGGTATTCGGCGCTGACCCTCGATGAGGAGGCGGCTGCGCTGCGACGCGCCGACGGTCGCCCGACGGCTCTCACGTTCGTCGTCGTGAGCAACTCCGGCAACATCCCCCCCGAGGTCTTGGACGCCGCTCGACCCGACGCTCCAGTCGTTGTCGTCATCCCCGCCACCAGCGACGCGCGAACGCTGTTGCAGGACCGCCTCGGCGCGGCCAATGTCATCGTCGCCGGCGACACCGCCGTCGATCTCGTCGAGGCGCTGCACCAACTCGCCAGCCGATCGCTACGACGCATCGCCGCCGAGGGCGGACCGAGTCTGTTGGCTGACCTTCTCGACTGCGAGCTCGTCGACGAAATCGCGTTGACGATCTCTCCCAAGGTCGTAGCTGGCGAGCATTCGCGCATCACCCATGGTGCGGCTGTCGATGTCGATTTCACTCCCCGGATGCTGCTCGAACAGGACGGCACCCTGATGGGTCGATGGCTGCGTTCCACCGGCGCCGGGTGAGAATGCCGTCCATGCGTCTGCCTTTCGAGCTGCCGATCACCCCCATGCTCGCGAAGTCGGTGCCGACCGTGCCCGTCTCCGACGACGGACGATGGAGTTACGAGCCCAAGTGGGACGGCTTCCGCTGCATCGTGCTGCGCGACGGCGACGAGATCGAGTTGGCGAGCCGGGGATCCAAACCGCTCACCCGATACTTCCCCGAACTCGTCGAGGCGCTGCGCAGTCTCGTTCCCGAGCGCTGCGCCATCGACGGCGAGATCGTCGTGCGGACCGGTCAACCCGGCCAGGAACGGCTCAACTGGGAGGCGCTCTCCCAGCGCATCCACCCGGCCGACTCACGGGTGCGGCTGTTGTCGGTGCAGACGCCCGCGGAGTTCGTCGCCTTCGACCTGCTCGCCTTGGGCGACGACGACCTCACCGGTATGCCGTTCGGTCACCGCCGCGCCCGCCTCGAGCAGGCGCTGGGTCACCTCTCGCACGGTGACCCGGTCCACCTCACGCGCGTCACGTCCAGCCCAGCCGAAGCGCAGGAGTGGTTCGACCGATTCGAGGGCGCGGGCCTGGACGGCGTCATCGCCAAGGGGCGAGACACGGCATACACGCCCGGCAAGCGCACCATGCTCAAGGTGAAACACAAGCGCACCGCCGACGCCGTGGTCTTCGGTTACCGGGTGCACACGTCGGGTCAGGGCGTGGGGTCGCTGCTGCTCGGTCTCTATGACGGGCAGGGCAGGCTCATCCCGGTCGGCGGGATTGCCGCTTTCCCGATGGCGACCCGGCGCGCCCTCATCGACGAATTCGCCCCCCTCGTGGTGCGCGACGACGAAGGCCGGGTGCCCGATGCCGCCACCGATCGTTCACGTTTCTCCGCCAACAAGGACACGTCCTTCGTGCCCGTCCGACCGGAGCGCGTGGTGGAAGTGGCCTTCGACCAGATGGAAGGGCACCGGTTCCGGCACGCCGTCACGTTCCTGCGCTGGCGCCCAGATCGCGAGCCGACCTCCTGCCTGCTCGACCAGGTGGACCGCGCGACGGCATACGACCTCGCGAAAGTCTTCACCGACTGAGGTGCCGCCGACCTTCGGTCAAGTGCGCGGCGGGCGCTTCGGGTGCTCGCGCAGATACCCGGTCCCACCGGGGATGTACTCCTCGTCCTCGTAACGCTTCTTGGACGGCTGCACCCGAGGCGGCTCCCCCGGCATCTTCGGATAGTCCGGCGGGAAGGCGAGTTCGGGCAGTCCGTCTGCCACATCCCGCTCCCACCACTGCAGCGCCGTCGTGAGGGAGGCGCGCGCCACGGCATACCCCGCCCATGGGTCAGGCTGGGCGGCAAGCAGCCCCGGCACCGTCCGCACGGTCGCATCGCGAGTATCGAAGCCGTCCAGGTCCTCCCAGCGCAGCGGCATCGAGACCGGCGCGCCCGGCAACGGCCGCGGACTGTAAGCCGAGGCCATGGTGCGGTCACGACATGCCTGGTTGTAATCCAAGAAGATCCGCTCGCCGCGCTCCTCCTTCCACCAGGCCGTCGTCACCAGATCGGGCAGCCGACGCTCGAGCTCGCGAGCGATGGCAATCACCCCATGGCGGACGTCGAGGAACTCGAATTCCGGCTCCACCGGCGCGAAGACGTGCACTCCCCGGTTGCCCGAGGTCTTGACGAACCCGGTCAGCCCGGCCTCGGCCATCACCTCCCGCAACGCGTGCGCAGCCACCCGCACGTCGGCGAAATCACGCCCCGGTTGCGGGTCGAGGTCCAGGCGCACCTCGTCGGGCCGGTCGACCAGGCCGGGGTCCTCGCCGACAGTGACCGGCCAGGGGTGCAGCGTGATGGTGTTCATCTGCACCGCCCACACCGCCGTCGCGACCTCGTCGATGACCAACTGCGGATGCTTGCGCCCGGAGGGATAGGTCATGACGACGGTGCGCACATATTCCGGTACCCCTCGCGGCGGGTTCTTGGAGTAGAACTCCTCGCCGTCGATCCCCGTGGGGAACCGCTGCAGGGTGACCGGACGACCGCCGATCCGTTCCAGCAGAGCGGCTCCGACGTCGCGGACATAGGTGGCCAGCTCGAGCTTGGTGATGCCCTCGGCCGGCCACAGCACCCGGTCGGGGCTCGAGATCCGCACCGACCGCGAGCCGCCGCCTGGCACCGGGCATTCCACGTATGCATCCGCCATGGCTTCACTCTAGGCATCGCCCGCGGGGCGACCAGTGGCGTCGAGCTCGGGAATCCACACCTGAGTCGCGGGGTTGTCGCCGGTATGGACACTCCCGCCACGACCGACACCAGCCGGTATGCCGTCTCCCGCACCGCCGCGGAATGGCGACAGCGGCTGTCCGACCTGGAGTACCACGTGCTGCGCGAGTCGGGCACGGAACGACCCTTCACGGGCGAGTTCACCGACACGACCACCGAGGGTGTCTACTCGTGCCGGGCGTGCGGGGCGGAGCTTTTCACCAGCACGACAAAATTCGAATCCCATTGCGGCTGGCCGTCGTTCTATGCACCTCTTGCTGGTGACCGCGTGGAGTACCTCGCCGACGAGAGCATTCCGGGTCGCCCCCGGGTCGAAGTCCGGTGTGCCAGCTGCGGGTCTCACCTCGGCCACGTCTTCGAAGGCGAGGGCTACGGCACCCCCACCGACCAGCGCTACTGCATCAACTCGGTGTGCCTGACATTGCGCCCGACGAGCGCCGACTGATCCTCCCTGGCTCTCGCCGGTCAGGTGGCAAGGGCGCTCACCGACCTCCCGTGACCTGATCGCCATCCTCGTGTCCGGATCGCAACCTCACTGGTAGCAACCCGTGAGGCCGCCTCGCCACTCTGGTCAAGCAAGAGGGTCCGTCCGGGCCCGTGACCAGGGAGACGCCCATGTTCGGCTCCAGGCCCAGCAGGTTTGCCCACACTTCACTGCGGTCCCGCGGGGTGCATTCCCTCGTCGCGGTGGCCCTTCTCGCGCTCCTGGCGGCCTGTTCCGGAAGCACGACCGGTTCCGCCACGAGCGCCCCGGCGGGCCCGGCCAACGCCGCCGGCATCGCAGCTCCCGCGGCCGGCGCTGAGGTAGCCGCTAAGGACGCAGCCCTCGCCTCCAAACCTGGGGGTGCTGCGCTGCCCGCTACGGGACAAGCCTTGGTCCGCAAGGCCTCGCTGCAACTCGTGTCAGACACCGTGGATGCGACGGCAGCCAAGGCGCGCTCGTTGGTGCAGGGCCTGGGTGGTCGGGTCGTGTCGGAGGTCATCCACCAGGACCCCACTGCTGCCTCCCCGTCGACCAACCTATCCATCCCCCGATATGCCGGTGCGGAACTGACCTTCGCGGTCCCGGCTGCGTCGCTGGATGCTGCGCTCGACGGGATTTCGGCGCTGGGCGAGGTCCGCAATCGCTCGTCCTCCAGTGAGGACGTCACAGCGACCCTGGCTGACACCGAGGGCCGGATCGCCACCGCCAAGGCCAGCATCGAGAGGGTCCGCGCGTTGATGAGCCAGACCCAGAACATCACCCAAATCGTCGACCTGGAGGCCGCGCTCACCGCTCGCGAAGCCGATCTCGAGGCGCTGCAGCGCACCCTCAAGGCGCTCTCGGACCAGGTCGCCATGTCGACGGTCTCGCTGACGATCTCACCCGCCGCGGCGGTGGCAACCGAGCCGGAGGACGGCTTCCTCGCTGGGCTGGCCGCTGGGTGGAAAGCCTTCCTCACCAGCGCCAAGGCCGTTCTTACCCTGCTGGGAATGACGCTGCCCTTCCTCGTCCTCGCAGCGGCCCTCGCTTGGGGCTTCCTCCGGTGGCGGCGCTGGGTGCGCGCCCGCCAGTCAACGGCGTCGACCCCGTCGACCCCTCCCACTGCGGCGAGCCACCCGGCATACCCGGCCTCGGCGCCCGACTCCGCGGATCCGGAGAAGGCCTCAGGCGTGGCCGGCTGACGCGATGACGACGGTGCCGACCAGGGTGATCACAACGCCGAGGTACTGCACCCGGGCCAGGCGTTCGTGCAGCACGATCCACGCGAGCACCGTCGTCACCACCGGGTACAGCGAGCCCAGCACCGAGGCGATGCTCACCAACCCGGTCGACGAGGCCACCGCAAACAAGGCATTGGCCACCAGGTCGGCCACGCCCACCACCGCCAGGACGGGCACAACGGCCCGCGTCACCCCACCGAGCGATCGGGTAACTAGCGCCAGCACGGCATACCCGGTGACGCTCGTGGCCCGCATGCCCCACAAGGTGTGCAACACGGACACTCGCGACCCTCGGTCGAGGGCGAACAGGGTGAGCCCGAACGCCAGCGCCGCTACCGCGGCCAAGGCCACCGAGCGACCTTTGGCGCCTCCGCCCAGTTCCGGACCACTCGCGGCGATGACGCCTGCACCCGCGAGGGCCATACCGACCCAGGCCCAGCCGCTGGGCTGGTCGCCGGTGAGGACTCCCAAGATGACTGGCACCGCTGCCCCGGTTGCAGCGATCGGCGCGACGACCCCCATGGTGCCGCTCGCGAGTGCGGCGTAGAAGGCCCACAGCCCGGTGGCACCGGTGACTCCCGCAGACACCGCCCAGGGCAGCCACCCCAGACCGACCCCGACCGGCCCGCGCCATAGCAGCACCGGGGTGAGCGCGACCAGACCGATGGTCTGCGACCACGCGATGACAACAAGGGCCGGGAGTCGCCGCGACACCAGGCCAGCCACGAAGTCGCTGCTGCCCCACACCAAGGAGGAGAGCAGAGCGAGGACCGCGGACATGCCGGACAGGCTAGCTCTCGCCCTGGCGCCCACCCGCCGGGCAACCACGCGTTGGGCTCACGGCGCGTCCATCCCGGTGTGGGGCCTAGCCCCGCTTACCCTCGGAGGGTGCGAGGACGAACGATGCCTGGGGATGCGGCCGCTGATTTTGCGCGCGCCCTCGCGGACTTGCACGCAGCCCGGTTGCGTCCCGAGGTGCGGATCACCGAAGTGCCAGCCCCGCAACGCATTGCCCCGTATGCCGTGGCCCTCACTGCCGAGGTCGTCGGCCCGGGGGGCGACGAAGAGTTGTCCTCCGGGCGGTTCGTCTTGCTGCACGACCCCTCCTGCCCGGAGCCCTGGGAGGGCGCGTGGCGCGCCGTCACCTTCGCGCGGGCCGAACTCGAACCCGAGGTCGCGGGCGACCCGGCCCTCGGTGGCGTCGGGTGGTCGTGGCTGATCGACTCACTCGAGGATCGGGGCGTCGACTTCTGCGCCGAGGCGGGCACCGTCACCCAGGTGGTGTCCGAGCGCTTCGGCGGGCTGGCCGACCGCGTGACCACCGTCGAGCTGGAAGTCCGCGCCTCGTGGACCCCGCTGGACTCCCGGCTGGGCGATCACCTCTTGGCCTGGTCTGACTTGCTCTGCCAGGTGGCTGGGCTCCCACCGCTGCCCGAGGGCGTCGTGGCACTTCCGGGTCCGCGGCGGTGACCCCTCCGACCAGCGACCCTCGCCCGACTGACGTCGGGCCCGACGCCGCACCCTCGCCTGACGCGGCTGACTCCCCCGAGCCGGTCACCGAGCCGGTCACCGAGCCGGTTACCGAGCAGGTCACGGGAGCGGTCGCAGAGCCAGCCAGCGGCCCCGACGGCGAGCACGCACGGCCGGCGGCGACCCCGCTGCTGACCCCGGCGGACGGCATACCAGATGTCGTCACCGATGAACGCACCCTGGTCGCCGCCGCGCGCGCTCTTGCCGCAGGCACCGGCCCGGTCGCGATCGACGCCGAACGTGCCTCGGGACACCGCTACGGACAGCACGCCTACCTCGTCCAATTGCGCCGGGACGGGGCCGGCACCTGGCTGGTCGACCCGGTGGCCTGCCCCGACCTCGGCCCCATTGCCGAGGCCATCTCCGGCGTCGAGTGGGTCTTGCACGCGGCGACCCAGGACCTGCCCTGTTTGCGCGAGGTCGGCCTGCACCCCACCGCACTGTTCGACACCGAACTCGGCGCGCGACTGGCGGGCCTCCCTCGGGTCGGGCTGGGGGCATCCGTCGAGCACTACCTAGGGCTGTCGCTGGCCAAGGAACACTCGGCCGTCGATTGGTCCAAGCGGCCGCTGCCCGACCCATGGCTGCGCTATGCGGCGCTCGATGTCGAGGTTCTCGTCGAACTGCGCGACCGTCTCGACGCCGACCTCCATGCCCAGGGCAAGGGCGAGTGGGCGCGCCAGGAGTTCGCAGCGCTGGTCGATTTCGCCGGACCGCCGGTGCGCGTCGACCCGTGGCGCCGCACGTCAGGCATGCACAAGGTTCGCAGGCGGCGGACCGTTGCGATCGTGCGTGAACTGTGGCTGGCTCGGGACCGGATCGCGCAACGTCGCGACATCTCCCCGGGGCGCGTGCTGGCCGACGCTGCGCTGATGGCGCTGGCCCTCGACCCGCCCAAGGACGCCGCAGCCATCGGGTCCTCCCCACAATCCCGATCCGCGGCACGGCACGGCAAGGCATGGATCGAGGCAATCCAGCGGGCCATGGCCGTGCCGGAGGAGGCCCTGCCACCGCTCACCCTGCCGAGCAACGGCCCGCCGCCACCGCGCCTGTGGCCGGATCGCGATCCCGTCGCAGCCAACCGGCTCGCCGACGCGCGCGAAGCGCTCGGAGCCTTTGCTGCTGACCACACCCTCCCGGTCGAGAACCTGCTCAGCCCTGATACCTTGCGCCGGGCTTTGTGGACGCCTCCCAAGGCACTCTCGGAGGCGGCCTTCGCCGAGACCCTCAGCGGTCTGGGAGCACGCGCGTGGCAGGTCGAGATCGTCGCCCCGGTGCTGGCGACGGTATGCCGTGCGACGGCGTGAGACGGGTCACCCGACGCAGGTCAGTGACAGTGGTTACTGACAAGTAGCATTCGGATCGAGGACCGCTGTCGCGGCCCGGAACCGTCCTGCCCGAGGAGGCAACCGTATGCCCCGATCATTGCGTGAGGTCGTGTTCGTCGACGGAGTGCGCACCCCGTTCGGAAAGGCGGGCGACAAGGGCATCTACGCCCAGACGCGCGCCGACGACCTGGTGATCCGCTGCATCCGGGAACTGTTGCGCCGTCACCCCGAACTGCCCAAGGAGCGGGTCGAGGAGGTTGCCATCGCGGCGACCACCCAGATCGGCGACCAGGGCCTGACCCTCGGGCGGCTGGCTGCGCTGCTCTCCGGTCTCCCCCAGACCACCCCCGGCTACTCCATCGACCGGATGTGCGCCGGTGCGATGACCGCCGTGACGACCGTGGCATCGTCGATCGGCGTCGGCGCCATCGACATCGCCATTGCCGGTGGCGTCGAGCACATGGGCCGCCACCCGATGGGCCAAGGCATCGACCCCAACCCGCGCATCGTCTCCGAGCGCATCGTCGACCAGTCTGCCCTCGTCATGGGCAAGACCGCCGAGAACCTGCACGATCGCTTCCCCCAGCTGACCAAAGCCCGTTCGGACGCCTACGCCCTGGGATCACAGCGCAAGCTGGCGGCGGCATACGAATCCGGGAAGATTCAGCCCGACCTGGTGACCGTCGCCACCCGCAACGCGCAGGCCGGGTTCGGCCTCGCGACCGCCGACGAGCCGCCGCGCCCCAGCACGACGATGGCTGACCTCGAAGCGCTCAAGACCCCGTTCCGGTCGCACGGCAATGTCACAGCCGGCAACAGCGCCGGTCTCAACGACGGCGCCACCGCGTGCTTGCTCGCCTCCGAGGACGCCGCTACCGAGCTCGGTATGCCGGTCAAGATGCGGTTGGTGTCCTTCGCCTTCGTAGGCGTCGAGCCTGAGGTCATGGGCATCGGTCCGGTGCCGGCTACCGAGAAGGCGCTGGCCAAGGCCGGGCTGAGCATCGAGGACATCGGCCTTTTCGAACTCAACGAGGCCTTTGCCGTGCAGGTGCTGGCCTTCCTCGACCACTTCGACATCGCTGACGACGACCCCCGGGTCAACCAGTACGGCGGCGCCATCGCGACCGGTCACCCGCTGGCCTCCTCCGGGGTGCGCCTGATGACCCAACTGGCCCGCCAGTTCGAGGAGAACCCGCAGGTGCGCTACGGCCTGACCTCGATGTGCATCGGCATCGGGATGGGCGGCACCGTCATCTGGGAGAACCCGCACCACGCCGACTACGTCCCCTCCGCACGGAAGGCCTGACCGATGACCACCACCGTCACCACCGCTGACCTCGTTGCGGCCCTGCCGGACGAGGTCGTCACCAAGGCTCTCGTCCAGGACGTCCGCCTGCCGGGCAAGACCGGGGTCATGGCCCTGGTCACCCTCGACAACGGTTTCGACCACACCAAGCCCAACACCTTCGGCCCGGCGACGATGCTCGGCTTCCAGGCGGCTTTCGACACGCTCGCCGAACGGGTCGCCAAGGGTGAGGTCCAGGCCGTCGGCATCACCGGCAAGCCGTTCATCTTCGCGGTCGGGGCTGACCTCACCGGCGTCGGCAAGCTCACCCGCCGGGAGGAGGGCGAGGCGATCGCGCGAGCCGGCCACACGGCATACGCGACCCTCATGGACCTGCCGGTCCCGACCTTTGCGTTCGTCAACGGCGCGGCGATGGGCGGCGGCGTGGAGCTAGCCCTCGCCTGCGACTACCGCACCATGTCGGCGGGCGTGCCAGCGATTGCCTTGCCGGAGTGCTTCCTCGGGCTGGTGCCTGGTTGGGGTGGGTGCTACACACTGCCCAACCTCATCGGGGTGCGCAATGCCCTGACGATGATCATCGAGAACCCGATGAACAACAACAAGATGCTCAAGGGTCCGCAGGCCTACGAGCTGGGCATGGCCGACGTGCTGCTGGAGCCGGCCGACTTCCTTGAGGAGTCGATCGGGTGGGCGGCCAAGGTCATCTCCGGCGAGATCACCGTCACGCGGCCGGAGATCGACCGCGACGAAGCCTCCTGGGAGGCCGCCATCGCCGCGTCGAAGATGCTCGTGGACGCCAAGACCGGCGGATTCGCCCCGGCTCCCTATCGTGCGCTTGAGCTCATCTCCAAGGCCCGCACCGCCACCCGCGAGGAGGGCTTCGCCGCCGAGGACGCCGTGCTCGGTGACCTCGTCATGAGCGACGAGCTGCGCGCCGGGCTCTACGCCTTCGACCTCGTGCAGCGGCGGGCCAAGCGGCCGGCCGGTGCTCCTGACCGGGCCCTGGCCCGCCCCGTGACCAAGGTCGGCGTCGTGGGCGCCGGGCTGATGGCCAGCCAGCTTGCGCTGCTGTTCATCCAGCGCCTGGAGGTGCCGGTCATCCTCACCGACCTCGACCAAGCGCGCGTCGACAAGGGCGTCGCCTATGTGCACGCCCAGCTCGACGGACTGGCCAAGAAGGGTCGCCTTAACGGCGACCGGCTCAGCCGCTACAAGGGCCTCATCTCCGGCTCGACGAGCAAGGCCGGCTTCGCCGACGCCGACTTCGTCATCGAGGCGGTCTTCGAGGAGATGGGGGTCAAGCAGCAGGTCTTCGCCGAGGTCGAGGCGGTCGTGTCCGACACCTGCATCTTGGCCACTAACACCTCCAGCCTGTCGATCACCGAGATGGCCTCGAAGCTGGCCCACCCGGAGCGGGTCGTTGGGTTCCACTTCTTCAACCCGGTCGCGGTCATGCCGCTGTTGGAGATCATCCCTGGCGGCCAGACCGACGCCGCAGCGCTGGCGACCGGGTTCGCCGTCGGCAAGGCCCTCAAGAAGACCTGCATCCTGGTCAAGGACTCCCCGTCCTTCATCGTCAACCGGATGCTCGGGCGGTTCATGGGCGAGGTCGGGCGGATCGTCGACGAGGGCACCCCGGTGCCGGTAGCCGACAAGGGCTTCGCGGGACTCACCCCGATGCCGCCCTTCGTGCTGCTCGGTCTGGTGGGTCCGGCCATCGCCATGCACAACGGGCAAACCCTCGTGAAAGCCTTCCCCGACCGGTTCTACAGCTCGAAGGGTCTGGAAGCCATGGTCGCGGCCGGCAAGCAGGCCTACTACATCTGGCCCGGGGGCGTGCCGCAGGTCGACCCCGAGGTCGAGGCGCTGCTACCCAAGCCCGAAAACCCGGTCGTGCTCACCGCCGAGCAGGTCCGCGAGCAGGTCCTCGAGGCCCTCGCCGACGAGGCCAAGCGGATGCTCGACGAGGGCGTGGCCCAGTCCCCCATGGATCTCGACCTGGCGATGATCACGGGCACCGGCTTTGCCTTCTGGAACGGCGGCATCACTCCGCTACTGGACCGCACCGGGATCGCCGAACGCGTCACCGGGTCGAGGTTCCTGCCCCCGGGCGCAGCGAGCGTGCCGGCCGCCTGATCGTCCACAACCCACGAGGGGGTATGCCGTGCGCGCTCCGGCCCACGGCATACCCCCTCTGGGCTGTTGCGACGCAGCGTGCTATCTCACGACCGATATACAGTGGAACCCATGTCTGAGGACTACCGCGTGCGCATCGGCGCCCTCATCCGCGATGCCCGCCGCCACAAGGGGCTGACCCAAGCCGAGCTGGCCAAGTTGCTGGCGACCAGCCAGAGTGCCGTCGCGCGCATCGAGCAGGGCCAGCAGAACCTCTCCCTGGAGACCCTGGCGCGGATCGGTGAGGCTTTGGACTCCGAGTTCGTCAGCGTCGGCCACTCCGGCCCGCAGCACCTGCGGATCGTCGGCGGCCAGGAGCTGTCCGGCGAGATCGCCGTCAAGAGCTCCAAGAATGCCGGCGTGGCCTTGCTCTGCGCGAGCCTGCTCAACCGGGGACGCACGACGATCCGCGGGCTGGCCCGGATCGAGGAGGTCAACCGGATCCTCGAGGTCCTCACCTCGATCGGCGTCAAGACCCGCTGGCTGCCAGACAGCAACGACTTGGAGATCGTCCCGCCGGCCGTGCTCGACCTCGCGAGCATCGACGTCGAGGCCGCGCGCCGCACCCGCACGGTCATCATGTTCCTCGGACCGCTGCTGCACGACCACGCCAGCTTCCGCCTGCCGTATGCCGGTGGGTGCGACCTCGGCACCCGCACCATCGAGCCGCACATGTCTGCCCTGCAACACCTGGGTCTCACCGTGGAGGCGACCCACGGGTTCTATGCCGCCACCAGCCAGCCTCAGGTGTCGACCCAGCGGATCGTGCTCACCGAGCGTGGCGACACGGTGACCGAAAACGTCCTCATGGCGGCGGCCCGGATTCCTGGCACCACTGAGATTCGCAACGCCAGCCCCAACTACATGGTCCAGGACCTGTGCTTCTTCCTGCAGACCCTCGGGGTGCAGATCGACGGGATCGGCACGACGACCCTGCGAGTCACCGGCGTGCCGGAAATCGACGTCGACGTCGAGTTCGCGCCGAGCGAGGACCCCATCGAGGCAATGAGCCTGCTCGCGGCCGCCGTGGTCACAGGATCGCGCATCACCATCCGCCGGGTGCCGATCGAGTTCATGGAGATCGAGATCGCCACGCTGGAGACCATGGGCATGCGTTTGGAGATCTCCCCGGAATACCCCTCGGCCAACGGCAAGACCCGCCTGGTCGACCTGACGACGATCCCGGGTCCGTTGCACGCGGCGTTGGACAAGATCCACCCCATGCCGTTCCCGGGCCTCAATATCGACAACCTGCCCTTCTTCGCGCTCATCGCCGCGACCGCCCAGGGCACGACGATGATCCACGACTGGGTCTACGACAACCGGGCCATCTACCTCACCGAGCTCAACCGGGTGGGTGCCAAGGTGCAGTTGCTCGATCCCCACCGGGTGCTCATCGAGGGTCCGACCCGGTGGCGGGCGGCCGAGATGCAATGCCCACCGGCGTTGCGCCCGGGCGTCGTCGTGCTGTTGGCGATGCTGGCGGCTCCGGGGACGTCAGTGTTGCGCAATGTCTACGTCATCAACCGGGGCTACGAGGACCTCGCCGAACGCCTCAACAAGCTCGGCGCGACGATCGACGTCTTCCGCGACATCTGACCGGCGCCCGCAATCTGACCTGGTCGCTAGCGGAGTCGGGTCAGCGACCGAGACTCACAGGTCGAGGTGCCGAGCCACCGCATCGATGACCGGCGCGAGCCCGGCCCGACTCAGGACGATCGAGTAGTGGTTGGTGTCGGGCACCTTGGTGACCCGCACCTCGTCCGGCACCTGCAGCAGCTTGAGCCGCTCGGTGTCGTAGAGCCCCTGCGGCTCGTCGAACAATCCGCGCGGAGCCCAAAGGAAGTCGATGGGCACGTCCTGCTCGACGGCCTGGCGCACAGCCCCGGCCAGGGCTGGGTGGAAGAGCACGTCCTTGCCGTCGGCCCGAATCGCGGCCAGCACGCAGGAACTCGCGTACTTCGTCGGGTCGGCCGCGCAGGGACGCACGTCGTGATCGAGATAGCGGCGCACCTGGTCGCCATCCGGACCGCGCAGCAGCGGCCCGACCGCCTGGTGCTCCCCCACAAAGTCCAGGTATGCCGTGGGGCTGTCGAAGGTGCGCTCCAGGCGCTTCATGGCCGGCCCGAGCACGACCCGCAGCGTCTGGTCGATGTCGCCATCGCCCATCCCTGAGGGCACCGGGAAGTTGACTCCACCATCAACGAGGACGAGACCGCGGATTGCCTCCGGGTGCTTGGCCGCCAGCAGCGCGCACACCGCAGCGCCCATCGAGTGACCGAGCATGAGCGGCGGCTGCGGCAGCGAGGTCGCCAGGGTGTAGAGATCCTGGACGTGCACGGCAAGACCCAGCGGTCCCGGACCGATGCTGCTGTCCCCGCGGCCGCGCAAGTCCGGGGCCAGCAGCCGCACGCCGCCGGGCCCGAAGCGCTCTCCGAGGAGCTCGGCCAGCAGAGTCCAGTTCAGCCCGTTCCCCGTGATGCCGTGGACGGCGATGACCGTGGGGGTCTGCGGACCGGCGGGGCCGATGGTGAGGTCGTGGACGTGGAAGCTCATGCGCGCATTCTGCCGATCGCGTCATCGGCGATCGCCGCGGGGGTCAGCCCGATCTCCTCGAGGATCTGGGTTCGGGAAGCGTGCGCGAGAAAACGCTGCGGTATGCCGTAGCAGTGCACCCGTGCGGGCAGGTCGGCGCGCTCCACGGCGCGGGCGATCTGAGTGCCGACGCCGCCGACAGCCAGGCCATCTTCGATGACCAGGACCGTCTGCGCCTGCCGCGCGAGGTCGATGATGTCGGAGCTGACCGGCAGCGCCCACCGGGGATCGACCACGCGGGCCGGGAAGCCGGCCTCTTCCAGGGCCGATGCGACCTCGACCGCGGTCGCGACCATCTCGCCCACGCCGACGACGAGTACCGGGACGTCGCCGTCAGCGGGTTCGGCGACGACGTCGACGGTGCCCTGTCGTCGCAAGGCCGGGATCGCTGCGGGTGGGTTCTGCTTGGAGAACCGGATGACCGTCGGGGCGTCATCGACGTCGACCGCCTCGTCGAGCAACCGGACGAGCTCATCGGCGTCACGCGGGGCACTCACCCGCACCCCTGGCATGATCCCGGAGATCACCAAGTCCCACATCCCGTTGTGGGATGCCCCGTCGGTGCCGGTCACCCCTGCCCGGTCGAGCACCACGGTGACTCCGGCCCGGTGCAGGGCGCAGTCCATGAGCAGCTGGTCGAACGCGCGGTTGAGGAAGGTGGCATAGACGCACACGACGGGGTGCAAGCCGGCATACGCGAGTCCGGCCGCCATCGTGAGCGCGTGCTGCTCAGCGATCCCCACGTCGAAGACTCGGTCGGGAAACTCGCGAGCGAACGGCTCCAGCCCCACCGGGATGAGCATGGCGGCGGTGACCGCTACGACGTCAGGACGGCGCCGTGCCACCCCGACGATGGCGTCGGCGAACTCGTCGGTCCAGATCCGCCCCTTGACCTGCAGGGGCAGGCCGGTTTCCGGGTTGATTCGGTCGACGGCGTGGAAGCGGTCGGCTTCGTTGGCGCGGGCGTGGTGATAGCCCTTGCCCTTCTGAGTGATGACGTGGACGATGACTGGCCCGCCGAAGGACCGCGCCTTCCGCAGGGCCGACTCGACGGCTCCGATGTCATGTCCGTCGACCGGACCGACGTACTTCAGCCCCAGGTCCTCGAAGAGGCCCTGGGGGGCCACCATGTCTTTGAGGCCCTTCTTCATCCCGTGAACTGCCCCGTAGACGGCGCCGCCGATGACCGGGGTTCGCGAGAGCGCCAGGCGCCCCCAGTCCAGGACGTTCTCGTAGCCGCGGGTGGTCCGCAGCGTCTCGAGTTGATCGGCGAGAGCGCCCTTGGTGGGGGCATAGGACCGGGCATTGTCGTTGACGACGATGACCAGCGGCAGGTCCTTCTCGATGGCGATGTTATTCATCGCTTCCCAGGCCATCCCGCCCGTCAGCGCGCCGTCGCCGATCACCGCGACCGTATGCCGGTCCAGCTCGCCGCGCACGACCCGGCCCTTGGCGATCCCGTCGGCCCAGGACAGGGCTGTCGAGGCATGGGAGTTCTCGACGACGTCGTGTTCAGACTCTGCCCGGCTCGGGTAACCCGACAAGCCGCCAGCACCGCGCAGGGAGGAAAAGTCGTGCCGCCCGGTGAGGAGTTTGTGCACATAGGACTGATGCCCAGTGTCCAGGACGATCGTGTCGTGCGGGGAGGTGAACACCCGATGCAACGCAATGGTGAGCTCGACGACGCCCAGGTTGGGTCCGAGGTGTCCGCCGGTGCGCGACACCGACGTGATGAGGAACTCCCGGACCTCCGCAGCGAGGTCAGCCAATTGCGCGGGATCGAGCCGCTGCACATCGGAGGGGCCGTGGATCGACTCAAGCAGTGCCACGCTGAAGCTTCCCTCCACGCCTATTCGGATTCGTCCCGAGTCTAGTTCACCCGCCGGTAACCGGCACCGACTCGAGCCGCCCGCGCGCCGAACGCCCTCGGCGCTTCGCCGAGCTGTTCTGCCCCGATCAGGCGTCGGGAGTGAGCATGGCCTGAACGAACACCGCGATGATCTCGTCCGGGGTGATCGCCTGGTAGGCATGTCCCCCGGATGCCTCGGCGATCGCCTGCAAAGAGGTCATGTCGGCCTCTGGACCGACTCCGACGAGGATGACCGGCATCGGCTTGGCGGGGTCCTTGAGCTGGCGCAGTTGAGACAGTAGTTCTGGCAGCGTCCGGCTGTAGGGATCCTCGTTCTTACCGTCGGTGAGCAGGACCAGGGCGTTCACCCTGGTCTTGTCGTGCTGGGCCAGCAGAGTCTTGTAGGCGTCGTAGACAGTGTCGTAGAGCCCCGTGCCGCCCGCCGGCCGCGCGGCGATCTGCTGGAACCCCTGGCGCAGCAACTCGCCCTGCGGGACCCCGCCGACCTTCTCGGTCACGGTGCGGATCGGCACCACCTCAAGCCAGTCCTGGTTGGGACCGCCGAGGCGATACCCAAACTGCCACAGGCCGAGCTGAGTGTCCGGCGGGAAGGCGGCCAGTGCCGTGAGGCCGGCCTGGTAGGCCAGCTCCATCCGGGTGCTGGTGCCGACCTTGGTCTTCATCGAGCCCGAGACATCGACGACGGCCAGCATCTTCATGGCCTTCTTGACGTTGCCCCATTCCGACAACAGGCCAGCGGTCGCCTCGGCGGGCGGTGCCGGCAGGTAGCTGGGCACTCCGTCCGGGATCCCGGTGACCGTCGCGGCGGGGTCGGTCGCTGAGGAGCGGTAGCCCGCCGCACGAAGTGCGCTCTTGCCCTCGGTCGACGTGAGTTGGGTCAGCAGGGCAGTCGTCGCCGCCGCGACCGGATCGGGAGCGCCGGTCATCGTCACGAAGGGGTGGTCGAGCATTCCGGTGCCCCCGACGGGGATGGCCGCGACCAGTGGCGAGCTGGCGTGCGCAGCGTTGTATGCCGCGACAGCGGCCTCCGTGGTCGGGAACACCTCCGCAGCCCCTGGGGCAGCGGCCTTGGTGAACAGTTCGGCCTCGGTCGCGGTCGCGGTCTTGCTCAATGCAATGACCGTGCCACCCAAGGTCGTCATCGCTTGCGGAGTGCCACCCAGCGCGGACAGTGCCGTGGTCAGCGCGAGCCGACTCGATGCGTTCTTGGTCGGGTCGCTGATCCGCAGGGGCACCTGCCCACCCATGAGATCGGTCCACGCGGGGGCGGCGCTGGCCTTGGCCGCGACCGCCGGGGGCATGGCCAAGACCAGGGGCGTCGTCGCCACCGAGGCCCCGACCGACACCGGAGCCGTCGGCATTGCCTGCTTGAGGTCATCGACCCAGGTGCTGGATTCGGGCACCCAGGTCGCCGGGATCGACCCTGACGCCATCGCAGCCAACGTCTCGGCGGCAGTCTGGGCGGTCACGGCATACGTCGCGCAGGCGCCGCCTCGCACCGCGCGGTCAGCCGCAGCGGTGACCACAGCTTTCAGCCCAGGTGCCACCGAAACGGGCACCGCCACCGGGTTGGCGCAACTGGGCGTGGCCGGTCCGCTCGCGGCGCTGGCGGCAGCACCGCCAGCGCTCGTCGACGCGCTGGTCCGCGCGGCACTCCCGGAGCCGGACTGCTCGGCCAGCCGCTGTGACCAGGCATAGCCGCCCAGGCCTGCGCCTACGACCACCAAGGCCGCCACCGGGGCCACCCATCGCGGGCGACCCACCGTCGGTTGGCCATCTGTCTCGTGTCGTCCCATGACGAAACCACTCACCCCTCGTGAGCCGGCTCCCACAGCCGGACTGGTGTAGGCGGTGTCCCCGACCGCCGGGGGTGATGCTACCGGGTTAACTCAAGGAAACTCCGATCATCTCGACGTGATTGTCATTCGGGAGTCTTTCGCAGCATCGTTGGCTCCGTCGTTCAGAGTCGGGGGATGAACTCTCGTCCGCGCATCGCCTCGTGGACGAGAGCCGCTGACCGCTGCGCGGCGACCAGCCGTAGCCCCTCGGCTTCCAGGGCGGTGAGGATCTCGGCCAAGGCTTCCGGGCTGACCACATCGCCGAGTTCGACGCGGGCTTCCCGGTAGGCCTGTCGCATGACGGCGACCTGACCGGCCAGGTGGCGTTGCGCCAGCCACGCGAGGGCAACAGGGTTCTTGCGCCACCCGGCATACCGGCGGTAATCGGGCGGGCAGTGGTCCAGGAGCCAGCCGATCGCGCGGTCCTCCCAACCCAACATCCGGGCCGGCGGAACTCCTGGTGGCCACCCGGGCGGGACGTGCGTGTTCACGTCAGGTGAGTATGCCGTGCCGGTCCGACACGGGTTCTCGACGACGGCGAGGCCAACCCATCACACGACCGACGGGCCGCTCCCCTCGAGGGAACGGCCCGTCGGTCTCGCGCTCAGCAGGTCAGCTGACCAGGCTGCGCAGGACGTACTGGAGGATGCCGTCGTTGCGGTAGTAGTCGCGCTCACCGGGGGTGTCGATGCGCAGCGGCGCGTCAAAGGCCACGACACTGCCGTCACCCTTGGTCGCCGTCACCCGCAGGGTCTTGGGCGTGCGGCCCTCGTTGAGCTCGGTGACCCCAGTGATCTCGAAGACCTCGGTGCCGTCCAGGCCCAGGCTCGCGGCGTTCTCCCCGGCAGGGAACTGCAGCGGCAGCACGCCCATCCCGATGAGGTTGGAGCGGTGGATGCGCTCATAGGACTCGGCGATGACCGCCTTCACCCCGAGCAGTCGAGTGCCCTTAGCGGCCCAGTCACGCGAGGAGCCCGAGCCGTACTCCTTGCCGGCCAGGACGACGAGTGGGATGCCAGCGGCCTGGTAGGCAGCGGAGGCGTCGTAGATCGTCGTCTGCTCACCGGCCGCGCAGGTGTCGCCGCAGTCGATGAAGCACCGGGTGAACCCGCCCTCGACGCCGTCGAGGAGGAGGTTCTTGAGGCGGATGTTGGCGAAGGTGCCCCGGATCATCACCTCGTGGTTGCCCCGGCGCGAGCCGTAGGAGTTGAAGTCCTTGCGTGCAACGCCATGGTCGGCGAGGTACTTGCCGGCCGGGCTGTCGGCCTTGATCGACCCAGCGGGGCTGATGTGGTCGGTCGTGACCGAGTCCCCGAGCATGGCCAGTACGCGGGCTCCGGAGATGTCGGCGACCGCCTCCGGGTGGCGCCCCATGCCCTCGAAGTACGGGGGCTTGCGCACATAGGTCGAGTCGGCGTCCCACTCGAAGGTGTCGCCCTCGGGGGTCGGCAGCGAGCGCCAGCGCTCGTCACCGGCGAAGACGTCGGCGTATTCCTTGGTGAAGAGCTCCTTCTTGATCGAGGAGTCCATCAGCGCCTGGACCTCTTCGGGGGTCGGCCAGATGTCGCGCAGGTAGACCGGGTTGCCGTCCTGGTCGGTGCCAAGCGCATCGGTCTCGAAGTCGAAGTCCATCGACCCGGCTAGGGCATAGGCGATGACCAGCGGCGGGCTGGCGAGGTAGTTCATCTTCACGTCGGGGCTGATCCGGCCCTCGAAGTTGCGGTTACCCGACAACACCGCGGTGACTGCGAGGTCGTTGGCGTTGATTGCCTCGGAGATCTCCGGCTCCAGCGGGCCGGAGTTGCCGATGCACGTGGCGCAGCCATAGCCGACCAGGTAGAAGCCGACGGCCTCCAGGTCAGGCCAGAGTCCGGCCGCCTCGTAGTAGCCGGTGACGACCTTGGAGCCGGGCGCCATCGAGGTCTTGACCCACGGCTTGCGGGTCAGGCCCTTGGCTGCGGCCTTGCGGGCCACGAGACCGGCGGCGATCATCACCGACGGGTTGGAGGTGTTGGTGCACGAGGTGATGGACGCGATCGACACGGCACCGTGGGTGAGGTCGAACTCGCGGCCATCGGCCATCGCCACCGGCACGCTCTTGGTCGGGTCACTGGTGTAGGTCGGCAGCGCCTTGGCGAAGGCCGGCTTGGACTGAGACAGCTCGATGCGGTCCTGCGGACGCTTCGGACCGGCAATCGACGGCACGACCGTCGACAGGTCGAGCTCGAGCTTCTCGGAGAAGCGCGGCTCGGCGGCCGGGTCCAGCCACAGGCCCTGCTCCTTGGCATAGGTCTCGACCAGCGCCACCGCGGCGTCGTCACGCCCGGTCAGGCGAAGGTAGTCAATGGTCTTGGCGTCGATCGGGAAGATCGCACAGGTGGACCCGAACTCCGGGCTCATGTTGGCGATCGTGGCCCGGTTGGCCAGCGGCACGGACGCGACGCCCTCACCGTAGAACTCGACGAACTTGCCGACCACGCCGTGCTTACGCAGCATGTCAGTGATCGTCAGCACGACGTCGGTCGCGGTCACGCCCGGCTTCGCGGCGCCGGTCAGCTTGAATCCGACGACCCGCGGGATGAGCATCGACACCGGCTGGCCGAGCATGGCCGCCTCGGCCTCGATGCCGCCGACGCCCCAGCCCAGCACCCCGAGGCCGTTGACCATCGTCGTGTGCGAGTCGGTGCCGACGCAGGTGTCGGGGTAAGCCAGCACGGTGTCGCCGGCCGGCCGGGTCATCACGGTGCGGGCGAGACGCTCGATGTTGACCTGGTGGACGATGCCGGTGCCCGGGGGCACGACCTTGAAGTCCTCGAACGCGGTCTGGCCCCAGCGCAGGAACTGGTAGCGCTCGCGGTTGCGCTCGTACTCCAACTCGACGTTGCGTTCGAACGCCTGGGCGTTGCCGAAGACGTCGATCTGCACCGAGTGGTCGATGACGAGTTCGGCCGGGGCGAGCGGGTTGATCTTGCTGGGGTCACCGCCGAGGGCGACGACGGCCTCGCGCATGGTGGCGAGGTCGACCACACACGGCACGCCGGTGAAGTCCTGCATCACCACGCGCGCGGGGGTGAACTGGATCTCGGTGTCCGGCTCGGCCGTCTCGTCCCACGAACCCAGCGCACGGATGTGGTCGGCGGTGATATTGGCACCGTCTTCCGTGCGCAGCAGGTTTTCCAGGAGCACCTTGAGGCTGTAGGGCAGCGTGGCGCTGCCGTCGACCGAGTCGAGCCGATAGATCGTGTAGGAAGCGTCACCGACCTTCAGCTCATCCTTGGCTCCGAAGCTGTTCACCGATGTGTCGACGCTGGCCACGTCGGCTCCTTCCTGAAGATATCTTGACGTCAAGATAAATTACCACGTGCCACGACGATCCTGCCAGCATCCGACCAAACGCGTCAGGGGGCCCGCCGCCTTGGCGTGCTGGGGAGGGCGTGAAGTCGGTGACATCACCCGGGTGGGGACCACCTCGCGACCCGCGCTTTCTCCCTACCCGGGAAGCAGGACCGCGATGCACTCCACGTGGTGGGTCTGCGGGAAGGCGTCGTATGCCGTGAGGCTCCCGAGGTGGTAGCCACCCGCCAGCGCGTATGCCGTGTCCCGCGCCAACGCTGCCGGATCGCACGCGACGTAGGCGATGGCCCGCGGCTGCAAGCCCAAGACCGCCTCCATGACGACTCGACCCGCCCCGGTGCGGGGAGGATCGAGGACGACGACGTCGGCCCCGTGGGCAGTGATCTCCCCCAGCCGGTCCTCAACTCGACCGGTCAGCACCTGCACCTGCGAGCGATCGCCCGCATTGGCCCGGGCATGCTCGCAGGCCAGCGCGTCTCCCTCGACCGCCAGCACCGAACCCTTCGGTCCAACGGCATCGGCCAGTGGCACTGCGAAGAGTCCGACACCGGCATACAGGTCGAGCACTTGCTCCCCCGGCTGTGGCGCGAGGGCCTGCAGCACCTGGCCGAGGAAGGTCGCCGCCGCGCCGGGGTGAACCTGCCAGAAGCCGCGCGCGGACACGGCATACCGGCCCGACCAGCCAGGCGTGGCGACCGTTTCAGTGAGGGTGGGGGCCGGCCCTTCGCGGCTCGCGACTGGGACGATCACGGCCGGTGCTTCGCCGGCCACGGCGATGTCGACAGCCCGGTAGCCCGTCCAATCACGGTGCAGGACACCGGATTCCAGGATGCCCGGGACGGCGATGGGGCACTCGCTGATCGGCAAGACGGTCCGCGATCGCGACGGGCGCAAGCCCGCGCGTCCCGCTGCGTCGACCGCGAATTCCACCCGAGTGCGCCAGTGCAGACCCGCGTCGTCGCCAGGCACCGCGAGCACCGGCACGCTGACCGTGAGCCCCGCGAGACGGGCGAACTGCTCAGCGACCACCTGACCCTTGAGCTCGCGTTGCGCCGTCAGGTTCACGTGTTGCCAGTCGCACCCTCCGCAACCACCCCAGGTCAGGTCGGCGGTGGGCGGGCCGGCATGACGGCATACCGGCTCGACCCGGTCAGCCGAAGGCGTGAGGATCTCGACGGCGTCGGCACGCAAGAACCGGTCCTGCGACCCGCCTTCGGTCACCCGGGCGCGCACCCGCTCGCCGGGGAGGGTATGCCGGACGAAGACCACCCGGCCCTCGTGCCGGGCCACGGAGAAGCCACCGTGGGCGACCGGCCCGATGTCGAGATCCAGCTCCCGACCCACCCAGGACTCACCGCGCGGCCGGGAACTGCGCGGCCCGGCATACCCAGGTCGTGCGGGTCTTCCTCGGCGACGCGACTGCGACCCCTCTGCGGACGGCGTCACGGAGCGATATTGCCGGCTCGAGTGGTGATCGCCGGAGCGTCGTACCACTCCTCCTCGGCGCCTTCGGACGACCGCAGCTGCCAGGGCACGCTCGCCACCATGACGCCGGGGATGAAGTGCAGCCGCACCCGCAAGCGCAGCGCACTTTGGTTGTGCAACACCTGCTCGTACCAGTGGCCGACGACGTACTCGAGGACGTAGACGATGATGACCGTGCGGGGGTGTTCCGCGCGCAACGACTTGACGTAGTCGATGACCGGTCGGGTGATCTCGCGATACGGCGAGGCGATGATCTTGAGCGGGATCGGCACCTCGTGCTGAATCCAGTCGCGGCGCAGCGCGTGGGTGTCGGCGGGGTCGACCTCGACGGTCAGCGCCTCCAGCGTGGACGGCCGGGTCGCGCGGGCGTAGGCCACCGCGCGCAGGGCCGGCTTATGCAGCTTGGACACCAAGACGATGGCGTGCACCCGGCTGGGCAGCACCGCCACGCTGTCGGGAGCGAGCGAGAGCTCTTCGCTGACCTTGCGGTAGTGCCGGTTGATCCCGAGCATCATGGCGAAGAGCACGGCCATCGCGAGGATCGCGTATTTCGCGCCGGCCTGGAACTTGGTGATGAGCACGACCAGCAGCACGGTCATCGACATGGCAGCGCCGATGAAGTTGACCACCCGAGAGCGCTGCATGCGAGAGCGCTCGGCCCCCTGGACGCTGGGGTCGCGCAGCAGCCGGTTCCAGTGCCGGATCATGCCGGTCTGGCTCATGGAGAACGAGACGAACACCCCGACGATGTAAAGCTGGATGAGCTGGGTGACCTCGGCGTGGTAGGCCACGATCAAGGCGGCAGCGGCGACCGCGAGGATAAGGATGCCGTTGGAGAAGGCCAACCGGTCACCGCGGGTGTGCAACTGGCGCGGCAGGTAGCCGTCCTTGGCGAGGATCGAGCCGAGCACCGGGAAGCCGTTGAACGCCGTGTTGGCGGCGAGGATGAGGATGATGCCCGTGACCGTCGCCACGACGTAGATGCCGATCGGGAAGTCCGAGAAGACCGTCTTGGCCAACTGCCCGATGACGGTGTCCTGGACGTAGCCGTCCCCGACTGGCACGCCGTCCTTGAGTAGCTGGCCGTAGCCCTCGCCACCCATCTGGACGCCGGTCCAGCGGCTCAGCATGATGATCGACCCGAGCATGCACACCGAGATGGTGCCCATGAGCAGCAGGGTCGTAGCGGCATTGGCGCTCTTGGGCTTGCGGAAAGCCGGAACCCCGTTGGAGATGGCTTCGACGCCGGTCAGCGCCGCACACCCCGAGGAGAAGGCCCGCAGCAGGATGAAGGTCGCAGCGATGCCGGTGAGGGCCTGCCCGTCGGCTGGGACCAACTCCAGGCCCGCACTCGGTGCCTGGCCCAGGGTGCCGGTGATCTCGCGGAACACGCCATACAACCCCATCCCGATGATCGCCGCCATGAAGGCGTAGACCGGCACGGCGAAGGCCCGACCCGACTCGCGCACCCCCCGCAGGTTCATCGCCGCCAGCAGGAACACCAGCGCGAGGGCGACGGTGACCTCTTGGCCGCGCAGTTGCGGGAGGGCTGCTGCGGCATTCTGGACGCCCGATGAGATCGACACCGCGACGGTGAGGACATAGTCGACGAGCAGTGCCGACGCGACGGTAAGCCCGGCCTTGTGGCCGAGGTTTTCGGTCGCGACCTCATAGTCACCGCCTCCCGACGGGTAGGCGTGCACGTTCTGCCGATACGAGGCGACGACGACGACCATGACGAAGACGACGGCCAGGGTGATTTGCCAGGAGTGGAAACTGGCGAAAGTGCCGCCCGCGACACCGAGCATGAGCAGGATTTCGTCGGGCGCATAGGCCACTGACGACAAGGCGTCACTGGCAAAGATGGGTAGCGCGAGGCGCTTCGGAAGCAGGGTCTCCCCGAGACGGTCGCTTCGCATGGCGCGGCCGACGAGCAGCCGCTTGACGATCTGGCCGGATGCAGGCACGCCCTGCATGGTATGCCGCGTGGTTGCCTCGCGCCCGACCAACTCGACCGCTGGGACTGATCTCTCGTCCAGCCGGTGGGCCGTGGGCCGCCGCCGGGCCGACCCCGATCGGGCATGCGGTGTAGCGTCGGACCGTGCTCTTCGTGATCATGGGTTGCGGCCGGGTCGGCGCCACGTTGGCGCGCACCCTCGCCTCTAACGGCCAGGACGTCGCCGTCATCGACATGGACGCCAAGTCTTTCCGCCGCCTCGGCAGCGACTTCGAGGGCAAGACGGTCACGGGGGTCGGCTTCGACCGCGCGGTCCTCACCACCGCTGGCATCAAGCAGGCGTATGCCTTCGCGGCGGTGTCCAGTGGCGACAACTCCAACATCCTCGCGGCCCGGGTGGCCCGGGAGACCTTCGGCGTGGAGCGGGTGGCTGCCCGGATCTACGACCCGCGCCGAGCCATGGTCTACCAACGCCTGGGCATCCCCACGGTGGCTACTGTGCGGTGGACGGCCGACCAGATCATCTCGCGGCTGGTGCCGCATGGCGCGGTTCCGGAGTTCACCGACCCGAGCGGCAAGGTCGTCATGGCCGAGGTCCCGTATGCCGTGTCCTGGGTCGCGACACCGGTCGCCACGCTTGAGGCCCTGGCCCAGACTCGGGTGGTCTTCCTCACCCGACTCGGCGATGCCTTGATCCCCGGTCCCGACACGGTGATCCAGGACGGCGACCTGCTGCACATCGCGCACCAGCGCGAGGACCTCCCCCGAGTGGAGCGAGTCCTGTCCTCTCCGCGGCCGCACGAGTAGTCGGCCAGTCACCAACCCGCCCTCCCCACGATTTCAGGAAGGCCGTCATGCGCGTCGTCATCGCCGGAGCCGGCAGCGTCGGGCGATCCATCGCCCGCGAACTCACCCACAACGGGCACGATGTCCTCCTCGTCGACCGCGCGATCGAGGAGAAGATGACCGTTCGCGTCCCCGATGCCGCGTGGCTGCTCGCGGACGCATGCGAGATCTCCGCCTTGGAGGAGGCGCAACTGGACCAGTGCGATGTCGTCGTCGCCGCCACCGGGGACGACAAGGCCAACCTGGTCGTGTCGCTGCTGGCCAAGACCGAGTTCGGCGTTCCGCGGACCGTCGCCCGGGTCAACAACCCACGCAACGAGTGGATGTTCGACGAGTCATGGGGGGTCGACGTCGCGGTCTCGACGCCCCGTCTCATGACCGCCCTCGTCGAGGAGGCGGTCACCGTCGGTGACCTGGTGCGCATCTTCCAGTTCCGTCGCGCCAAGACCTCCCTCGTCGAGATGACCCTGCCTCCCCAGAGCCCGTATGCCGGTCACCGGGTCGGCGAGGTCACCTGGCCTTCCGGCACTGTCCTGGTCGGCATCGTCCGAGACGAGCGGCCGATCGCGCCCTCCGCCGATGACTGCCTCGAAGCGCACGACGAGTTGCTCTTCATCGCCCCGGACGAGGTCAGTGACGAGCTGGAGAACCTGCTCTCTCCCGGGCACAAACCCCGCTTGGGTGACAACGAGGACTGATCCGGCGGCCGGACGCGCTAGGCCCTCGTCGGGTTGGTCGACACGTCCGGTGAATCACGGCCGTCGGGGTCCTCAGGGCCTTCCGGGTCGTCAAGCGGAGTGTGGCCGCGCAGCAGCATGAGGGCCGCGATGCCGACGGCAACGAGGTATGCCGGCCAGCCCAGCACGATCTTGGCGATCCCCAATGCCTCCACCGAGCCTTGCAGATAGAGCGGCACCTGGATCGAGAGGCGCACCAGCGCCAGCCCGACGAGGATCCACCCCAGTCGACTGGCCACCTTGACGATTCCCGCATGACGGCGCCACCGCACGAAGGCCTGGTTGAGTTCGCTGGCGGCGGCCTCATCGGCCGCCTCAAGAGCGTTTCGCTCGTCCTCGGACAGCGCGGCTCGTTCGGCCCGCGTCGCCCGGCTGCCTGAGGACCGGACAGCGGCGGCGGTGCGGGCCAAATCGGGGTCTCCAGCCGCGATGAGGAAACCGAAGAGCGGCCAGCGCACGAGATTGGCTCCCCCGAAGAGGATGGCATTCCCGACCGACATGAGGATGCCGGGCAGGAAGGCGTCCTGGGCCCGACCGGTGCGGGTGGCCAGGGCCGCGGTGAGAATGACAGCGGCGAGGGAGTACCCGGCATACCGAAGGGTTTGACCTTGCACGAGTCGCAGCCCAGCGACCACCCCCGCGACGACCACAGCGATGAGGGCAGCGCGAGTGACGTCCTGGGTGGCGTTCCACGCCACCACGAAACCGACGGTAGGCAAGGCGGACTCCATGGCCCCACGCCAACCTCCCAAGGCAGCCGAGAGCCGCTCCCGCAGCAGTTCCTCGACCGTCACATGGGAAGGGCGGCCCACCGTGGAATCACCGGGATGCTCAGCCACGGGTCGGGATGATCTCGTATGCCGGGTTGAACATCACCGGTCTGCCGCGGCGGTGAGTGGTGCGGCCGTGGACCCGCACGCTGACGCCTGGTTCGATTCCCACGATCTGGCGTCGGCCCAGCCACACCACTTCGAGCGTGCCGGTGCCGTCCGAGACCTCCACGACAAGCGCGGGGACCTGCACCTGGGGCCGCAGGGCGACCGAACGGACCTCTCCGAATGCCACTGCGGGCTGTCGCTGTTCGAGGTGTCCGATCGGCGTCGCGCCGAGCCGGGTCGCCGTGTCCAAGAGTTCCTCAGAGTCGATCTCGGCCGCCGAGCGCGTCCAACGCGCCATGACCCGCCGGACGAAAGCCCACCCAGAAGAGCCCCGACCGGACTCAGCCCCCAGGGTGGGCTCGCCGGGAGCGCCGGCAGCCATGGTCAGTGAACCTCGGTGATTTCAGGACCCCGCTCGAACGGCCGCAGGTCGTCGTTCCGGGGCCGCGCCCGCTGCTCGGAAGCGTCGCTAGGCGAGTCAGGCGGCTCGACCGTCGGCTGCTCGGGAAGGCGCAACGCCAACGCCTCGCGTGGGGGCATCGCCTCTGAACCGCGGACAACCACGACGCGTCGCACGATGTCGACCAGGCTGGCAGCGGCTGCGTCGTCGGTGGCGGCCCGGCCGTTGAGCACGGCCCGCAAGAACCACCGCGGTCCGTCGACGCCGAAGAACCGCAGAGCCTGGCCGCCGGGTGCAACGACCCGAAGTTCCTTACCGAGGGTGCCCTCAACCACCTCGGCCGTCCCGCCTTGGCTGGTCACGCCCTCGGCGATCTCGCCGCGCAACTCGGCCCACAGCCCGGTCGTCCTGGGCGCGGCGAAGGCCTGCAGCTGCACGGTTGAGCGGCCCTGGACGATTTGGGCACCGTAGATCGTCTGGGTTTGCTGGTCGACCTCGAGTTGCAGCTGGACTCCCTCCAGACGTGGCAACCAGATCGCTCCCAGGTCAAGGTAGTCGCCGAGGCCCTCGACCTCACTGCGGTCGAAAGGCCCGCGAAGCCGACTGAAGGGGGTTGTGGGTTCGTAACCGTCTGCGGCGTCCGACCCTAGATCGCGGTCCGGCACGGCTGCCTGGGATGCCGCCGTGGGCAGGTCGTCAACCTCCGTCACCTCGTCGGTGGCGGCCCCTGACTCAAGGTCGGTGTTCCGTCGGCGTCCGAAGAGTCCCACGTCGGTTCCTCACTGCTCTCACGATCGGGCAAAGCTGGCCGGGCGGATCGACCTTAGTCGGCCGAGGGAGGCAACGGCCCGAAGCCGCCGCTGGCGCCGTGCCCAGTCTCCCCCCGACTACTGTCCGGGAGCGAATCGAGGACCGAGAAGGCGACCCGCTCCACCCGTTGCACGACGAGCTGGGCCACGCGGTCACCCCGGCGCACCTGGAAGGGCTCACCGGGGTCGAGGTTGATCAGGTTGACCATGATCTCGCCGCGGTAGCCGGCATCCACGGTGCCCGGCGCATTGACGATGCTGATGCCATGGCGAGCCGCCAGCCCCGAGCGAGGGTGGGTGAAGGCGGCATACCCGATGGGAAGCGCGATGGCGATCCCGGTCGGCATGAGAAAACGCTCCCCGGGGCCAAGGAGGGTGTCGACGCGCGCGTAGAGGTCCAAGCCCGCGTCACCGGCGTGGGCGTAGTGCGGAATCGGCAGGGCAGGGTCGAGACGACGCAGGCCAACCGGGAGCTGGAAAGGCTCGGTCAAGCGACGCAGTCGCGGCAGATGGCCTGGCCGTTGACCTCTTTGGCGACCTGGCTGCGGTGGCGCACCAGAAAGCATCGTGAGCAGGTGAACTCGTCGGCTTGGCGCGGAAGGACGCGAACCGAGAGTTCCTCACCGGACAGGTCTGCGCCGGGCAGCTCGAAGCCCTCAGCCTGCTCGGCTTCATCGACATCCACGCTTGCGGAGGTCTTGTCGACGCGGCGCGCCTTGAGTTCCTCGATTGAGTCCTCGGACAGGTCGTCGTCGGTCTTGCGTGGCGCGTCGTAGTCGGTCGCCATGTGCCTTTGTTCTCCTCCAGTGCCGTCAGCGCTGCCGTCTCCAACACCGCGATCCCCAGGTCTATGCCGGATCGCGACCGAGAATCCCACAGGTGTCCCCGATGACAAGACCCTGCGCGGCGGATTGTGCCTCATCGAGCGGCCTCCCGTCACCTTGAGTCCGGAATGCGGGGACCTCGACCGCCGACCGGTATGCCGTCCGACCCGGTCCCTCGGTGGCCCAGACCCCACTCAAGAGGTCACGAGGGTGCGCAGCTGCTCAACTAGGGTGCGGTTTCCGGCGACGACCATCAGGGTGTTGGGCTCGCTTGCACCCGGCCCCACGACGACTCCCCCGGCTTCGGTGAGCACCAGCCAGCCAGCGGCCAGATCCCAGGGATTGAGGCCCGACTCGAAGTAGGCGTCCAGTCGGCCGTCGGCCACCAGGCACAGATCCGTCGCCGCGCTGCCCAGCCGGCGGATGTCGCGCACCCGCGGCAGCACGTCCACGAGCGTGCATGCTTGGGCAAGGCGCGTGTCGGAGCGGTAGGCGAAGCCGGTGCCGACGAGGGCGTGACTGAGCTGGGCCTCGGTGCCGATGGACACCACGGCGGTGTCTCCCGTCGTCAGGTCGTGACGCACCGCGCCCAGGCCGAGGGCCGCCGTCCACGCGGTACCCAGGACAGGGCTGACGACAGCGCCGGCCACCGGGCGCCAGCCCGGGGCGCGAGGTGAGCCGACGACGGCGGCGACGGAGACGGCATACAGGGGCAGGTCGTAGAGGTAGTTGACCGTGCCGTCGATGGGGTCGACCACCCAGGTGATTCCGGTGCTGCCTTGCAGGTCCGCGCCCTCCTCGCCGACGAAACCGTCCTCGGGCCGGGCGATCCGCAGTGCCTCGCGCAGCAATGCCTCCGAGCGGGTGTCCATCACGGTGACGACGTCGGTATCGGTGGACTTCGTCGAGGTGTCCAGGCGCGTCGGACGGTCGTCGCGGACCATGGTTGCGGCCGTTGAGGCAACCCTCAGGGCCAGGTCGCGCAGCTCGGTGAGCGTGACGTGGTCGGGAAGCCGGTCAGGTGCGTAGGTCACCGGGCCAACCTATCGACGCGGTCCGGCACCTCCTGACGCCGTCTCAACCAGCCGCGGCGCGGCGTGGAGGCTTGGGTGCGAGCGATCGGGATGAGAGAGTCGGGCGTGGATGCGGCGCCCTCGCGCCGACCCACCGTTGCCGATCAAGGAGAGATCATGGCCGACCTGCGCTTGATCGGCGTCCACGAGGACGGCACCCACCTCGTCCTGGCCGACCCCGATGGCATCCGGCATCGACTCGTCTTGGACGATGCCCTGCGCGCTGCGGCGCGACGGGACCGACCCCGGCTTGGCCAGTTGCAGATCGAGATCGACGGCGGACTGCGGCCCCGCGACGTGCAAGCTCTGCTGCGTGCGGGAGCCAGCGTCGAGGAAACCGCCGAGCGCGCCGGCTGGACGGTCGACAAGGTCGGCAAGTATGCCGGCCCGATCCTCGCTGAGCGCGAACACATCGCGTCCGTCGCCCGGGCTGTGCGGCTGCGTTCGCCCCGGGGCACCTCGGGCGCGACACTCGTGACCCGAGTCGAGGAGCGGCTCACCGCCCGCGGGGTCGACGCGTCCACTGCAACGTGGGACTCCTGGCGGCGGGAAGGCTCCGAGTGGGTGGTCGTCTTGGCGTTCGCTGCCGGTGGACGCGAGCGCTCGGCCTCGTGGACCTATGACGCCCGATCCCGCGGACTGGCCGCCCGTGACGACGAGGCCCGTTGGCTCAGTGAGGACGAACCCGGACAGGCACACGCCGATGTCCCGGTCTATGACGTCGAGGCCGAAGGGGGTCTGGAGGCCCCACCACGGCGCCGGGAAAGCTCACCCCATGACCTCACCGCCGCGATGCGGCAGGCGTCTGGCGCCAAGCAGCGGCGCGCTCCGGTTCGCCGCCGGGGCACCGAACCCATGGCGCTGCCCATGGAGGACGAGTCGACGGGCGACCCGGGCGCGACCGACCACGGCTCGGCTGGTCCCGCGGCCCACGGTGGGTCGGACGGAGACAATGAGCCGCAGGCGACCGTCGTGCAACTGGACAGCCGCCGCGAGGCCGGCCGGGGCCGACCGGACGCGCCGGTGCCTGTCGCTGCCGATGAACCAGCTGAGGTGAGCGAGCCGACGGAGGCTCGTGAAGACCCGGACACCGACACTGGCGCACAGTCAGGGTCAGACGCCGACCTTCCGGCCGAGGAGTCTCAGGCTGACGTTGAGGTCGAGGTCGAGGCTGAGGTCGGCGCCGAGGGCACTGGCGAAGCGTCCGCTGCGGACCAGACCGAGGAGCCGACCCCAGACCCATCGCAGAGCGCGCCCGCCAAGCTCACCGCCGCCGAACGTCGATCAGCCCTGGCTCAGGAGCGCCTCAAGTCGACCTGGGACTCGTTCCTGTTCGGCCCGGCGCGCGGCAGCACCACCCGTCCAGAGGCACCTGATTCCTCCGCCGAATAGCGCCAGCCCCCCGTCGACCCTCTGCGGTAGATGGCCGGAGCCACCCGCCCCCGAAGTGCCCTACTCGCCTGCGCGCTCGGACAGGTCGAAGGGCAACACGTCCGGGGAGATCGCAGCCGCCTGGGTAGCGTGCGAGGTCATCCGGCGGGAGTGATGCCGGCGGCACAACACTTCGTACTCCACGACACCCGCCCCACCGCTGGTGGTGTCCCCGACGACGACCTGGTCACCCTCGGTCACCATGACACCGTCGAGCACTCGGGCGTTGTGCGTGGCTCGCGCGCCACACCAGCACAATGCCTCGACCTGCAGGGTCTGGACCCGGTCCGCGAGTTCGACCAGGCGCGCAGACCCCGGGAAGAGCCGGGTCCGGAAGTCGGCGAGGATCCCGAACGCGAAGACGTCGATGCCCATCTCGTCGACGATGCGCGCGAGTTGCTCGATCTGTTCGGGACGATAGAACTGCGCCTCGTCACAGACCAGGAAGTCGATCCGCTGACCCTCCGTGCTCATCGCGACGACCGCGTCCCAGAGGTCCAATTCGTCGCCCACCTCCACAGCCGTGTGGGACAGGCCCAGTCGGGAGGACAGCATGGCCTCGCCGGCGCGGTCGTGCTTGGTGAAAATGAGGCCGCGTTTGCCGCGCGCGGAGTGGTTGTGCTCGATCTGCAAGGCGAGCGTGGACTTTCCGGAGTCCATCGTCCCGCAGAAGTAGAGCAGTTCGGCCACGACCGGCAACCCTAGGCGATCCGAGCGGGCCACACGAACAGCGGGATCGAGGTCTCCGCGGGCGTCACCGACCCGTGCAACCCCACCAGCCGCAATAGTTCGGGCCGCATCCGCGCCGAATCGACGACGGCGACCTCGGCCACAGCGTTGACCAGGACGTCACCGATCCGGGGTAGAACTTCCTCTCGGACCGGGCCGAACATCCCCTCGGCAATGAGGTCGGCACGGCATACCACGCGGGCGTCGGACCCGAGCCGCGCCCACCACGCGGCTGCGACGTCAGCCGCGGCGCCAGGCTGGGTGTAGAGCTGCACCGCGCGCGGTTCCCCACCGACGTGCCGGACTCCGACGAGCAGATCAGGCTCGGCCGCCAGGTCGACACGCCGCTCGAACGGCACGTCGACCATCCCGTGGTCGGCGGTGACCAGGACCGAGGTGTCGGCTGGCACCCGAGAAACCAACTCGGCCAGTGCGGCATCGACGCGCTCCAGCTCGGCGGTCCATTCCCACGAGTCGACCCCATGCACGTGACCGACCTTGTCGAGGTCACCCCAGTAGAGGTAGATCAGGGCGCGCGGAGAGCGGCGCAGGGCCGTGACGGCCGCATCGACTCGCGCTGAAAGAGCCTGGGCTGCAACGAAACTGCCTCCACGGAGGGCTGCCGTCGTGAGCCCGGAGCCGTCGAAATAGCCCGGCCCGATCCGGGTGACGGCGATGCCCTCGCGTTCGGCCAGCTCGAAGGCGGTGTCCCCCGGCTGCCAGCGCCGAGCGTCCGGCCCGTCCTGCCACGACAGGGCGTTGAAGATGCGGTCCTCACCCGGCACCAACATCTCGTAGCCCACGAGGCCGTGGGCGCCGGGCGGCAGACCCGTCCCGAAGGACCCCATCGAGGTGGCCGTCGTCGAGGGGTACCCACACTCGAGCCGGTATGCCGTGCCGAGCCCGGAGCGCAGAAAGGGGGCGTGGCCGGCGCGGCGGCGGACGAGTTGCTCCCCCATTCCGTCGACGAGGACCACGACCGTGCGCCGCGCGGGGGGCAGATCCAGCACCGAAGGACCGATGGCATCCACTCCGCCAGCACCTCCGAGGGCGGACAGCGCAGCCGGGAGGACATCCCAAAGATGGGCTGTCATCGCGGGTGGCACCTGGGCGGGCGAGGCCGCCGTCACCCGGTCACGACCACATCACGACCCGATGACGGCCGACAGCGTGCGAGCGAAGTGCAAAGCCCGCGCCAAGGCGGCGTCACCGTCGGCGTCGGCACTGATGCGCAACGAGATGTCGTCAGAGGCGATGGTGCCCTCGAAGCCGTGGTCGGCATCGCACTGCGGGTCGCCACAGGTCGCCGACATGACATCGAGGCGACTCACCGCTCCCCACCCGAGGGTCAGGGTGATCTCGCGACCGAGCGACCCCGGGATGTAGGCATCCGGAGCGGACACGACGTGGGTGAGCATGACCCCGCGCACGGCGGCCAGCGGGATGCTCTCGCTCGTCGCGGTCGCCACGGCGCGTTCGTGGTGGTCGTCATGGTCGTCGGCATGGACGACCACGAGCTTGCGTGGGGTGGTCACCAAGACGGTGATGTGGCGACGCACCGCGTCCTGGTCGAAGGTGGTCTCCTGATGGACCAGGTATGCCGTCACCTCATCGTCGGCGAGGGCAGACCCCACGACGTCCGCGACGAGCGCGGGGTAATAGCCCGCCCGTTGGATGTCGGACCGCAATTCGGCCGGCAGCACGAAGCCGGGCACGTCACGAGGTGTCTTGCGCATGCCGGTCATTCTCGCACCGGCATCAGGTCATCACCCTGCGCATCGCGTCCTTGCGGGTCAACGCGGGGCGCACCGAGATCTCCGCGCCCAGGACGTCCACCCCACCGCTCCAGCAGTTGACCGGCTGCAGGGACACCGCCGCGAGCGCCGAATGGTGGTCGGCGAGCGTCGAGAGCCGCGCCACGAGATCCTCCAGTGCCGCCATGTCGACCGGAGATCGGCCGCGATATCCGGTCAACAGGGGTGCAGCCTTGACCGAACCGATGAGGTCGCGGACATCGACATCGGTCAACGGCGGGATGCGGTACCCGATGTCGCCCAGCAGGTCGGTCGGGGGCCCGGCCACCGAGAAGGCCACCACCGGACCGAAAAGCGGGTCCTCATTCGTGGACAGTACGCAGGCCACCCCCGGCGGGGACATCCGCTGCACGGCGAACTGGTCCTCGGCGAAGTCGCCAAGGCGGCTGGTGAGCGAGGCATGGGCAGCCGACACGGCGTCCGCACTGGCGAGATCGGGCCGCACCCCACTCACGCCGACCTGGTGACGCATGGCGGGCGATACGGTCTTGAGAATGACGGGGTAGCCCAACTCCCGAGCGGCTGCCACCGCCTCGGTCGCCGTCCGCACGATGCGCCGGGGCCACAGCCGGATGCCGTAGGTCGCGAGCAGGCGTCGGGACTCCTCGAAGGTCAGCGACCGCCCATCGGGGTGTTCGGCCAGGACCGCGTCGATGATCTCGGCGGCCCGGTCGCGGTCGACCCCGTCCGGAGCCACCACCTGGCCGTGGTCGCGAGCCCGCCACTGGCCGTAGCGGGTCGCCGCAGCAAGGGCGCGCACCGCGTCTTCAGGCAAGGGGTATGCCGGGACCACGCGCTTGGGCCCTTCCCCGGAGCTCACGGCGAGCGCCTCGGTCACCCCGCGCATCCCCAGGAACGTTGCAGCACAAGGCTTTTCACTCCGTGCAGCTTCATCGCGAACCGCCTCGGCGACCAGTTCGTCGTCGGTATAGATGGGCGGGATGAAGGCGGTGAGGACGCTGTCGACCTTGGGGTCTTCGAAGGCGGCTCGCAGGGCCTTGGCGAACTCCGGCGCGGACGCCTCCGAGCTCAGCGACATCGGACCGTGGGTCACCTCGAGGTTCCAACTGGCCGCCGCCTGGGCGATGAGGCGGGACAGTGCGTCTGAGTTGGTGACGACGGCGACCCGGTCTCCGGCGGGCAACGGCTGGTGGACCACGAGTTGGGCGATGTCGAACAGCTGGTGGATGTTCTCCGCACGGATCACACCGGCCTGCCGCAGCATGGCGTCGAAGGCCTCCTGGCGCACCGCCGTGGGGCGGGTGAGATAGCCCGAGGCAGGGCCGACCATGGCCGTCCCCGACTTCACGACGATGACCGGCTTGGACGAGGCTAGATGCCGCGCGATCCGGGTGAACTTGCGCGGGTTACCCATGGTCTCGACGTAGAGCCCGACGGCGTGAGTCTCGGCGTCGTCGATCCAGTACTGCAGGAGGTCGTTGCTGGAGACGTCGACCCGGTTGCCGGCCGAGGCGAAGACCGACACCCCCAGCCCGCGGCGGGCCGCCGACGCGAGGACGGCGATGCCCAGGGCGCCGCTCTGGGCGAACAGGCCGAGGTGCCCACTAGGCGGCAATTGCGGTGCGAGAGAAGCGTTCAGCGAAAGGTCCGGCGAGTTGTTGATGAACCCGAACGAGTTGGGCCCAACCACCCGCATCCCGGCTCGACGCGCCCGCTTGCGTAGTCGGGCCTGCAGCTTGCGGCCCCGCTCCCCCGTCTCACCGAAGTTCGCAGCCGGAATCACCAGCGCCCGGACACCCTTGGCCGCGCACTCGTCGACGATGCCGAGGACTTGCTCGGCCGCGACGGCGATGATCGCCAGGTGGACCTCGCCCGGAATGTCGGCGACCGACGGGTACGCCTTGAGGCCCAGCACCTTCTTGGCCGCCGGGTTCACGGCATACACCGTGCCGGTGTAGTGGCCCTGGAGGATATTGCGCAGGAAGGTGTGGCCGATGGAGTCGGGATGCCGGCTGGCGCCGATGACCGCGACCGATCGCGGGCTGAGGATCCCCCGAACGCTGGAGGACTCGGCCCGGTGCTCGCGGGCGAAGCGCACCTCGGTCGAGGCCGCCGTGGGGGTGATGTCGAAGGACAGCGAGATGACCCCGTCTTCGAGCCGGTGCTTGACGGCATACCCGGCTTCTTTGAAGACGTTGATCATCTTGCGGTTCTGCGGCAGCACCTCGGCGACGAACTTCGTCACGCCTGCCTCGAACCCGATCGCGGCCAGGTGTTCCAGCAGGATCGAGCCAATTCCCTTGCCGTGGAAGTGATCCGAGATGTTGAACGCGACTTCGGCGGTGGCGTCGCCGACCCGGTCGTAGCGCCCGATCCCGATGATCTTGCCGCGTAGCAACGCGACGAGCGCGACCCGCTCGTCGTAATCGACGACGGTGAAGCGGGTGACATCGCGGTCGGACAGCTCCCGCAACGGCGCGAAGAAGCGCAGGTAGATGGACTCCTCCGACTGTCCGGCGTGGAACTCGCGCACCAGTGCAGCGTCGGCCGGGGTGATCGGCCGCACATAGGCCACCGACCCGTCCCGCAGGACCACGTCGGCCTCCCATTCCACGGGGTATCCGGGGGGCAACAACACCAGGCTGCCGGTTTCGGGAAGCGGCGTAGACGGCATACCTCAATCGTCCCACGACCGGTATGCCGGGTGGCGACCGCCGCGGCACGATGGGGTCATGGAACTCGGTGAGGCGATCCGTCGCCGCAGGATGGTGCGTCGATACGACCCGCAGCGGCGGGTCTCGGAGGAGGTCGTCATCGCGGCTCTGGAGCGGGCGACCCGCGCCCCCAGCGCGGGATTCAGCCAGGGCTCGGACTTCCTCGTCCTGCGCTCGGCGGCCGAACGGACGGCCTTCTGGGACGCGACGACCGACGCGGCTGCGGGCGGGCAACCGGACTCCTGGTTGCAGGGCCTGATGACCGCCCCCACGCTCGTCCTCTGCCTCTCCGACCCGGATCACTATCTGGAGCGCTATGCCGAGGTCGACAAGGGCTGGACCGACCGTGACCCCACCCGCTGGCCGGTCCCCTACTGGGACGTCGATACCGGCATGGCCGCCATGCTCCTGCTGCTCACCGCCGTCGAGGACGGGTTGGGTGCGTGCTTCTTCGGGGTGCCACCGGACCGGCATACAGCGGTCCGTGCCGCGCTCGGCATCCCCGAGAACCGCCGCTTCGTCGGGGTGGTGAGTCTCGGGTATGCCGTGCCGCACCAGCGCAGTCCCAGCCTCCGCCGTGGTCGGCGACCCCTCACCGAGGTGACCCACTGGGGGCGCTTCGGCGAGCCGGGGCCGCTTGCCGCACCCAGCGTGGGAGAGGATGGGGGCGCTCGCGGGGCGCACGATCCGGCGCCCGCCGATCGATCCCCGCGATCCCCCGGCTGACCCTCAGGAGTACCCCACGCATGGCCCGTCGCAGCACACCCCCGCCGCCCGCGGACCCGGTGATCGAGCGAGTCGTCGATATCGACGTTGCCCAGGAGATGAAAGACGCCTTCCTGGAGTACTCCTACAGCGTCATCTATGCCCGCGCGCTGCCGGATGCCCGCGACGGGCTCAAGCCGGTGCAGCGCCGAATCCTCTTCGGGATGAGCGAGTTGGGGCTACGCCCCGATCGGCCGCACGTGAAGTCCAGCCGCATCGTCGGCGAGGTCATGGGCAAGTACCACCCGCACGGCGACAGCGCGATCTACGACACCCTGGTGCGGCTGGCCCAGCCGTTCTCGATGCGGCTGCCACTGGTCGACGGGCACGGCAACTTCGGCTCGCTCGACGACGGCCCGGCCGCCTCGCGCTACACCGAGGCCCGGATGGCTCCCGGTGCGATACTCATGGTGGCCGGCCTCGACGAGGACACCGTCGACTTCGTGCCCAACTACGACGACACCCACCAGCAGCCCGGAGTGTTGCCGGCGGCCTTCCCCAACCTCCTGGTCAACGGCGCCAGCGGCATCGCGGTCGGCATGGCCACCAACATGGCCCCGCACAACCTCGTCGAGGTGATCGGCGCAGCCCGACACCT
>WBZM01000574.1_pt1 | contig 49037 bp, 40 predicted proteins | sample 5204271 | NCBI WGS metagenome assembly WBZM01 (sample SAMN12344346, study PRJNA552823) | activated sludge metagenome | biome: Activated sludge suspended growth; feature: Nitrification reactor; material: Wastewater; isolation source: activated sludge from nitrification reactor of wastewater... | reverse complement strand
CGACCCGCTCGTTGAGGGCCTGGTAGGCCGGGATGGCGGTGCGGCTGGGCGCCGCCAGCTGGGCGAACCAGAAGCGGCCGCGGAAGGCCGGGAAGCGCTCCAGCAGCCGCTCCACCGCCAGCAGCCGCTCCTCCACCCCCTTGGTGTAGTCGAGCCGGTCCACCCCCACGCCGAGCAGCGCGTCGGGCGGGAGGCCCAACTCGCGCCGCACGTCGGCGCGGCAGGCGGCCACCGGCGGCGCCTCGGCCAGCCAGCGGCTCGGCCACTCGATGGAGATGGGGTAGGGGCGCACCAGCGTCTCGCGGCCGCCCTTCACCACCGAGCGGCGCTCGCGGTCGAGGCGGGCCTCCAGGTAACGGTCCACCGAGTCGAGGAAGTTGTTGCAGTGGGCCTGGGTGTGGAAGCCGACGATGGAGGAGCCGAGCAGGCCGTCGAGGAGGCGCCGCTCCCAGGGGCAGATGCCGAAGCGCTCGGCGTTGGGCCAGGGGATGTGCCAGAAGGTGAGGATGGTGGCGCGCGGCAGCCGCTCGCGCAGCATCCCGGGCAGGAGGGCGAAGTGGTAGTCCTGCACCAGCACGATGGGGTCCTCGACCTCGGCCTCCTGGGCCACCGCCTCGGCGAAGCGCCGGTTGACCCGCTCGTACTGCTCGAAGTCGGCGGCGCGGAAGACCGGGCGGGTGTGGGCCACGTGGCAGAGCGGCCAGAGCCCCTCGTTGGCGAAGCCGTAGTAGTAGCCCTGCTCCTCCTCGGGCGAGAGGCGCAGCCGGCGCAGCCAGTAGGCGCCCTGGCCGGGCGGCACCCGCACCCGGTCGCGCTCGTCCACCACGTCGAAGTCGGCCGAGCCGCCGCCGTGGGCCACCCAGGTGCCGGAGCAGGCGCGCATCACCGGCTCGAGGGCCGTGACCAGGCCGCTGGCCGGGTGCACCACGTGGGGCCGGCCGCCCTCGCCGCGCTCGTGGATGTAGGGCTCGCGGTTGGCGGCCACGATGATCCCCTCGCCCTGCAGGTCGCGCTGCAGCACGTGGCGCAGCCGCTCGGCCGACCAGCGGGCGCCGCTGTCGGCCGCCTCCTCGGCGGCCAGGCGGGAGACCAGGTCGCGCACGTCGGAGAGGAGCGGGGCGAAGGTGCGGGGCGCGGCCGGCTCCCCCGGGCCCGGCGCCTGGAACGGCGAGGCCAGCACCCGGCGCAGCTCGGCGGTCCAGGAGCGCCAGGAGAAGCGCGCCGCCAGGGTGGTGGCCACCGCGGCGGCCAGCCCCACCAGGGCGAAGGCCAGGAAGGTCCAGCGCCGCGTCACCTCGGCGCGCCGGTCCAGGTAGCTCATGTCGTGCACCAGCACCAGCGCGCCCAGCGCCTCGGACTCCCCGCCGACGCGGAGCTGGCTGAGGTGCACCGTGCCGCTCGCCAGCGGGACGGAGCGGTCCACCGTCCGGCCGTCGGGCCCGGGCGCGAGGCGGCCGCAGGCCAGCGCGTCGGGGAAGCCCTCGGTGGCCACCAGCGTGCGGCCGTCGGGCAGGCAGAGCGCCGCCGCCATGAGCCGCTCGTCGCGCACCAGCTCGTCGAGGAGCCGCAGCGCCCCGCGCCGGTCGCGGGCCTCCAGCCGGGCCACCAGCGACTCGTGGGCGCTGCGGGCCGCCAGCAGCGCGCGCATGGAGAGGTCGCGCTCGGCCCAGGCCCGCGCCTGCCGGTCGAAGGCCGCGGCGGCGCCCCAGGCCACCAGCGCCAGGAGCCCCAGCAGGGGCACCAGGAAGCGCAGCGCGTCGCGGGCGGCTGATCGTTGCATGTGCAATACTGGCCTACCGTCCCCGGTCGGCGCGTGCAACGGGCGCACCGTCGCGCCCTCCCCGGGGTGAGGAGGTGCCCGTGAAGCTCGAGGACCTGGGCCTCATCGGAAACTGCCAGTACGCCGCTCTGGTGCACCGCGACGGGCGGGTGGCCTGGTGCTGCCTGCCACGCCTCGACGCCGCGCCGGTCTTCGGCGAGCTCCTCGACCCGGCCGGCGGGACCTTCCAGGTGGGGCCGGCCTCCGGCGCCGCCGGCACGCAGCGCTACCTCGACAACACCAACGTCCTCGAGACCACCTTCGAGGACGCCGAGGGCGCCTTCCGCCTCCTCGACTTCGCCCCGCGCTTCGAGCAGCACGGCCGCTGGTTCCGCCCCACCCAGCTCCACCGCATCGTGGAGCCGCTGCGCGGCCTGCCGCGCCTGGCGGTGCGCTGCGCGCCGGTGCAGGGCTGGTCGAAGGTCCCGGCCCCGGCGGTGGCCGGGTCGAACCACGTCCGCTTCGAGGGGCTGGAGGCCCAGTTGCGCCTCACCACCGACGTGCCCGTCTCCTACCTCTCCGGCCAGCCCTTCTCGCTCACCGGCCGGCGCCACCTGGTGCTGGCCTGGGGCCAGCCGGTGGAGGAGCCGCTCCCGGCGCTGTGCGACCGCTTCCTCGCCGAGACGGTGCGCGGCTGGCGGCGATGGGTGAAGGGCTGCGACGTCCCCCCGCGCCACCAGGACGCGGTGATCCGCTCGGCGCTGGCCCTCAAGCTCCACTGCTTCGAGGACACCGGCGCCATCGTGGCCGCCACCACCACCTCCATCCCCGAGGCGCCCGGCAGCGGCCGCACCTGGGACTACCGCTACTGCTGGCTCCGCGACGCCTACTACGTCCTCGGCGCCTTCCACCGGCTGGGGCAGTTCGAGGAGCGCGAGCGCTTCACCCAGTGGCTCTTCGACGTGGCGGGCGGCCAGCCGGACCTCGAGCTGGCGCCGCTCTACCGCATCGACGGCCGGAGCGACCTGGAGGAGCGGATCGAGCCCGGCTGGGCCGGCTTCGGCGGCGACGGCCCGGTGCGGGTGGGCAACGCCGCGGCCGCCCACCGGCAGCACGACATCTTCGGCGAGGCGGTGCTGGCGCTGGCGCCGGTCTTCCTCGACGACCGCTTCCGCGACGAGCAGTCGGAGGCCACGCTGGGGCTGCTGCTCCGGCTGGCGGAGAAGGCGGTGGCGGTGGCCGGGACGCCCGACGCCGGGATCTGGGAGTACCGGCAGGACTGGCAGCCGCAGACCTTCTCGGCCCTGATGAGCTGGGCCGCCGCCGACCGGGCCGCCGCGGTGCTGGCGCGCCACCGGCCCGCCGCCGCGCCGGAGATGGCGGCCTCGGCCCGGCGCCTCCACGGCCTCATCACCGAGAAGGCCTGGAGCCCCGGCCTGGGCGCCTTCGCCTCCACCTTCGGCGGCGCGGCCCTCGACGCGGCCCTGCTGCAGATGGCCCCGCTCCGCTTCCTCCCCGGCGACCACCCGCGCCTGGTGGCCACGGTGGAGGCCATCGCCGCCGGCCTCTCGCGCCAGGGCTGGGTGGACCGCTACCGCATCGACGACGGCTTCGGCCACCCGCAGGTGGCCTTCGTGCTCTGCACCTTCTGGCTGGTGGAGGCGCTGGTGCGCCTCGGCCGCCGCGGCCAGGCCGCCGCCCTGCTGGACCGCGCCCTCCGCGCCTGCTCGCCCCTCGGCCTGCTCTCCGAGGACTACGACCCGGCCGGCGCCCTCCGCGGGAACTTCCCGCAGGCCTACAGCCACGTCGGGCTGATCCACGCGGCCTTCGACGCCTCGCCCGGGTGGGAGGAGGTCCTCTGAGCCTGCACCGCCCCCGGGACCACCGGGTCTTCGCCTGGGCCCGCGCCGGCTGGGCGCGCCTGGCGCGCCTCCTCGAGCACCCGGCCGCGGCCCGCGTCGGCGCGCTGGTGGGGCCGGCCGCCGGGCCGCTGGAGCTGGGGCTGGTGGGGCGCACCGCGCTCCTCTCCGCGGCGGTGGGGCTCTTCACCGGCGCGGCGGGGGCGGCCTTCGTGCTGGCCCTCGACCTCGCCGGCCGCCACCTGCTGGAGGGGCTGGCCGGCGCCCACCTGCTGCGCGCCGCCGGCGAGGCGCCGGCCCCGCCGGGCGAGCACGCCCCGGTGCCCTGGCTGCTGGCCCTCCTCCCCGCCGCCGGCGCCCTCCTCGGCGGCCTGGCCTCCCGCTGGGCGCCCGAGGTGCGCGGCGGCGGCGCCGACCAGGCCATCGAGGCCATCCACGAGCGCGGCGGCCTGCTGCGGGTGCGGGTGCTGCCGCTCAAGCTCCTGGCCTCGGTGGCCACCCTCGGCACCGGCGGCGCGGGCGGGCGCGAGGGGCCCACCTTCCTCATCGGCGGCGCCGCCGGCTCCATCGCGGCGCGCCTGCTGCCGACCTCGGCCGCCGAGCGCCGCCTGCTGGTGGTGGCCGGGCTGGCGGCCGGGCTCACCGCCGTCTTCCGCACGCCCCTCGGCGCGGCGCTCCTCGCCGTCGAGGTGCTCTACCGCGACGACTTCGAGACCGACGCCCTGGTGCCGGCCATCATCGCCAGCGTCTCCTCCTACGCCCTGGCCACCACCATCCTCGGCACCCGGCCGCTCTTCGGCGCCCTGCCGCCCCACCCGTTCGTGGCCGGCCACCTGCCGCTCTACGCGCTCCTGGCGCTGCTCTGCGCCGCCGCCGGCGTGCTCCTCGTCGGCGCGCTGCGGGCGGTGCGGACCCTCTCGGCCCGCCTGCCCGGCCCGGCCTGGGCCCGCCCCGGCGCCGGCGGCCTGGCGCTCGGCCTGGCCGCCCTGGGGCTGCACCTCGCCTGGCCGCACCTCGGCGCGGTGCCGGCCGCCTCGGCGCTCCTCGGCGGCGGCTACGGCCTGGCCCAGCTGGCGGTGGGCCCGGCGGCGGCGGCGCCGTGGTCGGCCGCCGGCCTCCTGCTGGCGCTGGCGGCGCTGCGCGTGCTGGCCACCGCGCTCACGGTGGGGAGCGGCGGCAGCGCCGGCGACTTCGCCCCGGCCCTGGTGGTGGGGGCGCTCCTCGGCGCCGCGCTCGGCGAGGCGGCCCGCGGCCTCACCGGCGACCCGGCGCTCCAGCCCGGGGCCTTCGCCCTGGTGGGGATGGCGGCGCTCTACGGCGGCGTGGCCCACGTGCCGCTCTCGGCGGTGGTGCTGGTCTCGGAGCTGGCCGGCTCTTACGACCTGCTGGTGCCGCTCATGCTGGCGGCCGGCGCGGCCCACCTGCTCCTGCGCCGCGTCAGCCTCTACCCGGCGCAGCGCCCGGGCCGCCGCGCCGCGCCGGAGGCGCCGGCCGCCACGCCGCCGCCGGCCACCGGCAGCCCGCCGGCCGCTTGAGCCCCGCCCGCCCGCGTGCGATGGGTCGCGCATGCGCGCGGTGGTGCAGCGGGTCAGCCGGGGCGAGGTGCGCGTCGACGGGCAGGTGGTCGGCGCGGTGGGGAAGGGCCTGGTGGTGCTGCTGGGCGTGGCCCGCGGCGACGGCGAGGCCGACGCCCGCCTCCTCGCCGACAAGCTGGCCTCCCTGCGGGTCTTCGAGGACGCCGCCGGCAAGATGAACCTGGCCCTGGCCGAGGTGGGCGGCGGCCTGCTGGTCGTCTCGCAGTTCACGCTCCTCGGCGACGCGCGCAAGGGGAACCGCCCCGGCTTCAGCGACGCGGCCGGGCCGGAGGAGGGGAAGGCGCTCTACGAGCGGACCTGCGACCTGCTCCGCGAGAAGGGGCTGCCGGTGGCGACCGGGATCTTCCGCGCCACCATGGCGGTCGAGCTGGTGAACGACGGCCCGGTCACCATCCTGCTCGACTCGCGCAAGCTGTTCTGAGCGGACCAGGACCCGCGGCGCGGGTGGGTCCCCAGGTCCGGGGACGTGTCGAGCGTCCGCCCTGGACGGCCGGTGCGGGTGGCCGCGCCATCCTGCCGCGCGGACCCACCGGGGCCAGCGGGCCGCCGTTGCGGAACCGGTTCACGCTGCGATGATCGGGGCACCGAGCCCGCGCCCCGTGAGCGACTTCATCCAGAACCCCAGGAAGGCCCTCCGCCTCCCGCTCCGCTGCGGGGCCGTGATCCACGCCGACGAGGGCTCGGTCCACTGCGCCACCGTGGACGTGAGCCTGCTGGGCTGCCACCTCGTCACCTCGCACCGGCTCTCGGTGGGCGAGCGGCTCTGGCTCCGGCTCACCGAGCCGCGGCTGCGCCACGACCTCTCGGTGGGCGGCACGGTGGTCTGGATCGGCGGGGAGTCGCCGGACCACGCCGGGGTGCGCTTCGACGAGGCGGCCTGCTCGCAGGTGGAGCGCTGGCTCGACACCATCGCCGGCGAGCAGCTCGACCTGCTGCACCACGAGCGCGTGCCCGATCGGATCGACCTCGGCCTCCGCCTCTACCCGGCGCCGCCGCCGGCGCCGGCGCCGGAGCTGGGCGACGAGGAGGCGGTGGTGCTGCGCCTGGTCTGCCGGCAGCCGACCGTGGGCGACCTCCAGGTGCGCCTGGGCGCCGACTGGTCGCGGGCGCAGCGGGCCCTCTTCTCGCTCCTCACCCGCGGCCTGGTGACCCTCGACCCCGGCGAGGCCGGCGGCGCCCGCGGCTGGCTGGAGCGGCTGGAGCCGCGCAAGCCGAGCTGGGACGCCTGAGCCGGCGCCCCCGGGCTCAGGCCCGCCCGCGCGCCGCCCCGGCCGCCTCCTCCACCTCCGTCGAGCCCGGCGCCACCGCGCCCCGCGGCGCCAGCGACCAGCCGGTGCGCAGCCCCAGCACGAACCAGCCGAGGAGCACCGCGCCGATGGCGAAGAGCGTGTCGCCCGGCACGCGCAGCCAGCGCAGCGTGTGCATGAGCGGCTGCTGCATGAACTCGGCGCTGCGGGCCCACCAGGTGCCCACCTCCACGCTGGCCTCGGCCTGCAGCAGGCCGATGGGGAGGAGGGAGAGCAGCACCATCAGGGCCAGGCCGACGTTGATGCACCAGAAGGCCGAGGCCAGCGCCCCCTCGCGCCAGGCCGCGCCGGGGCGGAGCGCCCGCAGGCAGAAGAGCATCAGGCCGATCCCCAGCATCCCGTAGACGCCGAAGAGCGCGGTGTGGCCGTGCACCGGCGTCGTGTTGAGCCCCTGCATGTAGTAGAGCGCGATGGGCGGGTTGATGAGGAAGCCGAACAGCCCGGCGCCCACCAGGTTCCAGAAGGCCACCGCCACGAAGCAGGCGATGGGCCAGCGGTAGGCGGCCAGCCAGCGGCGCGCCCGCGCCAGCCGCAGGTTCTGCCAGACCTCCAGCCCCACCAGCACCAGCGGCACCACCTCCAGCGCGCTGAAGGTGGCCCCCAGCGCCAGCACGCCCTCGGGGGTGCCGCTGAAGTAGAGGTGGTGGAAGGTGCCGATGATGCCGCCGGCCAGGAAGACGATGGTGGAGAAGAAGACCGCGCTGGTGGCCCGCCCCACCTCGAGGAGGCGCAGCCGCACGAAGAGGAAGGCGATGACCACGGTGGCGAAGACCTCGAAGAAGCCCTCCACCCAGAGGTGCACCACCCACCAGCGCCAGTACTCCACCAGCGCCAGGTGGCTGTGCTGGCCGTACATGAGGCCGGCGCCGTAGAGCAGGGCGATGGCCACGCTGGCGAGGAGGAAGAGCCCGAGCAGCGGCCGCGCCGCCGGGTCGAGCCCGCCGCGGGTGCCGCGCAGCGCCGGCCAGAGCGAGCGGGCCATCAGGGCCAGCCAGATCCAGAGCCCGGCGAAGAGGAAGAGCTGCCAGAAGCGCCCCAGGTCCACGTACTCGTAGCCCTGGTGGCCGAACCACCACCAGGCGTCGCCGCCCAGCCGCCCCTGCACGCTGGCCCACTCGCCGGCCAGCGACCCGACCACGATGACCAGCAGCGCGGCGAAGAGCACGTTCACCAGCGCCGCCTGGCCGCGCGGCTCCACGCCCGACACGGCCGGGCCGACGTAGAGGCCGGTGGCCAGCCAGGCGGTGGCGATCCAGAAGATGCCGAGCTGGGTGTGCCAGGTGCGGGCCACCGCGTAGGGGAGCCAGCGGGCCAGCGGGATCCCGTAGAACGACGAGCCCTCCACGCCGTAGTGGGCGGTGACCGCCCCCAGCCCGACCTGCGCCACCAGCAGCGCCGCCACCACCCAGAAGTACTTGAGCGTGGCGCGCTGGCTGGGCGTGGGATCGAGGCCGAAGAGCGGGTCGCGCTCCGGGAGCGCCGCCGACACCTGCCCCGGCGCCGGATCGCGGCCGTGCCACCAGGCCAGGGCCCCCACGCCGGCCAGCAGCAGCACGAAGGAGAGGACGCTCCAGACCAGCGCCGAGCCGGTGGGCCGGTTGCCCACCAGCGGCTCGTGGGGCCAGTTCTGCGTGTAGCTCACCGCCTCGCCGGGCCGCTGGGTCGCCGAGGCCCAGGAGGCCCACCAGAAGAAGGCCGCCAGGTCGCGGAGCTTGCCGGGGTCGGTGAGGGCGCCCGGCGGGATGGCGTAGGCGTCCACCCCGTCGCGGAAGACGCCGGCATAGTGCGCGGCGTTGGCCTCCCAGGCGGCCACCCGCTCGGCGGGGAGGGTCACCACGCCGGTGGCCGGGTCCCAGGTGTTGGTGCGCATGGCCGCCTGGAGCCGGGCCTGCAGCGCCGCCTGGCGCTCCGCCGGCAGCGCCGCGGCGCCGGCCGCCCCCTCGGCGCGCGCCCAGCCGTCGAGCACCGCGGTGGCCTCGCGGTGCAGCCAGTCGGCGCCCCAGTCCGGCGCCACGTAGGCGCCGTGGCCCCAGACCGAGCCGACCTCCTGGCCGCCCAGCGCCTGCCAGGTGTTCTGGCCGCGCCGGATGGCCTCGCCGTCGAGGACCGTGGCGCCGTCGGGCCCGACCACCCGCGACGGGATGGGCGGCATGGCGGCGCGGATGCGCGGCTCGAAGGCCGCGATGACGGCGAAGCTCCCGCCGATGACGGCGGCCAGGGCGATCCAGGGGGCGCGGCGCGAGGCGGTGGTGGTCATGCGCGGTGCCTGGCCGGGCGTCCGGCCGCCGCGCCGCGCCCGGGCGGGCCCCTGCCCCGACCGGCGCCGGACGCGCCGCGCGCGGCGGGGGGGCCGGGCCCCGCGGCGGGCCGGGGCTTCCCAGCACGGGGGGCCGGGCGATCACCGGGCGGGCGGGGGCGGAGTAGAATGCCGGCCCATGTCCGACTGCCTCTTCTGCAAGATCGCCTCGGGGAAGATCCCCGCCAAGCTGGTCCACCAGGACGACGACACCGTCGCCTTCGAGGACATCAACCCGCAGGCGCCCATGCACGTGCTGGTCATCCCGCGCCAGCACGTGGCGGCGACCATGAACGACCTGACGCCGGCGCAGGACCAGGTGATGGGCAAGCTCTTCCGCGTGGCGGCCGCCATCGCCAAGGAGCGCGGCGTGGCCGAGAGCGGCTGGCGCGCCGTCATGAACGCCAACCGCGACGCGGGGCAGACGGTGTTCCACGTGCACCTGCACGTGCTGGGCGGGCGGCCATTCTCCTGGCCGCCGGGCTAGCACCGGTCCCGCGCGGCGGGGCCCCTCCCGCTAGGGCTCCCGCGCCACCCACGTCGTCTTGGCCCGCGCCACCTCCTTGCCGTCCTCCTCCCGGACGATGGCGTGGAGGCGGGTGCGCTCGCCGAAGGGGGCGGAGCGCGAGCGGACGTAGCTGCCGTGGTTCACCTCGGCGAGGAACTGCAGGTCGAGGGCGGCGAGGCGCTGGCCGCGCCAGGTCTCGGCGTCCACCGCCTCCAGCACCCAGGCCAGGTAGCTGGCGTTGGTGACGTGCAGGTTGGCGTCGATGTCGGCAAAGCGCACCTGGAAGCGCCGCTCGATCTCCGGGGTGGTGAGCCCCGGCAGCGGCGGCAGGCCGCCCGGCAGCACGTGCGGCGTCTGGGCGTGGCGCTCCGGCGGCAGGACCTGATCCGGCCGCGCCGGCCGGCGCGTCTCCAGGTTGATGGCGAACCAGGTGGTGAGGCACCGGCCGATCTCCCGCCCGCCCTTGTGGAGCCGGAAGTCGCGGAGCGCCGCCAGCCGGTCGAGCCCCGAGGGCCAGGTCTCGACCTCCAGCGTCTCGTTCCAGCGCACCGGCGCGTCGAGCTCCAGCTGCTGGCGCGCCAGCACCCAGGTCAGCCCCCGCTGGTTCATCTCGGCGAAGCCGAACCCGAGGGCGTCGGCGGAGCGGCCGGCCGCCTCCTGGAGGTAGCCGGCCAGCGCCGCCGGCATGAGGTGGCCGAAGGCGTCGGCGTCGAAGCTGTGGACCGTGAAGGCGGCGCGGGTGGTGTCCATGGCGGGGGAAGAGACCACGGGGGCGCCACCCTGTCGACCGGCCCTGGCGGGAGCCGGACGGCCGGTTCGCGGCGGCTGGCACCGGGCTTGCTCTCCCTGGCTCCGACGACACGGAGGACCCCGCCATGACTCGACTTCCGCCCGCCCTGTGGCTCCTCGGCCTCGCCCTGTGTGTGTCCTGGATGACGCGCCAGCCCGCTCCCCGGGCCGCGCCCGCCCCGGCCGCGCGCAGCGCCGCCGCCCGCCCCGCGCCGGCGCGCATCGCCCCGGCCCTGCCCGACGCCGGGCGCTGACCCGCACCGCCGGTCGCGGCGGGGGCTCCCCCGCCCGCCCCGTTGCCTGGACGGGTGGACCTGCTTAGGGACCCGCAGCGGCGCGCCGGACGCGCCCGAGGGAGGTCCCGCCATGGCGAAGCAGGCCAAGAAGACCGCCGCGCGCCCCGCGCGCCGCGCCACGCCGGCCGGAAGGGCGCCGCGCCGCGCCGCGGGGCGGCCGGGCAAGGGGCCGCTGGTCCTGGTGGCCACGCGCAAGGGGGCCTGGCTCTTCCACGGCGACGCCGCCCGGCGCCGCTGGCGCGCCGACGGCCCGCACTTCCTGGGCCACGTCCTCCACCACGTGGTGCTCGACCCGCGCGACGGCCGCACGCTCCTCGCCGCGGCGCGCACCGGCCACCTCGGCCCCACCGTCTTCCGCTCCACCGACCTCGGCCGGACCTGGAAGGAGGCGGCGTCGCCGCCGGCCTTCCCGAAGGCCCCGGAGGGCGAGAAGGGGCGCGTGGTGGACCACACCTTCTGGCTGGCGCCGGGCCACGCCTCGGAGCCCGGCACCTGGTACGCCGGCACCTCGCCCCACGGCCTCTTCCGCAGCGAGGACGGCGGCGTCAGCTGGGCGCCGGTGGCGGGGCTCAACGACGCGCCGGCCTACCGCGCCTGGATGGGCGGCCCCCAGGACGGCACGCCCAACGGCCCCAAGCTCCACTCGGTGATCGTCGATCCGCGCGACCCGGCCCACCTCTACCTCGGCATGTCGAGCGGCGGGGTGCACGAGTCGCTCGACCGCGGCGAGAGCTGGACGCCGCTGGTGGACGGGATGGAGGTGGTGGAGGGGTTCGACCCGGCGGTCATCTCCTTCCACGATCCGCACTGCGTGCGCCTCTGCCCCTCCAACCCGGACCGGCTCTGGCAGCAGAACCACTGCGGCATCTACCGGCTCGATCGGCCGGGGCGGCGCTGGGAGCGGGTGGGCCGGGCCATGCCCGCCGCGGTGGGCGACATCGGCTTCCCCATGGTGGTCCACCCGCGCGATCCCGACACCGCCTGGGTCTTCCCCATGGACGGCAGCACCGTCTGGCCGCGCACCAGCCCGGGCGGGAAGCCGGCCGCCTTCGTGACCCGCGACGGCGGCCGGCGCTGGCGCCGCCTGGACCGCGGCCTGCCGGCCGGGCAGGCCTGGTGGACGGTGAAGCGCCAGGCCATGGCGGGCGACGGCCGCGAGCCGGTCGGGCTCTACGTCGGCACCAGCCAGGGCGAGCTCTGGGCCAGCCGCGACGAGGGGGCGCGCTGGGGCCTGGTGGCGCGGGACCTGCCGGAGATCTACGCGGTGGAGGCCGCGGAGGTGGGCTAGCCGTGGAGGTGCTCGTCCCCACGCCGCTGCGCTCCTACACCGGCGCCCGGCTCGTCGAGGCCGAGGGGGCCACCCTCGGCGAGGTGCTGGCCGACCTCGACCGGCGCTACCCCGGGATCCGCTTCCGCATGGTGGACGAGCAGGGGGCGGTGCGCCCCCACATCCGGATCTTCCTCGACGGTGACCAGGTCTTCGACCTGGCGGGCCCGGTCCGCCCGGGCCAGGCGCTGGCCATCGTGCAGGCGCTCTCCGGCGGCTGAGCCGCCGCGTCCCGGGGTCGTGGTGGGGCCGGCGCACCCCCGCCGCTCCGTCGGTTTGAGGTGCTCCCGCGATCGGGCAGGGTGCGCGCGTGCCCGAGCGGCTCGATCTCTACCGCGCGCAGCACCGCGAACTCTCGGCGGTGATCGGCCGCCTGGAGGCGCTGCTGGCCGCCGCCGACCTGCGGCCCGAGGCGGCACGCGACCTGGTGGGGCGCCTGGCGGGCAAGCTGGCGGTCCATCTGCGCATGGAGGACCGCGGCCTCTACCCGGAGCTGCTGGCCAGCCCGCACCCGCCGCTGCGCGAGGCGGCCCTGGCCTTCCAGGCCGGCATGGGCGGCCTGCGCGCCCGGGCCGACGCCCACGCCCTCCGCTGGCTGCGCCCCGGCGCCATCGAGCGCGCCCCGGCCGACTTCGCCGCCGACCTGCGCGAGCTCCTCCAGGTCCTGGTGGCGCGGGTCGCCGCCGAGGAGGTGCACCTCTTCCCCCTGGTGGAGCGCGCCGCCTGACGCCGGGCCGCCGTGGCGCTACCATCGCGCCATGCCCCGCTTCCTCCCCCGCCGCCCCCTCGGCCGCACCGGCTTCGTGGCCACCGCCCTGGGCCAGGGCGACCTCGCCGACCGCAGCGTGCCGCGAGCGCGCTGCGTGGCCGTGCTGCGCCGCGCCCTCGACGCCGGCATCAACGTCCTCGACACCGCGCCCCAGTACGAGGACGGGTACTCGGAGGAGCTGGTGGGGGAGGCGCTGCGCGGGCGGCGCGAGGGGGTCTTCCTGGTGGACAAGATCGACCACCTCGATCGGCCGGTGGGGCCGCAGCTCGACGGCAGCCTGGCGCGGCTGGGCCTGCCGTCGGTCGATCTCGCGGCCTTCCACGCCGTCTCCAAGGTGGCCGACTGGGCGCGGCTGGCCGCCCCGGGCGGCCCGATGGACGAGCTGGGCGAGGAGGTGCGGCGGGGCCGGGCGCGCTTCCGCGGGATCTCCAGCCACCACCCCGACGTGCTCATGGCGGCGCTGGCCGACGGCCGCTGCGACGTCGTCATGTTCCCCCTCGGCCTCTACGTGGCCCGCCGCTACGTCACCGAGGTGCTGCCGGCGGCCAGGGCGGCCGGGGTGGGGACCATCTGCTTCAAGGCCTTCGGCGCCGGCAAGCTGCTGGGCGACACCGAGGGCTACGGCCGGCCGCTGGCGGCGCGGCCGCGGGGGAAGCTCTCCTCGGGCGGGGAGGACGCCGCGGCGCCCACGCTCCCGCGCCTCGACGTCGCCACCTGCCTCCGCTACGTCCTCGGGCAGGACCCCGACGTGGCGCTGCTGGGCCTCTCCTTCGAGAACGAGCAGGACGCCGCCTGGGCGGCGGCCGAGGCCTTCACCCCCATGACGGCCGAGGAGGAGAAGGACGCCCGCTACGCCGCCTGGGAGGCGGCCAAGGACAAGGGCGACATCTGGTGGAACCCGCCGCCGGAGCTCGGCCGGGGCGGCCGCTAGAAGACGTCCTCCGGCGAGAGGCGCACCGGCGTGCCGGGCGGCACGGCCGGATCGAACTCCAGCGAGGCCCCCTCCCGCAGGCTCACCGCCGCCGAGCAGGGGGCGGCGGGCGGCGGCACCAGCATCGAGCCGTCGGCGGCCAGCGCCGGCCGGAAGATGGCGACGGCGGCCAGCTCGCCGTCCTCGTCCAGGTCCATCTCGGCGCAGAGGGCGATGGCCTGGTTGCCCTCCTCGTCCTCCTGCCCGTCCACCGCGTAGCGCCCCCAGGTGGCGGCCTCGGGCTGCCACGCCAGCCCCTCCAGCGCGGCGCGGTCCTCGTCCGACCAGGCCACCTTGGCGCGGCCGACCTGCTGGCCCGCGGGCAGGCCCTCGGAGAAGACCACGTAGCCCTCGCCCGCGGCCAGGCGCGCCTGCTCCGCCCGGTCGAGCGCGCCGAGCAGGTGGGTCGCCTCGGAGGCCTTGGAGCGGAGCTGGTAGCGGATGAAGTTGGGGATGGCGATGGCGGCCAGGATGCCGAGGACCGTGACGAAGGCGAAGGCCGCGCCCGCCACCACCAGCACCACCACGCCACCGCCGCCGGGGAGGTGGCCGTAGCGCGCGTTGAAGGTCTCCTCGCTGGTGAAGAGCAGGATGAAGAACTCGACGAAGGCGATCAGGCCGGGGATGAGCGTCCAGCAGAAGAGCAGGTAGAGGACGCCCAGGCCGGGCCGGCCCAGGTAGAACTTGTGGGCCCCGAAGCCGCCCAGGAAGAAGGCCAGCAGCGCGGCCACGATGCGGCTTCGGCCGGTCGGCGGCGGCGCGGCGTGGGCGCGGTAGGGCGAGGCCCCGGCGCCGGCCGGCGCGTAGGGCCAGGCCGACGGGGGCGGCGGGGCGCCGGCGGGCGGCGCGCCCGGCACATGGGGCGGGCCGGGCGGGGGCCGGGCGGGGGCGCCGTAGCCGGGCAGGGTGGTGCCGCGCGGCGGGGCGCCCTCCAGCGGCGGCGGCGGCGCGGTGGGGCCCTCGGCGGGCGGCGCGTCGAAGGCCGAGGGGGCGGCCGGCGCCGCCTCCGCGGGCGCGGCCGGCGCCGAGGCGCCCAGCGGGTGGCCGCACTGGTGGCAGAAGGCGGCCCCCTCGACGGTGGGCGCGCCGCAGCCGGGGCAGGCGGTGGCCGCGCCGTCCTGGGCGGGCGTCTGGTCGTCGCTCATGTCTCGATCCCCTCCGGCGCCGCCGGCGCCACGGCTGGCGGCTCCCCCGGCCGCGCTCCATCCAATGGGGGCGAGCCTGTCACGCGGGGTCGCAGGCGACAAGTCCTTGGACCACCGACGACGCCGTCGGACGTGACGTGGATCACGCCGGGCGCGCCGCGGCGGCGCGCGCCGGCCGGCGGCGCTCAGCGCGCGGCGGCGGGGGCCAGGACCACCAGGTACTGGTGCTCGAGGAAGGTCTCCTCGCGCACCACCGCCAGGCCGGCGCGGGCCGCGGCGGCCAGGAAGGCCTGCCGCGACACCCGCATGGCCACCGGCGGCCCCACGCCCGTCTCGCGGTCGTGGAAGTCGACGTTGACGATCCGGCCGCCGGGCCGGAGCGCGGCGGCGAGCCGGCGCAGCGTGGCCGGGCCGTCGGGGAAGTGGTGGTAGGTGTTCACCACCAGCACCACGTCGCAGGCGGCGGCCGGCAGGAGCGGATCGTCGCCGGTGGCCAGCACCGGCGTGACCTGGTGGAGCCCGGCGGCGGCCAGGCGGTCGCGCAGGGTCCCGAGGATGGCCGGCTCCACGTCCACCGCGAAGACCCGCCCCGCCGCGCCGACGGCGCGCGCCAGCCGCAGCGTGAAGTAGCCGGGCCCGGCCCCCACGTCGCAGGCCACCTGGCCGGGGGCGAGGCCGAGGGCCTTCACCACCCGGTCCGGCTGCTGCCAGGCGTCGCGGCCCGGCGCCTCCTGCGCCGCCATGTAGGCCTGGAGGTCGGCCGGGTTGCCGTGGCCGGCGCCGCGCCCGTGCTGGTGGCCGTGATCGTGCTCCGGCATCGCTTCGGCCTGTCCCAGGGCGAGCGCCAGCGCGAGGGCGAGGGGGCCCACGGGACCTCGCCTAGCCCTTCTTGGCGAACTCGCCCATGAAGGCGGCCAGCTCGTCGATCCAGGCCGGCTCCACCGCGTTGTAGGTGGAGACGCGGATGCCGCCCACCGAGCGGTGGCCCTTCAGGCCCACCATGCCCTTCGCCTTGGCCTCCTTCACGAAGCGCTCCTCGTCGGCCTCGGTGGGCAGGCGGAAGACCACGTTCATGACCGAGCGGCTCTGCTGCTCCACGGGGCAGCGGTAGTACGAGGCGTTCGAGTCGATGGCGCCGTAGAGGACGCCGGCCTTCTTGCGGTTGCGCGCCTCCATGGCCTCGAGGCCGCCCAGCCCCTTCAGCCACGCCAGCACGTTCCGGATCATGTAGATGCCGAAGGTGGGCGGCGTGTTGTAGAGCGACTTGTTCTCGGCCGGCGTGCGGAACTGGAAGATCTTGGGGATGTCCTTGCGCCCCTGCTCGATGAGGTCCTTGCGCATGACCATCACCACCACGCCCGACGGGCCGATGTTCTTCTGGGCGCCGGCGTAGATCAGGCCGAACCTCGAGACGTCGACCTTCTTCCAGAGGAAGTCGCTCGACATGTCGGCCACCAGCGGCACCGCGCCGGTGTCCGGGAAGGCGCGCGACGGGTCGACGTCGAACTCCACGCCGTGGATGGTCTCGTTGGAGGTGAGGTGCAGGTAGGCGGCGCCGTCGGCGGCCTTCACCTCGGCCGGGGCCGGGGCGCGCACGTAGCTCTTCTCCTTGCCGTCGCCGGTGCCGGTGGTGCAGGCCACGCGCACCGAGGCGCCCAGCATGGCGGTGGCCGCCTTGGCCTCGGAGAGGGCCTTCTCGCTCCAGGCGCCGGTGACCACGTAGTCGGCGCTGCCGCCCTTCGGCACCAGGTTCATGGGGATCTGGGCGAACAGCTGCGAGGCGCCGCCCTGCACGAAGAGCACCTCGTGGGTGGCCGGGACGCCCAGCAGCTCCTTGAGGAGCGCGATGGCCTCGTCGTGGCAGGCCTCGTACTCCTTGCCGCGGTGCGAGTGCTCCATCACCGACATGCCGCTCTTCGCGAAGTCGAGGAACTCCTCCCGGGCGCGCTCCAGCGCGGGGAGGGGGAGGGCGGCGGGGCCGGCGTTGAAGTTCTTCACGCGGTTCATGAGGTGCCTCGCGAGGGGGAGGGGCGGGAGGGGGCGTGTTGGAAGGGGCGCATTGTCCCAGAAAGCGCCCCGCAGCGCGAGGCGGCCCGGTGGGGCGCGGCGCCTCGTCGGGCCGCCTGGACCGGCGGCGGCGTTCGCGGTTTGATCGGGCCATGCACCGCACCATCCGCCCCCGCCGCAGCGCGCTCTACATGCCCGGCGCCAACGCCCGGGCGCTGGAGAAGGCCCGCGCCCTCGACGCCGACGTGCTGCTCCTCGACCTGGAGGACGCGGTGGCGCCCGCCGCCAAGGCCGAGGCGCGGGCCCAGGTGGTGGCGGCCTGCGCCGCCGGCTACGGCTTCCGCGAGGTGGTGGTGCGGGTCAACGCCCTCACCACGCCGTGGGGCGCCGACGACCTCGCGGCGGCGGCCGGCTGCCGCTGCGACGCGGTGCTGCTCCCCAAGGTCGAGTCGGCCGAGGAGGTCCGGGCCGCCGAGGCGCGCCTCGCCGCCGCCGGCGCGCCCGCCGGGCTGGCGCTCTGGGCCATGATCGAGACGCCGCGCGGCGTGCTCGCCGCCGCCGGGATCGCCGCCGCCTCGCCGCGCCTGGCCTGCCTGGTGGCCGGCACCAGCGACCTCGTGAAGGACCTGCGGGCCCGCCACACCGCCGGCCGCGCCGAGGTGCTCACCTCGCTCTCGCTCATCGTGCTGGCGGCGCGGGCCTGCGGCCTGGCCTGCCTCGACGGCGTCCACCTGGACCTCGCCGACGAGGCCGGCTTCGAGGCCGCCTGCCTGCAGGGGCGCGACCTCGGCTTCGACGGCAAGACCCTCATCCACCCCAAGACCATCGCCGCCGCCAACGCCGCCTTCGGCCCCTCGCCGGACGAGCTGGAGCAGGCGCGGCGCATCATGGTGGCCCACGCCGAGGCCGAGTCCTTCGGGAAGGGCGTGGTGGTGGTGGACGGGCGGCTGGTCGAGGCGCTCCACGTCGAGGCGGCGCGGCGGCTCATCGCGCTCCACGACGCCATCGCGGCCCGCCCCGCCGTCGCCTGACCCATCGGGCGCAGGCCACCCGCCCCGCCGGGGAGGCCGTCACACCGCCGCGGCCGTCCGGTCTCCCGTGCAGGGAGGGGGGGAGCCATGGCGCCGCACCGCGAGGAGGAGATCGTCAGGGGGACGGGCGGCGCCGTGGCCCTCATGGCCGCCCTCGGGGCGCTGGTGCTCGGCGCCGCCGCGGGCGGCCCCGGCCTGCTCGTCGGCGCGCTGGCCGGCGGGCTGGTCGGGTTCATCGCCTGGATCTGACCGCGCCGCCTCAGTGCGGCAGCTTCGCCGCCAGCACGTCGGCCTTGTCGATGTCGGGCGGCACCGCCAGCAGCTCCGGCGCCCTCGCCATGAGCGCCGCCGCCACCCGGCCGGCCAGGTGGGCCTGGCGGCCGTGCTCGTCGGGGAAGGCGTCGAAGATGGCGAAGGACGAGGGGCCCATGCGGACGGCGAACCAGGCCTCGGTCTGCCGCTCCGCCTCCACCGCCGGGAGCGCGTCCTTGAGGAACGCCTCCACCGCCTTCTCCTTGCCGGGCTTCGCCTCCAGCCGCACGTAGAGCGCTTCCGTCACCATGGGGTCCTCCGGGCCGCCCCCTCGCCGGCACGCGAGAGGTGGCCCGGGCCGCGGCGGCCGGCAAGGTCCGCCGGGGGCGGAACGCCCGTGGACTCCCGAGCGGGAGCGCCGGCTAGGCCGGGACGGCCGTCTCCTCGACGAGGAGGCGCCGCTGCCCCTCCAGCTTCCGGATGGCGGCCACGTCCTGCACCGTCTCCAGGCAGCCGAGGTACTTCCCGGCGTCGTCGCGCACCGGCCAGTAGCGGATGTGGACGAAGCGCGGGCCCATCTGGATCCAGAACTCGGCCACCTTGCGCTTCCCGGCCTTGAAGTCGGCCAGGATCTTCTCCACCAGGTGGACGCTCCCCGCCGGGTGGCAGTTGCGCACGTCGGTGCCGATGGCGCCGCGGGTGCGGGGGAAGATCTTCTCGCCCTTCTCGTGGCTGAAGTAGCGGACCTTGTCGTCGTGGTCGACGAAGGAGAGCTCCACCGGCAGCGTGTTGAGGATGGCGGCCAGCACCCCGCGGTCGAGGCCGAAGGCGAGATCCGGCAGCTCCACCGCGGCGATGATCTCGCCGGCCAGCCGGTAGTAGCGGGCGCGCGTGTCCGGGCCGAGCTCGGCCTCCACCGCCTCGATCCCCTTCACGATGTCGGCCTGCGTGGCCGGGTCGAGGAAGCGCATCGCCATCGGGTAGAGGATGTCGTTCTCCTTCCAGAAGTGGCCCTTGCAGAGCTCGGCGTAGGCCGTGAAGGCCTCCTGCAGGTCGAAGAGCGCGCCCTTGTCGCCGCCGACGAAGGCCGCCGCGGTGGCGTCGATCCGGCCCACCAGCTCCTTGGCCTGGGCGTGCTCCATCAGCATCACGCCCACCGGCCCGCCCTGCACCGGCATGCCGGCCCGCTCCAGGAAGCGGAAGACCGTCCGCTCCTCCTTGAGGTTGTGGCAGCGGTCCACGTACTCGACGAGGTAGGTGCGCAGGTTGGCGACCAGGCCCACCGACGGCCCGCCGGGCGCGGCGAAGGCCTTCTCCACCGCGGCGAAGACGCGCTCGGTGGTCTCGTGGTCGGTCATCAGCAGCTCACGCCAGGTCTGGGACATTCGGTGATCTCTCCGTGCGTCGTGTGGTCGGGGGAAGGGAAGGGGGGACGTCGCCGGCTCAGGCCGCCAGGCGGGCCAGCAGCACCACCTGCTCGAGGTGGAGGTGGCGGCCGAGGTCGGCCTCCAGGTCCTCCAGCTCGGCGAGGGCGCGGCGGTAGGTGCGGCAGGCCCACTCCGGGGCCACGTAGCCGTGGGCCAGCTCGCGCACCTGCTTCAGCGCGCCGCGGATCTCGGCGTGCTCGGCGCGGAGCGACTCCAGCATGGCGGCGACCGCCGGGTCGCCGTGGCGGCCGGCCAGCAGGGCCGGGAAGAGGCGCGCCTCCTCGTCGTGGAGGTGCGGCTCGAGCCGGCCGCAGAGCGCCTCGAAGACCCGCGCCAGCTCCACCAGCGAAGGGTCCTTGGCGCCGTGGACGGCGGCGATCTTGTCGACCAGCGGCCGGATGACCGGGAGCGCCGAGCGCAGGTAGCCGTGGTGGCGCTCGACGATGCGGGCGATGAGCTCGGGGGCCGAGAGGTCGGCCTCGTCGGCGGCGGGGGGGAGGGGGGCGTCGATGGGGTGGTTCAGCATGGGACCCCTATGAGCACGCGCCAGGCCAGCCCCCGCGGATCGTGATTTCAATGGGTTGCAGCGTCCCTGGGACGGGAGTAGGTTCCAACATGAAACTGAGGTGGAACATGCCCCTCCCGATCCACCAGGACACGGCCGAGCCCTGCCGCTGCGACATCTGCGGCCTCGAGACGGTCATCTCCTCGCTCCGCTCGACCACGCCCATCGTCGCGGAGAGCCCGGCCATCCGCGCCACCTTCACGCGGGTGGCCGACTTCGCCCACGCCGACGCGCCGGTGATGATCCTGGGCGAGAGCGGCACCGGGAAGGAGATCGTGGCCCGCGCCCTCCACGCCAACGGCCCGCGCCGCGCCGCGCCCTTCGTGGCCCTCAACGTGGCGGCGGTGCCGGGCGAGCTCCTCGAGTCGGAGCTCTTCGGCCACGTGCGCGGCGCCTTCACCTCGGCCTCGCAGGCCAAGCAGGGGCTCCTCGAGGCGGCCAGCGGCGGCACGCTCTTCCTCGACGAGATCGGCGAGATGCCGCTGCCGCTCCAGGCCAAGCTGCTCCGCGCCGTGCAGGAGGGCGAGGTGCGGCGCGTCGGCGACACCCGCACCTTCGGCGTGGACGTCCGCTTCGTCTGCGCCACGCACCAGGACCTCAAGGCGCTGGTGCGGGCCGGCCGCTTCCGCGAGGACCTCTACTTCCGCCTCAAGGTGCTCACCCTGCGCGTGCCGCCGCTCCGCGAGCGGCGCGAGGACGTGCTGCCGCTGGTGCGGGCCTTCCTGGCGCAGGAGAAGCGCCCCGCCGCCGGCCTGGCCCCGGACGCCGAGGCGGCCCTGGCGGCCTACCCCTGGCCCGGCAACGTCCGCGAGCTGGGCAACGCCGTGAAGCACGGCTGCGCCCTGGCGCGGGGCGCGGTGATCCGCCTCGAGCACCTGCCGGAGGAGCTGCAGCCCGGCCACGGGCCCCGCGGCGCCGGGGACGCCCCGGCCTCCGATCGGCTGGAGGACGTGGAGCGGGCGCACGTGCTCGCGGTCCTCTCCCGCTGCGGCGGCTCGCCCCGGGCGGCGGCCGGGGTGCTCGGCATCGGGCGGACCACCCTCTGGCGCAAGCTGAAGGCCTGGGGCGTGGAGGCCGACGCGGAGGCCTGACCCGCCCTCGCGGCAGCCCTTTCGGGGCCGCGCCTTCCCTCGCCGGGGTCGCGGTGCGCATCGTCACCGGCGGAGCAGCCGCTTCACCATCCGGCGAGGGTGCCTTGAGGCGATCGGACCGCACCGGGCCTCGCTTGGTTGCCGTGTTCCTCCTCGGCAACGTGCTCCTCAACTACCCGCTGCTGGCCATCTTCGCCCGCCCCGCCGACCTGGGCGGCATCCCGCTGCTCTACGGCTACGCCTTCGGCGCCTGGATCGTCCTCATCGGCCTGATGGCCTGGCTCGTCGAGTCGCGGCGCGGGTGAGGGAGGCGCGCCGTGCTCCAGGGCTGGGTGATCGTCCTCGTCTCCCTCGGCTACCTGGGCCTGCTCTTCGCCATCGCGGCCTGGGGCGACCGGCGGGCCGAGGCGGGGCGGTCGCTCATCAACAACCCGTACACCTACGCCCTCTCGCTGGCGGTCTACTGCACCACCTGGACCTTCTACGGCAGCGTGGGGCGGGCCGCCTCGAGCGGCATCGGCTTCCTGCCGGTCTACCTCGGGCCGACCCTCGCCATGGCGCTCTGGTGGTACGTCATGCGCAAGGTGATCCGCGTCTCCAAGGCGCAGCGGCTCACCTCCCTGGCCGACCTGGTGGCCTCGCGCTACGGCAAGAGCCAGCTGCTCGGCGGCCTGGTCACGGTCATCGCGGTGGTGGGGGTCATCCCCTACGTGGCCCTGCAGCTCAAGGCCATCTCCAACAGCCTCACCATCCTGCTGCACTACCCGGCGCTGGTGATGCCGGCCAAGGCGGCGGCGGTGCCGGTGGCGGCCGACATCGCCCTCTGGGTGGCGCTGGTGCTGGCGGGCTTCACGGTGCTCTTCGGCACGCGCCACCTCGACGCCACCGAGCGGCACGAGGGGCTGGTGGCGGCCATCGCCTTCGAGTCGCTGGTGAAGCTGCTGGCCTTCCTGGCGGTGGGCGCCTTCGTCACCTTCGGCCTCTTCGACGGCCTGCCCGACCTCTTCCGCCGCGCCGGCGAGGTGCCCCGGCTGGCGGCCCTCACCACCGTGCCGGGCGGCGCCAGCTACGGCACCTGGGCCTTCCTCACGCTGCTCTCCATGCTCTCCATCCTCTTCCTCCCGAGGCAGTTCCAGATCTCGGTGGTGGAGAACGTGGACGAGGACCACCTGGCCAAGGCCACCTGGCTCTTCCCGCTCTACCTGCTCCTCATCAACCTCTTCGTCCTGCCGCTGGCGCTGGCGGGCCTGCTGCGCCTCGGCGGGGAGGGCGTGGACGCCGACTTCTTCGTGCTGGCGCTCCCCATGTCGGCCCGCCACGAGGGGCTGGCGCTGCTGGCCTACATCGGCGGCTTCTCCGCCGGCACCGGCATGGTCATCGTCGAGACCATCGCCCTCTCCACCATGGTCTGCAACGACCTGGTCATGCCGGTGCTGCTGCGGCTGCGCTGGGCCCGCCTGCAGGAGCGGCGCGACGTCTCGGGCCTGCTGATCGGCATCCGGCGCCTGGCCATCCTGGCCATCATGCTGCTGGCCTTCGCCTACTTCCGCGCCGCCGGCGAGGCCTACGCGCTGGTGGCCATCGGGCTCATCTCCTTCGCCGCGGTGGCCCAGTTCGCGCCGGCCGTGCTGGGCGGCCTCTACTGGCGCGGGGCCACGCGGGCCGGGGCCGCGGCGGGCCTGGGCGCGGGCTTCGCGGTCTGGGCCTACACCCTGCTGCTCCCCTCCTTCGCCCGCTCGGGCTGGCTGCCGCAGAGCTTCCTCTCCGACGGGCCCCTCGGGCTCTGGCTGCTCCGGCCGCAGGAGCTTTTCGGGCTCTCCGGCCTCGACCCCATCTCCCACGGCGTCCTCTGGAGCCTGCTGGCCAACGCCGGCGCCTACGTGGCGGTCTCCCTGGCCGGGCGGCCCGGCTGGGAGGAGTCGGCGCAGGCGGCCCTCTTCGTGGACGCCCTCCGCGCCGAGGGGCTGGAGCGCGCGCCGGCCGGCGGGCGCGCCACCGCGGCGGCGCTGCTGCCGGTGGTGGGGCGCTTCCTCGGGCCGGAGCGGGCCCGCGAGGCCTTCCAGGCCTACGCCCGGCGTCGCGGCGCGGCCTCGCCGGAGGCGCTGCAGGCCGACCCGGGGCTGGTGCGCTTCGCCGAGGGGCAGCTGGCCGGCGCCATCGGGGGCGCCTCGGCGCGGGTGGTGGTGGCCTCGGTGGTGGAGGAGGCCCCGCCCGGCCTGGACGAGGTGATGGACATCCTCGACGAGGCCTCGCAGGTCCGGGCCTACAGCCACGAGCTGGAGCGGAAGTCGCGGGAGCTGGAGGCGGCCACCGCCGGCCTGCGCGCCGCCAACGAGCGGCTCCAGGAGCTGGACCGGCTCAAGGACGACTTCATGTCCACCGTGACCCACGAGCTGCGCACGCCCCTCACCTCCATCCGCGCCTTCTCCGAGATCCTCCTCGACGACCCGCGCACCCACCTGGCCGAGCGCACCCGCTTCCTCTCCATCATCGTCAAGGAGACCGAGCGGCTCACCCGCCTCATCAACCAGATGCTCGACATGGCCAAGATCGAGTCGGGCCAGGCCGAGTGGCGCACCGCCGAGCTCGACCTCCGCGAGGTCATCGAGGCCTCGGCGGAGGCCACCGGCCAGCTCTTCCGCGAGCGCGGCGTGGCCCTGACGCTGGAGCTGCCCGGCGCCCCGCCGCGGGTGCGCGCCGACCGCGACCGGCTCATGCAGGTGCTCATCAACCTCCTCTCCAACGCCGTGAAGTTCAGCGAGCCGGGGCGCGGCCGGGTGGCGGTGCGCCTCGGGCTCCAGGGGGGCGCGGCCCGGGTGGACGTGCAGGACGACGGCCCCGGCATCCGCCCCGCCGACCAGGAGGTCATCTTCGAGAAGTTCCGCCAGGTGGGCGGCGCCGACGGGGGCAAGCCGCGCGGCACCGGCCTGGGCCTGCCCATCAGCCGGCACATCGTGGAGCACTTCGGCGGCCGGCTCTGGGTGGAGAGCGAGCCGGGCCGCGGCGCCACCTTCTCCTTCCTGCTCCCCGTGGAGCCGGCCCCCGTGGCCGCCTGAGAGAGGACCGTCATGCCGAGCCGCATCCTCATCGTGGACGACGAGCCGAGCATCGTCATCTCGCTGGAGTACCTGATGGCCCGGGAGGGCTTCGAGGTGGCGGTGGCCGGCGACGGGGAGGCGGCCCTGGCGGCGGTGGCGGCCCGCGCCCCCGACCTGGTGATCCTCGACGTCATGATGCCGAAGCTCAACGGCTTCGAGGTCTGCCAGCGCCTCCGCGCCGAGCCGGCCTGGCGCGGCGTGAAGGTGCTCATGCTCACCGCCAAGGGGCGCGAGTCGGAGCTGCAGAAGGGGCTCTCGCTGGGCGCCGACGCCTACGTCACCAAGCCCTTCTCCACCCGCGACCTGGTGGCCGAGGTGCGCCGCCTCCTCGCCGCCGGGGAGGTGCGGCCATGACCGCCCCGGCCCGCGCCGTGGCCCCGGAGCCGCGCCCCGCCTGGCGCCGCACCCTCACCATGTACAGCCCGGTGGAGGCGGTGCTCCGCGGCGCGCCGGTCACCGTGCCGCTCCAGGCCACGGTGCGCCAGGCGCTGGAGGCCATGGAGCGGGCGCGCACCGGCGTGGTGGTGGTGACCGACGCCGCCAGCGGCGTCCCCCTCGGCACCTTCTCCACCGGGGACCTGGTGCGCCGCGTGGCGCTGGCGGGGGGCGACCTCGACGGGCCGGTGGCGGGGGTCATGACCGGCGGCCTCGACACGCTGGGGCCCGGCACCACCGCCCACCAGGCGGCGCTGGCCCTGGCGCGCCTCGAGGTGGCCCACCTGGTGGTGGTGGACGCCGAGGGGCGGCTCCTCGGCCTGGTCTCCCGCGACGAGCTCTTCGGCCTGCAGCGGGCCGGGGTGGACCAGGTGAGCGAGGCCATCCAGGCCGCCCGCGACCTGCCCGCGCTGCAGGCGGCGGCGGCCGGCATCCGGGCCCTGGCCGACGGGCTCCTGGCCCAGGGCACCCACGTCGAGCCGGTCATCCACTTCATCACCACCCTCAACGACCTCCTCACCATCCGCGTCATCGAGCACTGCGCCGACCAGCGCGACCTCCCCGGCGTGCCGTGGTGCTGGATGGCGGCCGGCTCGGAGGGGCGGCTGGAGCAGACCTTCGCCACCGACCAGGACAACGCCCTGGTGCTGGGCGCCGAGGAGGCCGACGGCGAGGCGCTGCGCCGCGAGTTCCTGCCCTTCGCCCGCGCCGTCAACGACACCCTGGCCGCCTGCGGCTTCCCCCGCTGCCCCGGCAACTACATGGCCGGCAACCCGCGCTGGTGCCTCACCCTCGGCGAGTGGCGCCGCACCTTCGAGGGCTGGCTCACCGCGCCCGATCCCGAGGCGCTGGTCCACGCCACCACCTTCCTCGACGTGCGCCCCATCCACGGCCAGGCCGCCCTGGTGGAGCGGCTGCGGCGGGTCATGGTGGGCGAGGTGGCCGAGCGCACCGCGCTGCAGCGCCAGCTGGCCGAGGTGGCCTTCCAGCTGCCGGTGCCCCTCGGCGCCTTCGGCACCTTCTCCTACGAGCGGGGGACGGTGCACCGGCGCGCCCTCGACCTCAAGCAGGGGGGCTCGCGCCCCTTCACCGACGCGGCCCGGGTGCTGGCCCTCTCCCGGCGCTCGCAGCAGACCAGCACCGCCGAGCGGCTCCGGGCGCTGGCCGACGCCGGGCTCTTCGACGCCCCCGGCCTGGCCGGGCTGGTGGACGCCTTCCACTTCATCCACCTGCTCCGCCTGCGGAACCAGGTGGCGCCCCGGCGGCGCCACGCCGGGCCCAACCTGATCTTCCCCCGCGACCTCTCCGAGCTGGACCGCCACGTCCTCCGCGAGGCCTTCCGGCAGGCCAGGCGGCTCCAGGAGGTGCTGGCCATGGTCTTCCAGCTGAAGGGCTGAGCGGGTGGACAGGGGAGGGCGCTTTCCCTACACTCTTCGGTCCCTTATGCGAGGCATCCGAGGCGCGACGCAGCTCGCCGCCAACACCGTCGAGGCGATGGAAGACGCCGTCACGGAGCTCGTCCTCGAGCTCCAGCGGCGCAACGGCATCGGGCCCGACGAGATCACCTGGGCCATCTTCACCGTGACCCACGATCTCGACGCCGACTTCCCGGCCCGCGCGGCGCGCCTGGTGGGCTGGCACCAGGTGCCGATGATCTGCTCGCAGGAGATCCCGGTGCCGGGCTCCATGCCGCGGGTGGTGCGGGTGCTGCTGCACGTCGACTCCGACGGCGTGACCCACCACACCTACCTGCGCGGCGCCCAGGCGCTGCGCCCGGACCTGCACCACGGGGTGAAGTTCCAGGAGCGGGTCGACGCCAGGCAGGCGGCGCGCCAGGCCGCGCCCCGGGGCGGGCCGCGGCCCGTCAAGGCGCCGGCCACGGGGAAGGCCCCGGCCAAGGCCGCGCGGAAGCCCGCCGCCAGGGCCGCGGCCAGGCCCGCCGGGAAGCCGCGCCGGAGCGCCCGGTGACCTCGCTGCCCCGCCGGCTCGGCGTGGTGGGGCTCGGCCTCATGGGGGCCGCCCTCTCCCGCGCCGCCCGCGCCGCCATCCCGGGCGTGCACATCGTGGCGGTGGAGCCGCGCGCCGAGGTCTGCGGCCAGGCCCTGGCCGAGCAGGTGGTGGACGACGCCGCCACCGAGCCCGGGCCGGCGCTGGCCGGCTGCGAGGTGACCGTCCTCTGCACGCCGGTGGCGGTCATCGAGGCCACCATGGGCCCGGTCTCGCGCCTCCTCCGCGAGGGGGCGGTCCTCACCGACGTGGGCGGCGCCAAGGAGGCGCTGGTGCGCCGGGCCGCGGCCGAGGTCCGGCCCGGCGTGGCCTTCGTGGGCGCCCACCCCATGTTCGGCGGCCACGGCGGCTACGCCGGCGGCGCCGCGGCGGCGGAGCGCTGGAAGGGCGGCGCGGTGGCGGTCTGCACCGACGGCCCGCCCGAGGCGGTGGAGCGGGTGGTGGCGCTCCACCAGGCGCTGGGCGCCTCGGTGATCCGCTGCACCGCCGCCGAGCACGACGCCGCGGTGGCCATGGTCTCGCACCTGCCCTACCTGGTGGCGAGCGCGCTGGCGGCCGCCGCCCGCGAGGCCGGCCCGCTGGCCAAGGCGCTGGCCGGCAACGGCCTCAAGGACACCACCCGCCTGGCCGCCTTCCCCTTCGACATCCAGGGCGAGGTGGCGCGCCGCAACGCCCACCTGCCGGCCGCCGCCGAGCGGCTCCAGTCCCACCTCACCGGCCTCCTGGCCGCCATCGCCACCTCCCCGGAGGCGGCGCGGTCCGCCCTGGAGGCGGCGCGCCACGCGCGCGAGGAGCTCTTTTGAAGGGTCCGCTCACCTGCCACCGCTCCGGCCCGCTCACCGGGGCCATCACCGTCCCCGGCGACAAGTCGGTGTCGCACCGCTCGCTGCTCTTCGGCGCCCTGGCCGAGGGCGAGACCCGCGTCACCGGCCTCCTCGACGCCGAGGACGTCCACTCCACCCGCAAGGCGGTGGAGCGCCTCGGCGCCTCGGTCCGCACCGAGGGGGCCGAGGTGATCGTCACGCCGGCCGCGGTGCTCACCGAGCCGGACGACGTCATCGACTGCGGCAACTCCGGCACCAGCCTGCGCCTCCTGGCCGGCGTGCTGGCCGGCCTGCCCGGCCTCTCGGTCCTCACCGGCGACGCCTCGCTGCGGAAGCGCCCGGTGCGCCGGGTCATCGACCCGCTGCGCCGCATGGGCGCGGACCTGACGGCCCGCGACGGCGACCGGGTGCCGCCGCTGGTCATCCGCGGGAAGCGGCTCACCGCGGCCCACCACGACATGGCGGTGGCCAGCGCCCAGGTGAAGAGCGCCATCCTGCTGGCCGGCCTGCGCGCCGACGGCGTCACCAGCGTCACCGAGCCGGAGCGCTCCCGCGACCACACCGAGCGGATGCTCCGCGGCATGGGCGTGCCGGTGAAGGTGGACGGCCTGACGGTCTCCGTCGAGCCCTCGCGGCCCAGGGGGACCCGGGTCGACGTGCCGGGCGACATCTCCTCGGCCGCCTTCTTCCTCTGCGCCGCCGCGGCGCTCCCCGGCTCGAAGGTCACGGTGCGCAACATGGGGACCAACCCCACCCGCACCGGCCTCCTCGACGTGCTCCGCGCCATGGGCGCGGGCGTCTCCCTCGCCAACGAGCGGGAGATCGCCGGCGAGCCCCGCGCCGACGTGACCGTCTCGGCCGCGGCGCTGGAGGCCACCGAGATCCGCGGCGAGATCATCCCGCGGCTCATCGACGAGCTGCCGGTCATCATGGTGATGGCGACGCAGGCGAAGGGGACCACCGTCATCCGCGACGCCAGGGAGCTGCGGGTGAAGGAGTCGGACCGCCTGGCCGCCATGGGCGAGACCCTGGCCGCCGCGGGGGCGAAGCTCGAGCTCTTCGAGGACGGCTGCGCCATCACCGGCCCGGTGAAGCTGAAGGGCGTGACCGTCCAGACCCGCCTCGATCACCGCATCGCCATGTCGATGGCGGTGGCCCAGCTCTTCTCCGGCCAGCCGGTGGTGCTCGACGACGTGGCCTGCGTGGCCACCAGCTTCCCGTCCTTCTTCTCGCTGCTGGACTCGCTCTGCTGGGGGGATCGGTGATCGGAGGGCGCACCGCGCTCTACGGCATCGTCGGCTGGCCGGTGGGCCACAGCCTCTCGCCGGCCATGCAGAACGCCGCCCTGGCCTTCCACGAGCTGGACGCCGCCTACGTGCCCATGCCGGTGGAGCCGGCCCGCCTGGCCGAGGCGCTGGCCGGCGCCCACGCCCTGGGGTTCGAGGGGCTCAACGTCACCGTGCCGCACAAGGTGGGCGCCGCCAGGGCCTGCCTGCGCCTCGACCCGGTGGCCGCGGCGGTCGGCGCCGCCAACGTGTTGCGCCGCGCCCCCGGCGGCTGGGAGGGCTTCAACACCGACGCCACCGCCATCGCCGAGCTGCTGGCGGCGGCCGGCGTGAAGGGCGGCGCCCGGGTGCTCCTCTGCGGGGCCGGCGGCGCGGCCCGGGCCGGCGCCTGGGCGGCGCTGCGCCTGGGCGCCGCGCTGCGGGTGGCGGCGCGCAAGGCGCCGGAGGCCGAGACCCTCTGCCGGGACCTCACCGCCGCCGCGCCCGGCGGAGCCACGGACGGCCTCGGCGGTGGCCTCGGCGCCGACGCGCGGGCCGTCCCCTGGGCCGACCTGGCCGCCGAGTGCGCCGCCGCCGACGTGATCATGAACGGCACCAGCGTGGGCCTCCCCGGCCACGACAGGGCCCTCCCCGGCGTGGCCTTCCGGCCCGGCCAGGTGGCCCTCGACATGGTCTACGGCGCCACCGCCTTCACCCGCGACGCCCAGGCGGCCGGCGCCGCGGTGATCCGCGGCGAGGAGATGCTGGTCCGCCAGGGCGCCCACGCCTTCACCATCTGGACCGACCGCCCCGCCCCCGAGGCGGTCATGGTCGCCGCGCTGCAGCGCGCGCAGGAGACGAAGCCCCGATGACCCTCCGCTACCTCACCGCCGGCGAGTCCCACGGCCCCGGCCTCGTGGCCATCGCCGAGGGGTTCCCGGCCGGCGTCACCATCGACCTCGCCGCCGTGGACCACGACCTGGCCCGCCGCCAGAAGGGCTACGGCCGCGGCGGCCGCATGAAGATCGAGAAGGACGCGGCCCAGTTCCTGGCCGGGATCCGCGGCGGCCTCACCACCGGCGCCCCCATCGCCCTGGTGGTCTGGAACCGGGACCACGAGAACTGGAAGGACCTGGTCAGCCCCTCGGCCCGCGGCGGCAAGAAGTTCACCGCGGTGCGCCCGGGCCACGCCGACCTGGCCGGCTCCCTCAAGTACGGCTTCGACGACGCCCGCGACGCCCTGGAGCGGGCCAGCGCCCGCAACACCGCCACCCTGGTGGCCCTCGGCTCGCTGGCGCGCCAGCTGCTCGGCCACGCCGGGGTCACGGTCTCGTCGCGGGTGGTGGCCATCGGCGAGGCCCGCCACGAGGTGGGCGCGCCCCCCGACGCCGCGGCGCGCGCGCGCATCGAGGCCTCCGAGTTCCACGTGGACGCCCCCGAGGCCGAGGCGGCCATGCGGGTGGTGGTCGATCGCGAGAAGGCCCGCGGGTCCTCGGTCGGCGGCCTGGTCGAGGTCTGGGCCGAGGGGCTCCCCATCGGCCTCGGCAGCTACGTCCACCCGGACCGCCGCCTCGACGCCCGCCTGGCCCTGGCGCTGATGGGCGTGCAGGCCATCAAGGCCGTGGAGGTGGGCGAGGGCACGCGGGTGGACTGGCCCGGCGACCAGGTCCACGACGCCGTCCACCACGACCCGGCGCGCGGCTTCTGGCGCGAGACCAACCGGGCCGGCGGCCTGGAGGGCGGCATGACCAACGGCAGCCCGCTGCGCGTGCGCGCCTACATGAAGCCCATCCCCACCATGCTGACGCCGCTGGCGTCGGTGGACCTCCTCACCCGCCAGGCCACCCAGGCCCGCTACGAGCGGAGCGACGTGTGCGCCGTGCCGGCGGCGGCGGTGGTGGCCGAGGCGGTGGTGGCCTGGGAGCTGGCGGCGGCGCTGGTCGAGAAGTTCGGCGGCGACACCCTGGGCGACCTCCGGGCGGCCATGGGGGCCTATGCGGCTCGCATCCGGTGAGCTGCTGGCGCTGGCCGGCATGATGGGCTCGGGGAAGTCCACCGTGGCCCGCCTGCTGGCCCGCGACCTGCACCGCCGCGTGGTCTCCACCGACGCCCTGCTGGTGGAGCGCTTCGGCAAGCCCATCGCCCGGGTCTTCGCGGAGGACGGGGAGCCGGCCTTCCGCGCCGCCGAGCGCCGGGTGGTGGCCGCGCTCCACGGCCCGCTGGTGGTGGACCTGGGGGGCGGCGCCTTCTGCGACGACGACTCGGCGCGCCACCTGCTGGCCCACGGCAAGGTGGTCTTCCTCGACGTCTCCGAGGCGGAGGCGGCGCAGCGCATCGGCCACGGGGCCGGCCACGCCGCCCGGCCGCTGGCCGCCGACTGGGGCGCGCTGCTGGAGCGGCGCCGGCCCCTCTACGCCCGGGCCCACCTCACCGTGCCCGTGGACGGCCTCGGCGCCGAGGCGGTGGCCCGCCGCATCCTCGAGGCCCTGTGACGAACCGTGAAGGAGGCCGCGTGAAGCCGCTCGTGGAGACGCTGGAGGCCCGCCAGGGGGCCCACACCTACCCGGTGCAGGTCGGGGCCGGCGCCGCCGAGGCGCTGGCCGCGCTCTGCGCCCGCCACGACGCCGTGGCGGTGATCTCCTGCGCCCGGGTGTTGCGCACGCCGCTGGCCAGGCGGGCCCTGGCGGCGGCGCGGCGCGCCGGGAACGTGCGGCTGGTCCACCTCCTGCCCGACGGCGAGGCCGGCAAGACGCTGGCCCAGCTGGAGAAGGCGGCGGTGAAGCTCCTCGGCGCCGGCCTGACGCGGCGCTCGCTGGTGGTCTCCATCGGCGGCGGGGCGGTCTCCGACGCGGCCGGCTTCCTGGCCGCCACCTTCATGCGCGGGATCCCCTGGGCGGCCGTGCCCACCACGCTCCTCTCCATGGTGGACGCGGCGCTGGGCGGCAAGACGGCGGTCAACCTGCCGGTGGCCAAGAACGCGGTGGGGGCCTTCCACCCGCCCTCGGCGGTGCTGGCCGACCCGCGCGCCCTCGACACGCTGCCGGAGCGCGAGCTGCGCTCCGGGATGGGCGAGGTGGTGAAGTACGCGCTGCTCCAGCCGGCCCTGCTCGGCCGGGTCACCGCCGTGGGGGCCCGGCGCCCCGACGCCGGCCTGATCGCCGAGTGCGTGCGCGCCAAGCTGGCGGTGGTGGAGGCCGACCCCACCGAGAAGGGCGTCCGCGCCCTCCTCAACCTGGGCCACACCTTCGGCCACGGCGTGGAGGCGGCCGGCCGGTTCAAGAAGTACACCCACGGCGAGGCGGTGGCGGTGGGGCTGGCCTTCGCCTTCCGGCTGGCCGCCAACCTGGGCCGGGTCGGGCCGCTGGCGGTGGCGGAGGTGGAGACCGCCATCGCCGCCGCCGGCCTGCCGGTGCGCGTGCCGGCGGCGCTGGCGCGGCGGGCGGTCGCGCTGATGGCCCACGACAAGAAGCGCACCGCCGCCGGCCTGCGCTGGGTGCTGCCGCGCCAGGCGGGCGCCTCCGGCTGGACGGTGGAGTGGGACGTGGCCGCCACCGCCGACGCGGTGGACGCCACCGCCGAGGAGATCGCCCAGGCGCGCTGAGGCGCGGCCGGCGGGCCCGGAAAGACAGCGGGGGCGGAGGCACCCTGCGGCGCCTCCGCCCCCCTCTCCGAGCGGGGGGCCCTTCGGCCCCCCGCATCCCCTGCTGCTACGGCACCGCGTCGATCAGCGTCTGGCGGCCGTTCTCGAACGTCGTCGGCGTCCAGCCGTTGTCGTAGGCGTGCTTGCGGAGCTGCCACTGCGTGAGCGGGTCACCGGACTGGTGGCAGGTCATGCAGGAGGCGGCCGTCGGGCCGACGAGGACGTCGTCCTTGGCGTTGCCCCAGGGCGCCGCGCCGGCGTTGTTCTCGGTCACCGCCACCGCGAGCTTCGGGTTCGGGACCTGGTCCACCGAGCCGTCCACGTGGCAGGCGCCGCAGGCGTTGAGGGCGCGCGGGTAGTGGACCTCGATGAAGTTGTGGATGCGCCAGGTGCCGTCGACGCTGTTGGCCAGGCCGGTGGTCTTGCAGGTGCCGTCCAGGTTGGCCTCGGGCACGGTGCCGGTCGCGGAGGAGCCGAACACCTTGTAGTACGTCACGAACGAGCCCTCGGCGTTCCTGCAGGAGACGCCGCCGGTGCTCGGCCACCAGGTGACCTGGGCCAGCGCCGCCTTCGAGCCGAAGAAGTAGATGCCGTTGGAGCGGTAGTAGACCAGCGGCCGGTCGGTCTCGCCCGCCGAGTGGATGGCGTGGGCCATGGCGCGCAGGTCGTAGGTCTGGCCGGGCTGGCCGTCATAGGCCTCGACCGCCGTCACGCCCATGTTGACCCGGTTCTGCATCTCGTTGGAGGCCGGGTTGTGGCACATGGAGCAGAGCGCCATGTTGTCCACGCGGTTGCCGCCGTGCTGGTACATCGACCCGAGGTGGCAGGTCTGGCAGCGGGCGAAGTCCACCACCGCGCGGCGCGGCTGGGCCGCGGCGGCGCCGGTGGCCGGGGCGTACTCGTACACCGGCGAGTAGGCGCGGACCTGGATGATGGAGTTGACGGTGCCGGTCGCCGGGGCGAAGGCCACCTGCGGCTTGCCCTGCAGGCCGATGATGGCCTTCACGGCGGCCGCCGGGGGCTCGGTGGCGCCCAGCGTGATGGTCGAGGTGGCCACGTTGGCGGCGCAGACGGTGGCGCCGCTGGCGGTGCCGCCCAGGGCCAGGTTGGTGGAGAGCGGCTGGCCGGGCGAGCTGGCGCTCACGCCGTCGTTCACCCAGTCGTCACCCACCGCGTAGGAGCGGATGATGCTCATGTTGCTGGCAGCGCGGCCGGTGGCGGCGTCGGCGGTCTGGCCGAGGAAGACCGGGCCCACCGCGAAGTCGGTGTTGCACGGGTCGACGGGGGCGGCGTCCTTGGTGGCGGTCCAGGTGACGGCCAGGACGTTCCCGGTCACGGTGGCGCCGGTGACCTTCATCTCGATGGTCCGGCCGATCTCGACCGACTGGTCGGCGCCGGCCCAGATCAGGCCGGAGCGCTCGGTGCGCGTGCCGTTGTGGAAGTCGTTCACCGTCTTGCCCGGGTGGCAGGTGGCGCACGCCGGGAGGCTGGTCGGCGTGAAGTCGGCGTGCAGCGGCGGGAAGAAGGTGAAGTCGTCGTGGCAGGACATGCACAGCTGGTAGGAGATGGGCGCCGCGGTGGCGGCGGCCAGCTGGGCCGGGGTGGTGTGGCAGGTGGAGCAGTTCTTCATGTAGCCGGGGAACCCGAGCGAGAAGTTGAACTTGTTCCCGTTGGTCCAGGTGAAGGTGTAGGTCTGGTCCGGCATGCCCTTGGAGTTGTGGATGCCGTGGATCAGGCCCACCAGGCCGGTGCCGGCGCCGGGCAGGCGCGGATCGGCGGCGCCCTTGCGGTTGTGGCAGACGAGGCAGGGGCCGATGCCCTGGGGGCTGGTCACGTCGTGGTTGGCGCCGCGCCACACGTGGTTGCCGTGGCAGTTGATGCAGGCGGCGTCGCTGACCAGGTCACGGCCGGGCGTGCCGAGGGGGGCCACGACCGTGGCGGTGACGCCGAGCGGGTTCATGGTGCTCAGCATGAAGAGGGTGCCGTCCACCGGGCCGGCCGCGGGGGGCGCGGCGAAGGCGGTGATGGTGGCGGTGTAGTTGCCGTTGCCGTTGTGGACCAGGGTCCACTGGGCGGTGGTGATCTTGGTGCGGCAGCCGGCGCCGCCGACGTCGTTCGGGGCGGCCTGCGGGGTGCCGGGGCAGGAGGCCTGGTCGGCCACGTAGTACCAGTAGGCGTCCTCGTTGTGCGCCAGCGAGTCCTGCGCCTTGGCGGTGAAGTCGTAGCGGGGCGCGCCGTTGACGCGCACGTTGAAGCGCACGGTGACGACGTTGGTGGCCGCGTCCACGCTGACGGCGGGGAGCTGCACGCCGCCCACCAGGACGGCGGCGCCGGCGGCGGACCAGTGCTGCGGCTTCACCGAGACGGCGTCGGCCTCGGGCAGCGTGTGGCGGGCGGTGAGCGTGGCGTTGTGGCAGCCGGCGCAGCTCTCGGTGAAGGACTGCGGCGGCAGGCCGGCCGGGCCGGACGGGCCCTGCGGGCCGGTGGGGCCGACGGGGCCCTGCGGGCCGACGTCACCCTGCGGGCCGCTGGGGCCCTGCGGGCCGGTGGGACCGACGGCGCCATCCGCGCCGGCGGGGCCCTGCGGGCCGGTCGGGCCGACGGCGCCATCCGCGCCGTTCGCGCCAGCGGGGCCGCTCGGGCCCTGGGGACCGACGTCGCCCTGCGGGCCGCTGGGGCCCTGCGGGCCGACGGCGCCGGTGGGGCCGCTCGGGCCCGGGGCGCCGTTCGCGCCGGCCGGTCCGGTGTCGCCGCTGCACGCGGTGACGGTGATCGCGATGGCGATCGCCGCGAGCCAGGTGAGTCTCGTCATGGTGTTCCCCTCCCTGCGAGTGAATGCTCCACGAACAATCCGCAACAGGGTCCCCATGTGAGATCCGCGCCTCCAGCCGGTCAATGCGGCGGCCAACCGCGCGACCCGTCACCGCGCGTGACCATCCACCACAGGTGCGCGCAACCGGCGCGCGCGCTCCTGCCGCGGTGCGCGCCGCGGCGCGGGTGCTGCCGCGTCGGGGTCGGACCGGTGGTCGCAGCGGGGTGCGCGCTGTCAGCGCGCGGAGGACGCGCGCGTCGTCCGACGCGCGGCGACCCAGGTGCGGGCGCGGCCGCCCAGGACGTTCACCAGCAGCCCGGCCATCACCAGCGCCCCGCCGGCCGCCTGCGCCGGGCCGAGCCGCTCGCCGAGGAGCGCCGAGGCGGAGACCAGCCCCACCACCGGCACCAGCAGCGAGAGCGGCGCGATGCGGCTGGCGGGGTGGCGGGCCAGCAGCCGGCCCCAGAGCGTGTAGCCGAGGAGCGTGGCGGCGAAGGCCAGGTAGGCCACCGCGCCGAGGGAGCGCCAGCCGAGGCCGGCCAGGCTGGCGCCGATGCGCGCCGGCCCCTCCAGCAGCAGGGAGAGGGCCAGGAAGGGCAGCGGGGCCACCGGCGCGCTCCAGACCACCAGCGAGAGCAGGTCCACCGGCCCCATGCGCTTGGTGATGACGTTGCCCGAGGCCCAGGCGAAGGCGGCGCAGAGCGTGAGCCCCAGCCCCAGCGCCGGCACCGCGCCGGCGCCGCGGGCCGCGCCGATGAGCCAGAGGCCGGCGGCGGCCAGCGCCAGGCCCAGGGCGCCGTGGAGGTGCCAGCGCTCGCCCAGCACCAGCGCGGCCAGGCCGATGGTGAAGAAGGCCTGGGCCTGCAGCACCAGCGAGGCCAGCCCGGCCGGCATCCCGAGGTGCATGGCCGAGAAGAGGAAGGAGAACTGGCCGACGCAGATGGTGGCGCCGTAGGCCACCACCCAGCGCGCCGCCACCCGGGGGCGCGGCACGAAGAGCACCGCCGGGAAGGCGGCCAGGGTGAAGCGGAGCGCCCCGAGGAGGAGCGGCGGCACGCCCTCCAGCCCCACCTTGATGACCACGAAGTTGACGCCCCAGACCACCACCACCAGCGCGGCGAGGAGGGCGTCGCGGAGCGGCATCGAGGCGGGCGCCCCGGGGGGCGCGGCGGCGGCGGGCGGCGGCACGGAGGCTGGTACCTAACCCGGCGCGGCCCCGCGGCGCCACCACGGGCGGGCGGGCGGCCGACCAGGGGGCCGCGAGGCGAGTGCCGGGCGTCTCGTGGCCGGCGCCCCGCCGCCCCGACTGGTACGTTCGGTACGGTCGTGGCAGGCTGCGCCTCGTGACGATCACCGCCGCCACGCTGGACCGGTGCCCGGACTGCGGAGCGCTCGACATCGTCGTCCGAGGCGGGCGGGTCGAGTGCCTCGCCTGCCGGGCCCAGTGCCGCCTGGCCGACCTCGCCGCCTGCCCGCGGTGCGGCGACATCCTCCCCTCCGCGGCCGTCGCCGCCGGCCACTGCGTGCGGCCGCCGCAGGTCGAGGTGGACGCGGCCGGGTCGCCGCCCGCGCTGGGCGGCCCGCTGCTGTTCCTGGCCATCTCCCTGGTGGCGCTCGGGCCGCTGCGGTTCCTCATGAACCTGGTCCAGTTCCTCGCCGAGCTCGGGACCGGCGAGCTCGATCCCCAGCAGGCGACCTTCACCTGGGCCGCTGTCGCGGCCGACTCGGCGGTCACCGGGGCGATGGCCTTCGCCGGCGCCCGGCTCCTCTCCATGCACCCGCAGGCCATCCGGACCTGCCGGCGCGCCCTCCTGCTCCCGCCCATCGTCGGGGCGGTGGGGATGGCGGCCGCTGCCCGGATGGGCCTGCTCCTCGACGGCCTGCTCCCCGCCGCCGCGTTCGGCATGGCTCGGACGGCGTTGGTCGCCCTCGGCTGGCTCGCCTATCTCGAGTCGTCGAAGCGCGTGAAGGTGACGTTCCCGGGTTGAGGCCCGGCCCCGCGCCTCCCCCCCCCGCGCGCCAGCGCCACTGGCCGACGCCGTCCCCTAGAACCGCCCGGCCACGGCGAAGCCCGCGCCGCCCTCCAGCGGCACCGGCCCGGCGGCCACGCCGCCGCCCAGCATGGTCTCGCCGTCGACGCCGGAGACCCAGGCGTCCACCAGGTTGACCGCCCAGACCGCGCCGGCGCCGACCAGCAGCCAGTTGCGGGTGCGGAAGCGCGAGCTGGCCTGGTCGTAGAGCCGGGTCGCCTCGGCCGAGGGCGCGCCGCCGCCGCCGGAGAACGCCTTGTAGTCGTCGTAGGCCTTGGTGCCCGAGAGGTGGAAGGCCAGGGCCCCGCCCAGCAGCACCGCCTCGGTGCCCGCGAAGGCCCAGCCCTTGGCCGGCTGCCGGTTGTAGAACTGCCCCAGGCCCGGCACCAGCAGGCTGCGGAAGGCGGCGTCGCCGCGGGACCGGAGCACCACCGCGTCGGAGGCGATGGCGGCCAGGCTCGCCTCGGGGACCGTCACCGACTCGGCGGCCAGCGTCACGCCGGACTGGGTGGCCACGATGCGGGCCGTCACCAGGTAGCGGTCGCCGGCCTCGGCCACCGAGCCGATCACCAGCGCCTGCGCGTCGGCCAGCTGGCCGATGCGGCTGGCCTGGGCCGCGTCCGGTGAGGCCATGGCCTGGAGCTTCAGCTCGCCCATCACCTCGCCGAGGCGGGCCCGCTCGACCAGCAGCAGGCCGTGGTCGCGCCGCAGGTTGGTGGCGATCTCGGCGGTGACGATGGTGCCCAGCTTCTTCTTCGCGGCCCGCTCGCCCACCTCGCCGAAGGTGAGCACGGCCAGGCGCCCGTAGCGGGCGCCGCCGGGGATGCCGGAGAAGCCGGCCGCCAGGCCGTCGGAGAGGCGGCGCATGGCCACCTCGATGGAGGTGGCCTGGGCCGCCCGGGGCGGCGCCTCGGCCATGGCCTGCGCCGAGCCGATGGCCTTGCCGGAGGGGAGGGCCGCCAGCTTCACCGAGATCTTGATCCGGTCGCCGTCGGCGCTGAGCTGCCCGCTCACCGCCGCCTGGGCGCCCGACCCCCTGGCCAGCTCCGCCTCGTCCACCTTTCCCGACCCCAGCATGGCCTGCAGCCGCTGCTCCCCGAGCGCCGCCTTGACCGCCGACGGGTCCATCACCTTGACCTTGCCGCCTTGCGTCAACCGGGCGGCCACGGCCTCGGCCGCCGCCTTCCCCTGCCCGGGGGTGACGCCCGGCCCCTCGGCGAAGGGGAGCAGGGCCACCGACTTCACGGTGGCCGCCTCGCCGCTGGCCGTGAGCAGGGCGGACAGGGAGTCCGCGACGCGGCGCGACGCGGCGGGGAGATCCTCGGCGCGGGCCGTCCCACAGAGGATCACCGCCGCGCACACTGCCAAACGTGCCGCGTCACGCATCACGTCCTCCATGGTCCGGGGATGGAGAAGCACACGGGCCGTAGCATATCGTCGCAGGCCTGGAACACGGGGGTCCCACAATGCATCGACAGCCTCTTCGCCTCGCCGTGACCGCGCTCGCGCTCGGCCTGGCCGCCTGCGGGGACCTCTCGCACCAGAACCCGTTCGACCCGGCCACGCCGCCGGGACAGCAGGCGCGCGCCGCGCTCGAGGGCGCGGTGGACCTGGAGGCGACCGGCGCCGCGGCCCCCTCGCTGGCCGGGGTGGTGGTCTCGATCACCGGCACCAGCCTCTCGGCGGTGACCGACGCGGCCGGCCGCTACCGCCTCGACGGCGTGGCGCCCGGCACCTGGACGGTGCAGGCCACCCACCCCGGCTACCGCGTCGCGCTGCTGGGCGGCCTGGCGGTGACGCTCGACGACGGCGGCAAGGCGGTCCCGGTGCCCGACCTCTTCCTCCAGGCGGCGCGCGGCGACCTGCTGGGCCGGGTGGCGCTCTCGCTGGAGGTGGGCGGCCTGCGCGAGGACTCGGCGGCCGGCGTGGCGGTGACGCTCGACACCCGCGACGGCGCGGTCTTCTCCGACGCGGCCGGCACCTACCACTTCACCGGCGTGCCGGTGGGCCAGTACCTGGTGGTGGCCAGCAAGACCGGCTTCAAGGGCGCCACCAGCCTCGGCATGGCCACCGTGGTGGACGGCCTGGTGACCACCTTCGACGAGCTGCTGGAGCTGCCGCCCGACCCCGGGGGCATCGGCGGCTCGGTGCTGGTGCTGGGCGCCGCCGACTCGTTCGGCGTGACGGTGCGCGCCCACGGCGCCACCCTCTCCGGCACGCCGGTGGAGCTCACCACCACCAGCGCCGCCGACGGCGCCTTCCTCCTCTCGCCCATCCCGGCCGGCACCTACAACGTCACGTTCGAGAAGGCCGACTACGCCACCGTCGCCACCAGCGCGGTGGTGGCCCCCGCCGAGATCACCACCCTCACCGGCGTGACGCTGCAGCGCGACACCGGCTCGATCGTCGGCACCGCCACGCTCCAGGGCGCCGGCGACCACGCCGGCATCCAGGTGACGCTCACCCCGGAGCCGACCGCCGCCGACCCCGTGCCGTCGGCCGCCGCCGCCGCCATCACCGACGCCGCCGGCTCCTGGCGCGCCGACCTGCTGCCGGTGGGGCGCTACGACGTGCGCTACCGCAAGCAGCCCGGCTTCCTCGACCAGGCCGCCTCCGCCACGGTGGTCTCGCACCAGGTCTCGCGCGCCGCCGACGCCGTGCTGCCGGCGGTGCCGGGGGCCATCAGCGGCCGGGCGCTGCTGGAGGGCGTCGCCGCCGGCGGCCTGGCCGGCACGCTGGTGCGCCTGGAGGGCACCACGCTCAGCACCTTCACCGCCGCCGACGGCGGCTACACGCTCTCCGGCGTGGGCGCCGGCGCCCAGGTGGTGGTGGTGGAGCGCACCGGCTTCGACGCGCAGCGGGTCCAGGCGGTGGTGGGGCCGGGCGAGACCATCGCCCTCTTCGACGTGACCCTGGCCGTCTCGCGCGGCGCCGTGGCCGGCCGCTTCACCCTCCCCGGCGCCGCCTCCTCCGCCGGCGTGGTGGTGACCGCCAGCGGCGCCGGGACCGCCACCACCGTCACCGACGCCAGCGGCGCCTTCACGCTCACCGGCCTGCCGGTGGGGACCTACGCCCTGGCGGCCGCGGCCGGCGCCGACTGGCACGGCGTCACCGTCACCGGCGTGGTGGTCGCGCCGGGCGGCACGGCCCAGCTCCCCGGCTCGCCGGTGGCCCTCTCGCCGGTCTCCAGCGGCAGCATCGCCGGCACCGTGCTCGCCGAGGGCGGCGATCCGGCCGGCACCACCGTGACGCTCTCCGGCCAGGACTTCCGCGGGGCGGCCGTCTCCGCCACCGCCACCTCCGGGGCCGGCGGCGGCTGGACCTTCACCGGCCTGGCGGCCGGCAGCTACCAGGTGGCCTTCTCCCGCGCCGGGTTCGAGTCGCCGGCGCCGCTCGGCGTGGCCCTCGCCGCCGGGCAGGGCTACGCCTCCGGCGCCGTCACGCTGGCCCAGTCGCGCGGCACCGTGGCCGGCACCTTCACCCTCTCCGGCGCCGCCTCCTCGGCCGGCGTGGTGGTGACGGTCTCGGGCACCTCGCTCTCCGCCGTCACCGACGCCGCCGGCGCCTTCACCATCACCGGCGTGCCGGTCGGCACGTACACGGTGGCGGCGTCGAAGCCGCCGGACTGGGTCGCCACCTCGGTGGCCGCGGTGGCGGTCGCGCGCAACGCCACCACCACCGTGCCGGCCACCGCCCTGGTGCCGGCCGGCACCGGCAGCATCTCGGGCGCCGCGCTGGTGGAGGGCGGCGCCGCCGCCGGCACCACCGTGACCCTCACCGGCCAGGACTTCCGCGGCCTGGCGGTCTCCACCGCCACCACCACCGCCGCGCCCGCCGGCGCCTGGAGCTTCGGGAGCCTGCCGGCCGGGAGCTACCAGGTGACCTTCTCGCGCGCCGGCTGGGAGACGCCGGCGCCCCTCGGCGTGGCCCTCGGCACCGGCCAGGCCTACGCCGCCGGCACCACCACCCTCGCCCTCTCGCGCGGCGCCATCGCCGGCACCTTCAGCCTCGCCAGCGCCGCCTCGTCGGCCGGCGTGGTGGTGACGCTCTCCGGCACCAGCTTCGCCACCGTCACCGACGCCACCGGCGCCTTCACGCTCACCGGCGTGCCGGTGGGCAGCTACACGGTGGTGGCGGCCCTCCCGCCCGACTGGGTGGGCACCTCGGTGGCCGGCGTGGTGGTGACGCGCAACGGCACCACCACCGTCACCGGCTCCCCCGTCACGCTCCAGCCGGTCCGGACCGCCTCCATCGGCGGCACCCTGCTCGCCGAGGGCGCCGCCACCGCCGGCTCGCTGGTCAGCCTCACCGGCCAGGACTTCCGCGGCCAGCCGGTCACCAGCACCTTCACCACCGCCGGCACCGGCGCCTGGAGCTTCACCGGCCTGGCGGCCGGCAGCTACCAGGTGGCCTTCTCCCGCGCCGGCTTCGAGAGCCCGGCGCCGCTGGCGGTCTCCCTCGGCGCGGGCCAGGCCTACGCCGCCGGCGCGGCCACGCTGGCCCTCTCGCGCGGCGCCATCTCCGGCACCTTCACCCTCTCCGGCGCGGCCTCCTCGGCCGGCGCGGTGGTGACCGTCTCCGGCACCTCGCTCTCCGCCGTCACCGACGCCGCCGGCGCCTACACCATCACCGGCGTGCCGGTGGGGACGTACTCCGTGGTGGCGTCGAAGCCGCCGGAGTGGGTCTCCGCCTCGGTGGCCGGCGTGGTGGTGGCCCGCAACGCCACCACCGCCCCGGTCTCCGGCGCGCTGGCGGCGGCCGGCACCGGCAGCATCTCGGGCACCGCGCTGGTGGAGAGCGGCGCCGCCGCCGGCACCACCGTGACGCTCTCGGGGCAGGACTTCCGCGGCGTGCCGGTCTCCCAGACGGCCACCACCGGCGCCGCGCCGGCCGGGGCCTGGAGCTTCGCGAGCCTGCCGGCCGGGAGCTACACCGTCACCTTCTCCCGCGCCGGCTTCGAGACGCCGGCGCCCCTCGGCGTGGCCCTCGCCACCGGCCAGGCCTGGCTGGCCGGCACCACCACGCTGGCCCTCTCCCGCGGCGCCATCGGCGGCATCTTCACGCTCGGCGGCGCGGCCTCCTCCGCCGGCGTGGTGGTGACGCTCTCCGGCACCAGCTTCGCCACCGTCACCGACGCCACCGGCGCCTTCACCCTCACCGGCGTGCCGGTGGGGGGCTACACCGTGGTGGCCGCCAGGCCGCCCGACTGGACCGGCGCCAGCGTGGCCGGCGTGACGGTGGCCCGCAACGTCACCACCACCGTGACCGGCTCGCCCATCGCCCTCCAGCCGGTGCAGACCGGCTCCATCGGCGGCACCATGCTGGCCGAGGGCGGCGCGGCGGCCGGCACCACCGTGACCCTCACCGGCCAGGACTTCCGCGGCGTGGCCGTGAGCCTCTCCGGCCCCACCGGCGCGGCCGGCGGCTGGTCCTTCCTCAACCTGGCGGCCGGCAGCTACCAGGTGGCCTTCACGCGGTCCGGGTACGAGAGCCCGGCGCCGCTGGCGGTCTCCCTCGGCGCGGGCCAGGCCTACGCCGCCGGCAGCGCCACGCTGGCCCTCTCGCGCGGCGGCGTGGCCGGCAGCTTCACCCTCACCGGCGCGGCCTCCTCGGCCGGCGTGGTGGTGACGCTCTCCGGCACCGCCTTCTCCACCGTCACCGACGCCGGCGGCGCCTTCGCCCTCACCGGCGTGCCGGTGGGGAGCTACGCCGTGGTGGCCGCCAGGCCGCCCGACTGGACCGGCGCCAGCGTGGCCGGGGTGGTGGTGGCCCGCAACCTCACCACCACCGTCACCGGCTCGCCGGTGGCCATCGCCCCGGTCGCCACCGCGTCGATCGGCGGCACCGCCCTGGCCGAGGGGGTGGCCGACGCCTCCGGCACCACCGTCTCGCTCTCCGGCGTGGACTTCCGCGGCGTCGCCGTGACCCGCAGCGGCGCGACCAACCCCGCCGGCGCCTGGAGCTTCACCGGCCTCTCCGCCGGCAGCTACCAGGTGGCCTTCAGCCGGACCGCCTTCGACAGCCCGGTGCCGGCCGGCGTCTCGGTGGTGACCGGCCAGGGCGCCTCCCTCGGCACCCTCACGCTGGCCGCCTCGCGCGGCAGCGCCGGCGGCACCGTCCTCGCCACCGGCGCCCCCTCGCGGGCCGGCACGGTGGTGACCGTCAGCGGCGGCCCCGACACCGCCAGCACCGTCACCGACGCCAACGGCAGCTGGCGCATCGACGGCCTGCGCGTCGGCAGCGGCTACCAGGCCAGCTACGCCCGGCCGGCCTACGTCGCGCAGGCCTCGGCCGCCTTCACCGTCGCCTCCAACGCCGCCACGCCGGTCGCCACCGCCACCCTGGCCCTCGACACCACCGGCCGCGTCTCCGGCGTGGCCCGCCTGGAGCGCCCGGCCGCCGGCCCCCACGGCGGCATCACCGTGGGCCTCACCGGCTTCGACGTGAACGGCGCCGCCGTGACCGGCTCGACCACCACCGCCGCCGACGGCAGCTACCAGCTGACCGGCCTCCCCGAGGGGACCTACGGCCTGGCCTTCTCCAAGGCCCGCTACGACGGCGCCAGCTCGGGCGGCCTCTTCGTGGCGGCCGGCACGGCGGTCACCGCCGGCAGCGTGGTGCTCCAGGTCTCCCGCGCGGTGGTGGCCGGCACGGTCACCCTCGACGCCGGCAACGTGTTCGGCTTCCTGGTGGGCAGCGACTTCTCCGGCGTGGTGGTGACGCTCTCCGGCACCGACGTGCCGGTCCCCTCGGTGGTCACCGACGCCGCGGGCAGCTACCGCTTCGTGGACGTGCCGGTGAGCCTGGCGGGCGCCACCTTCTCCGTCAGCGCCGGCAAGCCCTTCTTCGGCGGTGGCGGCGCCTCGGTGCTGGCGGTGGCCAACGCCACCACCACCGTCCTCCCCATCACCCTCTCGCTGGTGGACGGCTCGCTGACCGGCACCATCCTCCTCTCGGACAACGTCGACGGCCTCGGCGACAACAAGTTCCACGACGGCACGCTGGTGGACGTGAGCGGCTTCGCCTTCAACGGCGCCGCCTGGTCCACCACCGCCCTGACCGGCCTGGACGGCTTCTGGGCCTCCGGCCCGCTCCCGCCCGGCACCTACGACCTGACCCCCTCCAGCAGCGGCCGCACCTGCGAGATCTACAAGCGCACCGTGGTGGAGCCCAAGCTGGCCAACGACCAGGGGGGCCTCCGCTGCTTCGACGCGCTGGCGCCGGCGGCGCTGGCCTTCGGCAACCTGGAGGACGTCGGCAGCGTCGACGCCGGCTACGCGCCCGGCACCTCGATCGACATCCCGGTGGCCACCTTCGCCACCGATCCGACCCTGCCGCTGCCCAACCTGCGCGGCTACGAGCTGGCCATCGGCCCGGCGCCGGAGTGGACCAGGGCGGTGCTGCTGGAGAAGGCCGCCAGCCCCTTCACCTTCGACAACCTGGCCCCCAACGCGCGCAACCTGCTCTGGGCCCGCGCGGTGGACTGGATGGGCAACGCCGGCCCGGCCACCAGCATCGAGGTGGTGACCGACTCGCTGCCGCCGCGGACGCCCACCGCCACCACGCCGCGGCTCATCGTGAGCGACGTCTCCACCTCGGTGACCCTCTCCGGCTCCGAGGCGGACGCCAACTTCTCCACCTACGAGTCCTGCAGCGTCGCGGTGCCGGCCACCGACGCGTGCCCGGGCGCCGCCCCGGCCGGCTGCGGCTTCGCCACCACCAACGCCAGCGCCTCGCTGGCGCTGGCCACCTCGCAGAAGACCTGCTTCTACGCGCGCGCCAAGGACCACGCCGGCAACCGCAGCGGCGAGGTCAGGCTGGCGGTGGTGAGCGACCTCCTCCCGCCCGACGCGCCCACCGTGTCGCCGCTCTACGACCCGACCCTCTTCACGGTCTCGGCCGAGTACGTGGACTTCTTCATCACCTCCGCGCCGACCGACCAGCCGGCCGGCCAGGGCCCCTGGAGCGGCGTGGCCTGGGTGGAGGCCGACACCGGCGGCGGCTTCGAGCCGCTCTGCCCGGCCACCTCCTGCCGCGTCAACGGCGCCTACGCCCCCTGCAACAGGGACTGCGCCTGCACCGACGCCCGCCGCCTCTGCCGGGGCACCGAGTTCGCCGGCGTGCGCATGCCGCTCCTCGGCGGCACCGCCAACCGCTTCTCCATCCGCGCCGTGGACGTGGCCGGCAACACCGGCTCGGGCGCCACCCAGCTGGTCAACACCGGGGCCACCAGCCAGCTGGTCTCCTCCACCTTCTACGACGAGGCGGTGCCCCGCACCCGCGCCGGCCTGCTCACCCTCACCGGCAACCCGGTGGCGGGCGTGGGGGCCTTCACCGGCCGCCTGGTGGTCCTCGGCCCCGACAAGCGCTTCGACCCGAGCGACGTCTCCTGCGACCTCGACACGCCGTACAACTCCGGCACCTTCCGGAGCCACGAGCCCATCTCGCCCACCTCGGTGGTGCACGTGGGCAACTTCGGCGACACCCTCAAGATGCGGCGGGCCGGCGTGGACGCCGCCTTCTGCACCGGCGACGACACCACCACCACCATCCGCACCACCGCCGGCTTCCCGCAGGAGATCCTGGCCGCCGCCGGGTCCCTCGACCCCTCCGGCACCTCCGAGCGGGTGGCCTGGGCCGAGGGCAACGTGCTCTTCGCCACCTGGTCCTTCAGCATCAAGGTGCGCGACCCCGGCGCCAACCGGCTCGTCGACCTGGCCGGCGACGACACCGACGTGGTCATCGACACCTTCACCGGCGACTTCCCCAACGAGGTGCTGCTGGGCGGCAACGTCCTCCTCTACCACCGCCTCTTCGGGGGCTACACGGTGGTCACCGCCGGCACCACCTCCAGCGGCGACTTCAAGACCTCCCCCAGGACCTCCTGGACGCTGCCGTCCAACGCCATCTCGGCGGCCATCGACACCTCCGGGGTGCTGCTGGCCTGGGTGGCCAACGATCCCGCGCAGACCATCCACCTCCTCACCGCCGGCTTCGACGGCATCTTCGGCACCGCCGACGACGTGGAGCGGACCCGCACCTTCGGCGGCGGCTTCCTCTCCGGCGCCGGCATGGCGGTGGAGGGCGGCCACATCGTGGTCACCGAGAGCGCCATCGACGGCTCCACCTTCTACGTGGACCACTGGTACGCCGGCGGCGACGGCAACTTCGGCACCGACGACGACATGGGCTCCCGCGTGCAGCCCAGCTCGCGGCCGCGCCACTGGCCGGCCCTGGGGGGCGGCATCGCGGCGGGCACGGTCTACGCGCAGGTGGGGGCCACCAACACCGGCAGCGAGAACTCCGATCTCATCAGCTTCGACCTCTCGGCGCGCCGCTGGGAGGTGGCCAGCGACCTGTCGCTGCTGCGGCCGCGGCCCAACGGCGCGGGCACCCTCTTCTACCTGGACGGCACCGGCCGGCTCCTGGCGAGGAGCGCCGACGGGCGCGAGCGGGCCTCCGGCTACGTCAACGCGAACTTCGCGGCCGAGCGGACCTCGGCCTACGTCAACGACGGCACCAGCATCTGGCTCTCCAAGCCGGACGCCAGGGGGCTCTGGTTCTCCGACGCCGCCCCGGCCGACACGCTGATCTACTCGAAGGCGGCGTTCCTCGGCGACCTCGAGGCCAACGACGGCTACGTGGTGACCCAGAGCAGCGACCCGGTGGCGGGCACGCTGACGCTCCTGCGCAACGTGGCCGGCACCTGGACGCCCATCCGGATCGACGACACGATGCCGGCCGGCTACCAGGCCCTCACCGTCTTCGGCCTGGGCGTTTCCTCCGGCCACGTGGCCTGGGGCTGCCGCGACGCCGGCAACCAGGACCGGGCCTGCGTCCGGTCGGCGGGCGCCGACGGCCTCCTCGGCACCGCCGACGACGCCACCATCGTGCTCAACAAGCCCGGCACCGCCACCCAGTACCTGGCGGTCCGGTCGGTGCGGGTCTCCGGCAACAAGGTCATGGTGATGGCCTTCAACAGCATCAGCGACGGCAAGAACCACCTGCTCATCGTCGACGCCGGCACCGACCGGAGGTTCAACACCGGCGACGACCTGGAGACCGACCTCGGCGTGGTCACCGAGAACGGCAACGGCTTCTACGACTTCCGCGGGAACATGGTGGCCTGGGCCACCATCACCAACGGCTTCCCGGGCACGCAGGTCTTCGTGCACGACCTGCGCGACGCGACGCACCGCCAGGTCACCACCCACTACTCCTTCAAGCCGGACGTGCGGGTGGAGCCGAGCGGGCGGGTCTACTGGCTGGATACGCTGCTGTCGGCGCGGGCCATCTTCGTGTCCGCCCCGTAGGCGGCGTGCGGCGCCTTCCCCGGCTCACAGGGAGGGCGCCGGGACCGGGGCGTCGGGCAGCGGCTCGCCCGGCCCGCCGTCGAGGCCCAGGCGGGCGGCGATGGGGAGCTGCGCGGCGATCACCAGGGCGGCGAGGTCGAGGAGGGGGATCCCCACCTCCTCGGCCCCCTGCCTCATGATCCCGCGGTCCACCGCCCGGGCGAAGGTCTTGTCCTTCATCCGCTTCAGCACCGACTCGGGGGGCAGGTCGGCCACCTTCTTCGAGGGGCGCACCAGCGCCGCCGCCGAGACGAAGCCGGTCAGCTCGTCGGCGGCCAGGATGGCCCGCTTCATGGGCGTGTCGCGGGGGATGTTGGTGTAGAGGGCGTGGGCGCCGACGCCCAGGACCAGCTCCTCCGGCCAGCCGCGCTCGCGCAGGATCTCCATGCCGCGCCAGACGTGGTCCTGCTCGGTGGGGTAGCGCTCGTAGTCGAAGTCGTGGAGCAGCCCCACCAGCCCCCAGCGCTCCACCTCGGCCTCGTCGGCGGCGCCCAGCCGCCGCGCCAGCGCCCGCATGCTCGCCTCCACGCCGAGGGCGTGGCGGCGCAGGGCGAGGGACTGGGTGAACTCGCAGAGCAGCGACCAGGCGGCGGCGCGGGAGGTGTCGGGCATGGCGGCGATCCATAGCGCCATCCCCGCGAGGGCGTGCCGTCCCGGGCGGGACGTGCCGGCGGCCCGGCCCGCAGGTATGAGCCCTGGCCACAGAGGAGACGCCCGCATGAAGCAGCGCATCAACCCCGTCGCCTTCCTGGCGGCGGTCCCCATCCTCCTGGTGCTCGCGCTGGTGCTGGCCGTCCGCGCCGGCGCCTCGCCGGCCCACGGCGACGAGGGCTTCGGCCTGATGACGGCCGGCGAGCTGGCGAAGATCCTCGGCCAGAAGGACGTGGCCGTCTTCGACGCCAACTCCGCCGAGACCTTCGCCAAGGGCCACGTCCCCGGCGCCACCTTCCTTGAGGAGTACCGGAAGTTCCCGGCCTCGGTCCTCCCGGCCGACAAGGCCACCCGCGTGATCTTCTACTGCAAGAACACGCATTGAATGGCGAGCCACCAGGCGGCGCGGCGCGCCGTCGAGCTCGGCTGGAAGAACGTCTTCGTGATGACCGACGGCATCGACGGGTGGCGGAAGGGCGGCCACCCGGTGGAGCCCGGGAAGTCCTAGGTCCCGCGCGGCGCGGCCGGCTGGCGTGCCGGCCGCAGCCGCCAGGCCAGGGCCGCGATGCCGGCGGCGGCCAGCAGGTGCTTCGCGGTGTGGCCGGAGAGGAGGCCGCCGAGCGCCAGCACCGGCCCGTCCTCCGCCTCGGCCAGCTTGGCGGCGCCGTAGAGGGCCAGGGCCAGCAGCCAGCCGCCGGTGCGCGGCGCGCCGCCGGCGACCGGGCGCGGGAAGAGCAGCAGCGCCAGGGGGACGGCGGCCAGCGGGTAGAACTGCACCAGGAAGTACGGGCGCAGGTCGCCGTGGCCCGCGGCCTCGCCCCAGGCCCACCAGCCCACGCTGGCGGCGCCGGCGAGGAGCAGCGGGAGGAGCAGGCGCGCCCCGGCGCGGGCGTCGATCCGCTCCGCCACCAGCGCCGCCAGCAGCCCCAT
>WBZM01000573.1_pt1 | contig 49110 bp, 49 predicted proteins | sample 5204271 | NCBI WGS metagenome assembly WBZM01 (sample SAMN12344346, study PRJNA552823) | activated sludge metagenome | biome: Activated sludge suspended growth; feature: Nitrification reactor; material: Wastewater; isolation source: activated sludge from nitrification reactor of wastewater... | reverse complement strand
CTGCTGCTCGCTCAGACCCAGCTCGGTCAGGCGCGAGTAACGGGCGAAACTGGCGCCATGGCAGTTCAGACAGTAGTTGACGAAGGTACGGGCGCCGCTCTGCAAGGCAGCGTTGTCACCTTGTACGTTGGGCGCCCTGTCGAGATGGATGGCAGCGCCGCTGGCCAGGGCAAGGGCCGGCGCGAGGAGCAGCGCGGCAAGCAGTTTTTTCATTTTGTCCATTCCTTTACATCGTCACGCGATCAGGTTCCGGCTTGTACTTGTCTATCTTCGACCACCACGGCATCGTCAGGAAGAAAAGGAAGTAGTAAGCGGTAAGGATCTGCGCAACCGGGGCGCCCGGGATGACACCGAAGAAGGCATACGAAGGCGGTTGCGTACCCAGGAATCCGAGCAGGACGAAGGAAATGACGAACAGGGTCAGCAGGGTCTTGAAGATCGGGCCACGATAGCGAATGGACTTCACCGGGCTGCGGTCGAGCCACGGCAGAAAGGCGAGGATCACCACGCCGGCCCCCATCAGCACGACTCCCCAGAACTTCGCGTCGATGCCGAACAGCGGCCAGACCATCGCCCGCAGCAGTGAGTAGTAGGGCGTGAAATACCACACCGGGGCAATGTGTGGCGGGGTCTTCAGTGGATCCGCCGGCAGGAAGTTGTTGTACTCGAGGAAGTAGCCGCCGCCCTCGGGCGCGAAGAAGACGATGATCGAGAAGACCATCAGGAAGACCACGACACCGACGATGTCCTTCACCGTATAGTACGGGTGGAAGGGTATACCGTCGAGCGGATTGCCATGTACATCCTTGCGCTTCTTGATCTCGACTCCATCCGGATTGTTCGAGCCCACTTCGTGCAGCGCCAGGATGTGTGCCGCGATGAGGCCGAGAAGGACGAGTGGGACGGCGATGACGTGGAAGGAGAAGAAGCGATTGAGCGTCGCGTCGCCGACGACGAAGTCGCCGCGAATCCAGACCGACAGCGGCTCGCCGATCAGCGGAATGGCCGAAAAGAGGTTGACGATGACCTGCGCTCCCCAGAACGACATCTGCCCCCACGGCAACAGGTAGCCCATGAAGGCTTCGGCCATCAGGCAGAGAAAGATCAGCGTCCCGAAGACCCAGATCAGCTCGCGCGGCTGCCGGTACGAGCCGTACAGGAGGCCACGGAACATGTGCAGGTAGACGACGATGAAGAACGCCGACGCGCCCGTCGAGTGCATGTAGCGGATCAGCCAACCCCAGTTGACGTCGCGCATGATGTACTCGACGCTGGCAAAGGCGACCGGGATACCGTTTTCGTTGAGCGATGCGTCCGGCTTGTAGTGCATGACGAGGAAGATACCGGTGACGATCTGGATGACCAGCACCAGCATCGCCAGAGAACCGAAGAAGTACCAGAAGTTGAAGTTCTTCGGCGCGTAATACTCCGACAGGTGTCCGCGCCACATCGAAGTCGCCGGGAAGCGGGCATCGAACCACTCGAGCAGGTTGCCCTGCAGCGAGCCGTCAGACTTGTATTTTTCGAAATTGGTGTTCGACGCCATGGCTTAGGCCCCCTTCTTGTCTTCACCGATAAGGATCCGCTTATCGGACAGGTACATGTGCCGGGGCACCTCGAGATTGTCGGGTGCCGGCTTGCTCTTGAAGACCCGGCCGGCGAAGTCGAAGGTCGAACCATGACACGGGCAGAGGAAACCGCCCAGCCAGGCGCTGTCCATCCCCTCTTCGGTACCGCGCCTGAACTTCGCAGAGGGCGAGCACCCGAGATGCGTACAGATACCTACAACGACCATGATCTCGGGCTTGATCGAACGCGTTTCGTTCCTGCAGTAATCCGGCTGCATGTTCTTTTCCGACTTCGGGTCGGCCATTTCGCCATCGAGCTTGGGCAGCGTCTCGAGCATTTGCGTCGTACGGTTGATGATCCACACCGGCCGACCACGCCATTCGACGGTGATCATCTGGCCCGGCTCAAGACTGCCGATATCGACTTCAACCGGTGCACCGGCAGCCCTGGCCCTCTCGGACGGCAGCATGCTGGAGACGAAAGGTACGAGCGCAGCGATCGCCCCCACCCCGCCAACCGCAGCGGTGGCGACGATCAGTCGCCGCCTTCCGCCGTCCACCTTGCACTCATTGCTCATAGCGCTGATTCCTAGGACGTAGTAAAAGTTGCTTCATACCAAACCGCAGCATTATACGCCAATCTCCATACGGTTTTGAATCCGGAGCCGCCGCAAGTCCTTATGCAGCAAGCGGTCGGCGTTCTCGCAGAGCCTGCGCCAGGGTCCCCGCATCGACGTATTCGAGCTCGCCGCCGACCGGCACGCCGCGTGCGATTCGCGATACGCTGACGCCACGACTGCGCAACATCTCGCCGAGGTAGTGTGCCGTCGCCTCCCCCTCGTTCGTGTAGTTGGTGGCGATGATCACTTCGCGCACCACCCCATCGCACGCGCGCGCGAGCAATCGCTCCAGGCGCAGTTCGGCCGGTCCGATGCCATCAAGCGGCGACACGCGCCCCATCAGCACGTAGTACAGGCCAGCGTAGGCATGCGTCTGTTCGAGCATGTTCATGTCGACCGGCGTCTCGACAACGCACAACAGGGCACGATCCCGCTTGCTGGACTGGCAGCGCGAACAGGTCTCCGATTCGCTGAAGGTGTTGCAGCGCTGACAGTGCCGCAACGCCGCCAGCGCCAACTGCAGCGACCCGGCAAGACGCTGCGCGCCCTCGCGGTCGTGCTGCATCAGGTGGTAGGCCATCCGCTGCGCCGACTTCGGCCCCACGCCCGGCAGACAGCGCAGAGCCTCGATCAGCGACTCGAGGCTCGACGGCGTCGTCATCAGAACGGCATCTTGAACCCGGGCGGCAGGTTGAGTCCTGCCGAGAAGCCGGCCATCCGCTCCTGCGAGGCCTGCTCAGCCCGTCGCATCGCGTCGTTCAGAGCTGCCGCCACCAAGTCCTCGAGCATCTCGCGGTCATCCATCACCGACGGGTCGATCGTCACCCGCCGCACACTGTGCGCGCAGGTCATCAGGACCTTGACCATGCCGGCACCGGCTTGCCCTTCGACTTCGAGCTCTGCCAGCTGCTCCTGCGCCTTCTTCATGTTTTCCTGCATCTGCTGGGCCTGTTTCATCAGGCCGGCGATTCCACCTTTCATCATTTCTCTTGCCTCGATGCTTGCTCAAACGGGTTTGATTGACGATTCGATCAGGGTTGCGTCGAACATCTCGATTATCTCGCGCACGAACCCATCCTGCTCGACCGACGCGATCGCTCGGTCCATGCGCTCTCGGCGGTCGCGCTGTGCCGCCGCCGCCGGAGTATCGCCCGAACCCTCCGCGACCGCGATGCTCAACTGGATCGGCATGGCGAAATGGTCGACGAGTGTCTGCTGCAGCTTGTCCTGCGCCGCCCGCATCAGTAGGTGGCGGTGCCTTGGCGCCAGCTGCAGCTGGACGCGGCCGGCCGCCAGCTCGCACAGCTCGCAGTGCTGCGCCAGTTCACGCGCCATGCCGGTCGGCTTGATGGCGGCAAGCAGCTCGTGCCAGTCGCCTGCTGGCGGTGCCGACCCCGACCCGACACGCTTCGGCTCCAGTGGCGGCGTTGGCGGTAGCCCCGCTCGTGCGACGCCAGGCGAGGCATCGGCACGGACAGGCGGCGACGGTCTCGTCGCATCGGCGACCGGCAGTGATTTCGTCGACGGCCGGCCGGCGCTGCTGGCTACGGCCAGTGCACGCCCACTGGCGGCCTCCTCCGACTCTGGACGGAAGGCATGCAGGCGCAACAGGGTCATCACGAAACCGGCCTGCTCGTCTGGCGCCAGCGGCAGCTCCTGACGACCATGCACGGCAATCTGATAGGCCAGCTGCACGTACTCCGGGTCAAGCCGGGCAGCGATGCCGAGCAGTCGCGCATGCTCCGGAAGATCGTCGGCGATCGCCTGCGGCGCGAGCTGCGCGACCTGCACACGAGTGAACAAGGCTGCCAGTTCCTGCAGGGCGGAATCGAACGACAGGCTGCGCGCCGCCATGTCATCCGCCACCTGCAGCATTCCTGCGGGGTTGCCGGCGAGCAGGGCGTCGAGAATGGAAAACAGGTGGTCCAGATCGACAGCACCCAGCATTTGTCGAACCAGCGCCTCCTCGACCCTCCCCGAACCATGCGCAATCGCCTGGTCGAGCAAGGACAGCGCGTCGCGCATGCTGCCGGCAGCCGAGCGCGCAAGCAGTTGCAGCGCACCCGCGTCGGCGCCGATCGCCTCGACTTCGAGAATCTGCCGCAAGTGGGTGGCGATCAGCGGCTGCGTCATCTGCTTCAGGTTGAACTGCAGGCAGCGCGAAAGGACGGTGACCGGAATCTTCTGTGGATCGGTCGTGGCGAGAATGAACTTGACATGCTCGGGCGGCTCCTCGAGAGTCTTCAACATGGCGTTGAAGGCCGAGTTGGAGAGCATGTGCACCTCGTCGATGACGTAGACCTTGAAACGGCCTCGTGTTGGCGCGTAAACCGCATTCTCGAGGAGTTGCCGCATCTCGTCGACGCGGGTGTTGGTCGCCGCATCGACCTCGAGCAGGTCGACGAAACGCCCGGCGTCGATTTCCTGGCAGGCGGAACAGGCCCCGCAGGGCGTCGCGGTGACCCCGGTCTCGCAGTTCAGCGCCTTGGCCAGGATGCGCGCCAGCGTCGTCTTGCCAACTCCGCGCGTACCGGTAAACAGGTAGGCATGGTGCAGGCGCTGTGCCGTCAGCGCATGCTCGAGCGCGCGCACGACGTGTTCCTGCCCGACGAGGCTGGCAAACGTGCGTGGGCGCCATTTGCGCGCCAGGACCTGGTAGCTCATGCGCGGATTCTAGCAGATGGCGCCGCGGGCCCCGTTACCGTTTGCTTGCCACCGGTGCAGCAGGAGCGCGCCCGAGCCATGCCGTCGGCCGGCATCGACACGGCGAGAAACGAAAGTGGCGAGCCTTACCCCCGGCACTCGCATCAGACAGCTGTGGCTGCTTCCTTCCGGACCTGACCAGGTTCACCATCCTGCGATGCGGGGAGACCCGCCGGAACGAATGCTATCACATCACCCACCGCCGCGCCCGAAATGCCGCAGGAAGCCAGCAGTTCTCATTTCACCCCCCTGCCAGGGATTTTGAAATGAGAACTGCTGCCGATGTGCACGAAGTCAGGCGGCGAGCAGGGAATGGCTTAAAATCGGCCTTTTTCCACCCACCCACCGCTTGGCGGAAGGTCGACGGCGCATCCTGCCCGAGAAGTCCTCGCGCCAGCGCACTGGAAACCGGGCGCAGGCGCTGGCGGCGGCAACGCGCCGCCGCTCTGCATGAACATTGTGATGACCAAGAGCGAAGCCACCCGAATCTGCTTCGTCCGCCATGGCGAGACCACCTGGAACGCTGAGAAACGCATTCAGGGACAGATCGACATCGGACTCAATTCCGCCGGCCTGGCACAGGCGCAGGCGGCGGCAGACTGGCTCGCTGCCAGGGAAGCTGTAACCGCCCTGTACAGCAGCGACCTCCTGCGCGCACGCCAGACAGCCGAACGCATCGCCCACAGGATGAGGCTTCCGGCTGCTTTGCGGCCAGCGTTTCGCGAGCGACGCTACGGGTTTTTCGAAGGGCTGACCTACGAGGAGTCGCGCGCCAGGTATCCCGCGGATTACCACGCCTTCGAGACCCGCGATCCCGACTTCGTGATTCCGTTCGGTGGTGAGAGCCTGCGGCAACTGCACACCCGCGTCAGCGGCGGTCTGAGCCAACTCGCCGCCGCACACGAGGGAGAAACGATCATCGTCGTCACGCACGGCGGTGTCCTCGACATCGTCAACCGTCTGGCGCGCGGCAATCCGCTGTCCGCCCCACGCGACTTCCTGATTCCGAATGCCGCCATCAACTGGCTGTGCGTCCGGGATCAGCAATGGATCCTGGAAACCTGGGGCCAGACCGAACATCTTGCCGGCTTCGGGATCGACGAACTGCCCTAGCAGTCTGTCGGACTTGCCCTGGTCGGCTGCAAGAAGTGGGAAGACGGATCATTTCACCCCGTATTTCCGCACGAATAGAACAACCATTCGCTCGCAATCTGTGGAAACCTGCGGTCGTCTCCCATTCTTTTCGCTCCGACCCATCACGTCCGACAGGCCGCTAGACGGCGCTTCGAATCTGCAAAGGGAGCCCAACCGGCAGGTACACCGGTGCCCGGATGTCACTCTCGACGCTCACCGATGCCGGGGGGCCTTGCTGGCAGCAGGCGACGGGCGCGCGAGGACGGCCGAAAGCTTCGCCGGGCAAGCGCCGCTTGTGTCAGCCGGTGATGTACTTTTCCATCTGCTCGATGATGAACTTCTGCTCGCAGATCGTTTCCTTGACCACATCACCGATCGAAACGATGCCGACGACCTTGCCTTCGGCGAGCACTGGCAGGTGGCGGAAGTGCTTCTCGGTCATGATGGCCATGCACTCATCGACGGTCTGCTCCGGTGTCACGTAGAGCACCTTGTCGGACATGATCTCGCCGACGCGGGTTTCCTTGGACGCCTTGCCTTGCAGGATCACCTTGCGCGCATAGTCCCGTTCGGACAGGATACCGACGAGCTTGTCGCCGTCAAGCACCAGGACGGCACCGACGTTGGCATCCGACATCACCTGCAAGGCACGGAAAACCGGATCTTCGGGCGCGACAACTGCCAGCTCTGCGCTCTTGGCAGCGAGGATTTGCCTGAGTGTCTTCATGAAGCGTCCTTTCTGGTCCGTGAGGCACCCGCTGTGAGACGCCTGACGCGCGCTCCGAGGGGTGGGAAAAGGGTTGGCGGTTGCGCCGTAACGGGCAACCGCCGGCACCAGCCGGCCGCCAGAGGTCTAGCGCAGACCTGCAGCGTACTCGGCAACCGCGTTGATCTGGTGATCGGAAAGTTTGCCGGCGATGACCCGCATCATCTTCTCCGAATCATTGGCCCGCTCGTGACTCCGGAAGCTCTTCAACTGGCCTGCGGTATACTCCGCGTACTGACCCGCCAGCCGCGGATACTGGCTCGGTAGACCGGCGCCGGCCGGGCCGTGGCAACCGGCACAAGCCGGCACGCCCTTCGAAAAATCTCCCATCCGCCAGAGAGACTTGCCCTCCACCAAAAGCTTTTCCTCCTTGGCCACGGAGGGCTTGATCTTCTGCTGGGCGAAATACAGCGCGAGAGCACGCATCTCCTCGTCCGACAGCGCCGCAACCATGCCGCCCATGATCGCATTGTTGCGCACCGGCGGCTTGCCATCGATCGACTTGAAGTTGCTCAGCTGCTTGTAGAGATATTCGGGGAGTTGACCGGCAATGATGGGATTGGCCGCCGCCGGACTGTTGCCGTCGGCACCATGGCAGGCCACACAGACGCCTTCGGCGATTTCCTTGGCCTTGGCCAGGTCGGGCTTTGCCTTCGCCTGTTCGGTGGCGAGGACGGGGAGACTGGCGGCCAGGAGAACCGCTAGTGCCGTGGTACGAATCATGTCCAAACTCCCAATGACAACGATGACTGAGCTGAGGCCTGCGAAGCCGGGCAACAAGCTGGTATTCTATATCAGTTTGGCAGCGGGGCGCGCTCCTCCCACCCACGCCGCCTTGGCGCCCCTCCTCCTTCCACCTCCCATCGGGTTCGTCCATGCCCATCTTTCAGAAGGCAGTCTTCCAGACGACGGTGGCCCGACTGCAGGATCTGCCGGGCGATTCGCAAGCCGAAATCGCGTTTGCCGGCCGTTCGAACTCCGGCAAGTCGTCGGCGATCAACGCCCTCGCCAACCACACGCGCCTCGCCTTTGTCTCGCGCACACCCGGACGGACCCAGCACCTCAACTACTTCCGGATAGCAGCCGGGAAGTATCTCGTGGACCTGCCCGGCTATGGCTATGCCAAGGCACCGGAAGAGATCCGTTCCCAGTGGGAGGGTCTGCTGGCGCCCTATCTGCGCTACCGCGAAGCGCTCTGCGGCCTCGTCCTGATCATGGACAGCCGCCATCCGCTGACCGAACTCGACCTACAGATGCTCGGCTGGTTTGCTCCAACGGGCAAACCGATACATGTGCTGTTGTCGAAGGCGGACAAGCTGACCCGCCAGCAGCAGGATCTCGCGGCGCGCGACGTCGCCACGGTACTGGCGACCATCGGCGGCCACTGCACGTGGCAGTTCTTCTCGAGCCTCAGGCGGTTGGGCATCGTGCAAGCCGAGGCCGTTCTCGGTGGCTGGGTCGGCATCAGCCCGCAGAAAGCTGCAGCATCGCCCGCCAGCTCGCCCGGCACGGGCAGCGTGCGCAAGAAGCGCGCAGCGATCGGCTGGAGCGCACGCAGTGCAATCAAGGCCGGCCAGCAACAAAAAAAAACCCCCGGCAAAGGGGAGAGCCGGGGGCAGGACATGCCTTAAGGAGATAAGGCACCCGCTCAGGGAGGTGAAGCGGGAGACGGCATCGCCATCTGCTGCGATGGAGTGCAGCAGATGGCGAACAGTTCCCGCCGCACGTCGAAAATCCGATTCATTGTGTTTATCCACCACCTGCCGACAGGTGCCGCCAATGCCCAACCACTGCCAGTTCCCTACCACCCGCATGCGGCGCATGCGACGTGACGACTTTTCCCGTCGCCTGATGCGCGAGAATCACCTGCGCGTCGATGACCTGATCTACCCGGTCTTCATCGTCGAAGGCAGCGACCGGGTGGAACCGGTTCCCTCGATGCCCGGGGTCGAGCGACAGAGCCTCGACCGGTTGTTGAAGACGGTCGAGCGAGCTCTTTCTTTGGGAGTCCCGGCCATTGCCCTCTTCCCGGTGATTGACGCCAGCCGCAAGACAGCCGCGGCCGAAGAGGCGCTGAACCCGGACGGCCTGGTACCGCGAGCGGTGCTGGCGCTGAAGAAGGAGTTCCCCGAAATCGGCGTCATCACCGACGTTGCGCTGGACCCGTACACCAGCCACGGACAGGACGGCCTGATCGACGCCAACGATCCACGGGCCTACGTTCTCAACGACCAGACGATCGAGGTGCTCGCCCGGCAGGCTCTGGTGCACGCGCAGGCGGGCGCCGACATCGTCGCGCCCTCGGACATGATGGACGGCCGCGTTGGCCGCATCCGTCGCGAACTCGACGACGCCGGCGAGATTCACACCCGCATCCTCGCCTACGCGGCAAAGTATGCCTCGAGCTTCTATGGCCCGTTCCGTGACGCGGTCGGCTCGGCAGGCAACCTCGGCAAGGGCAACAAGTACAGCTACCAGATGGATCCGGCCAACAGCGACGAGGCTTTGCGCGAGGTGGCTCTCGACATCACCGAAGGGGCCGACATGGTGATGGTCAAGCCGGGCATGCCCTACCTCGACATCGTCCGCCGCGTCAAGGACGAGTTCCGGGTGCCGACCTACGTCTATCAGGTCAGCGGCGAGTACGCGATGCTCAAGGCCGCGGCGCAGAACGGCTGGCTCGACGAGAAAGCCTGTGTGCTGGAGAGCCTTCTGGCGTGCAAGCGCGCGGGCGCCGACGGCATCCTCAGCTACTTTGCCCTCAGCGCCGCCGCTTGGCTCAGGAACTCTGCCTGACGGCGGCGAGCGCGGCATGCTGGCGGCGCGTGCCCTGCATCGCGGCTTCGACGTAACGGTAGAAGAGGGCAGCGGCGGCCATGCTCAGCAGCCACGCAACGACGACGCCGACGAGGTTGAGCCAGGGGTCGTTGCGGGCAAAGCGCGAGAAGAGGGCGTTCACCAGCAGGCAGACCGGAAAATGAACCAGGAAGAGCGAATAGGAGGTTCGTCCGAGATAACCGATCAGGCGTGACTTCGGCCAGCGCTCGAGGACGCCGAAGAGCCGGGCGAGGGCAAGCGCCAGTGCAACCACGAGGGCAACCGCGATGCGCGGCCGATACTCGACCAGCAGGGTGAGGATGACCACCGCCACCATCGGCGCGAGCCAGCAGGCGGCACGCCGCGGCTGACCGTTGGTCGCCCAGTAGCTGGCCACTCCGAGCGCGTAGGAGCCGAAGAAATAGACACCCCAACTGTCCCACTCGCCATCGCGATTGAAGTGAACGAGCGACGCCACCGCCAACGCCACGACCAGGCAGGCCGCAATGGCCGCTTCGCGCGCAGCACCTGCCGCGGCCTGCCGTGCCAGCCACAACAGGCCGAGCAGGAGCGCGAACAACTGGAAGTCTATGGCGATGTACCAGACGCCTGCCGACAGGCCTTCATGGCCGAAAATGCTCTGCAGCAGAAACACATGCGCCAGCACCTGCGACACGGATGGAGGCGCCGGCAAGGAATCGTGCGCCATCAGCGCGCGACCGATGGCCGCGCTGAGCAGGGCGACAAGGAGCGCAACCAGATAGGGGCTGACCAGCTTGCAGTAGCGCTTCCAGAGCACGCCAAGCGGCTCGCTGACCCGCAGGCAACCAGCAGGTGCCAGGCTCTGCACGGCCAGGAAACCACCGAGTACGAGGAACACCTGGACCGCGTACCGCGCTTCCTGGCTCAACCAGGAAACCAGATCCGGCGCCAGCGCATGGGCGTGATCGGACATCGGACCGTAGAAGGCCAGATGATGGAGGACGATCAACTGCGCGGCAAGCGCCTTGAGCGCGTCGATGAAGGGCAATCGGGAAGGCATCGTTTGAACTCTCGGCTCAATGGTCAAGGAAGCGTTGGCGGTACTCGTCGATCGGTAGCGGTCGTCCGCAAAGGTAGCCCTGCATCTCGTCGCAACCTGCGCCGGCGAGGAAGTCTCGCTGCAGGCCCGACTCGACACCCTCCGCAATGACCGTCAGTTGCAGGCTGTGCGCCAGCGCGATCACCGCCCTCGTGATCGCGCAGTCCTCGATGTCGGCCGGCAAACCGCGCACAAAGCTCTGATCGATCTTCAGCTTGTTGATCGGCAGCCGCTTGAGGTACGCGAGCGAGGAATAGCCGGTGCCGAAATCGTCGATGACCAGGCTGATGCCCATCGCCCGCAGGTTGTCGAGCACCTGCACGCTGCTTTCGGCATGGCTCATGATCGCACTCTCGGTAATCTCCAGCTCGATGCAGCTCGCTGTCAGCCCCGAAATGGCGATCGCCTTGCGCGCCGTGCGCTCGATTCCACCACGACTGAACTCGACGCCGGAGACGTTGATCGACAGCACACCGGGGGCAAGACCGGCGGCAAACCAGTCCGCCCAGTGGCCAGCCGCCGTCAGCAGAACCCATTCGCCGATCGCCACGATCAGCCCCGACTCCTCGGCCAACCGGATGAACTCGCCCGGCATCACCAGCCCGTGCGCCGGTCGCAACCAGCGCACCAGAGCTTCCGCCCCCAGCAGCCGGCCATCGCGCAGGGAAAACTGCGGTTGCAGGTACACGCGCAGATCGCCCCGTTCGATGGCACGGCGCAGGTCGGTCTCCATCTGCAGACGCTCGAGCGACGATCCGGTGAGCGCCTTGGTGAAGAAGTCGTAGGTATTCCGGCCGCGTTCCTTGGCCCGGTACATCGCCACGTCGGCATTTTTCATCAGCGTTTCGACATCGTTTCCATCCTGGGGGAAAACGCTGATACCGATACTTGCGCCGACAAAGAACTCCTGCCCGACCGTCACCGGAGCCTCGTGCAGAACGGTGAGAATCTTCTCAGCGACCAGCGACGCGGCGCCCGGCTCGGCGATGCGCTCGACGATGATCAGGAATTCATCGCCCCCGAGGCGGCCAACGGTGTCCGATTCCCGCATCAACCGGTGCAGGCGTCGCGCCACCTCGCAGAGGACCCGATCTCCAACCTGATGGCCGAGCGTGTCGTTGATGATCTTGAAGCGGTCGAGGTCGAGGAACAGGACCGCCAGTTCGCCTTCCTCGCGATGCGCCCGCTGCATTGCCTTGTGCAACCGGTCCGCCAGCAGCAGCCGGTTCGGCAGGCCGGTGAGCGGGTCGTGGTGAGCCTGATGGTCCAGTTGATCGTGTGCCCGGCGCAACTCGGTGATGTCCGAGAAGACGCCGACGTAGTGGGTGAGGCGACCCTCGCTGTCCTTCACGGCACTGATCGTCAGCGATTCGAGGAAGGCCTGTCCGTCCTTGCGCCGGTTCCACAACTCGCCCTGCCAGCGCCCTGCCGTGAGCAGCTCGTGCCACATCTGCCGGTAGATCTCCCGATCCTGGCGACCCGACTGCAGGATACGCGGGTTGCGTCCGATGACCTCATGCTCGCCGTAGCCGGTGATGTCCGAGAACGCCCGGTTGACGGCGATGATGCGACCGCCGGGGGCGGTGATCGTGATGCCCTCGGCGCTGCTGTCAAAGACCGTGGCCGCCTGCTGCAGCCTCTCCTCCATCCGCTTGCGCTCTGTGATGTCGAGCATCACGCCCACCAGACCGCTGCCGGGCTCATCGGCGTTGCCGTAGGTCGCCTTGTGAAAAATGACTTCGCGGTAAGCACCGTCGGCATGCAGAACCTTGGCCTCATAAACCTGGGAACCCCCGCGGGCGAGGAGTTCGTTGTCGGCAGCCTTGTAGCGATCGGCGAGTTCCTGCGGCGCGAGGTCGTGCACGGTGGCGCCCACCACTTCGCTGCGCGACCTGCCGATCATTCGCAGGAAGGCCTGATTGCAACCCAGGTAACGCCCTTCGCGACTCTTGTAGAATACGGGGCCGGGAATCGCCTCGATCAACTGCCGCATGAAATGGAGTTGCTGTGAGAGCTCGCGCGTACGATCGGCGACCCGCTGCTCGAGTTCGATATGGCTTTGCCGCAGTCTCTCCTCGGCCGCCCACTGCGCCGTGACATCTTCGTAGGTCCAGATCCAGGTATCGGCCTTCTCGTTCTCGCCAATCGTGCGACCGACCACCCGCACCCGGATTGGCTCTCCGTCGCGCCGGCAGTAGACGAACTCGCCGGCCAGTGTCTCCCGTCCCGGCCGGTGATCATAGACAAGCCGCCCCTCCTCCCACGCCTCGTCACTCGCAAACAGGATGCGCGCCGACTGCCCGTTCAGGCCCCCCGGCGGATAACCGAAAATCTCTTCGCAGCGACGATTGCAGCGCAGGATGGTTCGCTGCCGCTGGTAAGAGATGCCGATCATCGCGTTGTCGAAGATCAACTGCTGCTCCCACAGGCTGTCGACCAATGCCTCTTCCGCAGCACGCCGCGCCGTCACGTCTTCAAAAAGCCAGACCAGGCCCTCGTCCGGGTTGTTCGGGTTGAGGCGACTGCCCGTGACCTGGCACCAGATCGGCGTGCCATCAGCCTTGCGGTATTCCAACTCACCGCTGTACCGCCCGCTTGCATCGATCACCGCATGCGCACGTTCTCCAGATTCGCGCCACACTGCGTCATTGGCGAAAAAGATTCGGGTGGATTGGCCCGGCAGGGTCCCGGGCGGGTAGCCGAACATCCTCTCGAAACTCGGATTGCAGCGCTGGATGGTCCGGTCGCGCAGGAAGGCAATTCCGATCGGCGCCCGCTCGAAAATGAGGGTCTGCTCGCGCAACAGGCTGTCGTTGGCAGCACGGGCGCGAACCTCCTCCGAAATGTCACGCACGATCCAGACCGTGCCGTTTCCTGGTGCCGCCGGATCGATGGCCCGGGCCACGAGGTGGGCGACGAAGGCGTCGCCATCACGGCGTGTCATCTCGGTTACCAGGTCGAGTACCTGCCCGACGCGCAAGGAGCCGCGCGCTCTTGTGCGGAGAGCGTCGCAGGACTCGCTGTCAGGATAGAAGACGAGGTCTGGCTGTCCCAGCAGAGTTCCCGGCAGCCAGCCGAAGAGTTCCTCGGCGCGCGGGTTGCAACGATAGACCCGACGGTTGCGGATGCACACCACGGCCACCCCCGAATGATCGAGAATGGCGCGGTATTCCAGCAACTGTTGTGCGAGTGATCCGGACTTCCTCATGGCGCTCCAACCGTGCCGCCCGTGTGCCGCCTTCGTGTCCGGGGCAACGACCGCCAGCCAGACTGCGGCGACTGCAGGCGATGCCAATACCGTGGCAGATCGAGCACTGAGCGCAACCGCAGGTCCAGCCACGGCGGCTGACGCGTGCTGCAACTGATCCAGACAGTCTTCATCCCGAGATGTTTCGCCGTCTTCAGGTTCACCAGCGAATCCTCGACCATGATGCAGTGCTGCGGCGACAACCGCTCGTTGCGCAGCAGGTGGCGGAAACCGCCAACCGCTGGCTTCGGCTGGAAGCGGAGCCGCTCGACCGAGTAAAGCGCTGCGAACCGGTGGCGCACCCCGACCAGTTCGAGAACCGCCTCGCTGTAGGCCAGCGGCGCGTTCGAGAAGAGGATCTTGCGCCCGGGCAGGCGACGCAGCATCGCGTTCAGCCCGCGCTCGAAGACCAGCATCCGCTCGAGGTCGGGCAAATCGTGCGTGTGGTGAAGGAAATGGTGCGGGTCAGTGCCATGATGGCGCATCAGGCCCAGCAGCGTCGCACCGTAGCGCTGCCAGTATGCGAGTCGAAGGCTTGTCGCCTCGTCTTCATCGACACCGAGGTGGTGGCGAATGTAGGTCGCCATCGCACGGTTGATGTGCGGAAAGATGTACGGCGTGGCATCGTGCAGCGTGTTGTCGAGGTCGAACAGCCACACCGGCGACACCGCGTTCAGCGCGTTCTCCGGCTCAATGCGACCTGATCATCGTGCCGACACCGTGGTCGGTCAGGATTTCCAGCAGCAGGGCGTGCTCGACGCGACCGTCGATGATGTGCACGCTCTTGACTCCGTTGCGCGCGGCATCGAGCGCCGAAGCGATCTTCGGCAGCATGCCGCCCGACAGGCTGCCGTCGGCGACCATGTCGTCGATCTGCTTCGGCGTCATGCCGGTGATCAGGGCGCCGCTTTCGTCGAGCACTCCCGGCGTATTGGTCAGCAGCACCAGCTTCTCGGCCTTGAGGATCTCGGCGATCTTGCCGGCAACGACATCGGCGTTGATGTTGTAGGTCTCGCCATTCTTGCCGACACCGATCGGCGCGACGACGGGGATGAAGCCGCCGGCCTCGAGATGGCCGATCAACGACGGGTCGATCTGCGTGATGTCGCCAACCTGGCCGACGTCGATCAGGTCTTCCGTGTTGTCGCGGTCCGCCAGCAACAGCTTCTTGGCCCGGATGAAGCTGCCGTCCTTGCCGGTCAGGCCGACGGCCTTGCCGCCCGCCTGGTTGATCAGGTTGACGACGTCCTTGTTGACCTGGCCGCCGAGAACCATCTCGACGATCTCCATCGTCTCCGCATCGGTGACGCGCATGCCCTGCACGAAACGGCCTTTCTTGCCGACGCGCTTGAGCAGCGTCTCGATCTGCGGCCCACCCCCGTGGACGACGACGACATGCATCCCCACCAGCTTCAGCAGGACCACGTCGCGCGCAAAGCATTGCTTCAGGTGCTCGTCGGTCATCGCGTTGCCACCGTACTTGACGACGATGGTCCGGCCATGAAAACGTTTGATGTAGGGCAGTGCCTCGGCGAGAATGGCGGCTTCGTCGGCAGGAGTGAGCGAGCGGTCGCGCATGACGGAAATCCTGATGATGACCGGAAGATTCTACCCGGGCACACGGCAAACACCAAGGCTCCACGCAGCGGACAACGCACCGGGGCGGCCCACCGCGGGCGCGGCGTCGACCACGGACAGGCGGCGATGAGCCGCAATTTCGAATCACCGGGAAGGCGCCCGGCCGCCTGTTGCGGCCGCTTTGCCCCTTCGCCAACGGGCCGGCTGCACTTCGGCTCGCTCGTCGCGGCCGTCGGCAGCTATCTCGATGCGCGCGCAAGCGGTGGCAACTGGTTGCTGCGCATCGAGGACATCGACCGGGAACGAACCGCTCCGGGTGCCGCCGAAGCCATCCAGAGCACGCTCGCGGGACTCGCCTTCGAGTGGGATGGCGAGGTCCTCTACCAAAGCCGGCGCCTCGATGCCTATCGCGCCGCGTTGAGCCAGCTGCGCGAGAACGGCGACATCTACCCCTGTGCCTGCTCACGGCGCGAGATTGCCGCCCGCGCACCAGCTGTGGGGGTCGATGGTGCCCCGGTGTACCCCGGCACGTGTCGTTCCGGTCTGCCGCACGGGCGCGACGCACGCTCCTGGCGCATGCTTGCGCCGGCCGAGGAGATCGTTTTCGACGATCGCGTGCAGGGACCGCAGCGCCAGGATGTGGCCGCGGCCGTCGGCGATTTCGTCCTGCTGCGAGCCGACGGCCGGTTCGCTTACCAGCTCGCCGTGGTGGTGGATGACGCGGCGCAGGGAGTCAACTCGGTCGTCCGAGGCGCTGACCTGCTGGACTCGACGCCTCGCCAGATCTGGCTCGCGCAGCGCCTGCGCCTGCCCGTCCCCGCTTATGCGCACCTGCCGCTGGCGAGCAACGCCGCCGGTGAGAAGCTGTCGAAGCAGACCCGCGCCAGAGCCATCGACGCCACCAGCGGTAGCCCGCTGCTGGCGGCGGCACTGGAGTTCCTCGGCCATGTCGTGCCGCCCGACCTGCGCCATGCGCCGCTGTCCGAGTTCTGGCGCTGGGCCATCGCCAACTGGTCGATCACTTTCGTACCGGCACGACGCAGCGCCACCTCGGGGTCACCGCCTGCCGCCGTAGCCGCTGATGCCGACGAAGATCCGTAGCACGCCGTAGCTGGCCCGACGCAGCAGGCGCGAGTACCACGGCTGGCGTTGCCAGCTGTCAGCCGGCAGCTCCCGTGCGCCGTCGCGCATGGCTGCCGCCAGGCTCTGCCGCAGTTCATCGGCAAAACCCCCGTCGAGGACGACAACGTTCGCCTCCCTCGCCAGCAGGAGACTGAAGGGATCGATGTTTGACGAACCGACCGTGGCCCAGTGGCGGTCGATGACCGCCACCTTGGCATGCAGGAAGCTGCGCTGGTATTCGAAAATCCTGATCCCGGCGGCGAGCAGGTTGCCATAGAGCGCCTGCGTCGCGTAGTGCAGCAGGCGATACTCCACCAGACCTTGCAGCAGGATCGTCACCCGGACGCCCCGGCCGGCGGCAGCCCGCAGCGCCCGCCGGAAGCGCCGGCCGGGCAGGAAATAAGCGTTGGCCAGGATGATCTCATCACGTGCGGCGCCGATCGCTGCGAGATAGGCGCGCTCGATGTCGCGGCGATGGCGCAGGTTGTCGCGCACCAGGAAGGCGGCCGTCTGCTCGCCGCGCACGGCTGCGCTCGCTTCGACCAGTCTCGCCAGGCGGTAGCGGCGATTGAGCCGGGCCCAGAGGACGAGTTCCCACAGACGCTGGAGCGCCCGCTGTATCGGCACCAGCAGGGGGCCTTCGACGCGCACCGCGTAATCGTAGCGCGGCGAGGAACGATACGGCGAGTTGAAGTCGTCGATGACGTTGATGCCACCGACGAAAGCGACCCGACCATCGATCAGGGCGAGCTTGCGGTGCAGTCGGCGCAGCCGATGGCGTCGCAGGCGGAAGCGTGCAATCTCCGGCCGGTAGACCACCGCCTGCACGCCGGCAGCGTGCAGGTACGGTTGCTGTCGGTCGGCGAAGTCCGGCGCGCCGAAACCGTCGACGAGAACGCGCACAACGACGCCGCGGCGGGCGGCGGCCGCCAGTGCTGCGGCAACGGCTTGCCCGGTTTCGTCATCCTCGAAGATGTAGCTCTCGAGGTGCACCTCGCGCTCTGCCGCGGCGATCGCTGCCAGCAGCGCCGGGAAATACTCGCCGCCGCTGTTGAGCAGCCGCAAGCGGTTGCCGGACAGGAACTGGGGTGCCACGCCCGAACGGGATCAGGGCGAGGCGGACGCACGGCGTCCACCTCGCCCGCCGCGGGAGCTACTGCTGATTGACGAAGACCACCTGCGCCGGCATCGGCGCGGGGAAACCGGCGGCACCGAGCGACTCGCGAATCGTCTTGTTGGTATCGAAGTACACCTGCCAGTAGTGGTCGGTATGGCAATACGGACGGACTGCCAGCAGCGGACCGACGAGATTCAGTTCGAGGATCTCGACATCGACCGCCGGACTGGCCAGGACGTTGGGAATCGCCGCGACCTTTTCCCTGAGCAGCGCCATCGCCGCCGTGTGATCGGCGGCGCCGGACAACTGTGCCTTCAGGTCAACCCGGCGAAAGGGATTGGCCGAGTAGTTCTGGATCGTGTCGCCGAAGATCTTGCTGTTGCCGACGAGCGTCAGCACGTTGTCCGGCGTGTTGATCGCCGAGGTGAACAGGCCGACTTCCTTCACCGTTCCGGTGACGCCACCGACGGTCACGAAATCGCCGACCTTGATCGGCCGCAGGATGATCAGGAAGACGCCGCCGGCGAAATTGGCGAGAAGTCCCGACCAGGCGAGACCGATGGCGACACCGGCGGCGGCGAAGAGGGCGGCGAAGGTGGTCGTCTGGATGCCGAAATAACCCAGGATGCCGACCACCAGCAGAATGTTCAAGGTGACGTTGATGACCGTGCCGAGGTAGCGCATGACGGTCGCGTCGACCTTCTGCCGCTCGAGTGCGCTCTGCACCAGATGGCCTACCGTGCCGATCAGCCAGCGCCCGACGACCCAGAAGGCGATCGCGGCAAGGATCTTGATTCCCAGCTCCGAACCATATTGCAGCGCCAGCTCCTGCCAACGCGAAATGTCCTGACTCGTCATGAGGTTCTCCCGTTTGTGAGTAGGCCGAAGTTTCCCATCGTCTGCGAGGCAGCGCAAGCACCCGCCGCCAGCGGCACGTTCAAGACCGAAAATATGGATGAACAAATCTCATGCGTGGGCTGAGTTTTTATCGTTTGTCTGCCGACGTCGCTGCCAATATATTTCCCGCGTGATCCCCTCGGCCGTACCCGACGGACGACGGTGAGGGGGTTCCGGTCTCGCAGACTGCGGGACCATCGACGACACTGGAGAACGAAAATGTCAGAGAGCATCCCGCTGCTGGGCGCCGGGTTCACACTCGTGGTCATGGTGGCCTTCCTCTCTTCGCCGGGAATCGGCATCGCGATCGAATGGCTCGCACGGCATCGGCAGGAAACCCGCTCCGGCCGCTAGTTCTGGCGATCCCTTCACAAGACCGGCCGGCGGCCTGTTGCCCACTCCCGCGGCCCGCACGGTGGCAGCACCCCGGTCACCGCGGACTGCGGTATTTGCGCCACGCGCGCCAGCTGAAGAGCAGGAGCCCCAGCCAGATCAGGCCGAAACTCAGCAGCCGGCTGGCCTGCATCGGCTCACCGAAGAGCCGGACGGCGGTGACGAACTGCAGCGTCGGGTTGATGTACATCAACATGCCGAGCGTCACCAGGTCGAGGCGTCGCGCCGCGGCAGCGAACGCCAGCAGCGGCACGGCAGTGAGCACGCCGGACCCGATCAGCAGCGCCATGGTCAACGACGCGTGCCCCACCCAGACGGAGTGGCCGCGCTCGGCCTGCCACGCCGCATAGAGCACGCACAGCGGAAGCATCACCAGCGTCTCCAGCCAGAGACCGGGGGCGACATCAACCGGCAGGCGCTTGCGGATCAGGCCGTAGGTGCCGAAGGTTGTGGCAAGAACCAGCGATACCCACGGCAGGCTGCCGAAAGCGAGGATCTCGTTGGCAATCGCCGCGACCGCCAGGCTCACCGCCAGCCATTCCAGTCGATCGAGGCGCTCGCCGAGAACGACCAGTCCGAGAACGACGTTCACCAGCGGCGTCAGGAAATAGCCGAGACTCGACGCGACGACCTGCCGCGTGTCGACCGCCCACAGGAAGACCAGCCAGTTGACGCCGATGAGCAGCGCCGCACCGCCCAGCAACAGGAGATGCGTTCCGTTGCGCACGACTGCCGCGACGCCGGACCACTGTCGGCGCAACGTCAGCAGCCCGCTGACGAAGACGCAGGCCCAGAAGGCGCGGTGGCTCAGGATGTCCATCGGCGGCACCTGCGAGAGCTGGTGGAAGAACAGTGGGAAGAATCCCCACAGGCCGTAGGCGACGAGACCAAAGGCGATGCCGGAAAGTTGCGTCCTCGCCGTCAACGGTCGGGCTGCCAGCTCATGGCTGCAACGGTCGCGCGAACAGTTGCCGGCAGGCGTGACGAAGCGTCCAGGAATCCCCAGACCGCGCCGGCGCTGCCGCCGCAGCGATCGCCGGGCAGCGATGGCCTGCCGACCGCCCCCCATCCACCCCTGATCGGACCCGCGCACGAGTGGCTACGCGGCGCCGGCAACAGGTGGCAGGCTGCTGAGACGGGACACCTCCCGCGCCAACGCCAGCCGGCAGCCGCTCTTCGCCCATCGGCAGCGGTTACGGCAGCTTGGGCGGGTCGAAACGCTCGTGGCTGGTCAGCGTGTCGAGAAAGGCGAGCAGTTGCGCGATTTCCCTGTCGGCAAGCTTGCGGTTCACCAGGAGGCCACTCTTGTTCGGATCGGCCTTGCCGCCCGAAGCCATGTAACGAACTGCGGCATCGAGACTGCTGACACTGCCATCGTGGAAATAGGGTCCCGAGATCGCCACCGAGCGCAGTGACGGCGTCTTGAACGCCGACAGATCCTTGACATCCTTGGTGACGGCAAAGCGGCCCGGATCCGGATTCGCCTTGCCCGCTTCGAGGCCGACGTTGTGGAACTGGGCGTCACTGAAGAGCGGTGGCTTGTGGCAGCCGGCGCAGCCAGCCTTGCCGATGAACAACTCGTAACCGGCGACTGCGTCGGCCGAGACGGCGGTCCTGTCGCCTGCAGTGTATCGATCCCACGACGACTCGCCGCTGTTCAGCGTGCGCAGGAACGCCGCCAGCGCCTGCGCGGTGTTCTCGGCATTCGGGGCAGCGCCGAACACCGCTTGGAACTCGGCCTGATAGGCGGGGACAGCCGCGATCACCGCTGCCGCCCGAGCCGGGTCGGCACCGATCTGCGCCTTCCAGGCCGCCGTGACCTGCCCCTCCAGTGTCTTGGCCCGCCCATCCCAGTACCAGGAGGTGTAGTACCCGGTGTTGTAGACGCTCGGCGTGTGGCGCGTGTTCATGCCACCACCCACCTTGCGTGACAGCGCCAGCCCATCGGTCCAGCCGAGATGGCGGTAGTGGCAACCCTGGCAGGCCATGCTGCCATCGCCGGAAAGCCGCGGATCGAAGAACAGCTTCTTGCCCAGCGCGGCCTTCGCCGGCGTCGTCGGGTTGTCGGCTGGGTCGGGTGGCGCCGGCAGCGCCGAGGAACGCGGTTGATCGCCACCGGACCCCGGGGTGCCGACGCAGCCGAACACGGCAGCGGCGACAGCAATGGCGGCAATGGCGACAAGCCAGCGACTTGGTCTCGTTTGCATCGTCTCTCCTCCAGGGTGGTGAACGCGGCTAGGGTACCACCGCACGGGCGCGGCGGGCAAAGTCGGGCGGTTCACCTGCCGGGCGTCGCCGCAGACCAGCGCACGGCACCAGAGCAACGGCCGCTCAAGATCGCTGCACGATCGCCGTTGACGGCGACGTGTCCGGAAGGAATACTGCCGTCCCGGCAACCGTGACCACGGGTGGCTCCTTGCCCGACTGCCACAGCGACCCCAGTATCCCCGTCCTGGGTAACCCGCCGGCCGGGCCGGATCGATTCCCCTGATCACGAAACAGCCCACGCTCAAGCGCTCCCTGTTCTCCGTGGCACTGCTCATCGGCGCCCTGCTGGTCGCTGGGCACGTCGTCATCTGGCGCAGCAGCAACGCCATGGCGGTCCCGCCGACGAAGCGGCGCGCGCCGAGCAGGCAATCCGTCCCTTCAAGCACAGCCGCTGCCATGTCGTCGGGATTCAACCGTTCCTGACCGACGCCGCTGCCGTTGGCGAAGCCACTTTCAGCGAGGCCGGCGAACTCGAGGCCACTGCCGCAGGCCCGCGGGCCCACGCCGACGCGACGCGCGAACGGATGCTGCCCACCAGCATCGCGGGCGGTGTCGTGACGCTGCTCTGCGTCATCTTGTCCTGCTTCGGGCTGGCGCGGACGCTGCTCAGGCTTCTCGGCGGCGAGCCGGCAACTGCCGTGACAGCCGGTTCGCGGCTGGCTGCCGGTGACCTGACGCAAGTGCTGCAACTGCATCCGAATGACCAGGGAAGCCTGTTTGCCAACATTGGCGCCGGGCAGGCCAGCCTGCGCGAAACCGTCGGCGCGAGTCGCAATGGCTCACAGGAAGCATTGGGCGCGGCAGCCAAGCTGGCCGCCGAAGCGGCGCATGGAGTTGATGGCTCGCGCCCTCAGGGCGAGGCCGCCACTGCCATGTCGAGTTCGGTGGAGCAGATGGCGCGCAACGTGATGCAGACGGCGGACTTCGCGTGCAGCGTCCGCCAGCATGGCGACGAAGCGGAAGCACGGGCGCAGCAGGGGGGCAACGAGGTGCGCAAGCTGGCGGAACGTTCCGCCGGGCCGCACGCGCATTGACTGCCCGCGCTGGCCCCCCATATACTTCGGCGATTTTTTCGCCTTTCGGCATCCTGAACATTGGCCAGAAGCCAGCCGACATGGCGGCCGCAGGCTTCGGACCGGGCCGCCGGAAGCGCGAAACGAGCGAGGAGTAGTTGATGCGCCGAACCAAGATCGTCGCCACGATCGGCCCCGCCACCGCCGAGACGGAGTCGCTGCGTGAACTTCTGGAGGCCGGGGTCGACGTGGTTCGTCTGAACGCCGCGCACGCCGACATGGAAACGCACAGCGCCAACGTCCGCCGGGTCCGCGAACTGTCCCAGGTGCTCGGGCGCAGCATCGGCACCCTGGTCGACCTGCCCGGCCCGAAGATCCGCTCCGGCGTCATCGCCTGCGGTGAAGTCGAACTGGCAAACGGCCAGGAATTCGTCCTCAGCGGCAGCGACGACGGGCAAGGCGATGAACGGCATGTGGCGACGACCCTCAACGACCTGGCGCAGTGGGTCTGCCCGGGCGACGACGTCTACCTCGCCGACGGCGCAATTGTCCTGCGCGTGCTGCAGTCTCTGGGCGACGACGTGCGCACCGAGGTCGTACGCGGCGGCACACTGCGCTCGCGCAAGGGCATGCACCTGCCGCGCGCCGAGGCGCACGTCGAACCCTTCACCGAACGCGACGCCCTGGCGCTCGAAATGGCGATCGCCGCCAAGGTGGATTTCATCGGTCTCTCCTTCGTTCGCCGCGCCGAAGACGTCGAGCGGGTGCGCGCAATGCTGCCGAAGCGTGGTGTGCGTCCGGCCCTGGTGCCGAAGATCGAGACGGCAACCGCCATCGACAACCTCGACGGCATCATCAGGACGGCCGACGCGGTGATGGTCGCGCGCGGCGATCTCGGTATCCAGATGCCGGCGCGCAGCGTGCCACTGCTGCAGAAGGAAATCATCCGCCACTGCAACCTGGCGGGGAAACCGGTGATCACGGCAACACAGATGCTCGAATCGATGACCCGCTCGCCGCTGCCGACCCGCGCCGAAGTCAACGACGTCGCCAACGCCGTCCTCGACGGCACCGATGCCCTGATGCTTTCCGAGGAGACGGCAGTCGGCCTCTACCCGAGCCAAGCCGTGCGCATGATGAGCGAAGTCGCCGAATCGGCCGAGGGCTGGCCGCGACAGCGCGTCGCCCCGGAGGCGAGCGGTGGCGACGGCGACCGTGTCGCCTGGGCGGTGGCACACGCTGCCGTGCAGGCCGCCGAGGAACTCGGGGTCGCCGCGATCCTCTGCCCGACGCGCAGCGGGCAGACCGCGCACCGCGTCGCGGCCTTCCGGCCAACGGTGCCGATCGCCGGTATCTCGACGAGCAGCCAGGTCCTCGGCGACCTGTCGCTGGTCTGGGGAGTCCGCCCGCTCGTCGTACCGGCGAATTCCGACCCCGGCGAGCAATTGCGGCTGGCCGTCGTCGCCGCCCGTGGCGCCGGACTGGTGCGCGAGGGAGACCTGCTGGCCTTCGTCTTCGGCTCGGCCGGGCCGCGCGCTGGCAGCACCGACAGCGTTCGCATCGTCCGCGTGTGAGCAGGCGGGCCGGCGGCCGGAGCCGGCACACGCCGACCGGCTCTTCGAATTCGGAGGAGACTCGATGAAAAGGCTATCAGCCCTGGTCACCCTGTTGCTGCTCAGCGGCGGCCCGCTTGCCCAGGCAGCGGAGCCGGAACGGGCACGCAATCTCGCGGCCACCTGCGCCAACTGCCATGGCACCAATGGCCACGCGGTCGCCGGTTCCGGAATCGACCGCCTCGCCGGCGTCGACACGCGCATCAGCCTGCAGAAGCTGCGCGATTTCAAGAGCGGCCAGCGACCCGGAACGATCATGCCGCAGATTGCCAAAGGCTACAGTGACGAGCAACTGGAACTGATTGCCACCTACCTTGCGGCGCAGAAGTAGGGAGCAACGACATGGCAGAGCTCGATCGACGCGCCTTCCTGAAGGCCGGCGCCCTGGCCGGAGCCCTCGCCCTGACTGGCTGTGCCGGCGGCGGGCCGCGGCCAGCGCGTGGCCACGTCGTTGTCGTCGGAGGCGGCTACGGCGGCGCCACGGCAGCGAAGTACCTGCGCATGTGGAGCGCGCGCGGCGTCGACGTCACGCTGGTCGAGCGCTCGCCCCGTTTCGTCTCCTGCCCGATGTCCAATCTGGTGATCGCTGGCCAGCGCAGCATGGCCGACATCACGCTCGACTATGACCGCCTGCAGCGCCACTGGGGCGTGCGCGTCGTGCACGGCGAGGTGCTGGCGATCGACACGGCGGCGCGCAGCCTGCGCCTGACCGATGGCGGCGATCTGCGCTATGACCGCCTCGTCCTGTCGCCCGGAATCGACTTCCTGTGGCAGGAGATTCCCGGGCTCGACAACGCCACCGCCCAGGGCAGCATCCTGCACGCATGGAAGGCCGGCGCGCAGACCGTGGCGCTGCGCCGCCAGCTCGAAGCGATGCCGGACGACGGCGTCTTCGTCCTGTCGATCCCGCGCGCACCCTACCGCTGCCCGCCGGGCCCGTATGAGCGGGCCTGCCTGGTCGCCGACTACTGCAAGCGGCACAAGCCACGCGCCAAGGTGCTCGTTCTCGATGCCAATGACGAGATCGTCTCCAAGAAGGGACTCTTCGCCAAGGCGTGGGCGGATCTCTATCCGGGGATCATCGAATATCGGCCACAGAGCGAGCTGCGCGACGTGCACGTCGCGACGAAGACCGCCCGCCTCGATTTCGACGAGGTCAGGGCCGACGTCCTGAACGTCATTCCGCCGCAGCGTGCCGCCGACATCGCCGCGACCTCGGGTCTGAAGCTGATCAACCAGCGCTGGGTGGAGATCGACTGGCTGTCGATGGAGTCGAGCAGCACGCCGGGAGTGCATGTGCTCGGCGACGCCATCTTTCCGGCGCCGACGATGCCGAAATCGGGGCACGTCGCCAACCAACAGGCGAAACTCGCCGCGGCGGCGATCCTCAGGCTGCTCGCCGGCGAGCAACCCGACCCGGCACCGCTGCTGATGAATACCTGTTACAGCTTCGTGGACGCGCGCAGCGCAATCCACGTCGCCGCGGTGTTCCAGTACGACCCCGCCTCCCGCGTCCTGCAACCGGTAGCGGGCGCCGGTGGCGTGTCAAACGCACGCAGCGAACTCGAGGGCCGCATCGCCAACGGCTGGGCACGCAACATCTGGGCCGACATGCTCTCCTGAACGGTCGTCGATTGACCACGATCGATCGCGCAACCTATACTCTCGCGAGCGTGTCTCATCGGCACGCGTGTCGCCATCAAGGGAGGTCCGGGAGAATCGCTGAACTGCCTTTGCAACGTGCGCCAGCACGCACTTTCCTGGACGCGTGACCGTCAATCCACTGGAGGGATCGAACATGACCGAAACTGCCAAACTGGTGCTGCCAAGCGATGCGCAGCTCGAGGGCGAAACCAACACGACCGACGCAGCCGCCCGGCAAGCCCCCTTCATCCGCCCGGAAATGGCCAGGCTGCTTGAGCTGACACAGGCCAACGGCAGCGGCACGACGGCGAAGGAGATCAACGCCCAGCTCGACCGCGTGCTGCGTGACTACGAAGAACTGACGGCGCTCTACGCCGACAACAATCGCCGGATCGACAGCGAGCTGAACGATCTCCGCCAGTCCAGCGGTACGCTGTCGGGCCGCGTGCATCAACTCGGGGCCGACCTGCAACAGCAGGGTTCGTCGCTGGTCGCCCGCGCCACCGTTGTCGAACAGCGTATCGAGGTGCTCCGGGGTCAGGCACAGGCCGCTCTCGCCGACGCCGAGCAGCGCTGGGAAGGGCGCTTGGCGAGCAGCAACTCGCGCATCGCTGCAGAACTGGCGCAACTCGACGCCGGCATCGGTTCGCTCGAGACGCTGTTCCGGGCGCAGGAGCAGATCGTCGGCGAACAGCGCGCGCGTCTGGACCAGTTCGACATCGCCTGCCAGTTGCTCGACAGCGCGACGCGCGGCAACAAGAGCCGCATCGAGGCAGTGCGTGAGCAGACGGAAAGGCAACACGCGATCGTCGCGGCACGGATCGACGGCCTCGGCGCCCTGCAGCGCGAGCACTACGCCGAATTCCAGGATTTGCAGCGCCTGGTCGGCGTTCTGCACTCCGAGACGCGACGTCTGGACGAGGAGATCGGCAAGCTGGCGGCGGCACTGGCGACGCACCGCGATGAGACCGGCGAAAGGTTCAAGTGGACCCATCTGGCGATCGCCGCCGTCTTCGTGCTGACCGTTCTCGGCTTCGCCCTCGTCAAGTGGCTGCCTGCCTTCGCACCCGCCGGCACCGAGTCGGCGTTGGCCGAAAGCCAGTCGCGCATCAGCGCGGTGGACGCCCAGGTCGCCGCACTGGCGTCCCGGCTGAGCGCGCAGCAGGAGGTCGACGCGCAACAGCAGGCGAGCATCGACCGGGTCGATGGCAAACTCGGCAGCCTCGAGAAGAGCCTCGCCGACCTGCGCGGTGCGATCCGCAAACTGCGCCCGCAGGGTGCCGGCGCCGCCGTATTGCATGACAGCCAGTGGCTCCTGCAACAGAACCCGAAAGCGTACACGGTGCAGTTGGTGACCTCGCCAAGCCAGGGCGACATGGCACGCTTCATCGACCGCAACATCACCCATCTGGCGCTCGACTCGCTCGCCTACTCGGTCAGCGAGGCTGCCCAGGGCGAACGCTACAACCTCTTCTTCGGCGTCTTTCCGACGCTGGCGCAGGCGCGCGCCGCCATCGCCGCCCTGCCGGCCGAATTGCAGGTCAACCAGCCATGGGTGCGCCCGCTGCGCTCGGTGCAGGAGTCGCTGCGCTGAAGCGGTCCGTCGGGGACTGATGCGGTCCGGGGTACGGCGCCTCGCGGTGCCGTACCCCCGCTAGTTGGCCGTGGGGCCGACCGCGACGAGTTCGATTGTGGCGTTTGGCCGCCTGTTCGCCACGGCATCGGTGTCGCTCAACTTGCGCCGAGTTGCTGCCGCACATCTGGCCGCGCTCCCCCCGTCCGCCCGGTTTCCGCCCACCGGACGCCGCCGGCGGTGGCCGCAACAAGGCGGTCCAGCACGCTACGAGGCCTGACCCGCCAGCCGACTCGGAACAGGGTGGCGACTCCTTTCATTTTCAGGAGTCCCTCCTCATGAACGCACCGGATCCACGCCAGACCGTCGCCCTGTTTCGCTACGGGCTGATCGCCGAGTTCGTCCATCTGCCACGGAACAGTCCCGGGCGGCACGCCAAACTGCCGCAGAAGGCCGCGTCGTCCTCTGCCATTCCTGTCGCGGCCGACCTGGAACCGGTCGAAATCTGACGGCGTAAGACTGATTTCTTCTTGCGTGGTCTTCCGAGAGCATTTTCTTGAGCTGGCATCGGCTTCGCTGTTTGGTGTGTTCGACGGTCTTCTTCGCGAGGTCAGGCGAAATGACAGGCCAAGCCAGAGAATCGGGATTGCTACCGGGGGTCAGCGGCTGTTATCCGGGCGCAGGCGTGGCGAGTGGCGCACCCTGGCCATAGCCGGCGCAAGGTGGCCGCCGAGGGAGGGGCACGGGAATCCGAGCACGCGGAGCTGGCGATGCCGGTACCAGGCACCGATCCGGAGCGTTTGCCGTCGCTGCGGAAGACATCCGGTAACGCTCCGAGCACCCCGCCACAAGATGTCATGGACGCGCAGCTCATCGTTCTGGTTGTTTTTGTCGCCCACCTGTTGGGCAGTGTGTGACAAGAGAACATCGCCTCGGCCCTGTCCCGGCTGCTGCAACTGGGGCTCGACGTTCGAGAAGGCTTCCATGAACATGGGTCTCATCCGGCCACGCCCGCGCGAAGCCTTCCTGACGCTCACCTTCGCACCCGGCGAGGCCGCACGAGCGAACTGGGGCGAGTTCAGCACGATCGCCGTCGGCAATAGCCGGCGCTGCCTATCGTTCTTCGTCATGTTGCTCGTCCTGCCCTCTCACGACGCGAAGCTTCCCGAGACCTCGCTGGCCGAAAAGAAGGAAGGCGGGCTGCAGGCTCACTCGTGGGCCACCTGAGTTCGTGCGCCAGCGGAACCGGGCACGCGTTCGCGCCTTCGTCGGTATCGCCTTCAGACTGAGCTTTTTTGATTGACTGCCGGCTTTGCAACCGGCCATACTTTCGCCCGCAGGTACGAGTTTTCCATCCATCGAACAGGGCGCGCTGAAGAGCCGACGCCAGGCAACTTGACAAGGCGAGACCATGCTGGGAACCATCGGAAGAATCCTGAAGTGGGTGCTGCTGCTGGTTCTCGTGGTCGCTGTCGCGCTGCTCGGCATGCGCGCGTTTCGTGTGCTCGGCGGCCCGGCGTTGCAGCCATGGCATACCTACGTGCCAACGGAACTGTCGGCTGATCAACTCGACGCAACCGACTGGAGCCGCTACCTCGCGCAGGAAGACGAGATCATGAGCAGCGTACGCGCAGAGGTCAGCCAGAAGCTGGCACCCGAGCAGCGCGTGCCGATCAATCGCTACTTCGAGGCGAGTCCGGTTTACCCGGCGCGCTTTGCGCAGGACTGGAACCGCTCCTACGTCATGGAACCCGATGGCAAACCGCTGGGGGTGGTCGTCCTGCTGCATGGTCTAACCGATTCGCCCTACAGCCTGCGGCATTTCGCGCGACATTATCGCGAGCACGGATTCGTCGCCATCGGCCTCCGTTTGCCGGCACACGGCACGGTTCCCGCCGGTCTGAGCAAGGTCCGCTGGGAAGACTGGATGGCAGCAACCCGCCTCGCCATACGCGAAGCGCGTCGGATCGTGCCTGCCCCTGCACCGCTGCATCTGGTGGGCTTCTCGAACGGCGGCGCTCTGGCGATGAAGTACTCGCTCGATGCACTGGAAGACCAGCGACTCGCGCGCGCCGAGCGGATCGTACTGTTCACACCGATGATCGGCATCACCCGCTTTGCCCGCTTTGCCGGCCTGGCGAGCCTGCCGGCCTTGCTGCCGCCATTTGCCAATGCCGCCTGGCTGAGCGTCATTCCGGAATTCAACCCGTTCAAGTACAACTCCTTTCCGGTCAACGGCGCGCGCCAGTCCTTCCGCCTCACCGACGCCCTGCAGGCGCAGATCCAGCGCCTTGCGAAAGCCGGCCAGCTCGGCGGCCTGCCGCCCGTCCTGACCTTCCAGTCGGCAATCGATTTCACCGTCAGCACACCGGCAATCCTGAGCGCGCTCTACGCGCATCTACCGGACAACGGTAGCGAGATCGTGCTTTTCGACGTGAACCGGACACTCAAGTTCGCCCCGCTGCTGCGCCCGTCGTCGTACGTCGCAGTGGACCGCCTCGCTCCCACGACCCCCGTGACCTATCGCTTCACCACCATCGCCAACGCGAGTGACGACAGCGACCTGACGGTCGAGCGCAGCATCGCGCCCGGCCAGTTGCAACCCGTCGTTCGCCCACTGGGCCTGCCGTACCCGCCGGGAATCTTCTCCCTGTCGCACCTCTCGATCCCGATCCCGATGGATGATCCCCTGTATGGAATGTATCCCGACCCGAAGACGAAGGACGACTACGGTTACAACCTTGGCGCGATGGATGCCCGCGGCGAACGTGGCGCGCTGATCGTCGACCAGGACTTCCTGACCCGGCTGTCATCCAATCCGTTTTTCCCGTACCTGCTCGAACGGATCGATGGCGAGATCGAGCGCCCATCGGGTCCTTCGGGCCTCAACATTGCCACGACGACACCGGCGGGACTGCCCGTCCGACTGGAAGCCGTGTTTTCCACACTGCTGCCCTCCGACGAAGAATTGCAACCATTCGCCGGGCCTTGAAGCGGGCCATCGGCGCGTGGCCAGGATGCCGGACGCCCCGCCTGCAGGAGGTGGCCTGGCTTCGTTCGCCCTGCCGGATGACAACCTGTTGCTCCCGTGCAACGGCGGGCGCATTCGGCAGCCGAGTCCACCGCCGGCGACGCACCACGCCATGCAGCTCGCTGCTATCCTGCGGCGAGATCATGCAATTTTCTTGCGGGGGCGACATGAACTTCCTCTCTACGCGCGTTGCGGGCCTGACGGTCCTGGCGACCCTGCTCGCAGCGGCTGCTCCGGTGCAGGCCGGCTCCTATGTCGATCCGGTCGCGGATGCCCCGGCGCAGGGGCAGGGAGCCGCAGGCTGGCAACCTTTCGTCTCGCTCGCGCCGCTGTACCAGGGGAGCGCCGACCTCGATCGCGGGGGTGATTTCAAGGTCGGCGGCGCGGTCGTTCGAGGCGGCGCTTCCCGCGACTTTGGCGGCGGCACGCGGGCAGGATTGACGCTCAACTACGACTATCTCGATTATTCCTTTTCGAATCCGAACTCATTGGCCAGCAGATCACCCTGGGGCGTCGTCCAGCGTTACGGCCTGAGCCTCCCCATGTCCTTCGCGGTCGGCGATGGCTGGCGACTGGGGGTGGCGCCATCGGTCGACTGGTTCCGGGAAAACGGTGCCAACACGGGTGACTCGCTCGTCTGGGGCGCCCTTTTCTCGGGCTCCAGACGGTTCGCGGATGGCAATCTCATCGGCCTGGGAATTGGTGTATACGATGGGATCGAGAAGACCAGCGTGTTCCCGTTTCTAATGGTCGATTGGCGCCTTGGCGAGCGCTGGCGCCTGATCAACCCGTTGGCGAGTGGGCCGACCGGCCCTGCGGGTCTGGAACTCGACTACCAGTTCGACGGCGGCTGGACCGCCGGCGTCGGCGTGTCCTACCGCGTCATGCGCTTCCGCCTGGACAACGATGGGCCGACGCCGAACGGAGTCGGCGAAGAGCGCGGGGTGCCGGTATTCCTTCGGGTCACCCGCCAGTTCAGCGACCAGATGGCCTTGCACCTCTACGGCGGTGTCGTCGCGGCCGGGCAGTTGCGGGTCGAGAACTCCTCCGGCAACTTGTTGCGCAAGGACGACTTCGACGCGGCGCCACTGTTCGGCGCCACTTTCATCGGGCGCTTCTGATCCCGGCCGGCGCCCGGAGGGCCATTTCGCCGGGGTCGCCGCTCCTGGAGTGGGAATCGGGTTGGGACATGCCTGCGGCGCCGTTTCGGGTCGCCCGCAGCTTGCCACTGCCCACGCGCGACTTGCCACGACCGTGCCCAAGAGCACGCAGCCGAGCGCAGGCGGCCCAGAGATGCGGGCAGACTGAACCACCCACTCGACCAAGGCACTGCTTCGCAGCCTGCCGATCGGCAGGGCGACGGCTTGTCACCACAAGGCAGCGACCCACCCGCGCGCTCAAGACTCTCTTGCCGACTCCCATGCCGAAGACTTGCTGCGCCGCTGAACTACGGGCAGAATGCTCGCGCCGACATCCAGCGACGCCGGCATTCTGGTTGAAGGGTGATCATCGATGAGCAATTTCTGGGATTTCATGTGGCTGATCGCGTCGGCCTTCCTGTTCGTGGCGTATCTGCTGATCCTGTTCCGCATCATTGGCGATCTCTTCAGGGACAGCGAACTCGGTGGTGGTGCCAAGGCCTTGTGGCTAATCTGCCTGCTCTTCCTGCCGATGCTGACCGCGCTGGTGTATGTGATCGCCCGCGGCAAGGGCATGGCCGCGAGGCAACGCGCAGCGTACGAGCAGTCGCGGTCCGAGGCGGAGTCCTACATCCGGCAGGTGGCCGGAAAGTCTCCCGCCGAACAGATCGCCGACGCCAAGGCACTGCTGGATGCCGGTACGATCAATCCCGAGGAGTTCGCCCGGCTCAAGGCAAAAGCACTCGCCTGAACGCCGTTCGTCGAGCCGTACCGGAGAGCCTTCCGGGCTGCTGCATCTCTTCCTCAATTACTCCGGAGCAAGTCCATGAAAAGCAATCCATTCTTCCATGCGACTCTGGGCGCGGCCGCGCTCGCACTCGGCCTCGCGTCGACGCTGGCCGAAGCTCAATCGCGCGTGCAGTACGGGCGCGTGACCAACGTCGTGGCGACGACCGTCACCGACACGACGGCCCAGAACGTCGGGACCATCATTGGCGGCGGCATTGGCCTGGCGTCCGGCAGCGGACGCTCCGGCAGCAATCGTGCCCTGCGCACCATCGGTGGCGCAGCTGCCGGTCGGGGGGTTGGCCATCTCGCCGGGCGGTCACAGTCCTTCGAGTACACGGTACTGACCACCAGCGGCGCAACGGTGCGCATCATTTCCGACCAGGCGGGCAAGATCGTCGGGGATTGTGTGGCGATCGAACAGGGACAGTTCAGCAACATCAGGCTGGTCTCCGACGACCGCTGCGCGCCCACGCGGACGGCACAGCCGACCGCTACGACCGCCGCGGCGGCCGACGTGCAGGCGGCGAATGCGTGCGACCAGGCCAAACAGCAAGCCCTGAACGCCGAGACCGACGAGGCCTTCGCACTTGCCGAGCGCCGCATTCGCCTGTTGTGCGGCGAGTGATGGTGGCCAGACCAGAGGCCGTGACATGAACGTGAGCGGGTTGCAGCCGGTCGCTGCGCTGGCGCTTTTTCTCGCTTGCCCACTGCCCATCAGGGCAGCGGAGCCATCGCTGATCTGTTTCGGCAACGAGCCTTCATGGGGCCTGTCGTTCACCGCAAGAGGCGTGGCACGGCTCGAGTTGGCCGATCAAAGGGCCGTCGAGTACCGCGGCAGCACGACGCGTGGCACGGCAACCAAGGAGCGCGCATGGCGCGGCTGGCCGACGAGCGGCCGGGGTGGTGAACTGGTCGCCTTCCTCACCGATGCCACCTGCAGCGACAACATGTCCGACGTGCAGCACTTGGTCGCCGCGCGCGTGTCGCTGCCCGATGGCCGCCTGCTCGTCGGCTGTTGTCGGGTTCCGGCTACGACCCGGACGCCGCCGCCGAGCATGAGCATCGAGGGTCCGACGTGGCGACTCACCGCCATCGACGGCAGGAAGCCTGAGCCCACCGCCCAGACGGGGCGACCGGTGACGGCGCGCTTCGAGTCCGGGCGAGTCGACGGCTTTTCGGGTTGCAACCAGTTTTTTGGCGGCTACACGATCGACGGCGACCGCATCGGCTTCGCTCCATTGGCTGGGACGATGATGGCCTGTGCGCCGCCGGCAATGGTGCTGGAAAAGTCAGTTCAGGGAGTACTCGCCGGAACGGTTCGCTACGCGATCGACGGCGACCGGCTGACGCTCACTCCGACAACGGGTGCGGCACTCGCTTTTCAGGCCGAACCTTCGCCAACACTGGCAGGCGTGGTCTGGCATGTCACCGGTTTCAACAACGGCCGGGACGCTGTGGTGGGACCGTTGACGGGGACCGATCTGACGCTGTCCTTCGCCGGCGGAATGGTGCTCGGGCACGCTGGTTGCAACAGCTTCCGCGCCCCCTACACGAGTGACGGTGAGCGCATGACCGTCGGGGCGGCGATGACGACGCGCAAGGTCTGCACCGGCGACGGCGTGATGCAGCAGGAACGCGAGTTCCTCGCGGCGCTGGCAACGGCAACGAAGTGGAGCGTGCGCGGTGGCATGCTCGATGTGCATCGTGCCGACGGACAGCGCGTGCTCAACGCCAACGCAGAAACCAGGTAGAGGAGCTGAAATGCGTTACGTCTACATCGGACTGGTCGTGGTTGCCACGGCCATCGTGCTGCTCTTCAAGGTTCAGAACCTCACCGCAGTCACGGTATCGCTCGTGGGGATGAGCGTGACCATTCCGGTCTTCCTGCTGGTCATCGGCATCTACTTTCTCGGCATGCTGACGGGAGCTTCGCTGCTGGCCCTCCTGCGCGGCTGGATCCGCAACGCCAGAGGCGACTCTGCCTGACAGACCACGTCGGCTGCTGATCGTCGGCAACGCTCGGAGCACGGGCACCCCAAGCGCTGCTGCGCCGCGGACTCTCGCCAGCGAGCGGGCTCGCGGACATCTCCAACCGGTGCCGCCCGGACTTCGCTACTGACCCAGAATCGAGGCCAGAGCCCAGACATAGAGCGCTCCGACCGCCAGCTGCAGCACCGCGATGGGCAGTCCGATGCGCAGGAACTGGGCGAAGCTCACGCGCTGGCCGTTTGCCGCGCAGATGCCGACGGCGACGACATTGGCGGCGGCGCCGATCAGCGTCGCGTTGCCGCCAAGCGTGCCACCGAACATCATCGCGACGAATACCGGCAGCGTCGCCGGTGGCCAGTTGGCAAAGCCCGGAGCCAGCGCGATCTCCGGGGCTGCGCCGGCCGCCACCAGGTAGCCGGTGACCATGACCAGCGCGGCAGCGACCACGGGAATGTTGGCCAGCAGGCTCGACAGCACCCCGATGCCGGCGAGCAAGACGAAGGCCACCGGCATCAGTTCGGCACCAAACCACTGGTACACCTGGGTCGACAGGCCTTGCAGCAACTCGGTCTTGATGAACGCCTGGACCAGCGTGAAGATGGCGCCGAGAAACAGGATCGTCTTCCAGTCCACGTCCCGGATCACTTCGCCGACGGGCTCGATGCGCACGCCGTAGACCAGGAGCAGCGCCAGCGCTGCGCCGATGATCGCGACCTGTGGCGGGACGATGCGCGTCGGCAGGTACTCGCCGATCATGAACAGGGCCACCATCAGCACGAGGACGAGCAGTGACAGGATCAGGAAACCGGGGCGTTTCAGGGGAACGGGCGGGCGCGCCTCGGGCAGCTTCACCCGTGCCGCCCACACCTTCGGCAACAGCAGCGGCAGCAGCGGCACCACCGCGAGCACGGCGAGCAGGCCGCCCAGGCTGACCTGCCGCAGATAGTCGGGGAACGACAGCCCGATCGCACTGCCGACCAGAAAGGTGGCCGGGTCACCAACCAGCGTCAGCATCCCGGCGGCGTTGCTGACGATTGCCGTGATGATCAGCGGCCCGACGAAGTCGACCTTGAGCGCCCGGCAGACGTTGACGATGACCGGCGCCACCAGGATCACCGCCGTGGCGTTCGGCAGGACGGCGCAGATCGGCGCGACCATGGCGACGATCAGCAGCAGCAGCCGCTTGCCGCTGCCGCCGCTGGCACGCAGGAAGACATCGCCGATCCGCTCGAAGATCCCCGTCTTGCCGATCACCCGCGCCACGACCATGCCACCGAAGAGCAGCGACAGTGGCCCGCCGGCGGTGTGCACGATCGGCATCAGGTCGCTGCCGTCGAGAATGCCGAACGCGATCAGCGTACTCACCCCGAGCAGTGCGGCGACCACCATGTCCAGGAGATCGAAGGCGATGCACAGGATAACCGCAGCGAAGACAACGATCGTCAGGTTGATCTGGAAGTCTGTCATCCGTGCATCCCTCACTCGATCGCCGGCGAATAGTGGAGTCCGCCGTGCAGCCACAGCCGGTTGAGGCCGCGCTCGATCTTGAGCGGGCTGTCGCGCCCGATGTTGCGCTCGTAGACCTCGCCGTAATTGCCGACGGCCCGCAGCGCCCGGATCCCCCACTGCGGTTCGATCCCCAGCGCCTGTGCGATGATCTTGCCCTCGTACGGATCCTGTCGCAGCAGCGGGTTCCGGTTTCCCTTGACCTCTTCATCGACGCGGTCACGGGTGACGCCGTACTCCTCCCCGAGGATCAGCATGTTCAGAATCCAACGGATCACCGTCGCCCACTCCGGATCGCCACCCCAAACGACCGGGCTGATCGGTTCCCTGGAAATGCGTTCGGGCAGGATGACGAAGGACCCCGAACCACCCGGCGCACGCAGACGCATGGCCGCCAGTTCGCCGGAATCCGCGGTGTAGGCCTGGCATTGGCCGGCGAACAGGGCTGCCGCCGCCTTCTGCGCCGAGGCCATGGGCAGTGGCCTGACCGACTGGCCGTTCGCCTTGAAGTAGGCCTCCAGGGTACGCTGGTGCGTCGTCCCCTTCTCGACGCAGATGGTCGCACCGTCGAGGTCGGCGGGCTTTGCCACCTTGGCCGCGGCGGCGACCATGAAGCCCTGGCCATCGTAAAGGAGGATACCGGGAAAGCGCACTCGCAGCACCGCTTCGCGGGTGAGGGTCCACGTGGTGTTGGCGAGCAGCAGGTCGACCCGGCGCGTCTGCAGCGCCGGAAATCGGGCGGTGGTCTGCAGTGGCACGAACTCCACCTTTTCCGGGTCGTTCAGCACCGCCGCAGCGACCGCACGGCAAAAGTCGGCTTCGAGTCCGCGCCAGTAGCCATTGCCATCGCGCTCGGCGAAGCCGGGAATGTCTTCACTCACCCCGCAGCGCAGTTGCCCGCGCGATTTCACCCCATTGAGGACCTCGGCGGACTCGACCCGCGGCAAGATCGCCAGCATCAGGGCCAACAGGGCGGCACAGTGGACAGCCAGTTTCATCCGGAACCTCCGCGATTGCAGGACGGTGGATTGATTCGTTGCCATGGCGCAGGAGGCCCGGGACGCTCGTCTGAGCCTCCGGCACGGCGGCCTCCTGGGAAGCCATGCAGGTGACGCCCACAAGACCGACACAGCGCCCGGGATACTACCCGCGGTGTGCGGATCAGGCAAGGGTGTTCCCGGGCAGGCCGGACGGGGTGGACGGGGTGTTCCCGGACTCGGCCGTCATCGCTGCCGCGGGCTGCCGACGCCAGCGGCAGCGATCGAATCGCTGTCTGCGGCCCTGCCTGCCACTTCGGGATCGCTTCCCGGCGACAGGCAGCGCTCAGGAGCAGGTGGTCCGCAAGCGCCGCAGCGAGTCGTTGGCCTTGGGCAGGACGGCGGGGTTTTCGTCCGGGAAGTAGCGCTGGCCCTTGGGTATCTGCGGGCTGCCCGGCGGTGGCCAGCCGCGCACGGCGATGACCTCCGGCACCAGAAGGGACAGGTCCAGGCTGCCGTTGTCGACATCCCGCTGGCAGACGAACAACACCCCATTGGCAGCGACCACCCGCTCGCGGACGGCGGCGAGCGGCCTCGCTGCGGTCCGCGAGAGCGCGGCGCTTTCCGGCGGTAGCGACAACAGGAAGAAGCGCCGGCCGCGGGCATTCTTCGCCATGCCCTGCTCGGCGGCCGCCTGGAAGCTGAAACCGTCGCCGGCGATGTAAAGACCGCCTTCCGATTGCGCGGAGACCGTCGCCGGCAAGGCAACCAGCCAGATGCTGGCCGCGAACCAGAGGATCCGTGGGCGGCGCGGGCATCGTTCATCGAAGCGAAACATGGTTGACCTCCAGGGTCTCAGGCGGCGCGCGTCTCGCCCCCGGCATCGGCGGCGCTGGCCGAGAGGCGATTGACACCATTCACCAGGGCCCTGATGGACGCCGTGACGATGTTGCCGTCGATGCCGACACCATGACATTCCCGGTTGCAGCCGGCGCGCGCCAGTTCGAGGAAGGCGCAGGCGTTGGCGTCACTGCCCTTGCCGGCCATCGAACGTTCCTCGTAGCTGCGCACCTGCACGCCGATGCCGATGCTGCGCAGGGCGTGGACAGCGGCATCGATCGGCCCGTTGCCCTCGCCGGCGAGCAGGTGCACCCGGCCGTCGAGCTCCAGCGTCAGGCGGATGCCCTGCGCCCCGCCATGCTCGAAGAGATGATGTTCGACGTAGCGAATCGGCGCTTCGCCGGCGAGGTAGGTGTCGGCGAACAGCGCCCAGATCTCCGCTGCGCTCATCTCGCCACCGTGACTGTCGGTGTGCGCCTGTACGACGCGCGAGAATTCCACCTGCAACCGGCGCGGCAGAACGACGCCGTACTCGGCCTCGAGCAGGTAGGCAATGCCACCCTTGCCCGACTGGCTGTTGATGCGGATCACCGAGTCGTAACTGCGGCCGACATCGGCCGGATCGATCGGCAGGTAGGGAACCCGCCAGTGGTCGTCGGCATGCTGGACGCCGAAGCCCTTGCGGATCGCGTCCTGGTGCGAGCCGGAAAAGGCGGTGAAGACGAGGTCGCCGACGTAGGGGTGGCGCGGGTGGATCGGCAGGCGACTGCAGTGCTCGACGGTACGCGCGACGGCGTTGATGTCGGAGAAGTCGAGCTGCGGCGAAATTCCCTGCGTGTACAGGTTGAGCGCCAGGGTGACGATGTCGACGTTGCCGGTGCGCTCACCGTTGCCTAACAGGCAGCCCTCGACGCGTTCAGCGCCGGCCATCATCGCCAGCTCGGCGGCGGCCACGGCCGTACCGCGATCGTTGTGCGGATGGACGCTGAGGATCACGCTGTCGCGGCGTGCGAGATGGCGGTGCATCCATTCGATCTGGTCGGCATAGACGTTCGGCGTCGCCATCTCGACGGTGGTCGGCAGGTTGAGGATCACCTTGTCCTCCGGGGTCGCGCCCCAGGCGACAGTGACGGCATCGCAGATCTCGAGGGCGAAGTCGAGTTCGGTGGCGGTGAAGGTCTCCGGGCTGTATTCGAGCACCCACTCGGTCTGCGGCCGTTCGGCGCTCAACTGGCGGATCAGGCGGACCGCGCTGACCGCCATGTCTACCACTTCCGCCCGGCTCATGCCGAAGACGTTTTCGCGGAATGGCTTCGAGGTGGCGGTGTAGACATGGACGATCGCCCGCCGCGCGCCGGCAAGCGAATCGATCGTCCGGCGGATGAGGTGCTCGCGCGCCTGCGTCAGCACTTCGATGGTGACGTCATCGGGAATGTGCTGCCCCTCGATGAGCTTGCGGACGAAGTCGAAGTCGGTCTGCGAGGCAGACGGGAAGGCGACCTCGATCTCCTTGAAGCCGATGTCGCAGAGCGTGTGGAAAAGGCGCATCTTGCGTTCGATGTTCATCGGCTCGAACAGCGCCTGGTTGCCGTCACGCAGGTCGGTGCTCATCCAGATCGGCGCGCTGCCGATCGTACGGTCGGGCCACTGCCGATCCGTGAGGCGGACCGGCGGGAACGGCGAATACTTGCTGGCGGGATTCTTCAACATGCTGGGGCTCCTCGAATGCTCTGCTCTGATCCATTGACGGTTGGGATGATACCTGCGATGAGCCGGCACGTGCTTGCGTTCTTGCCACAAATATCGATCGATACCGGCAGAATATTGCGTTCTCGTACTATCCTGTTAGGATTTCTGCCTTTCCGTCACTTGGACAGGCAATCGGATGCAACTGGATCGTTTCGACCGCAGGATCCTGCAGGTGCTGCAGGAGGATGGGCGGATCAGCAACCAGGATCTCGCCGAGCGCATCGGCCTGTCGCCTTCGCCCTGTCTGCGCCGCGTGCGTGCGCTCGAGGAAGCGGGTGCGATCGTCGGCTATCGGGCGCTGGTCGACCCGCGAGCACTCGGCCTGTCATTGATGGCGTTGATCCACATATCGATGGACGAGCACACACCGGAGCGCTTCAGCCAGCTCGAAGCGGCGATCCGTGAGATCCCGGAGATCGTCGAATGCCTGCTGATCACCGGGCAGGCTGCCGATTACCAGCTCAAGGTGGTGGTGCGCGACATGGACGCCTACCAGGATCTGCTGCTCAACCGGATCACCGGCATCAAGGGGGTGACCGGGGTGCATTCGAGCTTCGTGCTGCGGCGTGTGGTGGACCGCACGGCGCTGCCGGTCGGCGAGCGATGAGCATCGAGACGCTGCTCTACTGGGTCGGCGTGGCGGCGGTGGCGGTCAATGCGCTGACCGGTGTCCTCGATTCGGCGCGCCGGCAGATGGACCTCATCGGTGCGTTGCTGGTAGCCGTGGCGACCGCCCTGGGTGGCGGCACCGTCCGCGACCTGCTGCTCGATCGCAAGGTCTTCTGGGTGGTCGACCAGACCTACCTTGCCGTCGCCCTCGGCGCGGCCGTGCTGACCTTCTTCGTAGCTCGCGCCTGCCGCGTCCCGCCGCGCCTGTTCCTGATTCCCGACGCCATCGGCCTGGCGCTGTTCACCATCGTCGGCACGCAGGTGGCACTGCAGTGGCACGCCCCTTGGCTGGTGGCGAGCCTGATGGGGGTGATCACCGGCGCCGTCGGCGGCGTCCTGCGCGACGTCCTGTGCAATGACGTCCCGTTGATCTTCCTGCAGGGCGAACTCTATGCTTCGGCGGCATGGGCCGGGGCACTGGCGATGATCGCGCTGCAGGCGGCAGGCGTCGCACCCGTCTATGCGTCGTGGGTCGGGATGGCGATCGTTCTCGGCCTGCGCCTGGCGGCGATGCATTTCCGGCTCGTGCTGCCGACCCTGCCGCAGCAGCGGAAGGGCTGAGGGATGGCGGGCGGCGGCGCATCCGCAGCCAGCATGCGTCGAGTGGCGGAACGCCGTCGTCGCGGGCGTCAGGACCCTTGACCAGTGGCTGCCGTCGCTTCTCCCGCCGGCGGGGAATACGAAGCGGCTTCCTGGAAGAGCCAGTCGCGAAAGGAGACGACCGCCGGCTGCTCCTCGTCGGCGGGACGCGAGAGGAAGTAATAGGCCAGCGGTGACTCGATGATCGTCGTGAACAGCCGCAACAGGCGGCCATTCGCGAGATCGTCGACGGCCAGCGTGTGTCGGGCGAGCGCGACACCCTGGCCGGAGGCAGCGGCCATCAGCATCAGGCTGGAATCGTCGAAGATGGCGCCACGTTGCGGTTCGTCGATGACCAGCCCCGCTGCGCTGAACCAAGGCAGCCAGTGCTCGTCCGGGGATCGCAGGAGGGGCAGGGTGATCAGTTGCGCCGGGCTGTTCAACTCGTGGCGACGGTGGAAATCCGGTGAGCAAACCGGATAGTACCAGTCCTTCATCAGCAGCCGGCAGTTCAACCCGGGGTAGCGACCGTGACCGAAGCGCAGCGCGACGTCGGCTTCGCCACCCTTGATGTCGGCCAGGCGCGCGCTCGACTGCACCTCCACGTCACATTCGGGGTGACGGGCGATGAAGTTGCCCAAGCGTGGCAACAGCCAGCGAGCAGCGAAGGAGGGCATGCAACTGACCCGCAGACGGCGATAGACGCGGCTCGCAAGCAACCGGTCCGTTGCCTGGTCGATGTCGGCAAAAGCGCGTGCCAGTTCCTCGGCATAGGCAGCGCCGTGTGCGGTCAGCCGCAGGCCGCGGCCATGACGCTCGAAGAGGGCGATCCCGAGGTGGTCCTGCAACTGCCGCAGCTGATGGCTGACGGCACCGTGCGTCAGATGGAGCGCAGCCGCGGCACCGGTGACGCTCTGGCTACGCGCCGCGGCGACGAAGACGCGCAGGCTGCCGAGTGCTGGCGTACGTCTGTGATCCGACAAATCTTCTCACATGTCAGGTGAAAACATTTCCATTGTAGCGGCGCCGCCGGCGGCTGAGAATGGCGTTGCCGGTTTCGCAGGGGCCGGTGTCAGGAAAGGGAACGGAAAGGAGAATCTCATGGCAGTTCGCACACCATCAATCGAGTTCGCAATCGGTGCCAGCGAGGCAATGTCGCTCGAAGGCATCGCCGGCTGGACCCTGAGCGCGGTCAGCGATCGCATCTGGCTCACCGAAGAGAACGGCGGTCACGACGTCTGGTTGCTGCCTGGCCAGCGTCACCTCATAGCCAGTAACGGCCGCGTAGTGGTCGAGCCCTGGCACGGCAAGGGCGGCGGCGCGTGCGCAGCGAAGTTCCGGCTGCTGCCGCCGCTGGGTTCCTGCTGGCGCGGATGGCGCCTGCCCGGGTTGCGGCCGAGGAGCGCGGCCGTTGCTTGCGCCTGAGAGGTCCTGCAGACGGCCTCGGCCGGCGCGGCCGCACCGCGAATTCATGGCCATCGCCGGCTCGTGTCGCAGCCGGCGGGCAGCAGACCCACTTCGATTGGAGACTGAACATGACGCAAACGACGAACAGCGGGCAACATCAGTTGCTCGGCCTCTACGATTCGCCTTTCGTGCGCCGGGTGGCGGTGAGCATGAAGCACTACGGGATCCCGTTCGAGCATCTCTCGCTCTCGGTCTTTCGTCATATGGACGCGATGCGACCGCTCAATCCGCTGTTCAAGGTGCCGATGCTGACGCTGCCCAACGGCGAGCGACTGTACGAGAGCGCCTACATGCTCGATTATCTCGACGAACTCGCCGTCGAGCGCCACATCACCCCGCTGACACCGCGCAGCGGCGCCGAACGCCGCCAGATCCAGCAGTTGATGGCGCTGGCGATGCTCGGTACGGAAAAGGCGGTGGCCATCGAGTACGAACGCAAGCGCCCGGCCGAGCAGCAGTGGGCCGAGTGGACGAGTCGCCTGCGCGAACAGATGCGGCAGGCGTTCACGATGCTCGAGGAGCGCCTCGACGGCGACTTCCTGTTCGCCGGTCGCCTGACGCAGGCCGACATCTCGACGGTCGCCGGAATCGGCTTCATCCGCTACGTGCTGCCACACGAATGGCCGGCAGCCAATTATCCAGCGCTCGAGGGCCTCGTCGCGCGACTTGAGGCAAGTGCGGCCTTCACGGCGGTGCCGATCGAGAAGTAGTGCGCGTTGCACGGAGCCGCTCGCCCGCCAGCCACCGCGCCCGCCGCGTCACGCAACGCCGTTACGCCTGGTCGCACGACGTGATCGGGCGATCACCACGGATCCAGGGGTCAACGTCGAACTGCCGCTTGACTCATAGGCCGTGCGGCGCGGCCGCTCCGGCCGGCGGCTCGTGGCGTTGCGCGGCAGGCTGCGCGCAATCCGCATGTGCGCTCGCGCATCCGCCCGAACGGCCCCGTCATTCGCGCGTAGGCGCCTTGTTCCGTGGCTTGGGCGTGACGACCTTCCGCACGACGTTTCTGGCATGGGCAGCGGCCGGTTCCGGTTTCTCCAGAGCAGCAACCCATTCTCCGATCTGGCGATAGACGCGAGCATCGGTCAGCAGGGCCATGTGGCCAAGCCTGCCCAGCGTCGCCGTCTGCACGTCGCTTGCAGCCGCCGGAGCGGTAGCGCTGCCGAGCGAAACCAGTCCGTCGCCCAGCAAGCGGCCAAAGCGCTGTTCGACGTCTTCGGCCAGGCTAGCGCCGAGAAAACGGTAGGCGATGTGAGCGGCTGCCGGATGCACCCGCGCAGCGCCTGGGCCGTGTCGCAGATCCTGGATGCCCTGACTGCGCGCTGTAGCGATGCGGGCGATCGGTTGCGTGACCGTCGATACCTGCAGGGCCGAGGTGACCAGGTGACCCAGCCGCTCGAGGGACGAGCCGAGTTGTGGCGCGCCGAGGCAGATCAGCATGCGGGTGGCCAGCGGCCAGCGCATGCCAGCGGCGGCGGCCTGCTCACAGGCTGCCATCGCCACCAGGCCGCCCATGCTGTGACCGATGATGACCAGCTCGCTGTCCGCTGGCGCCGAGGTGGTGATGAGCTGCTCGATCAGGGCAGCCAATTCGCCGCCATTGCGACTGATCGGCAAGCCGCTGTTGTAGCGCAGGTAGAGCGGCGTGTAGCCCAGGTCGGCCTGCAGTTGCTGCCCGAAATCGACGGTCGTCGTACCGTCCGCGCGTCCCGGGCGTGGTCGCCAGGACGATTGGTCGCAGGCAAGGCCGTGTACGAAGACGCACAGGCGCCGTCCGACAGCCGGAAACGGATGGCTGCCAGGCGTGAGGGTGGCACCCTCGTAGTGCAGCGTCATGACGATCGCCAGGCGGTTCTCGTTGGCGGCGAGATGATCGCCAAAGACTCCGTTCAGGGCAGCATCCATGCGCGTGGCGAGTCGACGCGGCGCTTCGCCGGAGGGCTGCTGCACTCGCCGTTCCTCAAGGATGGCAGCGGCGTCAAGCAGGACGCCGCTGCCGTGGTGGATCGCCTGATACACGCCGGCGACGATTCTGTCGTGCGCGATCTGTACGAGTCTCGTCGGACCAGCGAGGAAGGGAACGCGCCGCAGGGCAGAGAACGGCTTGCTGGCGATTGCCTGATGCATCTCGCGTACGCGCGCCGCGGTCTGCTGCACCGCGATCTTGGCAGCCTGGCTGCGTCCGGCGCGCGGCTGATGGCCGGCGGCCTTGGTCTTTACCGGTGACATGGTGCGGTGTCCTTGACGTCGAGTTGCGAAGCCATCGCAGTATAGGGCAGAGCCGCGGCTCGTGGCGACGGCCGTTGGCCGACGCTGGGCAGACCGGACGGGCAGAAATCAGCGCTTCCTCAGCGGCCCTCGGCACGGCAGGCGCTCGCCTTCCGCCGCCAGCATGCCGGCTTCTGCAAGGCGGCGACATCGAGCCCGCGCGCGCCATATACCTGCTGCGCCAGCGCCCAGCGGGCACGCTCGGTACGGGTCACGCCAGCAACCTGTTCGAACCACTTCTGGATGGTGTTCATGCTCTGTTCCTCCTTCGTCGGGATGAATGGATCACAACCAGCGACAGCGGGACGAACAGTAGCGCAATACTGTACGTTTGTCCAGTTGTTTTCGACTAGCTCCGCAGGCGATATCCAGTCCTGAAGATCCAGGCAACGATGGCGATGAAGATGGCCAGGAAGGCGAGCGTCATCGCCAGGCTGACCGCCACACTGACGTCGGCGACGCCATGGAAACTCCAGCGAAAGCCGCTGACGAGGTAGACGACCGGGTTGAACAGGCTGATCGTCTGCCAGATCGGCGGCAGCATGCTGATCGAGTAAAAACTGCCGCCGAGGAAGGTCAGTGGCGTAATGACCAGCATCGGCACGAGCTGCAGCTTCTCGAAGTTGTCGGCCCAGATACCGATGATGAAACCCAGCAGGCTGAAGCTCAACGCCGTCAGCAGCAGGAAGAGCAGCATCCAGAATGGATGCTCGATGCGCAGCGGCACGAACAGCGCGGCCGTGGCGAGGATGATCAGGCCGAGGATGATCGACTTCGTTGCCGCCGCGCCGACGTAGCTGGCGGCGATCTCGAGATAGGAGAGCGGCGCCGAGAGCAACTCGTAGATCGTTCCCGTGAAGCGCGGAAAGAAGATGCCGAAGGAGGCGTTGGCAACGCTCTGCGTCAGGACCGAGAGCATGATCAGGCCGGGAACGATGAAGGCGCCGTAGCTGACGCCGTCGATCTCGTCGATGCGCGAGCCGATGGCGGCGCCGAAGACGACGAAGTAGAGCGCGGTCGAGATCACCGGCGAGACGATGCTCTGCAGCAGCGTACGGCGGGTCCGCGCCATCTCGAAGAGGTAGATCGCCCGCATCGCCGGCCCGTTCATCGTTCGTCCTTCACCAGATCGACGAAGATCTCCTCGAGCGAACTCTGCGTCGTCTGCAGGTCGCGGAAGGCGATGCCGGCCGTACTCAGGTCCTCGAGCAGCGCGAGGATGCCACCGCCCTCCGCCTGCGCATCGTAGGTATACGTGAGCTCGCTGCCATCGTGCGACCGCTCGAGCCGATGCGCGGCCAGCGCTGACGGAATCGCCGGCAGCGGCTGCTGCAGTTGCAGCGTCAGCCGCTTCCTGCCGAGCTGGCGCATCAGTTCCGCCTTCTCCTCGACGAGGATGAGTTCGCCCTTGCTGATGACGCCGATGCGGTCCGCCATCTCCTCGGCCTCGTCGATGTAATGCGTGGTGAGGATGATGGTGACGCCGGTGGCCTGCAGCGTGCGCACCAGGTGCCACATGTCGCGCCGCAGGTTGACATCGACGCCGGCGGTCGGTTCGTCGAGGAAGAGAACCTGCGGTTCGTGCGACAGCGCCTTGGCGATCAGCAGGCGGCGCTTCATGCCGCCGGAGAGGGTGCGAATGCGGCTTTCCCTGCGCTCCCACAACGAGAGGTCGCGCAGCAGCTTCTCGAGGTACTGCGGGTTCTCCCGTCTGCCGAACAGCCCGCGGCTGAACGATACCGTCGCCCAGACTGATTCAAAGGCATCGGTGGTGAGTTCCTGCGGCACCAGCCCGATCAGCGAGCGGGCCGCACGGTAGCCGGCGACGATGTCGTGACCGCCGACCCGCACGCTCCCCGAGGTCGCCTGGACGATGCCGCAGATGATGCTGATCAGCGTCGTCTTGCCGGCGCCGTTGGGACCGAGCAGGGCGAAAATCTCTCCCTGGCGGATGTCCAGACTGACGCTGTTCAGCGCCTGGAAGCCCGAGGCGTAGGTCTTGCAAAGTTCCGATACAGCGATGATGGTCTGCATCGGTGCGGCGATGGCAGATCCGGGCCGCTGCAGAGATCCCTGTCGGTCATTCCGGGTCATTTTCCCGCCTCACGCCAGCGTGCCCAGCAACCAGCCGGCAACACCGCCGCCGAGCACGACCAGCCACGGCGGCAGCTTCCAGAACATCAGCCCAACCAGCGCCACGAGCGCCAGGCCGAAATGCTGCGGTGCGTGGATCGCGCTCGTCCACACCGGCTGGTAGAGCGCTGCCAGCAGCAGCCCGACCACCGCCGCATTGACGCCCGACAGCGCCGCCTGCGTGCGGCTGTTGCGACGCAGACGCTCCCAGAACGGCAGCGCACCGACGACCAGCAGGAACGAGGGCGCGAAGATCGCCAGCAGGCAGATGAAGCCGCCCAGCCAACCGGAAGGCGCCTGGTTCATCGCCGCGCCGAGGAACGCCGCAAAGGTAAACAGCGGACCCGGAATGGCCTGCGCGGCCCCGTATCCGGCGAGAAACGCGTCATTGCTCACCCAGCCGGAAGGTACGACCTCAGCCTGCAGCAGCGGCAGGACGACATGCCCACCACCAAAAACCAGCGACCCGGAGCGGTAGAACGCATTCACCATCGCCAACACCTGGTTCGGGAACAGGGTGCTCAACAACGGCAGGCCGAGCAGCAGGACGAGGAACAGCGTCAGCCAGCACAAGGCCACGCGATGCCCGGCGGTGATCGGCAGCGGCTCGTGCACAGCCCCCGGGTCGGGCTTGAAGAGCAGCAGACCAGCGACCGCAGCCATGCCGATCACCCCCACCTGCCCCCAGGCGGACGGCACCAGCAGCACCAGGCAGGTCGCCGCCGCCATGATGGTGACGCGCGGCACGTCCGGACAGAGCGTGCGGGCCATCCCCCAGACTGCCTGCGCGACGACCGCCACCGCCACCACTTTGAGACCGTGCAGCGCGCCGGATGGCAGCGCATCACGGTAGCTGGTGATGCCCAGTGCGAACAGGATCAAGACGATCGCCGACGGCAGCGTGAAACCCATCCAGGCGGCCACAGCACCGGCATGGCCGGCGCGAGAGAGACCGAGCGCGATTCCGACCTGACTGCTCGCCGGCCCCGGCAGAAACTGGCAGAGCGCGACCAGATCCGCATAGCTGCGCTCGCTCAGCCACTGCCGCCGCTTGACGAACTCGTCGTGGAAGTATCCCAGGTGGGCAATTGGACCGCCGAAGGAGGTCAGTCCCAGTCGAAGAAAGATCAGGAAGACAGTCCACAGGTTGCGGTCCCTCGTCGTGACATCGGTCATGGTGGCGTCCTGGTCGGCAACGGTGTCCGAAGATCATATTCGAATTTCGCTCGCGCAACTCGACGACACGGCACGCGGATCATGGAACCGGCGCAGAACTGCCGCGCACCGCCCGTCAGTCGACGAGTGCGATCTCGACGCGGCGGTTGCGCCGGCCTTCGTTGCGGATTCTGAGCACGCGGATGCCGCCGATCTCGGCGATGTTCCTGACGTGCGTGCCGCCGCAGGGCTGCAGGTCGATGCCGGCAATGCGCAGCAGCCGCACGCGCCCGCTGCCCCGCGGCGGCTGGACGCTCATCGTCTTGACGAGATCAGGACGCGCATCGAGCTCGTCGTCGCTGATCCAGACGGTCTCGGTATCGATGCCACGGCCAATCAGCGCGTTCATTTCGCTCTCGATCCGCTGGGCATCGAGCAGGCTCATGTCGATGTCGAAGTCGAGACGAGCGCGATCGGGAGCGATGTTGCCGCCAGTGACGGGTGCAACGACGACGCAGGACATCAGGTGCAGCGCGCTGTGCAGACGCATCAACCGATGGCGGCGCGGCCAGTCGATCGCCAGGGTCAGCAGTTCGCCGACCTGTGGCAACGCCGACCCCGGCGCCGGCACGTGAACGACGGTATCGAGCGCGGCATCGCGGCGCGTGTCGACGACCGCGATGCGTTCGCCCCCGCTGCGCACCAGCAAACCGGTGTCGCCCACCTGGCCACCGCCGAGTGGGTAGAAGATCGTCCGCTCGAGTTCAATCCCCTGCGGGTGCAGCGCCGTGACGCGCGCGCTCGCCGTATGCAGGTAGGCGTCGTCACGAAAAAGCAACTCTGTCGCCATCAGGCCGTCTCCGTGGCAGGGCGGCAGCGGCGACTCCCGGTCATGCGGCACCGAGCGTCGACGGCGCTGCACAACCAGGCAACAGTCACTGCCTGGATTTCCAGCACTCTAGCACGCCCCTTCCTGCAACCAGCTCGGCGGACGTCGCATTTCCTTCCGGTGATGGTCGATTTCCTTTCTGCGGCGACGGTCGTGAAGACCGAACATCCATTGGGCACCGGCGCAGGCGAGCGGTAGCAGGGGCTCGGGTCATCAACAGTCGTTCGCCAGCGCCGCCGGCACGATCAGATCCGCGGCGCACGGGCGTAGCGCGCATCGCGCGTCTCGATGTGGCGGACGAGAAAGGCCAGCAGCTTGCCGGCGTGTCCCGGCAGCAGCATCGTACCACCGGCCCGATGGGTGTCGCGCATGGCCACCAGCGCGTCCAGCATCTCGGCATGGTCGGCGACGTGGTCGTCGAACTCGTCATGACTGTCGAGCCGCATCAACAGTTCCTCGGAAAGGAAATGCGCCTTGCTGAAGTCGAGCAGCCGCTCGAGGATGACGCCGATCTCCTCGTTGGCGGCACGCGCATCGACCGCGGCACAGAGGGCGGCGATCAGCTCCAGTTGGATGCGGTGCTCGCCATCCATCATGGCGTTGCGTGCGGGTGTGGTCGGCAAGTGATCGGGCACGGAGTTCTCCAGTGAAGGTCGCGGGGCATGGCTAACGGTCATTGCGGTTGCGGCCGCCCCGGATGATGAAAGAAGATGCGGGTTGGGAAGCGGCGGGTAGAGGTCGCGCAATAATTTGGCGGTCCGACCCCGCAAGCT
>WBZM01000572.1_pt1 | contig 49124 bp, 46 predicted proteins | sample 5204271 | NCBI WGS metagenome assembly WBZM01 (sample SAMN12344346, study PRJNA552823) | activated sludge metagenome | biome: Activated sludge suspended growth; feature: Nitrification reactor; material: Wastewater; isolation source: activated sludge from nitrification reactor of wastewater... | reverse complement strand
GTAGGCCATCGTACGCACGTGACAGCTCGCCGGAGGCCTCGTTGAACAGGCGAAATGCTTCCGCGAGCGCCACAGGGTTGCCCGGGGCGTTCGTGTCGTCGGCAATTTCGCTGAGCAGGGCAGTGTTGGTCATGGCGTCGGGCCATTGCGGGATTCCGGCAGCGTAGCAACGCGCGGTCAAGCCCCAGGCGCAGAACAGGCGGCAAAAAATGCCGCAAATCGTCCGCAATGCCGAATGGCCGGAGCAAGACAATTCTCGGCGATGGCGTCACCTGCAAGGTCCTGCGACCCGTGACGGATTTCACGCCGTGACAGGCAAACCAGCCAGTCGGTGCCATCGGGGGGACGGTGGGGGCGAATAGGGCTGGAAAGGCCCCGCTTATCGACCCACCGGCAATGTTTGCCGGCCCCCAGAATCGCATCTAATCAGTAAGAAACCGAGAGTCTTCCATGGCAAGCGATCAGGCAACACTTCCAGCCCCAGCCGCGGCGGCATTGCCGGCACCGCTGGCGTTCATCAGCCAGCTCTCCATGCGACAGAAGCTCGCCGGCATGGCGGCGGTGGCATTGGCGATCGCAGTTCTGACCGGGCTCTGGCTGTGGAGCCGTACGCCGGATTATCAGGTGCTGTTCTCCAATCTGAACGAGAAGGACGGGGGCGCGATCATCGCGGCGCTTCAACAGCAGAACGTGCCCTACCGTTTTTCCGAAGGCGGCGGTGCGATCCTCGTGCCCGCCGGACAGGTGCACGACGTGCGCTTGAAACTCGCCTCGCAAGGGCTGCCGCGCGGCGGGCTGGTCGGCTTCGAGCTGATGGAAGCGCAGAAACTCGGCCTGTCGCAGTTCGCCGAGCACATCAACTACCAGCGCGCACTCGAAGGCGAGCTTGCTCGTTCGATCCAGTCGCTGTCCGCGGTCGATGGGGCGCGCGTGCATCTCGCCATTCCGAAACAGACCGGCTTCCTGCGCGACGAACAGAAGCCGACGGCTAGCGTGCTGGTGAACCTTCGCGGCGGTCGGGTGCTCGAGCCGACGCAGGTTGCCGGCATCGTTCATCTCGTGGCCTCCAGCGTGCCCGAACTGTCTCCGTCCGCGGTGTCTATCCTCGATCAGAACGGCAAGCTGCTGTCGCAGAACAAGGATGGCGGGCGGGATGCCGGCCTCGACCCGACGCAGCTCAAATATGTCGAGGATCTCGAACAGGGCTACATCAAGCGTATCGAACAGATTCTGACGCCGATCACCGGGCCGGGAAACCACCGTGCGCAGGTCACGGCAGATGTGGATTTCGACCGTGCCGAGCAGACTGCAGAAACGTATGCGCCCAATCCTGCGGACAAGGCGGCAATTCGCAGCCAGCAGTCGCAGGAGCAAACGACGCGCGAGGCGGGGGCCACCGGTGTTCCCGGTGCGCTGTCGAACCAGCCGCCCGCGCCCGCCACGGCGCCCCTCACGACGCCTGCGGCGCCAGGAACGCCGGGCGCAGCGAACCAGGCGCCGCCTCTGAACGCGTCGAAGAATGCGACGATCAACTACGAGGTGGACAAGACGGTGCGCCACGTCAAATCGGCGGTCGGCTCAGTCAAGCGGTTGTCCGTCGCGGTCGTGGTCAACCACAAGTCCGAGAAGCTTCCCGACGGAAAGGTGAAGACCGTGCCCCTGACCGAGGCAGAGATCAAGCAGATCACGGATCTGGTGCGCGAAGCGATGGGCTTCAACAAGGATCGCGGCGACACCCTCAACGTGGCCAGCTCGCCGTTCCGTGCGGCCGACCCGGAGACGCTGCCCGAGTCGCCGTTCTGGAAGTCGCCCGAGTTCATTTCGCTTGCGAAGGATCTGTTCAAGTATGCGTTGTTCGCCGGTGTCGCCCTATATCTGGTGTTCGGGTTGATCAAACCGCTGGTGCGCCAGATGACGACGCGTGAAGAAGCGGACGAGGACCAGTCGGTGCGCGACGTCACGCCCGACGAGGATGCCGTGGTTGCCCTGTCGGGGCCGGGCGGCGCCCAGCTGCCAATGACCTTCGAGCAGAAACTGGCTCAGGCGAAGGAACTGGCGAAATCCGACCCGAAACTGGTCGCCAACATGATCAAGGAGTGGACCAATGGCGGACAAGGATGACGGCTTCGAGAAGGGCGCGCTGCTGCTCGTCTCGCTGGGTCCGGACGAGGCGGCCGAGGTGCTCAAGCACCTTGGGCCGAAAGAGGTGCAGAAGCTCGGCTCTGCCATGGCAACACTCCCTGCAGCGCCGCGCGATCGCGTCGAATCGCTGCTCGACGAGCTGACGACGCATGCAAGCAAGGGCGCGCCCGTCACGGCCGACGAGCAGATGATCCGTTCGATGCTGACCAAGGCGCTTGGCGACGACCGGGCTGCCAACCTGCTGTCGCGCATCCTGTCCGGCGGCGACACGGCGGGCATCGAGGGACTGAAGTGGATGGACGCGGGAACGGTCGCGGATCTGATCAAGAACGAACATCCGCAGATCATCGCAACCATTCTGGTCCATCTCGAGTACGACCACGCCGGCGAAATACTCAAGTGCTTCACCGAGCGCCTGCGCAACGATGTCCTGTTGCGGATTGCCACGCTCGACGGCGTACAGCCGGCGGCACTGCGCGAACTCAACGATGCCCTGTCGCGCGTGATGGCGGGTGCGGCATCGATGAAGAAGACGGCGCTCGGCGGTGTCAAGACGGCTGCCGAGATCCTCAATTTCGTCGGTTCGGCCGCCGAGACCGCGATCATCGACAACGTGCGCGAGTACGACGCCGATCTGGCGCAAAAGATTCTCGACGAGATGTTCGTGTTCGAGAACCTGATCGACCTCGACGATCGCGGCTTCCAGGTTCTGCTGCGCGAGATCCAGTCCGATTCGCTGATCGTGGCGCTCAAGGGGGCGCCGCCCGAGTTGCGCGAGAAGGTCTTCAAGAACATGTCGCAACGTGCCGCCGAAATGTTGCGCGAAGATCTCGACTCGCGCGGCCCAGTACGCCTGTCCGAAGTCGAGGCGGAACAGAAGGAGATCCTCAAGACCGCTCGCAGGCTGGCTGAAGAAGGCCAGATCCAGCTGGCCTCCAAGGGCGCCGAGGACGCCTTCGTCTGATCATGGGCACCGCAAAAGTCACGCCGTTGCGTCCGGAGAGCGAGCAGCGCTACCGCCGTTGGGAACCGATGCGCTTCGAGGCCGGTACGCCGGTCGACGCCGCACCGCCCGATCTGCCATCCGTGCAGGAGGCAGTGGTGCCCGAGATCCGTCTTCCGACCGCAGACGACATCGAACGCATGCACAACGAGGCGGCCGAGGCCGGGCACCGTGCCGGTTTCGAGAACGGCTACGAGGAAGGCACCGCACGCGTACGCATGGAAGCGTTGCAGATCAATACATTGCTCGAGCAGTTCGAACGCGCCGTGAGCGAGTTCGATCAGCAGGTCGGCGAGTCGCTGGTTCAACTTGCGCTCGAGGTCGCGCGCCAGGTTTTGCGGCGCGAACTCAAAACCCAGCCGCAAAGTCTCCTCGACGTGGTGCGGGAGGCGCTCGCACAACTGCCGCACCAGCACGTCAACATCCATGTCCATCCCGAGGATGCGCAACTGGTGCGGACGCACCTCGCGGATCAGGTCATGCACGCGGCCCACAGGGTACGCGAGGATGCGACGCTGACTCGCGGCGGATGCAGGCTCGACGTTGCCGGCACCCAGGTGGACGCGACGGTCGAGACGAGATGGAAGCGCGTCGTCGAATCACTGGGTTTGCGCGACGACTGGTCGGTTTCTGCGGAGCGCCGCGCGGAGCAGCCCTGATGCCGATTCTTACCGAGGCCTGGAGCGGGCATCTTGACGGATGCCGCAAGCTGGTTGCAGCCGCAACGCCCTATGCGACCTGCGGCACGCTGACACGCATCAACGGACTGGTCATGGAAGCCAACGGCATCAAGTTGCCGTTGGGGAGCGGCGTGCGCGTGGCTGTTGGCGGCGGCGGCTTCGTCGAAGCCGAAGTCGTCGGATTCCACGGCGAAAAGCTATACATGATGCCGACAGACGATGTTTTTGGCCTTGCGCCGGGGGCGCAGGTTGCGCCGTTCGAGGCGAGTCACGCCAGGCCGCGAGTCGGCGAGCGCATCTTCGCGCGTCGGCGTGTGCAGGACCGTGCCAAGCACCTGCCCGTGGGCGTCCAGTTGCTCGGGCGCGTGGTCGATGGGGCAGGGCGTCCGCTCGACGGCATGGGGCCGCTCAACACGACGGAGTTGCGCTCGCTCGCGAGCCGACCGGTCAACCCGCTGCAGCGCGCGCCGATTGACCGTTCGCTGGATGTCGGCGTGCGGGCGATCAATGCACTGCTGACCGTCGGTCGCGGTCAGCGCGTCGGCCTGTTCGCCGGGTCGGGTGTTGGCAAATCGGTCCTGCTGGGCATGATGGCGCGCTATACCTCGGCGGAGGTGGTCGTCGTCGGACTGATCGGCGAACGCGGACGCGAGGTCAAGGAGTTCATCGAGCAGATCCTCGGCGCGGAAGGCCTGCGACGTTCGGTCGTGGTCGCGGCGCCCGCCGACACCAGTCCGCTGATGCGGCTGCAGGGCGCGGCATACGCCACGACGATTGCGGAGCACTTCCGGGACCAGGGTCGCCAAGTCCTGCTGATCATGGATTCGCTCACACGCTATGCGATGGCGCAGCGCGAGATAGCACTGGCGATCGGCGAACCGCCGGTCACCCGGGGTTATCCTCCCAGCGTTTTCGCCCGTCTGCCGCAGCTCGTCGAGCGTGCCGGCAATGGTCCGGACGGCGGCGGGTCGATCACGGCGTTCTACACGGTGCTTGCCGAGGGCGATGACCAGCAGGATCCGATTGCGGATTCGGCGCGCGCGATCCTCGACGGCCATTTCGTGCTGACGCGAACGCTCGCAGAGGCCGGTCACTATCCGGCGATCGATATCGAACAGTCGATCTCGCGTGCCATGCACGGGCTGGTGAAGCCGACGCACTTCGATCTGGTGCGCCGGTTCAAGCAGCTCTATTCGCGCTACCAGCGCTCCCGTGACCTGATTGCGGTCGGCGCCTATGCGCCCGGGGCAGACCCGCTGCTCGACAAGGCGGTTGCGATGTACCCGCAGATCGAAGCCTATCTGCAACAGAAGATGAACGAGTGCGAGAACTACGAAGATAGCGTGGTCAAGCTGCACCGGCTGTTCGATCAGGCACTGTGACATCGGGATAGGCCATGGCGACGAATCGGCTTCCGCTCGACACGCTGCTCGAACTGGCCCAGGCGCGTACCGACGAGGCGGCCAAGCGGCTCGGGCAGCTTATCGCGGCGCAGAGCGAGGACTCCCGCAAGCTCGAACTGCTGCAGCAGTACCGCGCCGACTACCAGGCACGATTCGTCGCCCATGCACGCAACGGCATGCGCCCCGAGGAATGGGCGAACTACCAGTCTTTCCTCGCCAAGCTCGACGCGGCGATCGATCAGCAAGCGCGCATGTGCCAGATTGCGCAGTCGCGAACCCAGGATGGCCAGAAGAACTGGCTGGAACAGCGCAACCGCCACAAGGCATTCGACACCCTGGCTCAGCGCCAGGAGAGCGAGGAGGCGCGCAACGCGGCGCGCCAGGACCAGAAGGCAGCAGACGAGCATTCTGCCAAGCGCTTCAAGAATGGTCTCGAGGACACCATCGATACCGGTGGCACGTCGCTTGCTGATCGCTACAACAACTGACGTTGCAATTGGAGAACGACATGCCCAGTCTCGCCCTGCCTCCGGTCTCTGCCGCCTTGCCGGTTCCTGCCAGCGCCAACATGGCGGGGCAGGAGGCGGCCGGGGTCGACGGAGCTCAATCATCGGCTGAAAGCGGCGAGGGTGGGTCGCCATTCGCTGCGGTGCTGAACCGTCAGATCGCGGCTGCGGGCGAGGGTGCGAAACTCACGCCGGACTCCGAGGGACTGACAGCGGCCGCGGAAGAAGCGAGCAACGATCCGTCGGCGCAGACTGGAGCCGACCTGTCGGCGTTGCTGCAAGGCCTGCTGCTGCCTCTCGGGCCTGCTTCCGCCACGAAAGCGACCCCGGCAATGGCTGCGTCGGAGGCGGCACCGGCCGAGTCAATGCAGGCGGGACGGTCGCTCCTCATGTTCCCGGCCGTGTCGGATGGTGACACGGTCGAGCCCGACGCGCTGGCCTGGATGGAAGCGCAATCGCGCACGCCAAGCGACGTGTTTGAGAAACAGCGCGGGGCAGGCGAAGCTGCGGCATTTCTTGACGCCGAAACCGGCAATCCGGTAGCGGCAGATTCTGCCGCCTTGCCGGTCTCGTCCGGGGCACCTCCGGGCATGCAGCATCTAACGCATGTGCCGCAGCAGTTGCGCGAATCGGCCGATCCGGCTCGCGAACGGATGATCGTCAGCACGCCGGTTACATCACCCGGCTGGGCCGAGGATCTGGGGAACAAGGTGTCGATGCTGATCGGCAAGGAACTGAGTTCGGCCGAACTCGTCCTGACGCCACCTTCCCTCGGGCGAGTCGAAGTACAGCTGACGGTGGCTGGCGACCAGACCAGCGCGGTATTCGTGGCGGCCACGCCGGCAGCTCGTGATGCCCTGGAGCAGGCCTTGCCGAAACTGCGCGACTTCCTCGCCGATGCTGGCATCAACCTTTCGCAGGCGACCGTGGGCGGGGAGTCCTCGCGCGGCAGCGGACGGCAGGACGGGCCACCGCAACGACATTCAGGTGGCGCAGACGTCGCTGTTTCCGGAGCGGACGGCGCTGCCGTTGCGGCCGTTTTGCGGCGGGTGGACGGGATGGTGGACACGTTCGCCTGATTTGCCGGGCGGATCCTCCGCTATTTCACCCTAAAGCTGAGCGCTCCGGGTTCGATAATAAAGAAAACCGTCAGGAGTTGACCCGATGTCCAAAGCAGCCGCCGCGACAGCCGATGGCGAAGTCGCACCCCCGAAGAAAAAGAGCAAACTGATCCTCTTCATCGGGATTGGCGTGCTGGTGCTCGCGCTCGCGGGCGGCGGAGCGTTCTTCATGCTTTCCAAGAAGAAGGCTGCCGAGGACGAAGGCGACACCGAGGATGGTCACACGCCAGCCAAGACTGCGCATGCGAAGCCCAAGGGAAAACCGGGCACGCCGCCGACCTTCGTGCCGATGGAGCCCTTCACCGTCAATCTTCTGCCGGAGAACGGCGAACAGTATCTGCAAGTCGTCGCGTCGCTCAAGATCGAGGACGCGCACGTCGGCGAAGACCTCAAGGTCTATATGCCCGAACTGAGGCACCGCGTGTTGATGCTGCTGTCCGGCAAGAAGGCCTCGGAGCTTCAGGGCGTCGATGGGCGCGAAGCGCTCGCCGAGGAAATCATGTCTGCTGCAAACGAAGTGCTCGGCTTCGGTTCGAAGCCGAGTCGCAAGGGCACAGCCGAGGAATCTAAGGGACGCAAGGAGCCGGTCGAGGGGCCTGTAGTTTCGGTTCTATTTACGTCGTTCATCATTCAATAACTGATTCGACAACCCAATGTCGCAGGATTTTCTTTCACAGGACGAGGTCGATGCGCTCCTCAAGGGCGTGACCGGCGAGGCAGACGAACCGCTGGCCGAGGAGACATCTGACGGCGTCCGGACATACAACCTCGCGACACAGGAGCGCATCGTCCGCGGGCGCATGCCAACGCTCGAACTGATTCACGAGCGTTTCGCCCGGAACCTGCGCATCGGACTGTTCAACTACATGCACCGAACGGTGGAGATCTCCATCGGCCCGATCCGCGTGCAGAAGTACGGCGAGTTCGTGCGCAATCTGGTGGTGCCCACGAACCTGAATCTGGTTCAGGCCAAGCCCCTCCGCGGAACCGGCCTGATCGTGTTCGATCCGAATCTGGTGTTCCTCGTTGTCGACAACATGTTCGGGGGCGACGGCCGCTTCCATACGCGTGTCGAGGGTCGGGAGTTCACGCCGACCGAGCAGCGCATCATCCACGGCCTGCTGGGGGTGGTCTTCGCGGAATACGAGAAGGCGTGGCAGCCGGTTCACGAACTGAAGTTCGAGCATGTACGTTCCGAGATGAATCACCAGTTCGCGAACATTGCGACACCGTCGGAGATCGCGATTGCGACGACGTTCACGCTGGAGTTCAGCGGCGCGACGGCCGACATGCATGTGTGCTTTCCCTATTCGATGGTCGAGCCGATCCGCGACGTGTTGAACAGCACCACGCAGAGCGACCAGACCAACCACGACACGCGTTGGACCGGCACGCTGACCAGCCAGCTTCAGTCGGCGGAAGTGAATCTGGTCAGCATGCTCGGATCGTCCACCATTTCGCTGCGCCAGATTCTGAGCATGAAAGTGGGGGATGTGATTCCGATCCAGATTCCCGAGCGCGTTTCCGGCGCAGTAGACGGCGTGCCGGTGGTCGAGTGCCAGTACGGTATCCAGAACGGTCGATATGCGCTCCGTGTCGAACGCTTTGCGAATGAATCGTTGTCCTTGTCTGCCTGGTCAGGAGAAAAGCATGTCTGAAACCGTGGAAGAGCAACAAGTCAGTGACGATGATTGGGCTGCGGCCATGGGCGAGCAGGCTGCTGCCGAGGCGGCAGCCACGGCCAGCAGCGTCACGCAACAGGCCGCCAGCGCAGCATCGGCGCTGTTCCAGAATTTCGGCGACAGCGGTTCGAAGTCCGGCACGATGCAGGACTTTGACCTGATTCTGGACATCCCGGTACAGATGACGGTCGAGCTGGGGCGTACCAAGATATCGATACGGAATCTGCTTCAGCTTGCACACGGATCGGTGGTCGAGCTGGACGGACTGGCTGGCGAGCCAATGGACGTCATGGTCAACGGCACGTTAATTGCCCAGGGCGAGGTGGTGGTCGTCAATGACAAGTTCGGTATTCGCCTTACCGACATCATCACGCCGTCGGAGCGAATGCGTAAACTCAATCGCTGAATCGAGTCTCCTCCCGCGTTCTGAATGGAATCGGGATTCGGGCGGCCCATGCGGCCGCCTCTTGTTTTTCTGCCTGTACCCTCGAGCAGCCGGATCAGCGCGATCGAACGGTGCGACCCCGCTCGACGCGAAGGATGTACCGCTGGATCATGGACACCTGCGAGTCTGGCAGGTGGATGAACTGGCAACCTGCGCGCAGCATCGGACGGCCATCGGTTGCACTGATGCGGAACACGTTGCGTACCCGCATCTTGGTTTCGATCACGCCGATCTCGGGCAGGTTGATCCGGCAGTTGTGCAGCTCCCGGTCCGGTTCGAACACTGCGCCTTCGGGTGGCACCATCACTGCGAGGCCGCCACCGCTGATGTCGAGCACCGTTGCTTCGACACGCAGTTCGCTGCTGCTGTCCGTCGTTACGACGATGCTGCATTTGACACCCTGGGTGGCGGGTGTCGCCAATCGATAGTACTCGCGGCGCTGGAGCCGGAGAATGGCGTCGGGCACTCTTGCCCTGAACGACCGGGCGCCCGAAAGGTCGAACGGCGTCGCCGCGCCGAGCGTGAACTGGATCTTTACCTTGTCCAGCTGGGTCGTGCACGTGATGGCGTCGGAGGACGCCACCTTGGCGTTCATTGCTTCGTCGGCGCCCCAATCGAGAAACAGTTGGCTCTGGTCCTCCGAAAGGGCGAGAAGCGTGGACAGCATGAAATCTCCGGTCGGGCCGAAGTACACGCTCACCAACGCACGCCCTTCGATCAGGCCGCGGAGTATGAAGCGAATCTCCCGCGGGTCGCGCAGGATGTAATGCGCGTAATCATCCGATTTGAGCAATTCGAAGCGCAGCGGATTGGGTTCGGTGCGATTCATCGACGGGTCCGGCGATATGGAGTTGGCAAGCATGTTAGCGAAGCAGTTTATAGCACGTGCCAGTCCTCCGTGACGATGAGAAATGGCGCAGGGATTGCGCTCAGATCGACGGCAGGGCAGGCGGGGGGCCGGGCATGACGCCGGACTCCACTCGATAGAGCCAGGCGAGGAGTTCGGCAATCGCGACATAGAGTTGCGGCGGGATGTGCTGATCGAGGTCTACCTGCATCAGCAGGGCGACCATCTCCGGCGATTCGTGGACGAAGATGCCCGCTTCCCGGGCGCGCTCGATGATCTGTTCGGCAACGAGTCCGCTGCCCTTGGCGACAACACGCGGTGCGGCATCGTTGCTCCCATACCGGAGCGCAACGGCATTCTGGCGTCTGGTTTCACTCATGTCCGGAAACCGTCGCATGGACCAAGCGCAAGCCGGCGGCGTCGAAGGCGGTTGCCAAAGCCGGGCGGGCATCGCGAAGGCGGTCGGATCCATGCTCTTCGGCGTGCAGGCGAATGCCGATGCGATCACCCGTCACCGCCAATTCGGCGCTGATCGGACCCAGGCTGGGCAACTGCAACCGTAGTCTCGTACGCCACTCCCGCTCTGCCCCTTCGATCGGAGGACCGTCCTGGTCATCGGGCGCGTCGATCTCCCATTCCATGAACTGGCCCGGCCATGGCTGCACCTGCCACGCCAGTTGCTGGTTGGCCAGCGTGTCGAGTTGTTTATGGACGATCTCGGTGACGTTCTCGCCGAGATGCGGTCCGGTGCCTACAGTTTGGTGTGTCCGACTTGCCCCCGGAAGTTCCGGTGCGTTGGCAGGCGTGGACAAGGATTCCGGCTCCGCGCCCGGAACAGCAAGGCGGGAGCCCGGCGGCAATTGGGCCTGAGGCTCCGTCCTCAATGCGGCAAGCGGGATCTTGCCCTCAAGCCAGTCGGCCTGATGCGACTCGTAGAACACACCGCTACGCGTAACCGCGTCGCGCAGCGCGGAGGCAATCCGCGACGGCGGCGTTTCGGCGGAGTTCGTCAGCGGAGCACCGCCTGCCAGCGCCACAGGGGGCGTCCGCGTCGTATCAGCGAGCAGTGAGCCGATAAGCTTTGCGGCGCTGGACAGGAGTGGGGAGTCGGAGTGACGCGGCGGATTTTCCGCGAACCGGGCGAGTACCGTTGGCGGCCGGCCCTCCTGCGAGGGCGGGGACTCCCGTCCAGTGACAACAAGGTCGAGTTGGTCGCCGGGCTTCGCGGGAGTTGGAAGCCGCAGCGTCAGTTGCTGGCCCGATGCCTGGGCGCGGTAGGCGCCGTCGGAGTTCCGGTCGAGAATGGTGGCGCGAAAGCGGTCACCCGGCTGAAGCGGTGGCGGGTCTGCCTGGAGCGGCCGGACCGGTTCCGTCGACTGGACGGTCGACTCGGTCAGCATCTTCAACCTGGCGATGAGAGCGCCCGGAATCATCGATCGTAGAGACTGGCGTGCATGCCATGCGGTCAGTAGCCTGCGCCGGTGTACATGCTTCTGGCATTTCGTCCCGGCGTCGCGTCTCCCAGGAACCTTCGCACCTGTTCCATCCAGGGTTCGGTGAAGCTGCGAACCTTGCGATCGTCTGCCAGGATGCGTTTGATCAGGTGCACCTTGTGCGCCCGTTCCGCATCGTTCAGGTTCGCGCCTGCATCTGCTGCCGAGAGCTGGTCGCGCAGACGAGCGACCGTTCGCTCCAGTTCGATCAGTCGATCCCAGTCGCCGACCTCTGCGGCGAGCACCATGTCGCCGGAGATTCCACTCAGGGTTTCATAGAGTTTGAGGGCGCTCATGATCATCCTTTGCGGTATTACGAGGCAGCCCCGGCATTGCCGGCCGAGTGCGGCTTCCCGATCTGTTCCCAAGCTTCCTTCAGTTCGCGCAGCAGTGTCGCAACTTCCCCGAGGGCGCCAATGTCGTTGCGTGCGTTGGCATGCAAAAGGCGTGCGCACATGTAGTCATAGAGAGAGGCGAGGCGTTGGGCGAGTTCGCCGCCGACGTCGAAGTCCAGACTGACCTTGAGTCCGTTGGCGATGATCTCGATCGCCTTCGAGATCGAGGTTCCCTTGAGCGGAATCTCTCCGTTCTCCATGTGAATCCTGGCTGCGTTGATCGATACCAGGGCACCGTCGAACAGCATCAGCGTGAGGCGATGAGGATCCGCCGACGTCACGCCGATCTCGACACCAACGTTCTTGTAAGCCAGTGCGCCGCTTTGGCGTGCAAACATCGTAGTCAGACTCCGGATTGGATATCGATTGTGTATGACTTATCGGCCTAACTGGACGAACTTGATAGTTGCTGCTTGAGGTAAGTGCTGGTTGCGTTCATGCTGGCAATGGTCGTATCGAGTAGCGTGAACTGCGCCCGGTAACGCGCCTCGATCGATGTCATCCTCGTCTCGAGAGCCTCGGTCCGCTTGTCGAGGTTGGAGACGCGCAGGTTCAGGCCTTCCACCTTTCCCGAAACCAGGCCATCCGTGGAGATCATCGACGTGATCCGCTTGTCGATCAGCGCTGCAAGGCCGTCCGCTCCGTTGGTAGTCGCAAAGACGCGCGAAACGCTCTTGGCGGGATTTGCGAGCGCGTCGGTCAGTTTCGACGAATTCACGCTGATGGACCCGTCGCTGGCAAACGTCATTCCAAGCTCGGAGAGCGACGAGAATCCGCCGTTCGATGCAACGTTGCCGAAGGCGCCGCGCAATTGCGACTGGATCGACCGGATGGTTGCATCGCCATTGAGCTCGCCCGCCTTTTTCGTTGCCGGGTCGTATGCAGTCAGTTCGCGAAGTATGCGATTCAGGTCGTTGTAGGCCTTGGCGAAGTTGCCGATGTTGGTCTGCGACGTGCCGGTGTCGGCAGCGACGCCGACCGTCACCGGCGAGCCGATGTTGGTCTTGGTCAGGGTCAGCGTCAGGCCGTCGATGGCATCGCTGACGGTGTTGGAGGCGCGCGTGACGTCGACACCGTTAACCTTGAGCTTCGCGTCGAGTGGCCCAGCCTTCTCGGACATTCCTCCCGCGGTCGCACCGTTGTCGAACGCGATGGCGGACAGACCTCCGTTTCCGCCGCTCTGCGATATCCGGACTGCGTTCTTGGTGCCGGATTCGTTGGACGAGATGAACAACTGCGAACCAGCATCGCCATTGACAATCACTGCGGTGACGCCGGCTTGGGCATTGTTGATCGCATCGCGGATGCCGGCGAGGGTCTGATTGCTGCTGTCGATGGTGATCGACTTGGGCGATTTGTCCGGGTTTGCGGTAAAGGTGGTTCCGCTGTACGACCCAAGCTCCAGGGTCAGCGTGCCGGTGCCGACCACTGCACTGGAGGAGAGGAAGCCCGATTTCGTGAGTTGCTGTGCCTGGGCGAGCTGGCTGACCTCCACCGTGACGCTGCCGACGGCGGCGCCAGTACGCGCGCTAGCCGTGAGAACCGTGCCGTCGGAGACGCTGGCCTTGGCCGCAGCGAACGCCGCGGGGGTCTTGAGTGACGCTGTGGCCGTCTGCAATGCAGAAAGGGCGCCCTGTACGCGCCCGTATGCCGAGATGTCGGCTTTCAATCCGGTCTGCAGCTTTTGTATCTGCGTGATCGGCTGTCTCTCGACCGTCATCAGGTTGGTGATGATGTTCTCGATGTCCAGTCCGGAGCCGACTCCTGCACTGCTGATCGTGGCCACTGTGCTCTCCTTCAGGCTTCCATGCTGAACAGCACGCCCTTCATCTTGTCGAGCGCGCGCCGCAGGGCAAGCACTTCTTCGCCCGGAATCTGGCGAATGACTTCCTTCGTCTTGGAATCCACGACTCTGACGACGGTGCGGCCGGAATCCTTGTCGACCGAGAACTGCAAGTCGCTCGAAACCGTGCTGACGACCTTGCGGATGTCCTTGACTGCCTGCTCCACCTGCTCCTTCGAAGCGGGTTTCTGCTGTTCGGGAAGCCCGGCGGCTTCCGCTACTTCCACTGCTCTCGACACACCCTCGGTCCGCGCTGACGGGCGGTCGGCGGCCACAATGTCAGCCGCTGAACCTGCTCGAGTAATCTCCATTTCTATCTCTCCCGATCTGTGGCAAAGGCGCGAGGCCCCTCAAGGGCTCTCGCGCCTCGCCTTAATCAGCTACTGGCCGGTTAGCGGAGCAGCGAGAGCACGTTTTGCGGCAGTGCATTCGCTTGCGCCAGCATCGCAGTGCCAGCTTGCTGCAGGATCTGGTTGCGAGACAGGGCCGCAGTTTCCGCCGCGAAATCGGCGTCCATGATCCGGCTGCGCGCGGCGCTCTGGTTCTCGACCGAGACCTGCAGGTTCGCGATTACCGATTCGAATCGGGTCTGACGGGCGCCCCAGTTGCCACGTTCTTCGTTAATGGTGTTCAGCGCCGTATCGAGGTTGTCAATCACATTGCCGATGTCGGTCGTAGATGCGCCGCTGCCGATCGAGGCGACGCTGCCGGTGACATCGGTGATTGTCGAGTTCGCATTGAATGCAGTGGAGCCGAAGTTCACGTTGATCGAGTCGTCGTTTGTCGTTCCCGCGCCGACCTGGAAGTTGATCGAGCCCGTCGAAGCGAAAATCGCGGTGCCGTTGAACTTGGTGCCGCCAAGGATGCGGGTGATCTCGGACTGCATCTGGCCGAACTCGGTGTTCAGCGAATCCTTGTCGCTGGCGCTGTTTGTCGAGTTGCGTGCCTGGACTGCCAGTTCTCGCATGCGCTGGAGCGCGTCGCCGACCTTGGCTAGTGCGCCTTCAGCCGTCTGGGCATAGGAGATGCCGTCATTCGCGTTGCGGATTGCGACGTTCATGCCACGCACCTGGGCGTTCATGCGTTCCGCGATCGCCAGACCAGCGGCGTCGTCCTTGGCGCTGTTCACACGCAGCCCGGAGGACAGGCGCTGCAGGGACGTTGCGAGTGCGCCTTGTGAGTTCGTCAGGTTCCGCGACGCGTTGAGCGAGGCAACGTTGGTGTTGATGATCTGAGGCATTTGTTTCTCCTTAGCTTTCTTGCGATGTACCGGAGAACATTGCCGCTACCTTATCCCCCAGGCGTGCGTGCATGTCGCCGACAACTCTGTTTACGTCCGCACCGTGTCCAACTTTAGGATTTGCGCGAGTCTTCAACGTGTTGCGTTCATGTTGCGTGGCTCGCGAGATGCTTGTGGCAGTTATCGGCGGCAGGTACCGCAAATTTAGGATCCGATCCTGATTTGAGAGGGATTAGCCGTTCAATTCGTGGCGTATGTCTCGCATTGTCGGGGAATGTTGTTCCGCCGAACGCTCAAATTCCGGCCGGAACGCCCGTCTTATCGCGGTTTCATGGCGCGAGGGTGAGGCATAGAGTATCGAAGCAAGGTTTGCTGTCGACACTTTCGTCGGCAACCGTCATTCAAGAATCAGGAGCACCCGATGAGTCACATAACCTGCGATGCTGCCGGTCTGGAACGCCTGCTCGACGAACACGCGGCCGGGCGCACCGTGCTCTCGCTCGATTGCTTCGATACGTTGGTCTGGCGCGAAGTCATGACGCCGACAGATGCCTTCTATCGACTTTCGGAGCGTCAGACCTTCGCCCGGTTGGGCCTGACTGCACGCGCCCGTGTCACGGCCGAGTCGGCGGCACGCGCCGCGCGACACATGCGCGATGGTGGTCACGAAGTCCTGCTTGGTGACATCTACCGCGCGGCAGCGCCCGGTGCGGATGATGGGCAGATTGCGCAACTGGTCGCCGACGAATTGGGTCTCGAGAAGGAGATCTGCTTCGCGTTCGAGCCGATGCTTCGCTTGATCCGGCAGGCGAAGGGCAGGGGAATGCGGGTGATCATCGTCAGTGACACGTATTTCGATGAAACACAGCTGCGCGAGCTTCTGTCGAGCGCGTTGTGCGTCGATTCGCTTTCCGGGCTGATTGATGAGGTGTTCTGCTCGAGTCGATTCGGCGTATCCAAATTCAATGGCTTGTTCGGCAAGGTGCTGAGCGAGCTTGGGCAGGGCGCGGAACAAGTCCTTCATGTCGGCGACAACATTGCCGCCGATTTGGCCGGCGCACTCAAATCCGGCATCCGCGGAGTCCATTTCAGCGCGTTCTCGGAAGAGATCGACGAAGTCATGCGCCTCCACGGCGCTGCCGCCAGCGTGCTGGCTCCCGAAGTTCGCCGCGAACGGCCACTGCCGGGGCTATGCCATGCGATCTGGGCGGAACACGCCAACGACAAGGGCGGGGCCCAGCGCATCGGCTACACGATGCTCGGGCCGGTCATGCTTGGCTATGTGCGCTGGGTCGCAGAGCAGGCGCTGGAGTTGAAGCGACGCGGCGAGAAGCCTCATCTCGTGTTCCTGCTGCGGGATGGCTTCTTTCCGCATCGGGTTTATGAGCGCCTGTGCGCCGTTGATCCGCGGTTGGCAGAGATTCCGCACAGCGATGCGGAGATCTCGCGCTTCTCGGGGTACGCCGCATCATTCGAGGATGTGGAGCACGTCAATGAGTACCTGTCGTTCATCGGTGCCAGCGACCGCTACGAGGCATTGTCCAAGCAGTTGCTGCTTCCCTCGAAGACGGCTGCGGCGCTCATCAAGGAAGCCAGGAGTCGTCCGAACGGCTGGCAGGTATTTGCCAAGAGGCTGCGCGAACAGCAGACCATGCGGCAGATTCGCACCGCGAGCGCCGCCTATCGGCGCCGCATGATGAACTACCTGAGAAGCACGGTAGGTGTGAAGGAGGGCGAGACCGTCGTGTTTGTCGACCTTGGCTATGCGGGAACCGTGCAAAGCAAGGTGCAGCCGGCCATGGAGCAGGACCTCAAGGTCAAGGTGCAGGGCGCCTACCTGCTTCTGCGAGATGTCCACACCGCTTTGACCGACAAACGGGGATGGCTGGACCGGCGCGGGATGGATCCGCGGAGCGTGCAGTCGCTGGTCAATCACATCGCCATGCTCGAGCAGTTGTGTACTTGTGACCTGCAAAGCGTCGTCGACTACTCCGAGGATGGCAAACCCGTGCGCCGTACCGGCGAGTTGAGCGATCACCAGGATTCGCTGCGCGACGAAATCCAGATGGCGGCACTGGAATTCGTCGACAAGGCACTGAACGGAAACCCGAATCGCGGGTGGAATCGTCCCGAGGCGGTGCGCGACTGCGGCGCTGCACTACTCGGGCGATTCCTATTTCTGCCGACGCGGGAGGAAGTCACGGTACTGAACGATTTCCACCACGACGTCAATCTAGGGACCAAGGATCTGCTCCGGTTGTTCGACCCGCAGCAGGCCACGGTCGGGCTGCGGCGCCGGGGCCTGATGTACCTGAATGGCAGCAAGCGTCAGACATTGCCGATGGAGCTCCGTCCTCATGGGATCCATCTTCCGCTCACCTTGCTTTCCCAGGAGCGATTCGGCCTGGATCTGCGTGCGAGGGATTTCGGCGAATGCGAACTGTCCATGCCAGTCATGGTTTCGCGTGGCATGGATCTATCGACGCAGAACGTCGAGCTACACATGACCAACGAAGGATTCCTGATGGCTGCCATCGGCGTCGGGCCCTGTGACACGGACCTCGGGCTGATGTTCGGCCACCACTGGAGTTGGGTCCAGCTCGAGCGTATCAGCCTGGTGCCGGTACAGAAGGTCATGGACAACCTGGACGAGAACGACGGTGTGAGCCTCATGTCCGCCCTGTCGTTCGAGAACGTCGAGCGGCGGGGGGCGAGTCTTGTCGAGTGCCCTGATGAAACGGGATTCGTCTTCGTGAAAGTGACAAGCAAGAAGGTCACTCGTCCGGACATGCGCATGGCTTGTGTCGTTGTGTTTCGACCGCTCGAGGCGAGGGAGTCGGAGCCGCTCGGGCAAGGTGAAGTGGCAGGCGAGGCGGCAACAGTCGAGGTGTGACGGAGCGTGCGCTTCCAGCCGAGATTCGATCTTCAAGATTGCGAAAGGGAAAAAATGTCCCAACCATTGCTGATTCATTCTCTCGCGGAGTTCGCGAATGTCACGTTGCCTGCGCTCGAATTGTGCAACGCCAGACGGGTATGCGAGATTGGTGCCGAGCACGGCGGCAACAGCGAGATACTTGCAGGCTGGCTCGAGGGAAATGGCGGCTTCCTGACGTCGATCGATCCTGCTCCCAGCCCGGCTTTTCATGGCTGGCTGGCGAGCCATTCGAAGCATGTATGCCATGTGAAGCGTCCGAGCCTGGAGGCAATACCCACGGTCCAACCGCAGGACGCATGGTTTGTCGACGGCGATCACAACTGGTACACGGTCTACCACGAGCTCGCCGCGATTCATGAAGTCCAGCGGATGGCGGCAAGACCTCTGCTCGTGTTTCTCCACGACGCCGGATGGCCATGGGCGAGGCGCGACCTCTACTATGCGCCGGATCGCATTCCAGGCGAGTTCCGACAGAACCATTCATGGGATCACGGCGTCACGCTCGACAATCCGCATGCGATCAAGGGCGGTTTCCGTGGTTGCGGCGCGTTCGCCGTCGCCATGCGGGAAGGCGGGCCGCGAAACGGCGTGTTGACTGCCATCGAGGATTTCTTCGGCGCACACCCTGATGAGTTCTTCTGGGCGTTCGTGCCCGGGGTGTTCGGACTTGGCATCCTGTTCAGCCGGGACCATCCTGCGGCACAGGGATTGGCGAACCTGTTGGCGCCCCTGCACGAGAATGCCCTGCTCAAGCGGCTGGAATCCAACCGGCTTGCAAACTACCTGAAAGTCATCGAGCTTCAGGATGCGGCAGAGGAGAAGCAGGCGACAGCCTGCGTTTGATCCATGCTGGAATCCACGGCACCGATCCGGCGCATCGTCATAACCGGCGACGTACTGCGGCCACGCGCGGATCGTCCCGGCGATCCGGCATCGCGTCCCAACGTACAGTGGTTGTACCGCCTGCTCGCCTGGCCGCTCTCGCAAGTGACGTCTCTGCCGGTTTCCTGGGTTTCCTGGGGAGAGGGCTTCGACGCAGGGGCGTTCTACCGGTCCGTCGACCTTGCGCCGGATATCGCCGGATGGGCGCGTCTGCACTACGCCGATGCCCTGCCTGCGGCGGCGGAGGCGCTGATCGAATCGGCCTATCGCGATGCCCTGGTAATCGGCTGTGAAACGACGCCCTGTGTGGCCGCTGCGCTGACCCGATTGGGCATACCGTTGCTAGACACGATCGGCCATCCGATCCGATTCCTGGATGATCTGTTGAATGCCTGGCGCTGCAATCATGCGGGAATGGCCAACGCACTGACTGACTTCGAGTACGACGTGGAACTGGCCCGCGCTCAGGCCGGGCTGATCAGCGCCAAGATGGCGTGGCGCCCGCCCCTTGACGCGCCGCAGGATAGTGCGCTGCTGATCGGCCAGGTCGGAAGCGACAAGGCGCTGATCGACCGATCGCGGGGGCGGATACTGGGTTTCGGAGACTTTCTCGAGGCCCTGTTCGAGATTGCGGAACGTCATCCGCGTGTTCTATACAAACCCCATCCTTACGAAGACCGGTTCGGCAATTCTGCTGCGGTCGTCCGGCGCTTCAAGTCGTTTCAGCATGTCTCCTCCAACTACTATTGGCTGGTGTCGCAGCCGCAGATCGGGGCCGTGTATGCAATCAGCTCGGGAACGTGCGCCGAGGCGCCGTATTTCGGCAAGACGGGCAGATGTCTTCACGAGCCGTTGTACCGCACGGATGGCGGCAACGCGGACGAGCGCTTCGGTCTGAGTACACCGGTTCCTGTTGAGCATGAATGGCTCTGGCCGCGATTCTGGGGCGCCGTCCTTGAAAGGGTTTTGCCGGTGTCCGATGGCCCGTTGCGCGAACTCCCGTACCGGGCGAATCGAATCCGGCGTTCCCTCAACGCCGACTGGAACTTTGGCGAAGTCGATGCAGTTGTCACCCAGGATCTGCCCTGACGAAAGTCAGGATTACCAAGGATGTCCGCGATGAACGTAGCCGACGCGAAGGCCTTCTCGATCCTTTCCAAATCCGATGGGGCCGCCTTGCGCCAACGAGCGCTCGAAGCCTACGCGAGCGGCGACGTCGCGCAGGCGCAGCGCTATTTCGAACTCGCCCTCGATGCGAATCCGCTGGATCCGGATACGCTCGCGGACCTTGGGGCGCTCGCAGTGCAGTCTGGCAACGTTGATGATGCCATGCGCTGGAATCGCCGCGCCCTCGCGCTCGAGCCGACGCACGATGCAGCGCGTTATGCGATTGCGTCGGCAATGCGCATGGGAAACCAGAACGACGAGGCGATGCGCGTGCTGCGCTCGTTGCTCGACGATCAGGACTTCCACAGGCGCGCACCGGATCTTGCTCTGGCGGCGCGAAGCGATCTCGATGTACTGCTCGGACGGCCTTCGATCGATCGTGGCGTTCTGGTGATCGATCCACGCGCCCTTCTGCTGGGTCAAAGGCTGGACATCATCGTGAAATACCTTTATGCGAGACAACGCCTCGGACTGGTTTCGGGGGGCGACGGCGTCGACGCTGAAAGGCATTACACGCAGCACATCCACCTTCGGACGGGCGGACAGGAGCCCGGGGACGAGGGGCGCAAGGGATCAATGCAGGAGTTCCAGGGGCAGTTCGATGCCCTGATCGATTCCATGGCCGCGAAAGGATTCGATCCCGACTACCCTGTTCCGCTCTCGAGCGAGGATGGACTTCCACTCAACGGCGCTCACAGAATTGCGACAGCGCTCGCAGTGGGATGCGACATCGCGATCACTTCGGCACCGATGCCGGGGGGACTCTGGGACATGGAGTGGTTTCGTCAGCATGGCTACATGCGGGAGGATCGCAACCTTCTGCTGAGGACGCTGGCGAGCATCAAGCCCGAACATTTCTGTGTGACCTTGCTGTGGAGTCCCGTCGAGGCGCAATGGCCCGAGATGGAGCGCCGCATAAACGCGCAAATGCCGGTGGTCGACTCGCGCACCGTGGAACTTCCGCGCGAGGCTTTCGAGGAGCTCGTCCACGATATCTACAGCCTGGATTGGGGCCCCCGTACCGGTGCGAACATCGAGCGCAAGGTCGATCTTCTGGCCGGACATCCGCCGCGGGTAAGGATCGTGTTCTGCGAGAGGCCGTTCGACAGCGATGCAACATTGCCGAGGGCAATGAAGACTGAACTCCGCGAAGCGTTTGCTGCGTTCTCGCCGGTTGATCACTTCACCACGCTGCACGTCAGCGAGTCGGCACACGAGACCTGTCATCTGATGAACATATTCGCAAGCGAGAACAACTTGCGGCGCCTGCAACGGCGCAGGCGCTTGCGGCCGGGATTTCTGGATATGCTTGTCGAGATGAACGAAGAAACGCGCCGCAAGGGAATTGATCCTGCGGACTGTTGCGTGGTCGGGTCTTCGGTGCTCGATGCGCTCGGGCTGAGAGAGGCCGATGACATCGATTTCACTTTACGAAGCGACCTGCGATTCCGCCATTTCGACGGCGGGGTGACACACCTGACCGAACGGCTTGACGTCGTATCCTTCAATTACCCGCGTTCGTTCTCGTCGTCACCTGCGCTTACCGACGACGACTTGATCGCGCGCAAGGAGTGCCAGTTCCACGTTCGCGGCATGAGATTCGCGGATCCGGGCATTGTACTGACGCGAAAGCAGCATCAAAGAAGAGAGAAGGATCTGCGCGACGTGGCTTTGCTCTCCGCTTTCTTCGATGCTGAGTCCTTGGGCGCGGCTTGCGGCGGGAATTGAAGACTTTGCGGTGATTGCCCCCGAGGGGGGCGTCTCCTCCCTTACGGCAGCTGGCGCTGCTTGTCGAATCAGGGAGCGGCGATGACGCGATTCTTGCCGGCGCGTTTGGCCTGATACATTGCTCGATCCGATCGGGCGACGGCGGCGTCGACCGGTTCTTCGAGATAGACCTGTGCAACGCCGGCGCTGAACGTAATCAGTTTCTGCTCGGTTTCATGCAGGAAGAATTTTCGTGTCAGCGCGCGCTGAAGGCGCGTGATTGCCGCGACGCCGTCCTCGAGTCGTGTGTCCGGCAGCATGACGAGGAACTCTTCGCCGCCATAACGGGCAAGAGAATCCTGCGGACGTATGGTCTCGCGGATCACGTTTGCGAGATGGACAAGCGCCTTGTCGCCCGCTTGGTGTCCCAGTGAATCGTTGAGGTCCTTGAAGTTGTCGACGTCGATGAGCGCGATGCACATCGTCGCCTCGCGGCGACGCATTCTCGCGACCTCCTTCTCGAGCGTTTCCTGCATTCCCTTGCGGTTAAGGGCGCCCGTCAGCTGATCATGGCGCACCAGCTTGCTGGTCTCCGTGAGTTCCGCTCGCAGACGTTCTATCTCGCGCTCGGCTTCATCGGCCTTGTCGCGCATGTCACGCATGTCGTCACGCGATCGCGCCGCACTCTGCTGCATTGTGCGCGTTTCACGCACGACTTCGGCAATGACGTCCGACAGTTCGCTGATGTTCTTTGCCGAGCTGATTTTTACCGCCGCCTGTTCGATGGAGTCGTGAAAACCCGATGTCGAGTGCGAGAGGTGTGCCACGTGATCGACGAACCCGGCGAGCATGCTCTTGAGATGTTCCTGCTGCTCATCGAGTCGCGATTTCAGTTCGTTCTGACGTCCAATGAGATCGGTAAGGCGGCGTTCGGCGTCCTCCAGGACGTTCTGGCTCAGTGGACGGGAAATGATGTCCTGAACGACGGCGACCTGTCCCTGAACCCACTGGTCGTCGTCTACCAGCCCTCCCAGGCTGGAGAGCATCAGGTGCAGCAGGCCGAGCAGGCCTCGTCGTGAATCTTCGGCATCCGACGCTGCCCAGCGCAGCTTGCCGATGAAGGCGCGCAGCCGGCTCTCAGCGAGATTGCGTTCGGTTTCACTTGTTGCATCGCGCAAGGATGCCGCCACCGCGCGCGCTTCGAAGGCCAGTCGTGGCGCGTCCAGCAGCAGGCCGCCACAGTCATCGAGCAGGTCCGCTATGGCGAGCTTGAGTTCCGCGTGTTCCCCCGTTTGCCTGACTTCGCTGGCCGAGCCACTGGTCGTCGGAGCCGCCGGTGAAGCTCCGCCTGCGGTTGGCTGACCCCCACCGTCGGTCGTGGCGGCGCCGTTGGCACTGCCTTCGCCCCAGCCGCGAAGCACGGCGCTCAAACGTGTGTAGAGTTGCTCCGCGTCGTGGGACGAGGCCTCGAGCACATAATCGAGTTGTTGGCGTTTGCGTGCCGGAGTAAACCCGGGGTGTTGGCGTTCCCACTGCTGGAGCAAGTCGCGTATCAGTGTCGCCCAGTTGATCTGGCTGGCGTTCCGCTGTTCAGCGATCTCGAGCAAGGCTTTACGTAATCCGGTCCAGGTTTTTTCCTCGACACCGGTTTCGAAGGTCCGTGCGAAGCGCGCCTGTTCCTGGTTTCGTCTCGGCAGCGCTGCAGCGATGGCGCGCATTGCCCTTTCCGGGAAAGCCTCTTCGATTGTCAAACCGGCTATTTCGTTAAATAGCGTGCGGTAGTTGTCGGGCGTCGGTGGAATGCGACGCAATGCGAGGCGGCGCAAGGCCTCGCGGGCAATCTCCGATGGCGGTTGGTTGGTCACGTCTGGCATGTCAGCCGGAGTCGATGTCGTGACGCCTATTACGTCGGATCGCAGACATTCTTGAGCAGGATCAGTTCCTCCTGCGGCTGGCTGGCGTGCGCAATTGGCAATCGAGCGGCGATTCTTCTCATTCGACCAAACCGTGCTTGAGGGCGTAATGGGTCAACTCGGCGTTGTTCTTGAGATTCATTTTCTCCAGGAGCCTCGACCGATATACGCTGACTGTCTTTACGCTCAGATTGAGTTCCTCGCCGATCTGGGTCAGGGTCTTGCCGGACGCCATGAGGCACAGCGTCTGGTATTCGCGATCGGACAGTTTTTCGTGCGCCGGTCGGTCGGAATCTTCATCCGAGATCGCGTTGGCCAACTGTTCGGCAACAGCCGGGCTGACATATTTCTTGCCGCTCGCAACCTGACGGATCGCGCTGACAAGCAGCTCGGGCGCGCTGTGCTTCGAGAGATAGCCCGAGGCACCCGCCTTGAGCGCACGCACGGCATACTGTTCCTCTGGATGCATGGATAGCATCAGGACCGGCAGGCGCGGGTATTCCTTCTTGATCATCTTGAGCGTGTCGATGCCGTTGCGTTCGGGCATCGACACATCGAGCAGCACAACGTCCCACTCGCCATTGCGAATCATCTGCATCGCCTTGACGCCGTCCTCGGCTTCGCCCGCGACGGTCATGTCATCCATGCCGGTAAGGATCTGGCGCAATCCGTGACGCACGATCGCATGATCGTCTGCAATCAGGATACGCAGTTGTCGACTCATGATGCCTGGCCTCGTAAAGTCAAATGGTTGCGTGCCTCAGTTCGACCCGCCCTGCAACAGCGGGGCGCGGAGGATGATCTCGGTACCGCCTTCGGCACAAGGACCGATCCGGGCGCTGCCGCCCAGGCTTGCCATGCGTTCGCGCATTCCCCGCAGACCGAATGAGCGGGGCTTGTTCATGTCGGCCGGTGCGATGCCGCGCCCGTCGTCACGAATGAGCAGTTCGAGAGAATCGTCACTGCGCGTCAGTGCAACGTCAACCCGGCTTGCCTGGGCATGCTTGGCAATGTTCGTCAAGGCTTCCTGGAATACGCGGAACAGAGCTATCGAGGCGTCTTCACTGACTTCGGCATCGTAATCCATCTGCCGGCAGTGGCACGCCAGGCCGGTTCGCTGCGAAAAATCCTCCGCCTGGCATTCGATTGCGGCCGAAAGCCCAAACTCTTTCAGTATTCCCGGGCGCAGTTCGCGCGCAACCCTGCCCGAGGTGGCGATTGCGTCGTCGATCAATTGGGCAATCGATTGAACACGCTGGCGTAAAGCCTGTGGATCGGCTTCGAGCTTGGATTCCAGCAAGGACGCCTCGATCTTTATCGCCACCAGATTGCCGCCGAGCACGTCGTGTATGTCCCGCGCGATCCTTTCTCGCTCTTCTTCACGGACGCGTTCCAGGTGTAGCTGGAGTTCCCGCAACTGCTCGCGCGACTCGCGAAGTTCTGCCTCATTGCGCTTGCTCAAGGTGATGTTCGACATGATGCCTTCCCAGAGTCGTGCGCCACTCGAGTCCTGGCGCGGTGCAGCGCGCATGTTGATCCACTTGATTTCGCCGCTTGCAAAGCGGATTCGCCCTTCCCAATTGACGTTGGTGCCTGCGCCTCGCGAACGCGCAAGCGCATCGTTCAGTCGGAAGCGATCTTCCGCCTCTATCATCTCGAGAAAGACGGCCGAATTGGCGCTCACCTGCTCGGGTTCGAGTCCGAGGAGCAAGACGCATCCTTCGCTCGCATAGGAGATCTGCAGGACATTTCCATTGAGACGCATCTGGAACACCATGCCCGGCAGATTGGTCGCCAGAGTCCGATACCGGGACTCGGATTCGCGAACTGCGTCGAGTGCGGCACGGCGCTCAGCTCGATTGTTGGCCTCGCGAATTTCGCGTTCGACGGCCGGGACGAGTCGGTGCAGCTTGTCTTTCGACAGGTAGTCGTGTGCACCCGCACGCATCGCCGAGATTGCGGTTTCCTCGTCGATCACCCCTGAAACGATGATGAACGGCAGGTCACGGTCCAGCGCCTGCATGAGCGCCAACGCACCATTGGCGTCGAAGGTCGGCATTCGGTGATCGGACAGGACCGCATCGAATACCTCGGAATGAAGTGCCGCCTGCATATCGGCGGCGGTATCTACGCGGCGGAAATGGACCCCATAGCCCGCCGCGCGGAATCGCTGCAATAAAAGGAAAGCGTCGTCCTCCGAGTCCTCGACTATCAATAATCGTAATGATTTCAGTTTGTTGTGCGTCTCGTTCATCGGCTGGGCCGGCGCTTTTCAGATTGCTGAGCATACTGCGAACTTGACGGGTTTGCTCGGCGTGGCGCCAAGTGCCTTCGGCTATAATCCGCCCGTGGGCCCCCGTAGCATGAAGGTCGTGCAGTTGCCTTGTAAGCATCAGGCCCTGGTTCGATTCCGGGCGGGGGCACCAAGATGTCATATCTTGAGGTCTCAACAAGTATCAAAAACAGGCCGTTTCCACTCTAAGAACGGCCTTTTTCTTGTCTCATTGCGTTTCACCAGATTTCATTGAAGCGCACCCTTTCTGACGGTACACTTGACGGTACACGGCCGATTGGCCGATTCGTGTACCGTCAAGGGGGTCGTATGCCACTGACCGAAAAGGAAATTTCGACAGCCAAGAGCCAGAAATCGGCCTATAAGTTGTCCGATGCGCTCGGGCTGTATTTGCTAGTCCGGGAAGCTGCCAAATTATGGCGTTGGGATTACCGCTTTGGTGGCAAGCGAAAAACACTGGCGCTCGGCAACTATCCCGCCGTTTCCTTGAAGCGGGCACGCGAACTGCGCGACGCGGCACGGCAGAAACTGGCTGATGGCGTTGACCCATGCGAGCAACGGCAGGCTGAAAAACTGGCGCGCATGTCAGCGGGTGACGGCAGTTTCGAGACTGTCGCCCGTGAGTGGTTCGGCAAGTTCTCGCCCGGCTGGACGCCTCACCACGCAAAAAAAACCTTGCGGTTCTTGGAGCGCGACGCCTTCCCGATCATCGGGCGTAAACCAATGAACGAGATAACCGCGCCGCAGTTGCTCGCCATGTTGCGCAGGATTGAATCTCGCGGAACGCTGGAAACCGCGCACCGCGTGCACCAGACATGCAGCCGGGTCTTTCGGTATGGTGTAGCGACTGGACGAGCGGAACGCGATCCAGCAGCCGATTTGCGAGGCGCATTGCCGCCAGTGAAAGAGACGCACCACGCCAGCATCACGGACCCAAAGAAGATCGGCGACCTACTGCGTGCAATCCACGGTTACGACGGATCACCGATCACCAAAGCTGGCCTGCAACTCGCTGCATTGACCTTTGTCCGTCCGGGCGAACTGCGCAAAGCTGAGTGGACGGAATTTGATTTGGATAAGGCCGAATGGCGCATTCCGGCCGCCAAAATGAAGATGCGCGAGCAACACATCGTTCCGCTGGCAAAGCAGGCGGTAGCGATCCTCAAAGAGTTGCAAAAGCTCACCGGAGCGGGAAAGTTTGTCTTTCCCGGTGCACGGACAAATGGCCGGCCGATGTCCGAAAACACGCTAAACGCCGCCCTGCGCCGACTCGACTATGGGCGCGAAGAAATGACCGCGCACGGATTCCGATCAATGGCGTCGACATTGCTCAACGAACAAGGCTGGCACCGCGACGCCATTGAGCGACAGCTAGCGCATTCGGAGCGCGATGGCGTGCGAGCAGCGTACAACTATGCCGAACATCTGCCAGAGCGGAAACGTATGATGCAGGCATGGGCGGGCTATCTCGACGGTTTGCGGGCAGGTGCCACAGTCCTGCCGATCCGGACCAAGGCGCAAAAGTAGAGTCCAGCGCACTGCGAGAGAGGGGCGAAATATGGGTCGCATGCACAAACCACCGCATCCGGGCGAAGTTCTGCGTAACGGGGTGTTCACCGATAGCGGCATGACTGTCACGGATTTCGCAAAGCGTCTCGGCGTGACGCGGGTCGCGCTATCACGCGTGCTCAACGGCAAGGCCGGCATCAGCGCTGACATGGCCGTGCGTCTAGCTGCGGCATTGGGAACGAGTGCGGAATCATGGCTGCACATGCAAGCCAACCATGATTTGTGGCACGCGGCGAAGAATATCGGGCGACAGGTGGCGAAGATTGAGCCGCTCAAGCCAACCGCATAGCTACCATCAGACTCACCCAAAAATCGGGAGCAACGTGAAACGAGGGCCGAAAGGACCGCGCCAGACGGCCGATAACCGGAATTTCGGCCTCTGGTTGCAGGTCGACACTGTCCGCGCTGCCTTGCGCTGTTCAACTTACAGGGCAGTCAAGACGCTTTGTGAGGCGAAAGGGCCATTGGAAATCCCGTTCATGCAGGATGGCATGCCGGCCGTCCTGCGAATCGAGCGCCCGGCGACACTCGACGGCCGCCGGGCGGCACAGACCCGCGAAACGGTGCGCAGCATCTATCGGCGCTACCGAGCGCGACTGCGCAACCTAAGCGAGACTGAATGAGGCAACGTGCGACGGCGCGCCACATGCGAAAAGCTGTGGATAACTTCGCGTTTTGAGCCATTTCTACGCGATAGGCATAGATCACCCCGCTGGATTGCGCTAACCCATTGTTTCTACAGAAACCCGGCTTTTTCGATTGTTCTGATATTGCTTCTTTTCAGAAATAGCGGAGCGGTTTTCAGAGGGAGAACGGACCGGCAGGCGTTCAGGCGGGCATGCGGCCGGGCCGTCAAAAACGGCCGTGGCGAGGCCGAAGGCGATCCGCGTAGGGACATGGCCGGGCAGCCGTGATCGCGCCAGCGCGGCCCGAATCCGCAAGCCAGCGGGCAAAAAAAGCCGGCGGTTCAAAGGAAGTGTTGAACGCGCCGGCCCAAAGGAGATGCAATTTATTCGTTGCCGCGCATCCAAGGTGCATACTGGACTGGCTCGCACAGCGCGGTCCCCGGTACGTCGCAGAAAGGAACGCCGCTGCGTTCAGCCCATCGGTACCAGCGCAGTTTTCGCAAATCCTCGCGAGGGTATCGACTACCACGCGGAACACCAGCGCGGCGGAATCGCGGCGCATTCCGCACGCCGCGCAACAGTTGCGCAACCTCGACCGCAGAGAGTGCGGCAGGCCCAAACTGCTTTAGCCGCAACAGCAAACGCAGGTCAGCGACAGACAACCACGCAAGTTCGATCCGGCGCCGTTCCGGCACCTTCGCCGCCAAGTCGGCGATACCAGAAAGCAGCGCAGAGAGTCGGCTTTCATTTATCATGGTTCGGCAGCCGGGCAAGCAGCGCGGAAAGCTGGCGCTCCGCATCAGCAAGCCGCGTTTCAAGGATTGACGTTTCGGTAATGCGTGCCATCAAGCTGAGTGCATAACAAAGGCGCGTCAGCTCGGCGGAGGGAAGCAAGCCGGAACGAGTGGCGCGATAGGTCGACCGAAGCTCCCGGAGAATGCCCTCAATGCTGCTAAGCGAACGCACCCGGGGGGTACGGTTCGACACGGAACGAGACGCGGCGCGGCTTTCCGGCGGTTTCCGTGGCCGGGGAACGCGCTTTTGAGCCGGTTTCGATGCTCTTTGCGTCATGGTTTTGCGTCGGGCCGAAGCCGGTGGATGATCGCGGCGCGAAGCTCGCGCAACCTCGCGCGAAGGCGGCAATCTGCTTTTTGGTTCGGATCGAACATAAAAAGCTCATCGTCATGAACGGTCAACATGATCCCGCGCCGCCTGCACAGCGCAAGCGTCTCGGAAACGGCGTTTTCAATCCGAGCAGGTAAAGTCACGTCAAGTCTCGCGGCCCCGCCCGGCCGGGATCGAGCCCGGCCGGGGAGACTCCGCGCCGGGAGCGGCGGCGCGGTGGCGGCGCAGTTCAAGCGGCATCGTCTTGGCGAGTTACGTCAACGACATCGCCGACCAATCCGCAATGAACCTCAAAACCGCGAACTGCGGACTTCAGCATCCGCCGAAGTTCCTCGGTTGCTCGGACGGCGGTCACGACCTCGGGATAAGTGGCTTCGGCACGAAGGGCGCGACCCTCGGCAATGATTTCCGGGCGCAGACGAACCGGATCAAAAGATGCAGCCTCTTCAAGACATGCCCACGTCATTTCGTCGCCGGTCCGATTGGCTTCCAGATAAATCTGCTCGCGCTCAAGCGGATCGATAACGCGCAGGAGCGTCCTGCGTTCGATCTTCACCGATTCACGGTCTGCCTTAGCAGAAGGCGTGATCATGCGCCGCGTCAAGCTCTCGATCCGCGCACTCATCATCGCGAACAGGGGGCCAGTAATGCCGGATAGCTCTTGGCGCAACGCGTTCCGAAACAGGCCCATGTGTTCGGCATGACCTTCCGCTGTCATGAGCCTTCGACAGCGGCGATCTTCCGCGTCGTGTGCATCGGCCTTAGCGTTCATCGCGGCCATCGCTTCGGCGCAGTGCTTCGGCAAATCGCGCCCAATTTGGTCTTCGGTCATCGTGCGAAGCCCGGCTTCCATCTGAGACATGCCAAGCTGATATTCATTTGCAGCGTTCAACACCATGACGGACATGATCAACCCTCCTTATTAGCCGCGACTGGCGGCAAGATATGCAGACGGGGTACAGCCAACTTGTTTGGCCCGGCGCTTCCGACCTTTCGCCGAACAGGCAAGGCAACGTCTGCGACGCTTGTCGGACGTATTTAGAATAAATATCCCGCCGCACTTCGAGCAGCGTGTCAGAACCCGGAAGCGACCACGGACCACGCTCACTTTCGCCCCCGCTTCGAACCTTGCAGCAGGAGCCAGCAAGCGATGCACAGAACGCGCCAACGCTCGGCGATCAACCGCGTAAAGACGCGTTGGCAGCACTCGCACTCGGCGTGTTCGGCAAGCGCGTTGAAGTCGTGCGGCCTCATTTGCGTAACCCTCGCGGGCTAAATCGGCCATCAGGCAACCAGCGGCGCGATTCCTCGCTGGCATAAGCGCTAACCCACGCCCGCTGCTCATCGGTCAGTTCGCCATCGATAGCAGCGATGCGCAGCGGCGCACGTTTTTTTTCCGGCAAGGGATTGGAACCTGCCTCTTTCTGCGGAACACCGAACAAGTCCTCAGGTTTCGCATGCATGGATTACCTCCCCGTCGCCAACCGGTACGCACGCGCACGCGCGTCAACATCTTTTGCTTCTACAAGCGCCTTTGACTTTCGTTCCCTTTCCGGTTCCGGTTCCGATTCCGGTTCCGGTTCCATGACTTGCAAGTGACTTGTAGCCTTAAGAACCGCACCGTTGCTCGGTTTCGGACGTTTTCGCTTGTCAGTGCTATAGCGCGACGTCGACTTCTTTCCGCCGGCAGATTGCGCGGCGCGAATCGCCTCGATTCGCTGCCGGTATTTCTCCAAACCCGGAGAAAAAAGCTCGCGCCCTTCGTCGGTCTCACGAATAGCAAAATGACTCAGAACACGCTCCGTTGCGGCGGCCCTTAGCGCCTCGAAATCGATACCGAGGTAGCGCGCCAGATCCGCGCCATCAGCCGGCACAAAGTTATTGGTCCAGCATTCGCAAAGCAATGTGAGCAACAAGCCACGCTCCGCTAACGAGGCAAGGCGGAAACGCTTATCGGCGAGCAAGTCAGCGGCGTAAAGCATAAAGGCTGGTGCCGTCCCTCCGCGCCCGCTCATGACCGTCTCACTTCCGCATTCCCCTCGCCTCAACCGGCGAAGGAACAACCTTCACGGCACGGCGGCGCACGCACGGTCCGGCGACGGGGACAGCCTGCGATTCGATCCAGCCGCGAACATCCTCTACGCGCCACGCAGTAATACGGTCGGATAGTTTCAGCGGTGCGGGGAATGTCCCGGCCGCGACGCGACGCCAAAGCGTCGCCGCGCTAATCGGAATGACCTCAAGGATTTGGCGCTGCCGGACGAATCCTGAGGCGGGTAGACTGACGGCTTCCATTATTGAGATTCCGGGACACGTGTTGCAATGCACGGAGTTTGCAACCACCCCCCCGGGATAAATAGGGGACAAAAATTTCAGTCCAGCACGGCCTAGCGAACCAACCCTGACGGTACACTTGACGGTACACGCGACCTAGGGGATGGGCGAAACCCGCATGGATAGGGCATCTCCGGCCGGAATGTGGGTGAGGGCGGGGCACCATCGTGCCTGATAGTCGTGATCCGATCCGACGAACCCGTGCCCATCTGCTTTCGCATTTCCCGCACCCGGGTCGGGAATGCGTGGTTGCCCGACGCGCATGTAGGAAGTTTTCCTACAAGTAATTTCCGTATTCTCTTATTGGTGGTCCGGCCTTGCATCCTTAAACTGAAGCCCTGACCTCCTCCTTGCACTGCAAGGGGTTTCCCGGCCGACGCAGCGATGCGCCGGCCTTTTTGTTTCTGCCGACGCTTTGGTGCGGCACCTTGCTCGGCGGCGTTGCGAGTCGGCGGTTCCCAACTGCCGGTGTGCCGCATGGTTGCCTCACTGGCACGCTATTGTCTGACCAGGACGTGACAAATCTGCCCTTCCAGTCAGAGTTGGGCGATGCCATCACTGCAACGCACTAAAGCCTCCAGCCCCCGCTCCGTTATCATGACAATGCGTTGCATGCTGCGGGTCAACATGACGCCGGCGCATGACAGTCGATCGACCGGCCCGGTGTTGCGGCAACGGACTGCGTAACTGACAAAGGATTGAGACTATGTTCTTGCGCGACTTGATGCACCTGGTCTGTGCCGGCTTGCTCGGGTGCGCGCTCAGCGGGGCTGCGATATCGGCGGACCTTAGAGAAATCAGGGATCGTGGTGAATTGCGACACCTAGGGATCCGCTATGCCAATTTTGTCACTGGGTCCGGTGACGGATTCGATGTCGAGTTGATCCAGGGATTCGCGAAGCATATCGGTGTGACCTACCGGTTCATCCAGACGGATTTCTACACCGCGATTCGTGACCTGCTTGGCCAGAACGTTGTCCGACGCGGTGACGAGGTGGCGCTGGAGGGGGCGTTTCCCGTTCGCGGCGACCTGATCGCGAGCGGGTTTACCGTGTTGCCCTGGCGCGAAAAGGTGCTCTTGTACTCTGCGCCAACATTTCCGTCCCAGGTTCTGCTGGTGGCACGCGCGGAGTCGCCCCGCAAGCCGATCAAGGGTAGCCATGACATCAATGCGGATATTGCCGAGACGAAGGCGCAGATCGGCCGCAGCAGTCTGCTGGTCATGGAGCGAACTTGCCTCGACCCCGCGAACTATGGTTTGAAGGGCAAGGGAATCGATCTGCGGGCCTACACGAAAAGCACCAACCTTAACGAGATGGTGCCGGCCCTGCTGAATGGGGATGCGGAGTTCACGTTACTGGATGTGCCGGATGCGATTCTCGATCTTCAGAAATGGACGGGCAAGATCAAGATCATTGGGCCTGTATCGGACGAGCAGCACCTTGCGGTCGCGTTTCCCAAGTCGTCGCCGGAGCTGCGGCGCGCCTTCAACGAATACCTTGGACAGATCCGATCGGACGGCAGGTACGATGCCCTGGTTCAAAAGTACTATCCAGGGATTCGCCGCTATTTTCCTTCGTTTTTTTCCAGCGGAGGTTGAGTTTGTCGGGCCTGACGCTTAGCCGCCTGTCCGCTCGCTGGCCGCTGTTGCTGGCATTGGGTTTCTGCGTCTATGCGTTGGCCCTCGTTGGCTACGCGTTTCAATCGCGCCAGCAACTGCAGACTGCCGCCGACGCACGTTTGCTTGCGGACAGCAAGCGCAGGGCAACGATGCTTGGCGAAGTGGCCGAACAGCGGCGGGATGAAGTCGCAAGGCTTGCGTCGATCCACGAGATTGCCACCTACCTGACCAACAAGGCCCTGGGCATGTCGCCGCGCTACGGCCTGAATGCGAGCCTCGACGCGGTCGAGCAGAGGTTCGCCGGCGTCATCGCGAATTCGCACCAGTTGCCAGGGGCTGAGATTGCGCGCGTGGCATTTGTCGATCGAGATGGTGAAGTGCTGGTGGATACGGATCCGAACCGCTTGCCGCTACCGGTCGAGCAGTCGGCAGAACTTCGCGCCGAACTGTTGGTGCTGCCGCAACGCGATCTGTTCGTAGCCGTGGCCCCGGTGTCGTTCCGCGGGGAGTTCGGCGGCAGGGTAGTTACGCTGGGCCCGTTGTCGCAGCTTTATCGCTCGCTGCTTCACGTCGAGTCTGCCGACTCGTATCACGAGACGCTGATAACGTCAGGTGGCGTCGAAATCGTGGCACCCAAAGCGCAGAAATTGTTCTCCGATCACGCGGCGAAGCAACTCGCCGCCATGCCGGCTGACCTCGTGACGTCCGTGTCGATTTTCGAAGGCGACGGCGACGCAACGCGGGAGGGAACGTTCGTCGCGGTCAAGACGGTGATCGACGAACTTCCGGTCGCGATCGTCACGACGATGTCGAGAAGCGATGCTTACGGTCATATTGGGTCGTCATGGCTCCTTTATTCCGCGTCCCTGTTTCCCATCGTCGTCCTGATCGTCGCATTCAAACTCGATCGCGTGCAACGCCGCGCCAGCCGGCTGGAGGTCGCGGCTGTAAAGTCAGATAGCCAAAGGCAGGCGCTCCAGGGGCAGAACGACGAATTGCGCGGCGAGATATTGCTGCGTGAAGCCGCCGAACGCGAACTCGAGTTGCACCGCGTGAACCTGGAAGCGCTGGTCTCCCAGCGCACCTCGGAACTCAACAGCCTCTTCCACGCCCTGCCTGACTTGTATTTCCGCATGGCACGAAACGGGGTGGTTCTCGACTATCGGGCTGGACGCGAAGCCGATCTCTACGTTCGCCCGGAGGAGTTCGTCGGAAAGCGCATCCAGGATGTGTTGCCGACCGATATCGCACAGTTGATCGACGCATCCATCAAGTCGATTGCAGAGGGCGGGCAACTCGAGGTTTTCGAGTTCGGGTTGCCCATGCCGACGGGGCAGGAGTTCTACGAAGCGCGAATTCTTCCGCTCGACACGGAACAACTCGTTGTCGTGGTGCGAAACATTACGGACAGGAGGATGGTCGAAGAGATTCGGGAATCGCACCGTATCGAGGCGGAGCGGCTTGCGCGTATCAAGAGTGAATTTCTGGCCAACATGAGTCACGAGATTCGCACGCCGCTGAATGGCGTGCTCGGCATGGCGAGAGTCGGGCTGCGCGACAGCTACGGCCGCGGCAAGGCGCAGGAGACGTTCGAACGCATCCTACAGTCAGGCAATCTGCTGCTGGGGATCGTCAATGACATTCTCGATTTCTCCAAGATCGAGGCGGGAAAGCTGTCCCTCGAGACGGTACCGCTCAACCTCGAGAAGACCGTAGGGCACATCAGAAATTTGTTCCTTGATCGTGCGAACGCCAAGGGCATCGACTTGGCCGTCCGCCTCGAAGGGGCGCCTGGTTTGTGTCTTGGCGATCCTTTGCGTATCGAACAGATCCTGATCAACCTTGTATCCAATGCCGTCAAGTTCACCGACCGCGGAACAGTGACCCTGGACGTGACGCGCAGTGGCAATAGTCTCGAATGCGTCGTGATGGATACGGGTATCGGCATGGGCGAGAGCGAACTTGCACGCCTGTTCACCCCGTTCGAGCAAGGCGACGGCAGTACGACGAGAAAGTACGGCGGCACCGGATTGGGGCTCGCGATCACATCGCGTCTTGTTGATCTCATGGGTGGGTCCATCGAGGCAAAGAGCGTCCTTGGCCAGGGCAGCACTTTCCGCGTAAGCCTTCCATTGATCGACGGACGCGAAGCGTGTTCTGTCGCACCCTCCGCCGAATGTCGTCCGGCCATGATGCCGGGCGTCAATCGGCTTGCCGGCATTCGGGTGCTCGTGGCGGAGGACGTCGAGTTGAACCGCGTTGTGCTGGAAGAGTATCTGCGCGGCGAAGGCGCGGCGGTGGAGTTCGTTGTCGACGGCAGGCATGCTGTCGAATCGGTTGAGAGGGACGGTGGCACGTCGTTCGACGTGGTGCTGATGGACATCCAGATGCCGATCATGGACGGCATCGAGGCAACCCGACGCATCAAGCAAATTGCTCCCTCGCTACCGATTGTCGGCCAAACTGCCCATGCCATGACCGAGGATAGGGAGCGCTGCCGTTCGTGCGGCATGGTGGATCATGTGGCCAAGCCGATCGATCTCGAGGAGCTTGTGGCCGTCATTCTGCGCCATGCCGGTGGAGCAAGGGGTGACGCCGCTATCCGCTCGACATGTCAAGAGGAGGGCGGCCGAGCGGTGCAGCCGGGTTCGACTGCTATCGAGAACGCAGACGAATGGCGATTGTGCCTCTCTGGTCTGGGATCGAGTTCAACTTTTGCGGAGCGCATTTCGCGCGCATTCGTTGCCGGCAATGCGGGCACGACCCGCGAGTTGCAGCGCATCATCGAAGACCGCGATTTCGAAGCCTTGCGCTTTTCGGCACACAAGCTGAAGGGTGCAATCGGTAACCTCAAACTTCCGGAATTGTTCGAGAAATTGCGAGCAATCGAAGAAGCCGCCTGCAATTCGGATCCGATCGCGTTCGCGGAAACGGAATCGATCCTCGTTGTACTGGATCGCTTGATCGTCCAGGCACAACTGTTCCTTGATGGACTGCCGGCACCGGCCGATGCCTGACGCGAGGCGCACCTTGCTTGGTGCATAACACAGGTGCTCGAGACGGACAGTTTGCTTTCGCTGAACTCTTGAAAGTATCAGGGGCGCCCGGAGGCGCCCCTGATAGCTGCATGCCTGCAACTCGCCGATAACCCTTTCTTGCGGGCTCAGGCGAAATTGGCTGCCGCGAAATCCCAGTTCGCGAGCGTGTTCAGGAACGTTTCGACGAACTTGGGGCGGGCGTTGCGGTAATCGATGTAGTAGGCATGCTCCCACACGTCGATGGTAAGTAGGGCTTTGTCGGTCGTTGTCAGTGGCGTCGCCGCATTGCTCGTATTCACGATGTCCAGCGATCCGTCAGTCTTCTTCACAAGCCAAGTCCAGCCGGCACCGAAGTTGCCGACAGCGCTCTTGGTGAACGCTTCCTTGAAGGCATCGAATGAGCCCCACTTTTTGTTGATGGCCTCAGCCAGTGCACCGGTCGGTGCTCCGCCGCCGCTTGGCTTCATGCTGTTCCAAAAGAACGTGTGATTCCAGACTTGGGCCGAGTTGTTGAAAACGCCACCGCTCGATTTCTTGATGATTTCTTCGAGTGAAAGATTCTCGAACTCGGTGCCCTTGATCAGGTTGTTCAGGTTGGTCACGTACGCCTGATGGTGCTTGCCATAGTGGAACTCGAAGGTTTCCCTGGAAATATGCGGTGCCAGGGCATCGAGCGCGTAGGGAAGCGGCGGAAGAGCGTGTTCCATGTTGGTCTCCGTGGGTTTCGGGAAGGGGAATGTATCCGAGGAAGGCATTCCCGATCATTTTAGTAGGAGATTGCCCGGTGTGACAACCTCTCCTGCGATTCAATCGTCGGTCTCATCCAGAGAACGGGCTTCACGGACGCTGGCATCAGCCAGACCGTTCGCCAGGCGGATCGATATCGTCGAACCGGGAATGAGCGAACGCCAGTCGGTCACGATCGACCCGTCGTTTGCATAGGTGATGCTGTAGCCGCGCGCGAGCGTCGCCAGCGGATTCAGGTGGGAAAGGCCGTCTTCGAGCCGGGCCAGCGCGTAACGGTAAGCGGCATCGGTCTGTCTCCAGGTGCGACGAAGTCGTTCATCTGCCTGGTCGAGTCGGCGTCGGAACGACGGCATGTCCGGGCGTCTGCCAAGCATCAAGAGGTGGATGTGGATTACATCCTTCGTCACGCTTTCCAGCTTGCACGCCGAAGCGTTCGCCAGTCGCAGGCCGAGATCCGCGATCGCGGCAGAGCGTTCGTGCAGGCGTCGGGCCGGGTGTATCAGTCGCCGCTGCAGGATGTCGAACTGCTGCATGCGCGCGTCGAGCGCCGCCACGATGCGTGCCTGTAGACGTTGGACATGGTGATGCAGGTCGCGTGCTGCGGCGGTCCAGCCGGCGCTGACCAGTTCGGCTGCCGCCGTCGGCGTTGCCGCACGATGATCCGCCACGAAGTCCGCGATGGTGTAGTCCGATTCGTGGCCGATTCCGGTCACGGTCGGAATGCTCGACGCAGCGATGGCGCGTGCCAGAAGCTCGTCATTGAACGGCCAGAGATCCTCGATGCTTCCTCCGCCGCGGATCAACATCAGCACGTCGCACTCGTTTCGGGCGTTTGCCGCATTGATCGCGTCGGTGATCTGCGCTGCTGCAACGTCGCCCTGCACCGGCACCGGATAGATCACAATCCGGAGGTGCGGGGCACGACGCTGAAGCGTGACGAGCGCGTCGCGCATCGCCGCCGCCTGCAGCGATGTCACGATGCCGATGCGTGATGGAAAGGCGGGCAGCGTGCGTTTGCGGGCTTCGTCGACGAGGCCCTCCCGGGCCAGTCTATCCTTGAGGCGCGTGAACGCTTCGAACAGTGCGCCAAGACCGGCGCGCCGCATCGTTTCGATATTCAGCTGAAAGTCGCCGCGTGGCTCGTAGAGCGTTACGAGTCCGCGCACTTCGACCTGCATCCCGTTGGCAACGGCAAAAGGCAGCAGTTGGCCCCGGTTGCGAAACATCACGCACCTTATCTGCGCGTTTTCATCCTTCAGCGAGAAGTAGAGATGGCCTGAAGCCGCTCGTGTCAGGTTGGATACTTCGCCTGCAACCCACAGCAAAGGTATTGCGCGTTCGAGTGTTTCACGCGCCAGCCTGTTGAGTTCGGAAACACCGAGAACCGGCGCCAATGCAGGCGCCGCGGCAGGATTCTCTTGTGGAACCGGCGTGGACATTGAATCGATTGTAGCGGAATCCACACCGGGGGCTGCGCCCGCGGTCGAATCTCGGTCTAACCCGTTGGCTGGCGCGGATCTTCGTGTAACACATTGATTTAACGCGATTGTCACGAAAGCTACATTTTTGGTCTGAGCAACAAAAATCCTTGCTGCCGTTCTACTTAGCGCGCCGCTCCAAGTCCAATTCACAACTTTATCCACAGGTTTTGTGGATAACGCGGAAGTTTGCGAATGCGCTCGCGCGAGCACCGTGTTACCCGACGCGCAGGCGCTCTTGCTTGCCGAATCGCGAGGGCGCGATTAAAGTGCGCGGTTATTCCAAATCGAGCGGGAGTCCGGCGTGTTCGACATCATTCGCGCGGCAGGTTGGCCGATCTGGCCTTTGCTGGCAGCCTCAATCATCGCGGTCGCGCTGATCATCGAACGTGCGATCACCCTACGCCGCGGGAAGATCGTGCCGGCAGGGCTGGTCGAGAACGTCATTGCCGACTTCAAGCGAGGTGGCGTGACGGACGAGATGCTGGCGCGGCTTGCCGCCCACTCGCCCCTTGGTCGCGTGCTCGCCGCCGGTTTGCGCAACGTGAAAAGCTCGCGCGATGTCATGAAGGAGTCGATCGAGGAAGCCGGACGCGCAGTGACGCACGATCTCGAGCGTTTTCTGACCAGCCTGGGCACGATCGCGACGGTTGCGCCGCTGATGGGCCTGTTCGGCACGATCGTCGGAATGATCGAGATCTTCGGTTCGCAGACGCCAAATTCCGCAAATCCGCAACAGCTTGCGCACGGTATCTCGATCGCGCTCTACAACGCGGGCTTCGGCATCCTGATTGCGATTCCCGCAATGATCTTTTATCGCCATTACCGTGCGCTGGTTGACTCTATCGTGGTCGACATGGAGCAGGAGGCGGTGCGTCTGGTCGAGGTGGTGCACGGCGAGCGCAAGGTCTAGGAGCACAGCCTGATGAACTTCCGTCGCGGGCGCAATCACGAAGAGCCGGAGATCAACCTGATCCCGTTGATCGACGTGCTGCTGGTGATTCTGATCTTTCTGATGGTGACGACCACCTACTCCAAATTCTCGGGGCTCGAGATCAACCTTCCGACGGCCGATGCGCCGCCACCGGAGCAGCAGGAACCGAACGAGGTTAACGTCGTCGTGACGGCGACGGGGGATGTGATGATCAATCGCGAACCCCTCGGCGCGCGCGACGTCGCCGCAATCAGCCTCGCGCTCAAGAAGGCGTCCGGCACCCGGAAGGATCCGGTGGTCGTGATCAACGCAGATGCGAAGACGTCGCACCAGAGCGTTATAGACGTCATGCAGGCAGCTCAACAGGCCGGGCTTTCGCACATTTCGTTTGCCACCCAGACACCGTCCAAGTAGGGCCCGGCTGCGGGTGGCTTGCCGGGTGCCGGACGAAACTACAGCCTGTGGGATGTATTCGGTCACGGAGCGAACCGGTTGCAGCCTGCCCTGATCAGATTTGTCGCGTCTGTCTGGCGGTCGCGAAGCGCGATCGCTTTTCTATTGTTGCCCTTGTCAGCGATCTTTTCAGCGGCCAGCGGGATCCGGCGCACCCTGTATCGGGTTGGTCTGAAGCGGGCGTGCCGCGTCGGCGTTCCCGTGATTGTCGTCGGCAACATCACTGCCGGCGGTAGCGGCAAGACACCCGTCGTCATGCACCTTGTCGAAGAACTGCGGCGATGCGGCTTACGGCCCGGCGTGATCAGCCGCGGCTATGGGCGAAGCGGATATCAGGTTCGCGAGGTGCGGCTCGACAGTTCGGTGACCGAGAGCGGCGACGAGCCGCTCCTGATTGCCCGCCGTACCGGCGCGCCTGTCTTCGTGGGGCGCGACCGTGTGGCCGCCGCCGAGGCGCTGCTTTCTGCCCACCACGACTGCAACGTCCTGATTTCGGACGACGGCTTGCAGCACTACCGTCTGGCACGCGATGTCGAGTTCGCGGTTTTCGATGAGCGCGGTGTCGGCAACGGCTGGCTGTTGCCTGCCGGCCCGCTGCGCGAACCCGTGTCGCGCGCGTTGCGGGCCGATGCGGTCATCGCTAACGGATCCATTCCCGACGAGCTTGCAAGGCGGCTGTCGTCGCGTCCGATCCATTGCATGCGTCTTGAGGGGACCACGCTTTTCCGGCTTGCAGATCGCCGGCGGGCCGGGCTCGACAGCCTTCTCGGCATGCATCCCCACGTCGTTGCCGGGATCGGCAATCCGCAGCGTTTTTTCGACAGCCTGCGGGCAACCGGACTCGCGTTCGATGCCCATGCATTTCCCGATCACCATCGGTTTCGAATCGGGGATCTCCGGTTTGGCGATCGTCGTCCGATCCTGATGACCGAGAAGGATGCGGTAAAATGCAGTCTGTTTGCCGACCAGCTTCCGGTCGATGCTTGGGCGCTGCAAGTGGATGCATGCCTGGAGCCGGATCTGCTGCCCTACCTGAAGAGAATTCTGGAGAGCGTCCATGGATCCACGCCTTATTGACATACTGGTGTGCCCGGTCACCAAGGCGCCGCTGGTATACGTTCGAGACAAGCAGGAATTGCAGTGCAAGGCGAGCCGCCTCGCATACCCGATCAGGGACGGCATACCGATCATGCTCGAGGAAGAAGCGCGCGAGATGGGAGAGGACGAACTCGCGGCCCTCAAGTAGTCGTTCATGGCCTTTCACATTGTCATCCCGGCACGCCTAGCGTCTACGCGTCTGCCAGCCAAACCCCTTGCCGACGTCTGCGGCAAGCCGATGATCGTGCGGGTCGTCGAGCGGGTAGCGCACTGTGGCGCCGACGAGACTTGGGTCGCCACCGACAGCGAGGCGGTGCGCGATGTCGTCCTCGCTGCAGGCTACCGCGCCATGATGACGCGGGCGGATCACCCGAGCGGGACGGATCGACTTGCAGAAGTTGTCGCAACCCGCGGCTGGAGCGCGGAGGTGATCGTGGTCAACGTACAGGGCGACGAACCGCTCATCGATCCTGACCTCGTCTCGAACGTTGCGCAGTTGCTGCGGCTGGATCCGGGGGCGTCGATCGCGACTGCCAGCCACGCCATTCGGGACGCGGCCGATTTCTTCAACCCGAACGTCGTCAAGGTCGTGACCTCAAACGACGGCAGCGCGCTCTATTTTTCGCGCGCACCGATTCCCTACGCCCGCGATGAATTTGCGCGGTCACGCGATGTTCTACCTGCCGATCTGCCCGCCCAACGGCATATCGGGCTCTATGCGTACCGTGCCGGCTTTTTGTCGCAATATGCGTCACTCGCACCGACACCTTTGGAGAAGTTCGAAGCGCTCGAACAGTTGCGGGCGCTTGCGCACGGATTCCGTATTCGCGTTCTCGTTGCAGAGAATGCCCCCGAAGCCGGCGTCGATACGCCGGAAGATCTCGAGCGAGTGTGCCGTCGGTTTGACCGGGCGAACTTACTCGGGTAAGGTTGCGTTCGAAAATTAGGCACAGTCCTCAAGCTGTGCCGGCACAGAAAAACAACGTGGTGGCTGGTCCGCTGGGAGGTGGGTTGAATGAGACTGATCTTGTTGGGGCCGCCCGGCGCGGGCAAGGGCACCCAGGCGAACTTCATCAAAGAGAAGTTCGGCATTCCGCAGATATCAACGGGTGACATGTTGCGTGCTGCCGTCAAGGCCGGCACGCCTCTAGGCGTTGAAGCCAAGAAGGTGATGGATGCCGGCGGCTTGGTGTCCGACGACATCATCATCGGTCTGGTGCAGGACAGGCTGCAGCAGCCGGATTGCGCTGCCGGCTACATGTTCGACGGTTTTCCTCGCACGATTCCGCAGGCGGAGGCGATGAAGGCCGCCGGCGTTCAGATCGATTTCGTGCTCGAGATCGACGTTCCCGATTCGGACATCATCGAACGCATGGGTGGGCGGCGCGTGCACCTTTCGTCGGGGCGTACCTATCACGTCAGGTTCAATCCGCCGAAGGCCGATGGCAAGGACGACGTCACCGGCGAGGCGCTGATCCAGCGTGACGACGACAAGGAAGAGACCGTCCGCAAGCGCCTCGATGTCTATCATTCGCAGACCAAACCGCTGGTCGAGTATTACTCGAAGTGGGCGGCCGCCGGGGATGCGAAGGCGCCGAAGTACCGCAAGATCCTCGGGCAGGGCGCCGTCGAGGAAATCACGCGCAGGGCATTCGACGCGCTCAAATGAAAACGTTGGCCGGTGTCGCATGCAGAAGCGCCCGGCCTGTTTTTCGAGGCGAGCCATGAACGCAAGAAACGCCTTCTACGCGCAGTCCGGCGGCGTGACTGCCGTAATCAACGCCAGCGCATGCGGCGTCATTCAGACCGCGCGTGCGCATTCGGATCGCATCGGAAAGGTTTACGCGGGGCGCAATGGCATCATCGGCGCACTCACCGAGGATCTGATCGACACCTCGCTCGAATCGGACGCTGACATCGCCGCCTTGCGCCACACGCCGTCGGGTGCATTCGGATCCTGCCGCTACAAGCTCAAGAGCCTCGAACAGGATCGCCGGCAGTACGAGCGCCTGATCGAGGTCTTCCGCGCCCACGACATCGGCTACTTTTTCTATAACGGCGGTGGCGACTCTGCCGACACCTGTCTAAAGGTGTCGCAGCTTTCGAACACGCTTGGTTACCCGCTGCAGGCGGTACACATTCCCAAGACCGTCGACAACGATCTTCCGCTGACCGACTGTTGTCCCGGTTTCGGTTCGGTGGCGAAGTACGTCGCAACGTCGATGCGCGAAGCCGGTTACGACGTCGCGTCGATGGCCAAGACGTCAACCAAGGTGTTCGTGCTCGAGGTCATGGGCCGCCATGCCGGCTGGATTACGGCCGCTTGCGGCCTTGCTGCCGAGGCCGAGGGCGATCCGCCGCATGTCCTGCTGTTCCCTGAAATTCCGTTCGACAAGGCTGCGTTCCTGGCACGCGTTTCGGAGAGCGTGTCGCGCTGGGGTTACTGCACCGTCGGCGTTTCGGAGGGCTTGCTCGGGCCGGACGGCAAACTGATGGCCGAGGCCGGTACGCGCGATGCGTTCGGCCACGCGCAACTCGGCGGCATCGGTCCGCTGATCGCACGAATTGCGCAGGAGGAACTGGGTTACAAGTATCACTGGGCGGTCGCCGATTACTTGCAGCGCGCAGCGCGCCACATCGCGTCGCGCACGGATGTCGAGCAGGCCTATGCCGTTGGCAAGGCCGCTGTGGAGTTCGCGCTTGCCGGGCGCAATGCGGTGATGCCCGCCATCGTGCGCAAGTCCGATCAGCCTTATGCATGGGTAATCGGCGCCGCTGATCTGAATGACGTTGCCAACGTCGAGCGCAAGATGCCGCGCGAATTCATTACGCCGGATGGGTTCCACATCACCGATGCATGCCGGCGCTACCTTGCGCCGCTGATCGCGGGTGAGGATTTCCCGCCGTTTCGCAACGGCCTGCCGGAGTACGTACGACTGAAGAACAATGCCGTGCCGAAGAAGCTGGCCGGCGAATTCAAACTATAAGGGATTCACCCTACCCCAGGAATGGATGCGACATCGCCTGCTGCCGGCGGTGTGACGGAAACACGTGTGTCGTTCAGGTGGGCGGCATGCAGCAAGAGAAGGCCGGTCCAGCAAGATCGGGTTGCAGTTTGATGTTTCGTCAATAGGAGGGAGTTGCATGTCCGCGGGTCTTATATTCGCGCTGGTTTGCGCGATCCTCGCCATAGTCTATGGCGCCCTGTCGAGCCAGTGGATTCTGGCGCAACCGGCCGGAAACGACCGAATGCGCGAGATCTCCGGCGCAGTCCAGGAAGGTGCCAAGGCCTACCTGAACCGGCAGTACTCGACGATCGGCATTGCAGGTGCCGTCCTTGCGGTTCTCATCTGGCTGACGCTCGGCACTTCGACCGCCGCGGGCTTCATCATCGGTGCCGTGCTGTCCGGCGCTGCCGGTTACATCGGCATGAATGTCTCGGTGCGCGCGAACGTGCGTACCGCGGAGGCGGCGCGCAAGGGTATTGGTCCGGCGCTGGACGTTGCGTTCCGCGGCGGTGCGATCACCGGGATGCTCGTCGTCGGCCTCGGGCTGCTCGGTGTCGCCGGCTTCTACGCGATACTCAAGGGTTCGGCGGCGCATGGTGCGGCGATCGACCAGATCATCCATCCGCTGATCGGTCTCGGTTTCGGTTCCTCGCTGATCTCGATCTTCGCGCGTCTTGGCGGCGGCATTTTCACCAAGGGCGCCGACGTCGGTGCCGACCTGGTGGGCAAGGTCGAAGCCGGCATTCCGGAGGACGATCCGCGTAACCCGGCGGTGATCGCCGACAACGTCGGTGACAACGTGGGCGACTGCGCGGGTATGGCAGCCGACCTGTTCGAAACCTACGCGGTCACAACCGTGGCGACCATGCTGCTCGGCGCCCTGATGCTCAAGGCGAATGCCGAGGCGGCGGTGCTTTATCCGCTAGTTCTGGGCGGTTTCTCGATCATTGCCTCGATCGTCGGCTGCTACTTCGTCAAGTACAGCGAGGGCGGCAAGATCATGAACGCGCTCTATCGCGGACTGATCGTCGCCGGGGGGCTGGCGTTGATCGCCTTCTACCCGATCACCAAGTGGATCATGCCCGACGATGCCCTCAATGCCTTGATGGGCATCCAGGGCGGCGCGCAGATGCGGCTTTACCTGTCGGCGATCGTCGGCCTCGTGCTGACCGGACTGATGGTGGTGATCACGGAGTACTACACCGGCACCGACTTCAAGCCGGTCAAGCACGTCGCGGAGGCGTCGACCACCGGCCATGCGACCAACATCATCGCCGGCATCGGCGTGTCGATGAAGGCCTGCGCGCTGCCGGTGCTTTCGGTCTGCGCGGCGATCTGGGCGGCTTACGCGCTTGGCGGTCTGTACGGCATCGCGATCGCTGCCACTTCGATGTTGTCGATGGCCGGCATCATCGTTGCGCTCGACGCCTACGGCCCGATCACCGACAACGCCGGCGGCATCGCCGAGATGTCGGAACTGCCGAAGTCGGTGCGCGATGTGACCGATCCGCTGGACGCCGTGGGCAACACGACCAAGGCGGTGACCAAGGGCTACGCGATCGGCTCTGCCGGCCTCGCAGCGCTAGTGCTGTTCGCGGACTACACGCACGCCCTCGAGGCGGTGGGCAAGTCGGTAGCATTCGACCTGTCCAGCCCTGCGGTGATCATCGGCCTGTTCATCGGCGGCCTGATTCCCTACCTCTTCGCTGCCATGGCGATGGAGGCGGTCGGCCGTTCCGCCGGCGCGGTGGTGATCGAGGTGCGACGCCAGTTCAAGGAAATCGCCGGCATCATGGAAGGCAAGGCCAAGCCGGATTATTCGCGCGCGGTCGACATGCTGACCAAGGCGGCGATCAAGGAGATGATGATCCCGTCGCTGCTGCCTGTCGCCGTACCGGTCGTCGTGGCTTTCGGCATCGGCACCTTGATGGGGCCGCAGGGCGGCATCCAGGCGCTCGGTGGCCTGCTGATGGGCACCATCGTCACCGGCCTGTTCGTTGCGATCTCGATGACGACAGGTGGTGGCGCCTGGGACAACGCCAAGAAGTACATCGAGGACGGCAACTATGGTGGCAAGGGTTCCGACGCCCACAAGGCGGCGGTGACCGGCGACACCGTCGGTGATCCGTACAAGGACACGGCCGGCCCCGCGGTGAACCCGCTGATCAAGATCATCAACATCGTCGCGCTGCTGATCGTTCCGCTGCTGCCGGCCGTCGGTGCAGTCAAAGCGGTATCGCATGCGCCGGAAGCCCCGCCGGCAGCGAGTGCACCGGCAGCTGCCCCTGCTGCAGCGCCCGCAGCGCCGGTTGTTGCGGCGGCACCCGCCGCTGCCAAGGTGTTCTTCGGCTCCGGTTCCGCAGACGCCCCGGCGGATGTCGCCAAGACCTTGGAACCGATCGTTGCCTACGCGAAGGCAAATGCCAACGCCAAGCTCGCGATCTCCGGGTTCCACGATCCGAGCGGTAATCAGGCGGTCAACGAAGAAATCGCCAAGAACCGCGCGGTCGCCGTGCGTGAATCGCTCAAAGGTGCAGGCATTGCTGAGGACCGCATCGAGATGAAGAAGCCGGAAGTGACCACCGGCAGTGGCGACGCGGCGGAAGCGCGCCGTGTGGAGGTCAGCGTCAAGTAAGCGAAACACTTCCGCGCCACGGCGCGGGAGCCGATTGCCTCGGGCCGCCTGGTGCGGCCCGTTGTCTTTTCGGCCCTGGAATTCGAACACGGTCCGGGCTGCAAAGCGCATGGATGCTCGATCAGCAGGCAGGCAGGCTTGGAGGCGCCATTCCATGCGCCGTCCAGACGGTGACGGCCGCGAAGCGGCTCGCCATGCGCCTCGCGGCAGTATGGAAGCTGTCGTCGGGCGGCGACGCCCTTGCAGGAATTCCCACAAGCCGTCGAAACTGCGCGACAATGATTGGCATAATCAAGACGGTCGGAGGAGATCATGAGCCTCAAGTTGCGTACCGATGCCCTGACGATAGCGGAAGCCTCGTTCCTCGCATGGCAGTTCGGCTTCGAGGACGATGACGATCGTTTTTTGCCGGCACTGTGGCGCGCCATCGACCAGGCTTGGCTTTCCGACCTGCAGCGCGAGCCGGCAACCAATCAGAGTTTCGGCCACCTCCAGCGCCTTGCCTCGCCCGGCGCATTTCCCGAGGAAGTGAACGTGTTCCTGCGCTTCAAGTCCGAAGACGGCGAGCGCTACTGGCTCGACATGCTCAAGCGTGCCGGCCTGGCCGACCGGCGTCAGAGCAGCGTGACACCCTCTGTCGAGCGGCGCCGTGCGCGCGCCGGCGTGACCCGGCTGCGCTCCTGAGCCTTACTCCAGTCTGACGTCGGGATTCAACGTGTAGATGCCGCTGACGCTCGCCTGCGCGAGTACGTGCCCGCCGATTGCGTCCCGAACCTGTTGCCCGGTGAAGCGGCCCTCGATGGGGCAGTGCGCAATGTCAAGTGCGTACAGCGTGAACACGTAACGATGCCGGATCTCGTCGTTCCACGGCGGGCAGGGTCCATCGTAGCCGTGATAGTCGCCTTGCATCGACTCGTCGCCGGCGAACCACCCGGTGTAGTCGTTGATGCCTTGGCGTGCGCCGCGCGGCGCGGCCGGACCCGCCTTGCCGTGCGGCGTTACTGCATTCGAGAATTCGCCGGCAGCAATCTCGGCCGGCGCGGGCGGAAGATCGACCAGCACCCAGTGGAAGAAGTCCACTCGCGGCAGCGATGCCGAAACCCGGCGTCCTTCCTGATTCACGTCGTCGCCGCGGCTCGGCACGTCCGGGTCGTGGCAGACGAGCGCCAGCGAGCGGGCGCCCGCCGGCAGGTCGGACCACGCCAAGTGCGGATTCCGGTTGGCGGACAGCGCGACGCGCTGGGTCGGATGCATGACGCAGAACGCGAACTCGCCGGGTATCGGCGCACCGTCTGCAAAACTGTTGCTCCAGAGTTTCATCCGCGTCTCCCCTGCGTTGATCGATGACACAGAAGTCTACAGCGTCCCGCAATCATCGGTCGCGGAATCGTGGTGCGAGCGCCCGGCCCGGACCCGCCTGCCCGCGACGCACTACTCGGCAGCGCGTCGCCGGAAATCCCGCAGGCGGAACCCGAGCAGCGCGAGCATGCCGAAATACGCAAGCATGCCGAGGCCGATGACGACAGCGAGCCGCAACGCGCGTGCAACTGCCTCGCCATGCAGCCAAGCATCGGGCGGTCCGGCGGCAAACCAGAGCACTGCCGCCATTGCCAGCAGCGCGGCCGCGAGTTTTGCAGTGAAGGCAGCCCATCCGGGCTGGGGGGCGTAGACCTTGCGCCGGCGCAAACCGCGATACAGCATCGCGGCATTCAGGCACGACGCCAGGCCGATCGACAGTGCAAGCCCCGCATGCTGCAGCCAGGCGATGAACGCCAGGTTCATCAACTGGGTGGCCGCCAGCGTGATCAGGCCGATCTTTACCGGCGTGCGGATGTCCTGGCGCGCATAGAAGCCGGGGGCCAGCACCTTCACCAGGATCAGGCCTGTCAGTCCCACGCTGTAGGCGATCAGCGCGCTGCGAGTTTGCAGCACGTCTTGCGCGTCGAACGCGCCGTGATGGAACAACGTCGCGATCAGCGGCAGCGCCAGCATTGCGAGCCCGAGGGCGGCGGGCAGGGTGAGCAGCAGCGTCAGGCGCAGCCCCCAGTCGAGCATCGCGGAAAAATCGCCCTTGCGTTCTTGGGCGTGCAGCCGCGACAGGCTGGGCAGAAGGATCGTGCCGAGTGCCGCCCCGAGCAACCCCGAGGGAAACTCCATCAGGCGGTCGGCATAGTAGAGCCAGGACACGCTGCCGCTCGGCAGGAACGACGCGAAGATCGTGTTGATCAGCAGCGAGATCTGCGAAACCGAAACGCCGAGTACCGCGGGCGCCATCAGCTTGAGGATGCGTCGCACCGCCGGGTCGCGAAACGCAGCCCGGACGTCGGTCGGTCGCGGCAACATGCCGATCTTCGCCAGGTAAGGCATTTGCAGGCCGAACTGCAGCAGGCCGCCGATGAACACCGCCCAAGCCAGGGCCGCGATGGGCGGATCAAAGTAGGGCGCAGCGAGCAGCGCCATGGCGATGAACGACAGGTTGAGCAGCACCGGTGTAAACGCCGGAACCGCGAAGCGGCTCCAGGTATTGAGAATGCCGCCGGCCAGCGCGACCAGCGCCATGAACAGGATGTAGGGAAAGGTGATGCGCGTCAGTTCAACCGTCAGCGCAAATTTTTCCGGATTCGCGGAAAAGCCTGGCGCCGATATATAGATGATCAGCGGCGCAGCGGCAATGCCGAGCAGGGTCACCAGCATGACGGCCAGCCCGAGCAGCGTCGCCGCGTGGTCGACGAGGTGTCTGGTCTCCGCGTCGCCGCGACGG